>Ga0315268_10001681_pt1 | contig 25512 bp, 22 predicted proteins | sample C1_top_MG_FD_204535 | JGI IMG/M metagenome (GOLD analysis project Ga0315268, IMG submission 204535) | Sediment microbial communities from Yellowstone Lake, YNP, Wyoming, USA - C1_top | ecosystem: Environmental > Aquatic > Freshwater > Lake > Sediment | place: USA: Wyoming | collected 2017-08-01
GCTTCATAAGCTTCAGGAAGGAGTCATTCACTTCCTGGATGCGGTTTTCGCGGTCGGCATAAACGAGCCCCTCTTCGACGCCCGAAATGATCGCCCGATAGCGTTCTTCGGACTTGAGCAGCGTGTCGAGCGTCCGGGTTTGTTCCTCCTGTCTTTGCTCTGGAATCATCGTTCCTCAGGCTCCAAACTCAGCATATCTATACCTCTGCCTTTACCATAGTGATTTTAATGAGTAAGGCAGAATGGACAATCGCCCCTTTGGACGGAATCCGGGGTGATTTTTATGCCCGACTTCTCACCCATAGAGGCGGGCCTTGGCTAGCCGAGGAGACAGGGCAGGGAAAATTGGCGGCGCAAGGGAGAGGACCGCTTTTCAAAGCTCCCCGCTTGTGCTATAAATACCCTGGTTTAAAAATGGATATTGTCTCTATCGTCATCCAAATATTCGTCGTTTTGTTCGCTATCACGATCCACGAGGCCTCTCACGGTTGGGCAGCCTACAGGATGGGAGATCCGACCGCTTACAACCTCGGCCGAGTGAGTATCAATCCCATTGTCCATATCGATCCCATCGGGACAATCCTCCTCCCCATCTTGCTGCCGCTTCTCCACCTTCCGCCTTTTGGCTGGGCCAAGCCCGTGCCAGTCAATCCTTATAATTTGAGAAACCCCCGGCGCGACAACCTGGTTATCTCAGCGGCCGGGCCCCTGTCCAACCTGTTGACGGCCTTTGTCGCCCTTATCCTTCTTCTCATCCTCAAGTTCGCAAGCCCCGCCATCGCCTTTTTTCTCAGAAACTTCGAGCTCTCCAGGGCAGTCCTTCCTCGGGGCTTTTATCCGCTGGAAGGACTGGCGATGGTCCTCTATTTTGCCGGGCTGATCAACATCTACCTGGCGGTTTTCAACCTCATCCCTGTGCCGCCCTTGGACGGCAGCGGCGTCCTGATGGGCTTGCTTTCGGACGAGGCGGCGCAGAAATATGACCGGATCCGGCCGTTCGGGTTCATCATCGTCTTAGCTCTACTCTACCTAAACATCTTAAGCCCCATCTTTTTCATGATCAACGTCTTCATCAGCCTTCTCCTCCGATGACCGCACCAAGCGCCGGAAATAAAAAAGTCGTCTTGAGTGGGCTCCGTCCCACCGGCCCTTGCCATCTGGGCAATTTGGCCGGAGCCCTCCGCAATTGGCTCAAGCTCCAAGATATCTACAGCTGCTTTTACTCCATCGTCACCTGGCACGCCCTGAGTTCGGAATACCTGGATTCCAGGTCCATCAAGGGCAATGTATTCGAGGTCGCCGTCGACTGGCTCAGCATTGGTTTGGACCCAGATAAGTGCGTGATATTTGTCCAGTCCGAAGTCAAGGAGCACGCCGAGCTCCATCTCCTCCTGTCCATGATCACACCGCTGCCGTGGCTGGAACGTGTTCCCACCTATAAGGAAATGCAGCTAGAGCTCGCGGACAAGGATATCAATACGTACGGCTACCTGGGCTATCCCGTGCTCCAGACGGCCGACATCATCATCTACAAGGCCGACATCGTTCCCGTTGGTGAAGACCAGGCTCCCCATCTGGAGCTGGCCCGCGAGATCACCCGTCGTTTCAATCGGATCTTTGGCCCCATTTTTCCCGAGCCCCAGACGCTCCTGACCGAAGTCCCGAGGTTAGCCGGCACCGACGGCCGCAAGATGAGCAAATCGTTCGGCAACGCCATCTATCTCAAGGATTCACCCGAAGTCATCCGTGAAAAAATATCCCCGATGATTACGGATACGCGCCGCATGCGGAGGAGCGATCCGGGCGAACCGGACGATTGTCCGGTCTTTACCCTGCACAAAGCCTTCGTGGCTAAAGACAAACAGGACGAGATCGCCCGGGGCTGCCGGACCGCTGGCATCGGCTGCCTCGACTGCAAAAAAGTCGTGATCGACACTTTGATCGACATTCTGGCGCCCGTCCGGGAAAAGCGGAGACAATTCGAACAAAATCCCCAGCGGATCTGGGAGATCCTCGAAGAAGGGAACAGGAAAGCCCGTCGAGCCGCCCAGCGAACCATGGACGAGGTCCGGGCTGCTCTCGGATTTTAATGGACGCCGAAGAGAGCTACCAGGTCAAGCTTGAAATTTTCGAAGGTCCGCTCGACCTGCTGCTCTTCCTCATCAAGAAGAAAAAGATCGATATCCACGACATCCCCATCGCTCTCATTACCAGGGAATACCTGGATTACCTGAGCCGCAAGGAGATGATCAATCTGGACCGGGAAGCCGAGTTCCTGCTCATGGCCGCCCTTCTCATTTTTATTAAATCTCAGATGCTCCTTCCGCGCGAACAGGTCCTCGAACCCGAAGAGGACCCGCGGAAGGAACTCGCCGACCGGCTCATGGACTTTCAGACGATCAAGGCGGCCGTCCAGGTCCTTCGCGAGAAAGAGGACGCTCAGATGCAGATCTGGAAACGCTCAACCCTCGCCGCCCCCCTTCCGGAAGAAGACCTCGACCTCATCGAAGTCTCTTTGTACGATCTGGCCGAATCCTTTTTTACCCTGATGAAACGGAGGCAGGAAGAAAACCTCAAAGTCATCAAGGGAAAAGAGGTCTCTCTGGCCGGGAAGATGAACGAAATCGTCGCCGTCCTCAAGGAGCGCCATTACCTCGATTTCCTGGAATACCTCGGCGAGCAGGAGACGCTCGAAGAAGCTCTCATCGCCTTCTTCTGTCTCTTGGAGCTGATCAAGGCCCACCTCGTCATCGCTATCCAAGAGCAGCTTTTTCACTCGATCAAAGTTTGGCTTAGGAAGGAAGCTCACCTAAAGGCAGCGCATGACTGAGAAACTCAAAGAAATTATCGAATCCCTGATTTTTATTTCGGTCGATCCACTGACGCTGGAAAAAATACGGGGGGTCTTGCCCGATGTTCCCGAGCCGGAGATCGTCCGGGCCGCCCAAGATCTTGTCTCGACGTATGCCGCGGGAGGCGGCGCGATCCACATCATCCAGACAGCCGGCGGGTATGTCTTTTCTACGAAACCGGAGTTTGATCCCTACGTCCGGCGCCTTCTCCAGATTGAGAGAAAATCCAAGCTCTCCCACCAGGCTCTCGAAACCCTGTCCGCTATCGCTTATCATCAGCCGGTGACCCTGCCCGAGATCTCCGCCATCCGGAGTTGCGATTCAACATATGCCCTGCATTCCCTGCTCGAAAAAAAGCTGATCAAAATCGTCGGCCGGAAGGACGCTCCCGGCCGGCCCTTGCTCTACCGAACCACCGACAAGTTCCTGGTTTATTTCGGCTTGAATTCCCTCGAAGACCTTCCCAAGGAAGAGGAACTCAAGAAACTCATGGAAGAGGAAAACGCGTGAAAAAGGCCACCGCCATAGCGATTTTCGTGGCCGCTCTCGGGCTTCCGTCCTGCCGGCCCCCGTCACTGCCCGTGGCCGTGCCGCCCCAGGATAAGCATGCCCCCTTCAATCATGTGGGTCGGAAAGGCATGGTCGTCGCCGCGCATCCCCTAGCCGCCCAGGCCGGCCTCGACATGCTGAAAGCGGGTGGCAATGCCGTGGATGCGGCTGTCGCCACGGCCTTCACCCTAAACGCCGTCGAGCCCTTTGCTTCAGGAATCGGGGGCGGCGGCTTCATGCTCATCTATCTGGCCGATGAAAAAAAGTTGACGGCCATTAATTTCCGGGAAAAAGCTCCTGCCGCCGCGGCGCCGGCGATGTTCTCCGACAAGGGGGACAAACAGGATGAGTGGAGGACCGTGCTCGGTACGGCCGTCGGCGTTCCCGGTATGCTCGCCGGGTGGAATTATGCCCTGGAAAAGTACGGGACTAAGCGCCTGGCGGAAGCCGCTGAGAGAGCGGTCAAGATTGCGGAAAGCGGATTTCCCGTCAGCCTCACGTTCAGCACCATCAACAAGGACGAGTACGAGAAGCTCCTGAAAAACGCGGGAGAGACGACCTGCTACCTGAACGGCGGAGTTCCCTTTGAAACGGGCGATATTTTTAAGAATCTCGAGCTGGCCGCGACCTTGCGCCTGGTCGGGACAAAAGGGATCCGGGAATTCTACAGGGGGGAGATCGCCAAGAAGATCGTCGCCGCCGTTCGGGCCAAGGACGGCATCATGGCGCTCGAGGATCTGGCCGCCTACAAGCCGGAAGAAGTGCTTCCTCTCGAGGGCCGATATAAAGATTTCACCATCTATGCGGTCCCGCCGCCGGCAGCGGGCGGTCTCCATATCATCCAGCTTCTCAATATCATCGAAAAGTGGCCCATCCGGGAATGGGGTCTCAATTCGACGGCCTACATCCATCATTTGAGCGAGGCGATGCGGTTCATCTTTGCCGACCGGGAACACTACCTCGGCGACCCGGATTTTGTCCGTATCCCGCTGCGGGAGCTTCTCTCTCTCGACTACGCGAAGAGAGTCCGCGAGCAAATCTCGCCGAATAAGACGGCCGCCGCTTACCCGTTCAGCCCCTTTGAAGCCGCAGAAGAAGAGAAGGAAAACACGACCCACGTGTGCGTCATCGACCAGGCAGGAAACATCGTTTCCCTGACCCAATCGATCAACGATTTCTTCGGAACCGGAATCGTCCCGGAGGGGACAGGATTCCTGTTGAACGACCACATGGACGATTTTTCCATCGACCCTCGATCCCCCAACGCGCCAAATCCAAGCCGACGTCCCGTGAGCTCGATGGGTCCTCTGATCATCTTTAAAAACGGCCGGCCGCTCCTTGCCCTCGGCTCGCCGGGCGGAATGAGAATTTTTCCTTCCCTCACTCAAATTGTCCTCAATATAGTCGATTTCGGAATGTCACTTGACGAAGCTATCGAGTCGCCGCGCTTCTTCAGTTATTCGGCGGACGGAAGGCCGCGGCCGATCTCCGTGGAATCCCGCATTCCGGAGGCGACGCGGAAGGCGCTTGAAGCGCTGGGTCACAAAATCAGCCTCAAGGAAGACTATGACAAATACTTCGGGGGCGCCCAGGGCCTCATGATTCTGGGGAATCAAAAGATCATCTATGGCGGCGCGGATTCCCGAAGGGACGGAGCCGGCGCCGGATATTGACCAAAAGGAGTCAGCGATGAGGACATCAGGCATCAGATTTTTCCTCTTATCCTTTCTTATCCTCTCAGCCCCGCTCGTCCGCCTTTTCTCGGCTCAGGAGGCCAAAGCTCTCTTCGAGCAGCCGGCGTTAATCACATCGGCCGGCCAGAGTGCCGACGGAATGCAGGCTTTGGTCCTGGCGAAAAAAGCGGAGCTCAAGGCGGATTTAATTAAGATGGCTTCGGCCAAAGATCTGGAAAACCATAAAAGCCTGGTTCTTGTCCTGGGCGCTAGCATGAAGGGCCTGGGAGCGGCCGGTCTCGACACAAACAAGGAAAAAGAGCGGATCGCCGGACTTCTCGCCGAATCTAAGAAGAGAAATATCCCTGTTCTGTGCCTGCACATCGGTGGGGAATCCCGTCGCGGCCAGTTGTCCGACGAGATGATCACCGATTATTTGCCCTCGGCCGGGATGGCCATCGTCGTTAAATCGGGCGACAAGGACGGACTCTTCACGAAAATCTGCAAGGCAAAAAACATCCCGCTCGTCGAGGTCGAAAGAATCCTCGATGTCGTCGGTCCTTTGAAAGCCGCTTTCAATAGATAGGTTCTCTTCCATTTCGTAGGTAGAAAGGGAAACGATTCGGAGATGGCTGCAGCGACCATGGAGGGTTTAGCCTTTCCGAGCCATCCTTCGAGGGAAGCCGGCTCGGAAGAAGCAGGCCGGCGAAGCTGTCTGAGCTTCCCGGCGAACATCCGTAAAATCGATGCCGGGAAGCGAGTTCTTCGCCGCCGAGAAGGAGGGTTCGGAAACGGCGTTAAAAACCCGGATGGGGAGCGAGGCCGTCTCCGGATCGTTTCCCGGACAATTTTTCCACCCCCGAGCCGCTATTGATAACATGCCTGACTATTTGATCCTCCTGCTGATGATGGCCGTATTCATCCTCCTGGCGACCGTCTTCAAGCTGCCCATGGGCATTAGCCTGGGCTTGGCCGCGTTGGCCGGCGCAGCCGCCGGAGGCGAGGGGATCGCTCTAAGGCATCTCGTCGAAGGCGCCTTTGGGTTCTTTGATCTCATCCTCATCATTGCCTCGGCCATGATATTCATGACAGTCCTTCAGGAATCCGGCATCCTCGACAGCCTGGTTGCCGCCATCCTCAAGGCCTTCTCCAGAAGAAAAGTGTGGCTGCTTCTTACTGTCATGCTGTTGATCATGTTTCCCGGCATGATCACCGGCTCGTCGCTGGCGGCCGTCCTGAGCACAGGTCCGATCATCGCCCCTGTTTTGATAAAGCTCGGCTTGCCTCCGCTAAAGACGGCAGCCCTAATCGCCGTGGGAGCCATCCTGGGCATGATCGCCCCTCCCGTCAATATCTTGGTCATGATCATGGGCGGCGGTGTGGACATGCCCTATGTCGGCCTAACAGCGCCTCTGCTTATCATGACCATCCCGCTGGCGATTCTCACGGCCCTCTGGCTAGGCTATCGGGACCTCAGAATCGTCTCCGAGACCGAGATGAAGGCTCTTTTGCCGCCTTCGCTCTCGGGAACATACGGCTTTCGCCTTTACCTTCCACTTCTGGTCCTGATCATCTTGATGGTTTTTCAGAACATCCATCCCCCTTCTATCCCGGATCTTGGCCTTCCGGCGATTTTCTTTATCGGAAGCCTGACTGGACTCGTCTGCGGACGGCCTTTTAACTTTTTCAAAGCGACCCAAAAGGCCATTGACGAGGCGATGCCGATCCTGTCCATTCTGGCCGGCGTCGGCATGTTCATCCAGGTCATGACCCTGACGGGCGCGAGGGGCTGGGCCGTCATTACGTTCCTGTCTTTGCCTCCGATCCTTTTCTACCTCAGCCTCGCCGTCAGCCTGCCTCTTTTCGGAGGCGTCTCGGCTTTCGGCTCGGCGTCCGTCCTTGGCGTTCCCTTCCTCCTGGCCCTCATCGAAAAGAATGCCGTGATCACGTCGTCAGCCCTGTCGGCAATCGTCGGCATCGGAGACCTGATGCCTCCGGCGGCCATGGCGGCACGGTTCTCCAGCCAGGTTGTCGGCGAGAAGAATTTTTTCCGGGTTCTACGCTATTGCATCGTCCCGGCCCTATGGATTCTGGCCATAGGCCTCGGCGTTCTCCTCCTGGCGCCGCTGCTCGATAAGATCATTTAAAATGATGCGCGTCATTTATCATCTCATCGTCTTTTATCTCACCGCTCACATCCTTTGGTCCTTGTTTCGGGAGAAAAAATTCTGGAAGCAAGCCAGCATTGCGCTGGTGCTCGTCCTCTTCCTGCTGAGGCTCTTTTTAATCGAGTAAGATGAGAAATCGACACGTTACGGCCGGCTTTGGACTTCTGATACTCACATTGATCGTCGGATTCTTTGCCGGCCGCGAATTTCTGACTATGCGGCGGAGCGATGAGATCTTTCCGAGCCCGGGCTTGACGGCAAAAAAGACGCTCGGCGATTATTTCTCGACGCTGCAAAACACGGCCGGCGACACGCCGGTGTTTATCTTCGACAGCGGGCGAAAAGGAGGGAACCTCCTCATCCTCGGCGGCACTCACCCCAATGAGCCGGCTGGTTATGTGACGGCAATCCTGCTTGCCGAGACGATCCACGCCGCCAAAGGGAAGGTTGTCATCGTCCCCTGGGCCAATGCCAGCGGCTTCACGCACAGCGATCCCCAAGAAGGAAGCCCGCAGCGATTTTTCATCGACCCCCCCACGGGAAGGCGTTGGTTCCGCCTGGGTTCCCGGGTCACCAATCCCATCCATCAGTGGCCGGACCCGACGATTTATATCAATCCGATGGGGCAAAAGCTGGCCGGCATCGAAGCGAGAAACCTCAACCGGGCCTATCCCGGCAAGAGCCACGGTTATTTGACAGAAAAAGTCGCCTTTGGCATCATGGAGCTCATCAGGAAAGAGGCGATCGATCTTGGCCTGGACCTCCACGAATCCGCCCCGGAATACCCGGTCATCAACGCCATCGTCTTCCACGATAATGCCGCAGACCTGGCGGCCTTGGCCCAGATGGAGCTTCAGTCCGAAGGGTTGGAATTTCGGCTCGAGGAGTCCCCGGCGGCCCTGCGCGGCCTTTCCCATCGGGAATGGGGCGACGCGGCCCGCATTATGGCCATCCTCCTCGAAACTCCAAACGCCTCGCATGGTCGTCTCAAGGGCAAGCCGACGATCTCTCTCGTCGTGGACGGAAAAGACAAGTATTACGAAAGAGCCTCTCGGTTGAACCGGCTGTTTGTGCCATACGGCCCCGAAGGGATTCCTCTCCGGCAGCGCGTCGCCCGCCACCTGGCCGCTGTCCAGGCCATCCTGTCCAGCCTCAATGACCTCCAGCCGGACAAAACAATCGAGCTCCAGGGCTTCCCCTCCCCGGCCGACGTCCGGACGAAAGGGATCGGGGCTTTCCTCCACTCTGGCCAATAATAGGGGCTCTCCAATTGTCGGAGCGACCATTGGGGTCTTTGCTCCTAAATCAAGGTTTCATCTATACTTAGCATTGACAAAGAAGGTTCGATCGTATAGGATAATTCATCATTTATTTCACAAGAAATGGAAATCATTATCGCCAAGAATACGGGGCTTTGCTACGGCGTGAGGCGGGCCTTGAGGCTCGCTAAGGAAACCCGGCGTCGGAAGGAGGGCCCGGTATCCTCGTTGGGCGACCTTATCCACAATCCCCGGGTTATCGCCGACCTGAAGGGACAGGGAATCCTTTCCGTGGATAGCCTGGACAGCCTCGGAGAGGGAACAGTGATCATCCGCAGCCACGGCGTTTCCCCGGATGTTTACAGGCTTCTCCAGAAGAAAAAAATCGAAGTCGTGGACGCCACCTGCCCCATCGTCAAGAAAATCCAGCAGCGGGTCGCTCAGCTGGCCGGAGAAAAACGGGAGATCGTCATCGTCGGAAACAAGGAGCATCCCGAGAGCAAGGGTCTGATCGGCTACAGTCGCGGCCGGGGGATCATCATCGAAAACGAGAGCCAGGTGGCGGCCTTGCCCTTTAAAAAGAAACGGGCGGTCTTGGCCCAGTCGACGCAGGACCTGTTCCTGTTCGAGAAAATTGTTTCGGCCCTGATCGAAAAAACCGAGGAGCTCCTGGTCTTTAACACGATCTGCCACTCCACGCAAACCCGCCAGCGGGCGACGTCCGAGCTGGCTTCCCAGGTCCAAGTCCTGTTTATCGTCGGCGGCAAGACGAGCTCCAACACGAACACCCTTTTTCGGATCTCCAAACGGATTCTGCCTCGGACACACTTCATCGAAAGAGCCGACCAGATCACGCCCCGCATGCTCCGGAGAGCAAGAAAGATAGGGATTTCGGGAGGAGCCTCGACACCGCCCGAAGTCATCGAAGAGGCTGTCGAAAAAATCAAACAGAACTTCGAGTCCCAATCCCATGAGGAGAGTCACGTCCAATGTCAGACATAACTAAACGCCCAGACAAAGATGAAAAAATAACGCCCGAAGATTACGAACACTTGCTCGATAGATACCAGTTCAGTGCCAAGGAAATCGGCCCGGGAAAAATCGTCAGGGGCAAAATCATCAAAGTCACGCCCAGCCATGTCCTCGTCGACATCGGGCTCAAATCCGAGGGAATGATTCCTCTCGAAGAATTCCTGGAAGGTGCTGAGCCGACGAAACCGCGCTCCGGAGACGAGGTCGAAGCCATGCTTCAGAGAAGCGACCACAGACAGGGCTACTTTATCCTCTCCAAGAGGAGCGCCGACATCCTGAAAGCCTTGGACGTCCTGGAAAAGGCCTACAGCCATCAGACATGGGTCATGGGGAAGATCACGGAGCGGACAAAGAACGGCTATACCGTCAACGTCGGTATCAACGCTTTTCTTCCCGATTCGCATGCCGACATTCGGGCCGTCAAGGACCCCGAGAAATTGATCGGTCAGAGCTTCAAGTTCAAGGTCATCAAGTTCGACCGGAAGACCGAGAACGCCGTCCTCTCCCGGAGGCTGTTTCTTCAGGACGAAAAAGAAAAAAAACGGCGCAAGGTTTTCAGCCGCTTGGCCAAGGGACAGAAGGTTAGCGGCCAGGTCAAATCGCTGACGAGCTTCGGCGCCTTCGTCGATCTCGGCGGCGTCGAGGGACTGCTTCACATCTCGGATATGTCCTGGGGCAAGATCAACCATCCCTCCGAGCTTCTTCAGGTCGGCCAGGAGGTCGAGGTCATTGTCCTCGATTTCAGCGAAAAAGACGAAAAGATTTCGCTGGGCTATAAACAGCTGACGCCGGACCCCTGGTCGAACGTCGCTGAAAAATACAAGGCAGGCCAGAAGGTCCCGGGCAAAGTTACAAGCCTGACCGACTTCGGCGCTTTTGTCGAACTCGAAAAGGGGGTCGAGGGGTTGGTCCATGTTTCCGACCTGAGCTGGTCCCGAAAGATGATCCATCCCAAGAAACTCCTCGCGCCCGGCCAGGAGGTGACGGTCGTCGTGCTCGACGTCAATCCGACCACCAAACGCATCTCCCTAGGACTCAAGCAGTCCTCCCCCCATCCGCTCGAAATTTTCAAGAAAAAATACAACCCGGGCGCCCATATCAAGGGAAAGATCACCAGCATCACGGATTTCGGCGCCTTTATAGAGATCGAGCCGGGCATCGAGGGCCTCATTCACATCTCGGATATTTCGTGGGAAAAAATCAAGCACCCCTCCCAGAAGCTCAAGGTCGGCCAGGAAGCCGAGGCCGTGATCCTGAATATCGATGTCGAGAAACAAAAGGTGTCCCTGGGGATTAAGCAGCTGGAGGGAGATATCTGGGAGGATTTTTTTGCCCGGCACAAACCGGGCGACCTGGTCAACGTCAAAATCGTCCGGATCGCCGATTTCGGAGTTTTCGCCGAAATCACGCCGGGCATCGAGGGCGTGGTCTTTCTCTCCGAGCTCGACGACCAGAAAATCGATACGCCTGCCGAAGCCTTCAAGGTTGGCGAGGAAAAAACCGCCAAGATCATCAAGTTGAACGCCAAGGACAAGAAGATCTCCTTGAGTTTTCGGCAGGCCCAGATGGATCTTCAGAAGCAGGAGTACCAGCGATACATGGGCGCCCAAGACGACCGGATGACTCTGGGCGACCTGATGAGAGACCAGCTTAAGAACATTCAGACTCCCAAAAAACGGACGACCAAAAAGGAGGAAAAAACCGATGATTAAAGCCGATCTCATTAACAGGATTTCCAAGGAACTGAACATCCCCAAGCAGGAAGCGGAAATCGGTGTGAATCTCTTTTTTGACACGATCAAGGACGCCATTCTCAAAGGAGAGGAAATCGAAGTCCGGGGATTCGGCAGTTTTCGTTTTCGGAACAGGCCTTCCCGCTCCGGCCGAAATCCGCGGACCGGCGCCCCGGTCAAGGTTCCCTCAAAGAAGGTCCTTTATTTCAAGCCCAGCAAGCTGCTCAAGGAGCTTCTTAATAAATCATGAAATACATCGCCGCCCCCTGGCGGGAAGCCTATGTCCGGAGCGTTCATGACAAGAAGGGGTGCATTTTCTGCCGGGCCCGCGCCGTTCAAGACGACAGGCAGGCCTATATCCTTTATCGAGGAAGCCACAGCTTCATCCTCCTCAATAAATTCCCCTATCTCTCCGGCCACCTGATGATCGCGCCCTACAAGCACCTGGCTTCTTTCGAGCGATCCCCGAAAGAATTGAGCGATGAGATCTCGGACCTGTTGAAGATGAGCCTGGCCATCCTCGAGAAAAGCTATCGCCCCCAGGGGTTCAATCTAGGGATGAATTTGGGCCGAAGCGCCGGCGCCGGTGTCGTCAATCATTTCCATTTCCACATCATCCCCCGCTGGACCGGCGATTCGAACTTTATGCCCATCGTCGGACGGACCAAAGTCGTCATCGAGGACCTGATGACGTCGTACGAGCGCCTGCGGCCGCTGTTCGCGAGAAAGCGGGGTCGGCGATGAACTTCGAACTCAGCGAAGACCAGGTCCTTCTCCGGAACATGATCCGGGATTTCGGCGAGAAGGAAATCCGCCCGAAGATCAGGGAATTGGAAGAGAAGCGCGAGTTCCCGCGGGCTATCATTGCGAAATTGGCCGAGCTGGGCATCCTGGGCATGAGCATTCCCGCCGAGTTCGGCGGCATCAAAACCGACGCCATTTCCAATGTCCTCATCCTGGAAGAGCTAAGCCGGGTCGCGCCGACAGTCTGTCTCATCGTCAGCGTCCACGCCTCCCTCTTCTGCTATTCCATTCTCAAATTCGGGACGGACAGACAGAAAGCCAGGTATCTGCCCCCCGCCGCCAAGGGAGACTTGCTGGGGGCTTTTTCGATCACCGAACCCGAGGCTGGCTCAGATCCTCTGGCCTTGAAGACCAAGGCCCGCAAGCAGGGCGCCTATTATCTCCTCAACGGGACAAAAGCCTGGGTCTCGACCGGAAAAGAAGCCGGCGCTCTCATCATTTTTGCGGCTGCGGAAAAAGAGCCGGGGGCCAAAAAGCTCAGCGCCTTTATCGTCGAAAAGAATTTCCCGGGTTTCCGGGTCACAAAATTGGAAAAAAAGATGGGGCTTCATTCGTCCTTGACGGCGGAAATCAGCCTCGAAGACTGTCAGGTTCCCGCGGCCAACCTCCTGGGCGAAGAGGGAAAGGGCGCCTCGATCGCCTTTCACTGTCTGGACTATTCCCGGATTGGCATCGCCGCTCAGGCCGTCGGCCTTTCCCAGAGGGCGCTCGAAGAGGCGCTCCTTTACTCCAAGCAGCGGGTGGCCTTCGGCAAAAAGATCGCCGAGTTTGAGGCTATCCAGTTTATGCTCGCCGATTGCGCCACGCAACTGGAGGCCTCCCGGCTCCTGACGTACAGGGCCGCCGATCTTTTCGACCGCGGGATGCCGTTTTCCAAGGAAGCCTCGATGGCCAAGCTCTACGCATCCGAAGCGGCTAACCGGATCGCCTACCAGGCCCTCCAAATCCACGGCGGCTATGGCTATTCCAGCGAGTTCGACATCGAAAGGATCTACCGGGACGCCCGGGTCATGTCGATCTACGAAGGAACCTCGGAAATCCAGCGCCTGGTGATCGCCCGCCATCTGCTGAAAGACTCCGGATGATTCCCCGATTTTCTTTGAGGTGAGACCATGCTAAAAACGATGCGGAAAAACATCAAAGCGCTCAAGCCGACTCTGTGGATCGTCATCGCCACGTTTATCGTCTCTATTTTTGTCGTCTGGGGTGGAGGGCTGACCAAGGGAGAAGCCTCGGGAGCGAACTCGCTTGTTTCCGTGGGGAGTGAACGCATCTCCACGGAAGCCTATCTCCAGGCTCTGAGAAGCCGGCTGGACGCATTGAAAAACCAGTTCAAAGAGCTCAACCGCAGTTTCATCGAACAGCTCAACATCCCCCAACAAGTGCTTGAGCAGATCGTCGAACAGGCCCTCCTCTTCGGAGTGGCCAAAGACATGGGCCTCCGGGCCTCGGACGAAGAGGTCCGGGAGAAGATCATAAGCTTTCCCGGCCTCCAGCAGGACGGAAAATTCGTGGGCTTCAGCGAGTACAAGCAGCGCTTGGCTTGGAACAGGATCTCTTTATCCGATTTCGAAGCAAGCCTGCGCAAAGATATCGTGCTGAACAAGGTCGTCCAAATCCTGACGGCGGGGGTCGCCGTCACTCCCGACGAGGTTTGGCAGAACTATGAGAAAGACAAGGAAAGCGCCAAGATCGAGTACCTGGCCCTCGAAAAGAGCAAAGTCGAACTCACCGAGAAACCCCAGGCCGCCGACATCCAGCGCTATTTCGATGGGCACCGGGATCGCTACAAGATCCCGGAGAAGCGCCAGGGGCCGTATGTTTTTCTCAAGACGGACGATTTGAAGAAAGAAATCGAGCTGACCGACTCGGAGATCGAGTCCTACTACAAGGCAAACCTGGCCCAATTCCAGGTCCCCGAAAGGCTCAGGGTCAGCCGAATTTATCTCCCGTTCGAAGGCAAGGACAAGGCCCTTGTCCAAGCCGAAGCCCAAAGCGTCCAGGAAAAGCTCCGCAAGGGCGAGGATTTCGCCACCCTGGCCAAATCCGTCTCCAAGGACAATAAGGCAAAGGAAGGAGGAGATTGGGGACTCTACGACTGGCAGACGCTCTCGGCCAAAGAGCAGGATGAAATCAAGAAGCTGGCCGCCGACAAGGTGTCTGATCTCATCACGCTGGAAGACGGCCTCTCCGTGATCAAGGTCACGGAGAAATCGGCAGCCGTGACGACTCCTCTGAGCGAGGCCAAGCCCAAGATCCGGAGCATCCTCCAAGACCAGAAAGCCCGGGATATCGCCAGCCAGCGGATTTCGAATCTCGAGAAGAACGCCAAAAAAGAGAAAAGCCTGGACGCCTCGGCCCGCCGCCTCGGATTCAAGACTCAGGACTCCGGATGGCTGAAGGAAGGCCAGGCGATCGAAGGGATCGACCCCTCTGGAGCCATTGCCACGGCTCTCTTCAAGCTCAAGCAAAAGGAACTTTCGACACCGGTCTACACCTATGGGGGTGTCGGGATCATCGAACTGCAAAAAATCGAAGCGCCGCGGGCGGCGAACTTCGAGGAGGTCAAGACTGACGTGGAGACCGATGTCACCGAGGCCGCTAGGAAACAAAAAGCTCTGGAGACGATGAAAGAAGTCCGGGCCAAGCTCACGGATAAAAACTGGGATGAAATCGCCCTGAAATACAAGCTGGAAGACAAGACGGTCGATCAGCACAAGAAAGAACAGTATATCGGCATCATCGGAGAAAACCCTGAAATCGACCGGCTGGCTTTTTCCCTGCCTCTGAAACAAATCAGCCAGCCCGTCGAGTTCGAAAACGGCTGCGCCCTGGTCCGAGTGCTGGACAGAAAACAGGCGACCCGGGAGGAGTTCGAAAAAGAAAAAGAGACCCAGACGAATAACCTCTTGGAAGCCAAAAAGACCAGGTTCCTCCAGTCCTATCTGACAAAGCTAAGGAACGACAAGGGCGTCAAGATCCGGTACAACCTCTACCTGCAAGCGACCAACGACACCCTCTCCCGCTTCGAAACCGAAAAGTGATCGCGATCAAGGCCTGATCGTGCCCAAAATAAAAGGCGACGATCTCTATCAGGCAGCCGAGAGAGTCATCAAGCAATCCCTCCGCCTCAAGCCCGGGGAGAGCTTTCTTCTCGTCACGGACAAGCCCAAGATGGAAATCGCCGAGGCCCTGGCCTATTTTGCCAAGCAGGCCGGTGCCGAGACAACGACGTATCTCATGACAGAGACGCTCCGTCCGATCCGGGAACCGACGAGACTTTTTCGGGAACTGGCCAAAAAAGCCGATGCCATCGCCTATATGCTCGATGCCCGAATCGAGGAAAAGCCCTTCCGCGGTGACTTGGTGGGCATGGGCATGAAATACGGCCGCATCTGCATGATGCCGGGCATCACGCGGGACATGATGGTGCGCCTGGTGAACATCGATTTCCCCGGGATGAACGCCTTCACCAAAAAAGTCATCCGGGCGCTTAAAGACGCCGACGATGTTCTGATCGAAAATCCGGAAGGCACGCATGTCGGGTTCAGCGTCAGGGGACGGCCGTGGCTCAATAGCAATGGGGATATCGGCCGCAAGGGCAGGCACGGAAACCTCCCGGCCGGCGAATGCTACACGGCTCCCGTTGAAGAGACGTTCAGCGGCCGGCTCGTCATCAGCTTGATCGACGACAAGCTCGGCCGGGGCACGATGGAGTTTGAAAGAGGTGAGCTGGTCAGGCATACGGGAAAGGGCATCGAGGCCGTCTTGAAGAACGTCGGCACGGACCCCAGCGGCCGGATGATCGGGGAATTCGGAATCGGCACCAACAGGGGCGCCCGCATCTGTCCCAATATGCTCGAAGCGGAGAAGGCGTTCGGCACCGTACATTTTGCCATCGGCGACTCGTACGGGATCGGCAAGAATTCCAGCCGACACCACTACGATGCGTTAATCAACAAGGTCACCATCAGCGCCAAGGGGAAGACGATCTGCAGGAACGGCCGGTATCTGATCTGAATCACGTGGCCATCAAGGCGAAGCTTACGACCTTCGATACGACGATGATCGTCGTGAGCTTGGTCATCGGGATCGGCATCTTCCGCACGCCAGCCATCGTCGCCCAGGCGTGCCAAGCGTCTTCGCTTTTCTATGCGGCTTGGATCCTGGGCGGATTCATCAGCCTGCTGGGCGCGCTCACCTTCGCCGAGATAGGCTCCCGCTTCCCCCATCCGGGCTCCTTTTACAAAGTTGTCGCCGACACGTATGGCAGCGCTCCGGCCTTCTTGCTCAATTGGACCAACGTCGTCATTGTCAACGGCGCCGGCGTCGCCGCTGTGGCCATCACCGGCGCCGAATACTTGAATCCCGTCATTCTTCCACAGCGACTTCAATCACAGCTCGCTGTCGACTTCAGCGCCGCCGGTTTGGTCTTGCTCTTGCTTGTCGTCAACTATCTAGGGATTAAGACCGGAGCTTGGGCCCAGAACATTCTCACGGTCCTGAAGGTTGGGATGATCGCGCTCATCGTCCTGGCAGCGGTCGCTTATCGCGGCGGCCCTGCGGCGCACGCATCCCCTGCTCTTCCGAAGTCCTGGGGATTAGCCCTAGCCGCAGGATTGATCTCGGTGTTTTACACTTACGGCGGATACCACCACACGATCAATTTCGGAGCCGACGTCCGGAATGCCCGCCGCAATATGCCCCGGGCCATCGTCCTGGGGATTTTCATCATTCTCGCCTGTTATGTATCGATCAATATCGCCTATCATAAAATCCTGGGCCTGTCAGGGATCGCCGGGGCCAAGCTTGTCGCCGCGGAGACGGCCAAGGTCGTCTTCGGGAACGCCGGGTATCTCTTCGTCTCGATCGTCATCGTGCTGTCATGCCTGGGATTCCTGAATGTCACCCTCATGCACATGCCCCGCATCTATTACGCCATGGCCGAGGACGGGGTCATGCCTCGGATTTTCAAGAAAGTCCATCCCCGGACCCAGGCCCAAGCCTTTGGGCTCTTTTTTCTGGGCGGGATGATCATTCTGTCCGTTTTCTTCCTGAGCACGTTCGAAGCCATCGTCAACTACGTCATGTTCCTGGACAGCTTGAATATCGCCGTCGCGGCCTCGACGATCTTCGCCCTGCGTCGCAGAGCCAGCAGGTCGGCGATCCCCTACGACGGCTACAAAGCTCCCTTTTATCCTGTCCTCCCGGCGCTGTTCACCCTGTTCCTCCTTGGCATCTCCTTGAATGTGTTCTTGACGCAGACGCGCGAAGCGCTTCTGGGCGCAATCTTTTTTGTCGCCGGCCTCCCGGTTTTTCTATTCATGCGAAAGATCGAGAAACGAAAGACGGGGGATTCCCGGTTATGAAACACGTGCGAGAGCAAGCATTGAACGGGGCGTCCCGGGCTCAATCCAACAGGACCAGGGCGGCCTGGAGGGAGCCATAGACCGCGTTTTTCGTTTGGGTGGCGAACTGCTTGGTCTGGTAGACATAGCCGCAGTTGAGCTTCAACCGTTTATAACGCAACGCAAATCCCATGGCGATATCCGCCCTAAAGGGGATTTTCTCCACGGAGTGGCTTTTGCGGAACGTGTTGCCGTCCAGAAAAATATCGCGTAGAACCCCGTGGCCCTCGAGCGCTAAAAAGAAATGAAAGCCGAGACGGCTCCGGCCCGACCGACGCAAATCGCGTTCTTCAAAAAGCGAGGAACTGTCGCTCCCCGGCTGAATACGGGAAGTCCCGAAATCGTTGGGGATATTCCATCCGGCCCTGAACTCAAAGCCTGTGCTCGCGCCCGTCAGGGCGTTGGAGAGTTCGCCGCCGCCGTGGACGATGAGGTCCGATCCGAAGCTTCCCTCTCTCTCGGACTGCCAAACCTTCCACTTATGGTCGCAGACAAAGCCCAGGACAGCCTCATCTTTGAGCTGATGGGCCCAACCATTGGCCGGGGTCCAGCCGAAGATCTTATGGACGAACCTCTGGACGTCTCCGGCGAAGGAATGAGGTCCGACGATTCCGATATTGAGCTCGACGGTGTCCATAAAGGAAAGTCCCATCCTGTGAAAGCCGAGACCCGCATAGGTCATCCCGGCATAAGGCCGGTCCCAGGCAATGAGGTCGGACCGCTCAATGTCGTTGGGCGTATAGATCTTCTGGCCGGCAAAGACGGAGACGAAGCGCTGCGATCCGGGGGTCTGGACCAGGGGAAGCTTTCGGCTCAAGAAATCCAGCCAGCGGGGAAGGTGATAGGTTGCCGGATCGCCGTTCAGCCCAGGTGAAACCCAAACAAACTTTAGCCCGCTCGTGTAGCCTCGATCAGTCCCGGCGAAGACATCATTTTCCAGGAAAAAGCTAAAGATTCCGGAGGGCTTAGGTGTCTTGGATTCTTCGGCCCGAGCCAGAAAGGAAGAGTTCAATCCGGCCGCTAGAAAAAAGCCTAGGCAGGCTGTCTTGAATCTCACGGTCCGCTTCAATAGCCGTCACTCCTCGCGCGGGTCGTACTGCTTCCTCATTGCCGCATCGAAAGGCGCCCTCCGGCCGGGGCAGCGCTTCCTTTCGCACAACTGGCAGGAAACAAAGGAAATCTCGGTCTGGAAGTAGAGCCCCGAAATCGATTTCCGGGGGATCATGAGCAAGCTGTCCGTCAGCCGGACTCCGATTTCCGCCTGCGTGTCACCCAGCAAGGAGAAAAGCGCCGTCTGCTCGGTCAGCGGCCAATCGGGAAGGGAGCCGGGGCTCATGCTGGAGATCTTTCCAAGGCCGAAGCGTCTCTTCAGGTATTTTTCAAAGGTTTGAGCTACGGAACCCAGGGCAAGGTCGGCCAGGGTCTCAAGGTAATACTGTCTCAAGAGATCGCCTGAAGAGACAGCCTTCTCTTCAAGCGCCCCGCCGACCGTGAGGACAAAAGGAAAGACTCTTTCCGCGTGATCGAGGTTCGTCCGCAAAACGCGGCTGGCAAAACGCACACCTCCGATTCTCACCCCGGTTTTCTCTTTCTTGTCGATGTAAGCGTCCCTGTACAGGACTTTCGGGACAACCAGCGCTTTGGCGGTCCGAAGGAGCTCCGCGGCAACCGCGCGCCCGTCCTTGCGCTGGCCTAACCGAAGAGGCTTGATCAAATCCTCGACGGAAAGAGAGAGCGGAATATTATTCAGGATCATGAGCCGTCCATTTTAGACCAATTGTCACGGAATTGCCACGCGGAATTTTTTGAAGTCTATTCTATATCGGGCAAAGAAGAGAAGGACGATTCGGAGAAAGCCGGAGCTTCCGCAACATCTCCGATTTTTCTTTTGCAAATCGGATAAAAAATAGTGTAATCTGAAAACCTAAAGAAGGAGGAAATGGCTGAGACTATGACAAGCAAAGAACGTCTCATTCGGGCGCTCGACCACCGGGAGCCGGACCGCGTCCCCGTCGATTTCGGCGCCACGGCGGTTTCGGGGATGCATCTTCGGTGCGTTATTGCGCTGCGGGAGCATTATGGCCTGGAAAGACGTTTGGTCAAGGTTCATGAACCCTACCAGATGCTTGGCCTGATCGAGGAGGACTTGAAAAAGGCGCTGGGCATCGATGTGGAAGGGGTCTATGCGGCAGAAACGCTCTTCGGCTTCCGAAATGAACACTGGAAGCCGTGGCGCTTGGATGATGGCACGGAAGTTCTTGTCTCCGTGGATTTCCGTACCAGTCAAGACGCCAACGGCGATACCCTCATCTACCCCAAAGGCGATCTCTCGGCGCCGGCCTCAGGCCGGCTGCCGAAGAACGGATATTTTTTTGATACGATTGTCCGTCAGGAGCCAATCGACGAGTCCAAGCTCAATCCTGAAGACAACCTCGAGGAATTCGGCCCGATTTCCCCGCAGGACCTGGACTATTTCGATGAGTCTTCTCGTCAAGCCGCCGCGACGGGACGCGGCGTTATCGCGACATTCGGAGGAACGGCCTTCGGCGATATCGCCCTTGTCCCCGCCCCTTTTCTCAAACATCCCAAGGGCATTCGGGATATCGAAGAATGGTATATCTCCACGCTCATCCGCCAGCCCTATATCCATAAGATCTTTGAAAAGCAGACCGCCATCGCCCTGGCCAACCTCGAGAAGATCAGTCCCCGGGTCGGGGATCGGGTGCAGGCCGTTTTCATCTGCGGCACTGACTTCGGCACCCAGCAATCCACGTTCTGTTCCGTCGATACATTTCGAACGCTCTACCTGCCCTACTACAAAAAAATCAACGACTGGATCCATGCCCATACGAGCTGGAAAACCTTCAAGCATTCCTGCGGCGCCGTGGAAACGCTTATTCCCTCCCTCATCGAATCCGGGTTCGACATCCTGAACCCGGTCCAGTGCTCAGCGGCCGGCATGGAGCCTGAGCTTCTCAAGAAGCGCTACGGCGGCGACATTGTCTTCTGGGGAGGAGGCGTGGATACGCAAAAGACCTTGATGTTCGGGACACCATCGTCCGTCCGCGATGAAGTCCTCCGGCGCTCTGAGATCTTCGGCCGTGGCGGCGGTTTCGTCTTCAACGCCGTCCACAACATCCAAGCCAATGTTCCCCTCCTGAATATCGTGGCCATGTTCGAGGCGCTCAAAGAACGCAACGGTGCGGGATCACACGGTTCATGACGCAGCCGCCGAAGAAAAAAATGAAGACGAGCCAAGCGTATGTTATCTTTGTTTCCATTGTCGCCGCGATCGGCGGACTCCTCTTCGGCTTCGACACCGCGATTGTCGCCGGCGCCACCCGCTATCTGAAAGATCAGTTCTCCCTGACGTCGTTCGGGGAGGGCTTGGCCGTTAGTGTCGTCCTCGTCGGGTGCATGTTCGGCGCCGGAATCGCCGGCACCCTCAGTGACAGGATCGGCCGCAAGAGGTTCCTGCTCATTTCGGCCGTTCTCTTCTTCGTCTCGGCCATCGGTTGTGCCGCGCCGCGCGCGATGGGCGTCTTTCTTCTTTTCCGCTTCGTCGGCGGCTTGGGAATCGGCTCCGCCTCGATCCTCTCCCCGCTCTACATTTCGGAGATTTCACCCGCCCGCATTCGGGGCGCGCTCGTCTCCGTCAACCAAATGGCCATTGTCACCGGAATTCTTCTCGCCTATTTCGTCAACTGGATATTCGCCGGGATCGGCCCCTCAAACTGGCGCTGGATGTTTGCGAGCGGCGCCGTGCCCTCTGTTCTCTTTTTCGCGCTCGTCCTCAGGGTGCCGGAGAGCCCCCGCTGGCTGGTCAAGCAGGGCCGGGAGGACGAAGCACGGGAGATATTGACCAGGGTTGATACGGCCGAAACGGCGTCCTTAGAAATCAGCAATATCAAGGAAACCCTGATCCTGGAGAAAGGGGCTCTCTCCGAGCTCTTCCGGCCGGGATTCAGGACGGCCCTGTTTATTGGCGTCGTCCTGGCTATCTTCCAGCAGATTACGGGTATTAACGCCGTGCTGTATTACGCCCCCCGAATTTTCGAAACCGCCGGTTTCGAACGCCTCTCGGCGATCGGCCAATCGACGATCGTCGGCCTGGTCAACATGTTATTCACTGTGGTGGCCATTGTCTTGGTCGACCGCGTCGGCCGAAAGCCCCTGTTGTTGATAGCGGCGGGGGGCATGGGAGTCTCTTTCATCCTGCTCGGCGCCGCCTTCCGATTCCAGCTTTTTGGCGGGAGCTTGGTCCTGCTCTTCACTCTGCTCTATGTTGCGTTTTTCGCCGTGGCCATGGGTCCGATCGTCTGGGTGGTCATGGCTGAGATTTTTCCAACCCGGGTCCGCGGCCGGGCCATGGCCATCGCCACTGTCATCCTCTGGTTTTCGGACTTTCTCGTTTCCCTGAGCTTTCCCGTGATCGCCGACCGTTTCAACGCCTCGACGGCGTTCTGGCTCTATGCCGTCATGTGCCTCATCGATCTGGCCTTCATACTCGTCGTCCTGCCGGAAACCAAGGGCAAAACTCTTGAAGAAATCGAGCGGCGCTGGCTCAAGCGGTCCTGATCGCTATTTGGGAAAGATAACGATGGTCTGGTTCAGCTCCGGGGCCGTCGAAGGGAAGACGATATCCTGCTCTCCGACGCGCGCCCTCAGATAGTACTCGAGGTCTGTCATCATGGCCGGAATATCCACCGCGTAAACACTCCTGGCAATTTTCTTCAAAGGAACGGCCTTGAAATCACCCGTGCCCATCTCCCGCCAATAGAAAGACGCATTCTGAGGCGGCTGCTCCGAGAGAATGATGACCTTGAGTCTGGAATGCTCCCCCACTTCGAGACTTGTTCTGACCGTGGGGACGATGATTCGCGCCGGGCCTTCGTACGCCGCGGGCAGTCTGACGTCCTCGGGAAACTCGGTGCCAAGAAGTTTTTGAAGTTCCTCGCCCGGCTTCTCGATCGAATCCGGCAGCAGGTGCTGTTCCCAGTTGGCGATGGTGCCCAGCTCGCCGGTGTTGCTCACCATAGCCAGCAGGCAGCCAAAGATCGTCTTCAGCGAGTTCACCATCTCTCGGCGGACCGGCAGAAGAGTTTCTCTGGCTGCTCGAGTCTTTTCCGCATCCTGGGCCAGGGCTTTCACCTTCTCCAGCTTTCCGTTGTAGTCCGCCCAGAGGCAGCAGTAATGGGCGATTTCCCGGATGTATTCAAAATTTTTCAGCCAATAATCAAAACGCTCCTCGAATCCTTTGCCCCGGATGCGGGGTCTGAGGGCCGCCAATTCATCGACAAATCCGTAGCTTTTTCGGACCTCCGCCCAAGGCCTTTTTTCGGGAGCAATGCCCCCCGGTCCCCCGATCCAGTTCACCGGGATGGGGAGCTTCCCGTCGAGTCCGGCGAAGATTCCGGCGATCTCGTTCGAAGCGGCCTGCCCGAACTGGTTTCCGGCCCAGTCCTGATAGAAATCGAGGGAAGCCGCAGATCGCGCGGTCTCGGGCCAATCCGCCTCATAATCAAGAACTTTGGGGCCGCCGCAGTTGATCTTTTTAATCACCTTTTGGCCAGCTTCACTCGCCCCCTCGACGATCAGGCCGGCGATCGAAGGATAGTGAATGCGGTCCACGAAATCGATGGCCAATTTTCCGTTCGCGACCTTGATGTCCCTAAAGGCCAGGTCCAGGGCTTTATACTTTCCAGCCCGCTCAAAAATATCCACCTTCTCGGCGACTTTTATCCCTTGGACCAAAACGTCGAATGCGCGCGCGCCTTTTTTGTCGAATTCTCCCTCCAAGAACTTGAGGGTGATCGAATAGGTCCCGTTGGGAACCTCAAGATGATAGCCATAAACCCGGTCGCGGATGTCCCTATAGACGGACTCTTCTTTCAGGCCGGCTATCGCTTTGGCAGTGAAGACAACAAACTGACCGTTGATGGGGCCGACCAGGTTGGCGAATATGGCGGGCATTTTGTTCCAGCTCTGATCCCAGGCGGCCCTGGCCAAAGCCAGAGCGTTGGCCGATAAGATCCTCGTCCGCCAATGGATCCCCATCAGCCCATCGCAACCGTATTTCAGGGCATCGACGGCGTCTTGGCGCATGCGCCCGACCCACAGTTGGGGGGACGTCAAAGAGGGGTCGTCTTCAAGCCAGGGGATTGCCCAGAGAGGGCGCCCCTCGATTCGGGCAAAATTGGGATCGACGGGCGCCTTTCCCACCTCACGATTGATACAGCTCGCCGCGACCTTTTTCGGAAGAACCCGGTCGAAAAGCGTCCGGTCGCTCGGAGGGCCGAGGACCCAGCCGCACGTCGCCAACCCGAACGGGACCTTCGCGTCTTCAGCCGCCTGGATGGCCATATCCAAATCTGACGTGACGGTCTTGATCGCTTCCTCCGTTGCATCAGACCACGTCCAGCCTTCATTCGTCCAAAACCAGTAATAATCGATAGGATAAGCCGCCCGGATCCGCTCGAATATTCCTTTGTAGAGATCTTTGGCCATCTTGGGATCCTTGGGATTTTTGCCCATCATTTGATAGCGCTGTTTGACCATGGCGGGAACCGTCAGGGGCGTTTCGGTCCCGACGCATGTTTTGATCCCGAGGCTCCTGGCGAAAGCGAATGCCCCGCGCAGCATGCCGGCGCTGCGGTTGAACAAAGCATTGAAGGCGTCCGGCATCTTCGGCTCGGGGACGATCCCCTCCATGATGTCGGCGCCGTAGCCGTCCCGCTCAAAGAGCTCGGAGGCGCCGAAATGAAAATCCCCCGTCTTTTTCGCTTGATAACCCCAGTTGCCGCGAAGTGTGTTTTGGTAGCTGGACGGATAGCTGTAGGTCACCCGGCCGTCTTCGTAATAATCGCCCGGAAAGCCGATCCAAACCGTCGGCTCGGCGTTGGGGCCGCCCTCGGGATAGGTGTGGAGCCCGAAAAAATTCATCCGCAGCTTCGGAAGCTGGCCCAGGATCGCCCGATATCCGTCTTCGTTCCACCAATCCGGGCCCTCCGGAAAATCATGAAAAGGCTGGATACCTCTGAGCTTGAACAGCGGGCGCCCCGTCTCGTCAAGCTCCGGCATTAGGAATTTTATCTTCTCTTCCGGGACGACGTCCCCATCAAGATAGAACCGGACGCCGAGTTTCTCGATAAAGGCATAGGTCCCGTAAAGAATTCCGGGCCCGTCGCCCCCTGCAATGAGGCAATGAGCCTTCTTGCCCTGCCTGATTGTCTTCAACCAGTAGTCGTCAGAGGAGAGGGTGGGATTTTTTTCGATCAAGCTCGCCTTGTCTCCGGCCTCGACGGCCAGGGCCCCTTTCCCGCTGATGATGATGCCGGAATCCCTGAGCCCGGCCAGCGAGTCGATTTTGAGCACGGGTGCGAGTTCACCCGTACGAAGATAGAGATACCGGCGCACCTCGGCCGCGGCAAGGGTTTCCCACCGGGACGCTTCCTTTGGAAGATAGACCGCCGGTCCCTTCTCCCGCCGGCCGCAGGCCCCGGACAGCGAGAGGGTCAAAAGAATCAACCCGATGATTTTATGTTTCATGGCGCTTTCACTCCCCGGCCCTATTCTACTGACTGAGTCGCAGGAATGCAATTTGACTTGGCCGGAGATATCGGGAAAGAAAGGCGCTAGGCGCGGATGAGCTCCAAGAACAGCCTATTCACGGCGGCTTCGAGCGCATCCTTGAAACGGTGGACTGTTTCGTCGAACCCGCCGGCTAAATATTCTGTAATGAGCATCGGCGCGCCGACGTTTACCAGGACCCGGGCGGGGACAAGGAACGGTCGCTGGGTTCCGTACATGGCCAGGGGAGTGACGGGGACAGCGATGTTTTCTTTCTGATACATGTTGTAACAAATAATTGAAATCCCCCTCCCGAAGGCTTTGACATAGGGATTTGGGTCTCTGGCTACGACACGGCCATGCCCTTGGAGAGCGATAATAGCCCGCCCCTTCTTGAGGTATTCCTGGCAGCGTTCGATCGCCTCGCGTTTATCATGATTGGCCAGATCGACGGGAATCGTTCCC
>Ga0315268_10001682_pt1 | contig 25507 bp, 19 predicted proteins | sample C1_top_MG_FD_204535 | JGI IMG/M metagenome (GOLD analysis project Ga0315268, IMG submission 204535) | Sediment microbial communities from Yellowstone Lake, YNP, Wyoming, USA - C1_top | ecosystem: Environmental > Aquatic > Freshwater > Lake > Sediment | place: USA: Wyoming | collected 2017-08-01
AAGGGATGAAATCCGCCAACTTACGCACTGACTGGAAAGAGTACCGTAGGGCGGGAAAGCGAAGCGCATCCCGCCTTTCGCATCATTTTCTCTCCAGTCTTACGTATCAATTTGGTGCATAAGACGCACCCTACGAAAGACATTTTCAGAGCAGAGATTTATTATGCAAAACCTGTCTGATACTCAAGAAGAGCGGCGTCTCCAGGAAGCCCGGGAGCACCAGATTCCCTGGGGGAAATGGGGTCCCTACCTGAGTGAACGCCAGTGGGGAACGGTGCGGGAAGATTACAGCGCCACCGGCAATGCCTGGGATTACTTTACCCATGACCAGGCCCGCTCCCGAGCCTATCGCTGGGGGGAAGACGGTCTGGCCGGGTTTTCCGATGACAAACAGCGCCTCTGCTTTGCCCTGGCACTGTGGAACGGCCGGGACCCCATCATCAAAGAGCGGCTCTTCGGGGTGACCAACAGTGAAGGCAATCACGGCGAGGATGTGAAGGAATATTACTTCTATCTGGACAGCACCCCCACCCACTCCTATATGAAGTTCCTCTATAAGTATCCCCAGGCGGCCTACCCTTACGATGACCTGGTCCGGACCAACCGGCAGCGCACCCGGTTTGATTATGAATATGAACTCCTGGATACCGGCGTCTTCGACGACGACCGGTACTTTGATATTTTTGTGGAGTACGCCAAGTCCTCTCCCGAAGATATCCTGATTCGGATTACCGTATGTAATCGCGGTCCGGAAGCGGCCGTGCTCCACGTGCTTCCCACCCTCTGGTTCCGCAATACCTGGTCCGGCTCTGCCGGGGAGGCCAAACCGGCTCTGAGACAACTTGCCGGTCAACCCGGCCTGAGTATGGTGGGCGCTTCGCATGCCGCTCTGGGGGAACGTTTTCTGTACTGTGAGGGGGAAGCCCCCCTGTTATTCACGGAAAACGAGACCAATACTGAGCGCCTTTCTGGGACCCCCAACCTAAACCCCTATGTGAAGGACGCCTTCCACCACTACCTGGTCCACGGCCAGACTCAGGCGGTAAACCCGGAAAAGATGGGCACCAAGGCGGCCGCCCTATACCGGCTCGACGTCCCCGCCGGGGGAGCAGCGGTGATGCGCCTGCGGCTCAATGATATGGCCCCGGAATCTCTGGCGGCGGCGCCGGCGCTGGCGAAATCCCCGGACGGTCCCTTTGGCAAGGGCTTCGACGACATCATGGCGGCCCGCCGGCAAGAGGCGGACGACTTTTACGCCGCCATCACCCCGCCCGCGGTGGGAGAGGATGCCGCCCGGGTGATGCGCCAGGCCCTGGCGGGGATGATGTGGTCCAAGCAGTACTATTATTTTGACGCCATTACCTGGCTGGGCGAGCACGGGGCCAATCCCCTGAGGACTCATATCAATCACGTCCGCAACCAGGAATGGTTCCACATGGTGAATGACGAAATCATCTCCATGCCGGACAAATGGGAATACCCCTGGTACGCCGCCTGGGACCTGGCATTTCAAAGCATTCCGCTGGCCCTGGTGGATATTGATTTTGCCAAGAAACAGCTCGATCTCATGCTGCGGGAGTTCTATCTCCACCCCAGCGGCCAGTTGCCGGCCTATGAGTGGAATTTTAGTGCTGTGAACCCACCGGTGCACGCCTGGGCGGCGCTGTTAATCTATAAATCTGAAAAAGTCCTGCTGGGTAAAGGGGATATCCAGTTTCTCAAACATGTTTTCGGGAAGCTGATGCTGAACTTCACCTGGTGGGTGAACCGTAAGGATCGTTTCGGCAAGAATGTCTTTGAGGGCGGTTTCCTGGGACTGGACAATATCGGCGTTTTTGACCGCAACGCCGCCCTCCCCACCGGCGGTTACCTGGAGCAAGCCGATGGCACCGCCTGGATGGCTTTTTATTGCCAATGCATGCTGGACATCGCCTTGGAGCTGGCCCCGTTTGATGCGGTTTATAAAGGTCTGGCGGTGAAATTCCTGGAACACTTCCTCTGGATCGCCTCGGCCATCAACCGGATGGGTGTGGATCAGGAGGGCCTGTGGGATGAGGAAGACGGCTTCTACTACGACCTGCTCCGCTATCCCGATGGCCACTCCACCCGCTTGAAGGTGCGTTCCGTGGTGGGATTGCTCCCTTTATGCGCGACGGTCGTATTTGAAAAATCTCAGGAGGATCTGGTGCCGCAACTGGCGGATGGGGTCCGGGAGCGGATCAGGCGTATGCCTGAGCTTCGGGAAGCCATCCATCCCATCGGTCCGGAACATCGAGGAGTGGCCGACCGGGGCATTCTGGCCCTGGTGAGCCCGGACAAGTTGCGCCGCATCCTGGCCAAGATGCTGGATGAAAATGAATTTTTGAGCCCTTACGGCATCCGCTCCTTGTCTCGCTACCACGCCGAGCACCCCTATATTTTTACGGTCCACGGCGAAGAGTACCGGGTGGACTATCTGGCGGCGGAGTCAAATTCGGGCATGTTCGGCGGCAACTCCAATTGGCGGGGGCCCATCTGGTTCCCGATGAATTCCCTGATCCTCCGGGCCCTGTTGATGTTCTTCCTGTATTATGGCGACAATTTTAAGGTGGAGTGTCCCACCGGCTCCGGCAACCTGATGAACCTGTTCGAAGTAACCCAGGAACTGGCCAACCGTCTCACCCGCATCTTTCTTAGAGATGAGCAGGGACGGCGCCCGGTCTATGGGGGCGCCGCCAAATTCCAGACCGATCCCCTATGGCGTGACTACCTGTTGTTCTATGAGTACTTCCACGGAGACAACGGCGCCGGGCTGGGCGCCAGTCATCAGACGGGTTGGACCGGATTTATTGCCAGACAGATTCAGTTTTTCGGCCTACTGGAGCCCAAACCATTCCTGGAACGCGGGCGGTCCACCGGCATCTTCTATCCGGAATCAACCTGAGACCTCTGCGAAAGTCCCCGCTTTTGTCATTCTGAGGTGGCGAAGCGACCGAAGAATCTCGTAACTATAAATAAATACGAGATCCTTCGCTTTGCTCAGGATGACAAAATGGCTTTTTTAACTCGTTACCAAGTTGCACTTGGGAACGAAGAACATATTCGCCGCCCCATCGATAACCTTTTGTTTCGGGAAGATAGTAACTATCCTCTTTTCTCCCAAGCAGGAAAATATTTTATTTTCGGCGAAACCTGTGCTATACACAGCGTCATAAATAAATGGACATAATTATTGGCACATTATATAATTTATGCATGAAAGCGCTGACCATTCCCGATGCGGCCATGGCGATTACTGCCCTGCAAGAGGAGATTCGCCGGTCTCAGGAATCGCAGTATGATCACAGCCCGTAGGGCGGGAAAGCAAAGCGCATCCCGCCATTAGCATTATTCCATCTCTAGACTTCGAACGTTATCATCTGCCACCCATTCAAGGTTATAAATGCGGCGTTCCACGTAGCGATGAAAGCTTGAATACGGCCAAGCCGCGACCCTCGTAACATGACCATGCTTAACCGGATTGTAGTGGATGTAATCTACATGACGCTCATAGTCAGCCTCATCACGGATGACGTGTTCCCGCGTCCCTGCCAAATGCCTCGTTCTCCCTTCGGCAAACGCCGTGCTGAAAGCTGAAGGCGGGATGCGCTTCGCTTTCCCGCCCTACGTTACACCTTAGGCTACCCGGAAAAAGTGGAACCCCCAGCCCTCCAGATCGACGAATAAACCGGGCTGGCGCAGCTCCAGGCCGTCTCGCGCATAAGTCTCCCCGGTGAAGGCCTCGGTGAGCCGCCAGGGGCGGCCGGCCAAATCCTCCCAGGGGAGAGGCACCAGCGCCTGGGACCGGTGCTCGGAAAGATTGACGATGATGAGGCGCCGTTCCTCCCCGAGACGCCACCCCCAGGCCACCAGGTTTCGATAACTCCGGTTATCCGGCCAACCATACGGCGAACCGAGACGCCATTCCCCTTCCTTGAACACCGGCTGCGCCACCGCGGCCAGCAGGGTGTGGTAAAAGTTCTGTAAGTCCGCATCCACCGGCTCCGGGGGCCGACGGTTGAGAAACACCGGCAACCTGATCCTGCGGCCCTCAAACTGCCCCTGGTGAAAGAGCCGGGCGCCGGGCAGGGTGGCGATGGTGACGGCCGCGGCCCGGGCTTGCCGGCCAGGAAAAGCGGCGGCGGCCCGGGGTTCGTCATGGTTCTCGATGAAGCGCACCAGCCTTGCCTGGTAACCCAGGTCGGCCAGCAGGTGCTGCCGGACAGCGTCGGCGCCTTCGTGCCGCAACCGGTCGTAAAGGCGCTTGTCGTAGCAGAAGTCGAAGCCCTGCTGAAGCAGCTCCCATTCCAGGTCCCAGTAAGCCTCGGCGATCATTAAGAATTCCGGATATTTCGCCTTGACCGCGGGAATCACCATTCTCCAGAATTCCCGGGCCGGCATGGCGCCGGTTCGCTCGCCCCAGGTCTGCCGAAAGATTCGGTTAATCAGCAGCATGGCCATGTCGCAGCGCACCCCGTCGCACTGGCCGGCCAGCGAGAGCAGGGTATCGCTGAGGGCTTGGCGGTAGCCGGGGGAAAAGGCGTCCACCTGAATGACGTCCGGCCAGGGCGGGAAATAGGGGTCGCGGCCATTCGCCAGAATGTGGTCTCCCACTTGCAGAAACGCTTGCGGGGAACGGATCAAATCCTCCGGACTGCCCTGGATGAAATAGTCCGGGTGTTCCTGCACCCAGGGGTGGTCCGGGGCCACGTGGTTGGGCACCAGGTCCAGGATTAACCGGGCGCCGCGCTGCGCCAGTTGCTTCCGGGCCCTGGCCAGCCCCGCCGGCCCGCCCAGATGTTGGTCAACCCGGTAGCGGCGGACACAGTAAGGTGAACCCACCAGATCGTCCAGGGTAAGATCAGGCAAGGCTTCCCGGCAGGACGTTAAGAGACTCTCATTATTTATGGCGATCTCACGTCCCCTGGCACTCCGCTCCCATACCCCCATCAACCAGACGGCATCGGGGTGCCAAGCGGTGAGCGCCTCCCATTCGGCGTCCGGGAGGTTGGCCAAGATAATCGGAGTCTGATAACGACGACTTAATTCGTTCAACCAGACCCAGGTGTTGATTTCGTAAATAACGGGATGAGACGGCCATTTATCCAGCATGTTCCCTTTTACCATTTTATGGTGATTAAGTTCTATTTTTTCGGTCGAAATCACCTCCAGGGGAAAGGAGTTAAGGAATGAAAGGTTACTGCCCTGGTCCGCAACTTATCACTGAGCCAAAAACCTCCCATATCCAGGAAATATCAACACTTTTAAGATGGGCGAGATCTTTCTCGACCTCGCCCTGATAGCCAGCCATCAGCCATATAAATTCTCGATCCACCTCACCGCTTCTGCATTGCCGTAAGTTTAACCGCCGGCCGTTGCATAGTTTTTCTCCGCAGCTCATGGCGGTCCGCGCTTTCGGACGCCTGGTTAAGGTGCTTCACGATACCACCATTAACCCTCGTCTGAGTTTTGGAAGTCTTAAAGTTCCCCTTTCTGGAAGGGGGACCATCAGGCGGTCATTCTAATCCCACCTCACCCTCCTTTAGAAAATGGAGGGGTAGCAACCATGATTCCCCTGATGGTAAATATCATGGTTATGGTGATACACCGCCATGGCCCCTTCACTGAAAAGACATTTCAGGCGGGCTCCAACCACCAGCCCACCCAGGTGAAGCTCCTGTCCGGCGGGAGTTCTATGGCCCACTCCTCCCGGGTGAGGCGGCGCCTGAGAGACCAGCCCGCCTCGCGGTAACTGGCCAGCAGCTCGTCTTCCTGGGAATCCTTGAACCCCGAAAGGATGAGGCAGCCGTCCGGAGACGCCAGCCGGGAGAGTTCGGCCACCTTAGCTAATTGCACCGGCAGGGGCAGGTTGGCCAGGATCAGGGCAAAGGGGCCCCGGAGGCACTCGGTGGAGCCCCGCACCAGGTGCACCGCGGCGGCCAAACCGTTTTCCCGGGCATTTTCCCTGGACATCAGGACCGCCCGGCGGGACAGGTCCACCCCGACGGCGGGCCCCAGGCCGGCGGCCGCGGCGGCCAGCAGCAGCACTCCCGAGCCGCAACCCACGTCCAGCAGCCTCCGGGGCGGCAGCGGCCCGGTAGCCAGGACCTCTTTAAGCAGGTCCAGGCAGAGGCGGGTGCTGGGATGGCCCGGGGGGAAAACCGCAGTGGTCCGCAGCACCAAGACCCGTTCCCCGGGGCGGGGCCGGTACGGCCGCCACCGGGTCTTGAGCGCCAGATGGTCGGATAGACGGTAGAGCATCTGCCGGGTCACATCCTGATTTCTAGTGCCACTCTTCCGGGGCCCTGTCAAGCGTCGCCTAGACGGAAAAATTGGGGTCAGCGCCATTACCTCAAAGGTTGACCCAGCCTATCTTTTTAGATAAGAATAGGCAGCGGAGATTGAATCCCATTACATTTTCGAGACTTATTCACAATTTTTGGGTGTTTTTTGGGAAGAATTCTGCTAACCCGGACAGGGTATGAAAAGCTGGTAAAGGAACTGGAGTTCCTGAGCCGGGTGGAACGCCCCCAGGTGGTGCGGGAACTCCTGGAGGCCGCCCAGGAAGGGGGGGTGGAGAAGAACCCCGATTTCCAGTTCGCCCTGGACCAGCGGCAAAAGCTGGACCGGCGCATCAAGCAGTTGCAGCAGACTCTGGCCAACGCCGAGGTGTTGGTGGGCAGCAACCTGCCCCCCAACAAGGTGCGGTTCAATTCCCGGGTGCGGGTGCGCAACCTGGAAACCGGCCGGGAGCAGGAGTTCAAACTGGTGGGGACCCTGGAGGCCGACGCCTCCTTGGGGCGCCTGTCCATGACTTCGCCCCTGGGCCGGGCCCTGCTGGGCCGCTCCCCGGGGGAGCGGCTGCAAATCCAGACCCCCCGGGGTCTCAGGTCCTACCAGATCCTGGAGATCTGGGTGGAAGAAATATGAACAGGGCTGACTGCGAGCATACGCACCACCACCGGTTCGAGAGCAGCCGCCGGCGCCTGGCCCTGGCTTTCTGGACCCAGCTCAGCTTTTTCGTGGTGGAACTGGTGGGGGGCATCCTCACCAATTCTCTGGCGCTCCTGGCCGACGCCGGGCACATGCTGAGCGACGTGGGCGCCCTGGGTTTGAGCCTGCTGGCCCTCTTCTGGACTGCCAGGCCGCCCACCGCCCAGCGCACCTACGGTTACCACCGCCTGGAAATCCTGGTGGCCCTGGTCAGCGGCCTGGCGCTGTGGGCCATGGCCGGCTACATCTTTTACGAGGCCTTTGGCCGGTTTTTCCAGCCGCCGGAGATCAGCAGCCTGCCCGTGCTGGTCATCGCCAGCCTGGGACTGCTAATAAACCTCCTGGGAATGTACGTCCTGTACCCTGCCCGGGAGCACAACCTCAACCTGCGCTCCGCGTTTCTACATCTGTTGGCGGATTCCCTGGGTTCGGTAGCCGCCATCGCGGCCGGCGTGGCCATTTACTGGAAGGGCTGGTACTGGTTCGACCCCCTGGCCGGAGTCGTCGTAGGGGTGATGATCATTTACGGCAGCTGGCAGCTGGTCTGGGAGGCCGCGGACATCCTGCTGGAATCCACCCCCCGGCATATCGACCTGGATGAGGTGCAGAAGGCCCTGGAAGGCCACCCGGCGGTGCAGCGGGTCCACGATCTCCACATCTGGACCATCGCCTCGGGCATTTACGCCCTGAGCGTCCACGTGGCCATCGACAGCCCTGAAAACCGGGACTGCCTCACCTGGGAACTGGAGGAGCTGCTGCGCCGCCGCTTCGGCCTGGAGCACAACACCATTCAACTGGAAGGCCCCGATTTTCACGACCCCCAGGTCTGCCCCTTGAACCGCCTGGAGGGCTTGATAAGCTGAGGAGGCCGCTACCCGGCGCGGTCTTCTTTCCATAAACGATTCTTAACCGAGGAGGACTTCATGTCGCCAAACCGCTGGGAGCTGAAGCCCGAGAGCTTGCGCGCCGTAGTTGAACCGGATTCCCTGGGGTTTGAAACCACCCTGGACCTGACCCCCCTGAAAGAGAAGGTGGTGGGCCAGGACCGCGCCGTCCATGCCCTGGAGTTCGGCCTGGGGGTCAAGGACCTGGAATACAACATCTTTGTGGCCGGGCCGCCCCGGGCCGGCAAGACCGAAACCATCATGGCCTACGTGCAGGAATTGGCCGCCAAGGAGCCCCCTCCTCCCGACTGGATCTACGTCCACAACTTCAAGGACCCGGAGAGGCCCCAGACTCTGAGCCTGCCCACCGGCAAAGGCCGGGGCCTCAAGGCCGACATGGAGGAACTCATCTCCACCCTGCGGGTGCACATTCCCGAGGTCTTCGAAAGCGAGGACTACTCCAACCGCCGGGAATCCTTGATGCGCGGCTTCACCCAAGAGCGCAACGCCATCCTCCAGGGCCTGGACGCCAAGGCCGGCGAAGAGGGCTTTATTCTCAACATCTCGCCCACGGGATTGATGATCTTTCCCGGCAAGGACGGCAAGCCCTTGAGCGAGGATGAACTCAAGGCCCTGAGCGACGAGGAGCGGGAGGCCCTGCGCCAGAAGTCCGCCACCCTCCACACCGAGATGAACGAGGTGATCCGCAAGATCCGCAAGATGGAAAAGGAATACCAGGAAAAAGAGAGAAAGCTGGATCAGGACGTGGCCCTATACGTGGTGGGGCACCACATGGAGGAACTGCGGGAAAAGTATAAAGACCTGCCCCAGGTGATGGACTATCTCAAAGACGTGCAGGAAGACATCCTGAAAAACATCGATGACCTGAAGCGCCGGCCCGGCGCCCCCTCCCCCTTCCCCTTCCCCACCCCGGAGCCCAGCTTTATCCAGTATCAGGTAAACGTCTTTGTGGACCACTCGGAGACCAAGGGGGCCCCGGTGGTGATGGAGGTCAACCCCACCTACCCCAACCTCTTCGGGGCGGTGGAACGTCGGGCCCAGTTCGGCGCTCTGGTCACCGACTTCACCCTGATCAGGGCGGGGGCCGTCCAGCGGGCCAACGGCGGCTACCTCATCCTGGAGGCCCTGGACCTGCTGCGCTGGTACTTTTCCTACGAGGCCTTGAAACGCTGCCTGAAAAACGGGGAAATCAAGATCGAAGACCCCATGGAGATGTTCGGCCTCATCACCACCCGCACCTTGCAGCCCCAGGCCATCCCGTTGAACATCAAGGTCATCCTCATCGGGGACCCGTACGTTTATCAGATTCTCTATATCTATGACGAGGACTTCCACAAGTTCTTCAAGATCAAGGCCCACTTCGACTGGCGGATGCGCAAGAACGACGACCATGTGCAGAAGTTCTGCGAGCTGGTGGCCGGGTACTGCCAGGAGCAGAAGCTCATGCCGCTGCACAAGACGGGCATGGCCCGTCTCATCGAGTATGCCGGGGAACTGGCCGGGCACCAGCAAAAGCTCACCCTGCAGCTCATGGAAGTCCTGGACGCCTTGAAAGAAGCCAATTATTGGGCCAGGAGCAACACCCACGATGTGATCTTCGGCTCCGACGTGGAAAAGGCCATCCAGGAGAAGACCTACCGGGCCGACCTGCCGGAAGAGAAGATGCAGGAATTCATCGACGAAGGCATGCTCTTTATCGAGACCGAGGGCGCCGTGGTGGGCCAGATAAACGGCCTGTCGGTCTACGGCCTGGGGGACCACGCCTTCGGGCGGCCCAGCCGCATCACCGCATCCGTCTCCCTGGGCAAAGAAGGGGTGGTGGCCATCGACCGGGAGGCCCAGCTGGCCGGCAACATCCACAACAAGGGGGTGCTCATCCTGGCCGGCTATCTCAAGAGCCGCTTCGCCCAGGACAAGCCCTTGACCCTGTCCGCCAGCCTTACCTTTGAGCAGAGCTACGGTATGGTGGAAGGGGACAGCGCCTCCCTGGCGGAGCTGGCAACGCTCATCTCCGCTTTGGCCGACGTCCCCCTGGCCCAGAACCTGGCCATGACCGGCTCGGTGAGCCAGCGGGGCGAGGCCCAGCCCATCGGCGGGGTGAACTGGAAGATCGAGGGTTTTTATAAGGTCTGCAAAGCCCGGGGCCTGGACGGCAAGCAAGGCGTCATCATCCCCAAGGCCAACGTCCAGGACCTGATGCTGAAGAAGGAAGTGGTGGACGCGGTCCAGGACGGCAAGTTTCACATCTGGGCCGTGGGCCACGCGGATGAGGCCCTGGAGCTGCTCACCGGCATGCCCGCGGGCCAGCGCCGGCCCGACGGCACCTTCGAGCCGGACACCGTGAATGCCAAGGTGGACCAGAAACTGCGCCAGATGATGGAATTGGCCCGGGACCTGATGAAAGAAAAGGAAGAAAAAGAAAAATAACCATAACTAACCTGCCGGTTAGGGGGAAGTCCCCAGGGGCGGTTGGCGTCCCCCCCCTGCCGGTGTTACGCTGGACCTGGGGCCAGCTCCGGCATCACCTTATCCAGGCCAAGGAGATTTCCATGAGAAAGGTCAACCTTCTTCTGGTTATCATGGTTTTAATGGCGGCCCTGGCGGCGCCCGCCGCGGCCGCGGGCGGCCCCCGCATGTCCGCGGACGAGGCCCTGGCCAGGCTCAAGGAAGGCAACGACCGCTACCTGGCCGACAAGCCCCGGTACCCCCATCAGGGCCGGGAGCGCCGGGCCATCACCGCGGGCCAGGGGCAATACCCCTTCGCCACGGTGCTGGCCTGCGCCGATTCCCGGGTGCCGGTGGAGCTCATCTTTGACCAGGGCATCGGGGACCTCTTCGTGGTGCGGGTGGCCGGCAACGTGGCCCAGACCGATGAAATCGGCTCCATAGAATACGCCGTGGACCACCTGGCCACCCCGCTGGTGCTGGTCCTGGGCCATACCCAATGCGGCGCAGTGACCGCGGTGGTGGAAAACGCCAAGCTGCCGCCTCACATCGCCAACCTGGTGGCCCCCATCAGGCCCGCGGCGGCCAAGGCCAAGGCCGAAAATCCCGACGCCGCCCCAGAGGCGCTGATCGGCGCCGCCATCCGGGCCAACGTGCTGCAGGCCATGGAGGACCTCCTGCAGAGAAGCGCCATCGTCAAGGCCGGGGGCAGGGGCAAAAAGACCAGGGTGGTGGGGGCCCTCTACGAAATCGACACCGGGCAGGTGCAGTGGCTGGGGCCGCACCCGGACCAGGACAAGTGGCTGGGCGCCAAGGGCAAAATCCCGGCCGCGGCCCAAAAGGCTAAAAAGGCCCCACCGGCTGAGGAATAACAAGGAAAGGGGTTACCTGACCGCTGAAAGCTTTCGTATAAAGCGGAGGGGAAGGGCACTTTACTGCATCTGATAAAGCGGGACCATCATTCCGACTGGATGTAGGCGTAGGCCGAATGGTTGTGGATGGACTCGAAGTTTTCCGATTCCACCGCGTACCAGGTGAAATTGTTGTTCAAGCTGAGTTTGTGGGCGATTTCCCGGACCACGTCCTCCACGAACATGGGGTTGGTGTAGGCCTTCTCGGTGACGTGCTTCTCGTCCTGGCGCTTCAGCAGGGCATAGACCTCGCAGGAGGCCGACTCTTCCACCAGCCGGATCAGGTCCTCGATCCAGAAGAACTTCTGGTAGCGCACCTGCACCCGCACCTCGCCCCGCTGGTTGTGGGCCCCCGCCTGGCTGATCTCCTTGGAGCAGGGGCACAGGGTGGTGATGGGCACGGTGATCCCCACCACCAGGTCCAGGCGGCCGTCTTCATACAGGGCCCCGGTGAAGGTGCAGATATACTCCATCAAGCCCCGGGCCTTGGTGACCGGGGCCTGCTTGTCGATGAAGTAGGGAAAGGTCATTTCGATGTGGGCCGACTGGGCGTGGAGGCGGCGCCGGGTCTCCTCCAGGATGGCGCCGATCTTCTTGAGGCTGATGTCCCGGCGGTACTCGCTCAAGATCTCGATGAACCGGCTCATGTGGGTGCCCTTGTGGCGATGGGGCAGGTTGACGTACATGTTGATCTTGGCCACGGTGTGTTGGGTGCCGTTGAACTTGTCCAGGACCACGATGGGGTAGGAGATGTTTTTGACTCCCACCTTATCGATGTCGATGGTGTGGGGGCTGACGTGGTTCTGGACGTCAGCCATCTCCACGGGAAGGATGGTCGGGGTTTTATGAGTAGGCATGTCTTTACTTCCTGCTAGGCTGGTGTTCCTAATTAAATATACCTGAAGCGCTCCGCTACGGCCCGGGCGTGGACCAGCAGGCCCTCGTTCTCCGCCAGGGTGATCACCGTGTCCTTCAGGGATTTCAGCGCCTCGAACGACAGGTGCTGGAAAGTGGGCTTGGTGATGAAGTCGTCCACTGAGAGCCCGGAGAACATGCGGGCGCAGCCGCCGGTGGGCAGGACGTGGTTGGTGCCCGAGGCGTAGTCTCCCACCGGCACCGGCGCATAAGGCCCCAGGAAGATGGAGCCGGCATGTTTGATGCGGGCCAGCAGCGCAAAAGGGTCCCGGGTGACGATTTGCAGGTGCTCCGGGGCATAGAGGTTGGCGAATTCCAGGGCCTCCTCCAGGTCCTTGGCCACCAACACTGCGGAGTACTTGGCCAGGGCCGCCTCCATGATCTCCCGGCGAGGCAGATGGGGCAGCTCGGCGTGAATGAGCTCCACCACCTTCCGGGCCAGGTCCGGGTCCGGGGTGACCAGCACCGCGGCGGCTTCAGGGTCGTGCTCCACCTGGGACAGGAAGTCCAGGGCCAGGAACCGGGGCGCCGCGGTCTCATCGGCCAGGATCAGGGCCTCGCTGGGGCCCGCGGGGGAGTCGATGTCCACCTGGCCGAAGACCAACAGCTTGGCGGCGGTGACGTACTTGTTGCCCGGCCCCACGATCTTGTCCACCCGGGGCACCGTCTCGGTGCCGTAGGCCATGGCCCCGATGGCCCAGGGGCCGCCGATTTTAAAGAGGCGCTGCGCCCCGGCCAGATGGGCCGCCACCACCGTGGCGGGGTTGAGGGCCAGCTCCGGCCCCGGTGGGGTGGCGGCCACGATTTCGGCCACCCCGGCCACCCGGGCGGGGATGATGTTCATCAGGGCGCTGGAGGGATAAGAGGCCAGGCCCCCGGGAATGTAGCAGCCCACCCGGTCCAGGGGCCGACAGAGCCGGCCGGCCAGCAGGCCGGGCTGCACTTCCATGGCCCACATCTCCCGCTCCAGCTGGGCCCGGTGAAATTTCTCGATGTTGGCCGCCGCCGCCTTGAGGGCCGCCAGGACCTTGGGGTCCAGGGCGCGGTAGGCGGCCTCCATCTCCTGGGGGGTGGCTTCCAGCTCCGCCGGGGTGAGGCCGGGTTTAAACTGCTCGTGCTGCCGGACGACTTCGGCGTCGCCCTGCTCCTTGACGGCCGCCAGAATAGGCGTCACCACGGCCAGCACCTGGCTCACGTCTTCCTGGGAGCGGCTCAGGATTTGCCGGCGCCGCTCCGGCCCCAGGCTGGCCAGGTATTCTAGCTGCAAACCTGCCATGCGCAGGTTCCGCCTTTCAAAGGGGATAGTTCTATAAGAAAAATTATATAGGATTGTTTGAACAAGCACAAATCTAAATATAAGTTATAGTTATAAGACTCCCGCCAAGGCGGCACCAATCAACTGCTTAAGAGGTTAAAGATGCGAAAGGGAAGGCGCCGGAAACGGCGGCCCTCGGAGGAAGAGGAGATTCTGCAAGCATTTCAAGACGCGGCCCATCCCCTGCTGCCGGCGGAGTTGCACCAGTTGCTGAAGCTGGACCCGGCCGCCACCGCCGCGGTTGACGCGGCGCTGGCCCGGCTGGTTTCCCAGGGGCGGCTGGTTTCCCTCAAAGGCGGCCGCGTCGGTCTGGCCGAGAAGATGAACCTGGCGGTGGGGGAACTGTCGGTGCACCCCGACGGCTTCGGCTTCGTCACCCCGGATAAGGGCGGCAAGGACATTTATCTCACCGGGGTGAACCTGAAGGAAGCCTGGCACGGCGACCGGGTGGTGGTCCGCATCGAGGGCCGCCGGGGCCGCCGCCAGGAAGGCCGGGTGATCCGCATCCTGGAGCGGCAGGTCAAGGAGGTGCTGGGGCTGCTGTGCCAGGCGGACGACATTTACTTTGTGGCGCCCGAAGACGAGCACCTCATCTTCAACCTGGTCATTGCCCCGGAGCAGTTGAACGGAGCCACCCCGGGCCAGGTGGTGCGGGCCGCGGTGACCCATTACCCCACGGCCCACCTGAACCCCCAGGGGGCCGTGGTGGAGGTTCTGGGGGCCATGGAGGACGCCGAGGTCCAGACCCGGCTGGTGATTTTGAAGCACGGCATCCCCGACCAGTTCCCCCCGGCAGCTCTGGCCGAGGCCGCCAGGATCACCCCGGACATCTCGCCCCGGGCCCTCAAGGGCCGCCTGGACCTGCGGCAGATGCCCATGGTGACCATCGACGGCGAGCACGCCCGGGACTTCGACGACGGCGTCTGGGTGGAGAAAAAACCCGGCGGGGCTTACACCCTCCACGTGTCCATCGCCGACGTGAGCCACTACGTGGCCCCGGACTCGGCCCTGGACCAAGAGGCCCAGGCCCGGGGCAACAGCATCTATTTTCCCCAGCGGGCGGTGCACATGCTGCCGCCCGACCTGGCCACCGACGTTTGCAGCCTCAAGCCCGACCAAGACCGCCTGGCGGTCACCGTCATCCTGGACTACGACCGGCAGGGGCGCTTGCAAGAAGCCAAATTTGCCCGCAGCGTGGTGCGCAACCACGCCCGCCTTACCTACCTGCTGGTAAACGACCTGCTGGACCCCAGGAACCGGAAGCTCAGAGGCCGTTACCAGCCTTTCCTGAAAATGCTGGCCTGGATGACGGAGCTGACCCAGCTCCTGCGCCAGCGCCGGGGGGAGCGGGGCAGCCTCCTCATGAGCCTCCCCGAGGCCGAGGTGGTGCTGGACGACAAGGGCTGGCCCGTGGACGTGCGCCGGGTGGACCTGCTCATCTCCCACCAGATCATCGAGGAGTTCATGATCGCGGCCAACCAGGCGGTGGCCGAGTACCTGGGGGAGTTCTCCCTTTTCCGGGTGCACGAGCGGCCGGACTCGGCCAAGATGGCGGCCTTTCGCACTTACCTGAAGAGCCTGGGATTTGCCCTGCCCCGGGAGGCCCACCGGGACCCCCGGGCGCTGCGGGGATTCCTGGACGAAGTGCGCCCGACCCCCCTGGCCCCCATGGTGCAGCTGATGCTGCTGCGCTCCCTGAAGCAGGCCCGCTACGCCGGCGAGAACCTGGGGCACTACGGGTTGGCCACCGAGTGGTACACCCACTTCACCTCCCCCATCCGCCGCTACCCGGACCTCCAGGTCCACCGCCTGCTGCTGGCAAAGCTTACGGGCAAAAAACCGCCGTTTTCCCTGGACCCGGAAGACCTGGAGGCCCAGGCCCAACACCTCAACAAACGGGAACGGGTGGGCATCGAGGCGGAGCGGGAGATGCTGGCCCGCATGCAGGTGCGCTGCCTGGCCCACCGGGTGGGAGAGACCTTCTCCGGCCGCATCACCGGGGTCAACGCCTTCGGCTTCTTCGTGTCCCTGAACGAGATCTATGCCGAGGGCCTAGTGCGCCTGGTGGACCTGCCCAACGATTACTACAAGCATGACGAGAGCCGGCAGCTGCTGCTGGGCCGCAAGACTCGCCGCAGCTTCGCCCTGGGGAACCCGGTTCGGGTCAGGGTGGCCCACGTGGACGTCCGCCGGCGCCACGTCAACCTGGTGCTGGCCGAGGAGGCCGAAGAGGAAGAAAAGGCAGGCTAAAGTTATGGGGGGAGGGCCAGGGGCAGTGGCACAGGCGTCTCGCCTGTGATCCCTGCCCTCCCCCCATACCCCCCTCCCAACCCCCATAAGAGGCCGGGGCAGGCGGCCTGAAACCAAATCCATAAGGGATTGGGGAAGGAAGTAAGGGCCACTTACGAAAAAGCCCTTAGCCCCCTCCCCCAAAAAACTCAACGGGACCAGTAGACCCGGACGAACTTGTTCATTTCGGCCCAGCGGAAATTCAGTTCCCCTTTATAAGCCCGGTACACCGCCCGGCCCAGGTGCTGGGCCAGTTTTTCGGTGGTGGTCTCCACCACCAGCTTGTCTTTGCCTGCCGCGGTCATCTGGATCACCCGGTCCATCACGTTCCGTTTCAAGACCCGGGCGGCCTCTTTTTCCAGCAGTTTGACGATTTCGTCCCGATGCTGGGTGAGAAACTCGCCGCTCAGGGTGAGGATGCCCTCGGGATAGCGGTTCTCGATCTTGCGGCAGGCGGGGCAGACGACCTCCTTTAACTTGGGGGAGCCCGCCAGCCGTTTAAACAGCTTCTCGTCAGAAAACCAGCGCTTGCCCTGGTAAAGGGCGCGGCAAACCTGGCAGACCGCGGCTTCCTCGCCTTCCTCCAACCGGTAAGGATCCTCCACCCGGCCCGCGTGGCCAAATTTCTTGCCTTTCTCTCCGGTCCACTTCCGTTCCTGGTATTTTCCCATGCCCTCCGCCTCTCTTCCGGGCGGCCCTCGCCTGGGGCCGCGGACGAATTATCATTTCACCGGTAATGGTGCCGCCGGTTGACGCAGCCGGTCCGCGGCCAACCACCATGACCCGAGGTTGCAGCACCGCGGCGACTCTTTCTTAAATTTAAGGCCAAAATCAAGATTTGCTACTTTCTGGCGCCTAACTTCCGCCCCTGGCCCCCTACCCCCATAGCTGCCCTAAAAATCCACGTACTCACCCCGTTGCAAGCCCCGCAGGTGGCAGGTGTCGTTGAGGAGCATGATATGCCAGGTGCCGTTCACTGCGTTAAAGCAGTTGATGGCGGTGGTATCCTGGCCGAGGCGCCAGAAGTGGGAGTTGTCCAGGCCGATGAAGGCGGCGATGAGGACCTTGTTGACGGCCCGGTGGGCCGCCAGCAGGACCGTCTGTTCCGGGTGCCGCTGCACCACGGCCGCCACCGCACCCAGGGCCCGGGCCTTGACTTCGTCCAGGGTTTCGCCGTTGGGGAAGCGCACCGTATGGGGGGCGGTTTCCCACCGGCGGTAGAGGTCGGCGTATTTCACCTTGACCTCGGTGAGGGGCAGGCCCTCCCAATCGCCGTACTTGAGGTCGGTGAGCCCCGGCAGGTCCGCCACCTGGAGGCCGTGTTGTTTGGCGATGGCCTCCCCGGTGTCCCGGGCCCGGGACAGGGGGGAGCAGTAAGCGGCATGGATGGTTTCACCTTTGAGCCACTCGCCGGCCAGGCGGGCCTCCTCCCGGCCGGTGTCGTTTAAGGGAATGTCTCTCGAGCCCCGGAAGATCTTGTCCTTGTTCCAGGGAGTTTGACCGTGGCGCACCAGAATGATCCGGGTCATTTTCCCTCCTCGCAGGTTCTCACTCGATGAGACAGAAATCTCAACCTTAATACCCGGCAATCATAAAAAAAACCAGGGGCTGTCGGCATGGGCCCGGGCCCCCTGGATCGAAGCGAAGGTGCGGGTTCAGTTCGCTCAGGAAACTTTATCCCAGTTGAGTTCGAAGGTGTTGTCGTAGAGGGTGTACAGGTGGCCCATCATCTTGCCCACTCCAGGAAAAATTCCCTCCTGGACCTTCCAGTAAAGGAGGTAAATGGCCGGAACCATGCGCGGTTCCCCGGTCTTGGGGTCGGGGTCGATGTTTTGCCAGACCTCTTTTTTCTCCATGACCCGCCAGAGGGTGCCGAACTTTTTACTGCGCACCGTATCCCCCACTCTGGGCAGTCCTTTTTTCTTGATAATTTCTTCGTAATCTTTCATGGCCATCTCCTCTTGAGGGTGATAGGGATTTATTTAAAAAGTTAAGATGGTTCTTACCCGTGTCAAGCCTAAGTTAGCTTTTTCACACTCTTTTCCAGTCATTTAGTAAGATGTCTCCGGTAAAGGGGCGTCGATTTCCTCCTGCACCGCCAGCAACTCAGATTCCCAGGGCTGCCGGAAATTCCAGGTTAGTCCCCCTATGAGTTCCTCGCGGCCGGGGCCAAAAAAACTTTTGCCCCGGGTGGGGGACAGAAGTCATCAGCCTGGCCCCCGCAAGGGCGAGGCGGTTTTGGCGGACTTCATCGCCGCTGATTGATTTAATTTTTCCTGAATAACATTATTTTATCAATGGTAAAATCGTCGTTAATTCTTAATTGTTAGCCCCATAAATCCCTTGACCGCTCCCAGTGCCTGGGGTAAACATTATTTGGGTGACGGCGATGGAGTCCGCCGGGGGGAGCTTCTTCATCCGAACCGCGCTCACCCTGATGGCTCCTGCTCATGGGCAGGAGCTTTTTTAGTGGGCCGCTACCCTTTGGGATTGGGTATCTCACCTGCTGCAGGGGGAATAACATGGAACAAGTCTGGTATACTACGGCGGCCTGGATCGCGGTGGCGCTGCTGGCCAGCCTCATTTCCATCCGCATCGGCATTTCCGTGGCCCTGGTGGAGATCTTCCTGGGATTTGTGGCCGGCAATCTGGGGGCGTATTTCGGCTCCATCCTCTTCGTTCCCAATGCTTGGATCAATTTTTTGGCGGCCTTTGCTGCCGTGGTGCTGACGTTTCTGGCCGGGGCGGAAATCGAGCCGGAGTCCTTCCGGCGGCAACTGGCGCCGACCCTGGCCATCGGCTTGGTTTCTTTCCTCTTCCCCTTTCTGGGAGCCATGGCCTATACTTATTATATCAGCGGCTGGAATCTCCAGGCCGCTCAAATCGCCGGCATTGCCCTGTCCACCACCTCCATGGCGGTGGTCTATGCAGTCATGGTGGAGACGGGGCTCAATGAGACCGAACTGGGGAAGCTCATCCTCTCTTCCTGTTTTATCACCGACCTGGGAACCGTGCTGGCCCTGGGCCTGATTTTTGCCCACTACGATCACTGGCTCCTGATTTTTGTGGCGGTCACCGTGGCGGCCCTCTGGCGGCTGCCGGCCATGAGCCGCTTTGTCTTCGCCAGGTGGAGCGGGCGGGTCAGCGAGCCGGAGATCAAGTTCATCTTTCTGGTGCTCAGCGTCTTGGGGGCCCTGGCGGTCACCGCCCGCAGCGAGGCGGTGCTGCCGGCTTATCTCTTCGGCATGGTGGTAGCGGGTCTCTTCGTCCATGACAAAGTGCTCGTCTATCGCATGCGCTCCATCGTCTTCGCCTTGCTCACCCCGTTTTTCTTCATCAAGGCCGGCACCCTGGTGTCGCTCCCCGCTTTGATCGCCGGGTTCGGGCTCCTGGTCGTCCTTTTCTGGGTAAAGATGGCAACCAAGATCATTGGCATCTGGCCCTTGTGCCAGGTGTTCAAGATTCCCAGGCGGGAGAGCAATTACACCACGCTGTTGATGGCCACCGGCCTCACCTTCGGCAGCATCTCGGCCCTTTTTGGTTATAACTACGGCTACATCGACCAGGCCCAATACTCCATCCTGGTGACGGTGGTCATCGCCTCGGCGGTGATTCCCACCATCATCGCCCAGGTCTTTTTCCAACCCCGGGAAGTGGGCTTGAAGCGGGAGGCTGAGTTCGAATACCCAGGTACCGCCGACCACTTTTTGCATACTGCGGATGAGTGACGGGAGGTTATCAGATGTTCAGGAAGATCTTGCTGGCTTATGACGGCTCGGAAGGCGCCAACCGGGCCCTGGAGATAGGAATTGGCCTGGCTAAAATCCACCGCGCCGAACTCTGGGCCCTGGGAGTGGAGGGGTTGCCGCGCTTCAGCGCCACCATCGACGAGGTCCAGGAAGCCAAGGAATTCGCCAACCGGCATTTCGGCAAGCTCCTGGCGGCTGCCAAAACCAGGGCCGGGGAGGCGGGAGTGGACCTCAAAACCGTGCTGCGCCCCGGCCACCCGGCCCAGACCATCGTCGAGGTGGCCAGGGAAGGGAAATTCGACCTGGTGCTGGTGGGGAACAGCGGACTCTCAGGAGTCTGGGCGGCGTTTTTGGGGACTACCGCGGAAAAGGTGAGCCGCCACGCCCGGTGCAGCGTCCTCATCGTGCGCTAGACTGAACCTAGCGGGATAAGAGCCAGACTTTTGGGACCCAAAGACCTCACCAAAGATGCAGCCTGGCGTTTCATCATCCTGGTGGGGGTGGTCAGCCTCTGCAGCGATATGACCTATGAGGGGGCCCGCAGCATCAGCGGCCCCTTTCTGGGCAGCCTCCAGGCCAGCGCCGCCGTGGTGGGGGTGGTGGCCGGTCTGGGGGAGTTTATTGGATATTCCCTGCGCCTCGTTTCCGGTTACCTCACCGACCGGCTGGGGAAATACTGGCCCATAACCTTTGTGGGCTATTGTCTGAATCTGTTCGCGGTGCCCCTCCTGGCCCTGGTGGGGCGCTGGGAGGCGGCCGCGGTCCTCCTGGTGGTGGAGCGACTGGGCAAGGCCATCCGCACCCCGGCCCGGGACGCCATGCTTTCCCACGCCGCCACTTCCGTGGGCCGGGGCTGGGGCTTCGGCTTTCATGAGGCCATGGACCAGGTCGGGGCGGTGACGGGGCCCCTGATAGTCGCCGCGGTCTTATATTTTCGTGGCAGTTACCGGGAAGGGTTTGCGGTTCTGTTGCTGCCGGCCATCCTGGCAATGGTGGTAATTGCCGCGGCAGCCCGCCTCTATCCCCATCCCCAGCACCTGGAGGTGAGTGCTCCCAAACTGGAGACCGCCGGACTCCGTCGCCCCTATTGGCTTTACGTGGCCGCCGTGGGGCTGGTGGGAGCCGGTTATGCCGATTTCCCCCTCATCGCCTATCACTTCGGCAAGGCGGCAGTAGCCCCGGTTACCTGGATTCCCATTTTCTACGCCGTGGCCATGGCAGTGGATGCCGTGGCGGCGCTCCTCCTGGGGCGCCTGTTCGACCGCATTGGAATGCCCGTGATCCTCGCCGCCGTAATGTTATCCGCTTTTTTTGCACCCCTGGTCTTTCTGGGGGGCTTTCCCCTGGCCCTGGTGGGCATGGTTCTTTGGGGCATCGGCATGGGGGCCCAGGAATCCATTATTAAGGCCGCCCTGGCGGAGATGCTGCCCAGAGGCGGACGGGCTACGGGCTACGGCATTTTTAACGCCGGGTTCGGCCTTTTCTGGTTTTTGGGCAGCGCCTTGATGGGGTGGCTCTATGAGCTCTCGCTGGCCTGGCTCATCGCCTTTTCGGTAATTATCCAGCTTCTGGCCATTCCCATATTCTTTGGGGTATCCAGAGACCTCCGTCGCCTGACCGGGCCAGAGCGGGATCAGGTGAACCACGGTTAGAGAGCTGCCGGAGGGGAGCGCCCCTTGACAAAAATCCGACTCCTGCGTATAAAAAGATTTGCACTTGGGGGATCGTCTAACGGCAGGACTGCAGACTCTGGATCTGCCTATCTAGGTTCGAATCCTAGTCCCCCAGCCAAACCATTCTCATAGCGCCAGACATTCCCCGGTAGCTCAGCTGGTAGAGCGGGTGGCTGTTAACCACTTGGTCGGCGGTTCGAGTCCGTCCCGGGGAGCCACGAAAATTCAAGGGGTTGGCTATTTCGGCCAACCCCTATTTTTTGTTTAGTGAATATATAGGTGAATATTGCTACCGAATTTCCCCCACCAGAGCCCTCAGTTCTTCCTTATTCACTGTGTTGTACCGCTTGAAGACGTTCATGGTCTTGTGGCCACTCGCCGCCATAATTCTGAAATAATCATGGCCCTGTAGCCGCCAGTTATTGATGGCCGTGTGCCTCAAATCATGAAAGGTGAAATCTTCAATTCCCGCCCGCTTGCAGGCTGTGGCAAAGCTCCGCTTCATCTCCGCCATGGAATGCCCTTGATAAGTGAGTACGGGGGTCATAGGCAAGCCCCTGGGCATTGCCTTGAACATCTCCACCAATTCCCCGTTAAGGGGCACAAGCCGCCCCTCATTGGTCTTGGTATCCTCTGCCTCTAACTTGATAAACCCCTCTTTTAGGTCTACCTGGCCCCACCTTAAGCCGAGGATTTCCCCCCGCCTCATGCCGGTTAAATAGCCTAATTTTACAACAGGTTTAAGGTGCGGCGGGCAATGAGCCAGCAGCCGGGCATATTCTTCCGGGCTTAGAATCCTGTCTCTGGCATTGTTCTCTTTAAGCTGCTTTACTCCATGGGCCGGATTGCGCTCGGCTTTGCCATTACGCACTGCCTTGTTAAAGATGGTTTTAAACGTAGTCAACTCCCTGTTCACCGTGGCCGGTTTAGTGGGCTTGCCCCGGTAGGAAATTGCAGATAACCTCTCCTGTTTGTAGGCTTCCACCATAGGCCGGGGTAATGTCTTTAATCAGCCGGTCCCCAAATTGCGCCATCAACCTTTTGCAGTGCATTTGATCTTTTTCATAGCTCCGCTTGGCTTTAACTTCTGGCAAGTCCATATACCACGCCGCCAGGTCCTTAAACAGGGTCCGGGCATCCGGGCTTTTCTTGATATACCGCCCTTCCGTTCGGGCGCTCATCACTTCCCGGTATCTTTGCTCCGCCGCCGCCTTATTGGGGCCGATACGCTCCCGTCTCAGGCGCTTGTCGTGGTCATAGTATTCAATCCACCAAACCCTTCCTGAAAACTTAGCCAGGGCAAAGCCGCATTTACAGGCTTTCACCTTCTGGCTATTCCGCTTTTTGCACTCCGGGCACTCCACAAGTAAACCCATCTTTGCCTCCTTTCATCAACCTGTGTTCCAGGGCCTCCAGTGCCAGGGATAAATGAGATGGGATTCCTCGTTTTTCTCGCTCCCACCTGCTTATGGTTTCTTGATAGGTTCCGAGCAACCGGGCCAACTCAATCTGAGTTATCCCCCACCTCTTTCGCCAGTTTTTTAAATCTTCCCCCCTCATAGGTTTATAATATGACCATTGGTCATGTTTGTCAAGAAAAAAATAAAGGGAGTGAATTACTTCATCCCATGGGACTATATCCCCACCTCTAACCCCGGCCCTTTTGCCCCACCTCTAACCGACCGGCCCCTGGTGCCCCGCCAGGTTCCGGCCCTGGCCCCTGGCCCTACCTTGTAACGCCAAACTTGGACCGCCGGCCCGCCGCGCCCCCACCGGCCCCTACGCCCAGCGCCCCCCACGCTCCCTGCCATGGACCGCTGCCGGTCCTGCCCCGGCCCCCGCCCGGATCCCCTGCACGTCCCCCTCTTCCGGCCCCAGGAGGCAAACCCGGAGTTGCCGATATTTTTATGACTTGAATTAATGTCTGCAACGTCTGCAACAGGATGAAACCCTGGAATGGCGGGAGTTTGATGAATCAGACGTTGAGAACCCAATGTCTGCAACGTCTAACTTTTTGCAAAAATGCAAATTCAGACCCCCCCCTTTTTGGTAGGGGCCTGGGGATGGTCCGCCCCCCCACAACCTGAGTCGGATTGGTTACGGCCTGTCTAAAGGCCAGGTTGGATCGGTTAGGGCCCTCCCCCGGGGTCATCACCCAACCCTCGGATCCCCCGGGTCCTGACTTCTTGATAGGGACCCCAGGAGCCCGCCAGGGTGCCGGCCAGACCCTAGCCGACCGGGCCTCCTGCCTGCAGTGCCCTCACCCTGCACCATGGCCCGAGCCTCCCCAGCCGCCCCATCCCCGGCCCTGGGTCCACCGGCCCCCGCCCCGGCGCCATCGCCACCGCCGTCCAGGAGTGATGGACTGCCGCCCTCGCCCCTCGCCCCCGGTCCCTGCCGGCCTGCCCCGACCCACGTCCCCCTCTTCCCAGCCCCAGGGGGAACCCGGGGATTGGGACTCCCTCCCCCCTATGCATATATGCCCGGTCCGGACCCGACCTCCATATTTTCGTTTATACCGTTTTTGTCTCCCAGGAAGACCCCGGCAAAATACACCCCCCTGGTCTTCTTTTTCCCCAAAAATTTTATAAGCAAAAATCCGGCCGGGAGGCGGGGCCTTTCTGAAGGAGAGGTGAGCAAACTACCTGATAAGCGGGTCCCAAGTGGCGGTCAATTTGTTGACCCACGATGACCACCCGGGTGGCCAACTTTACACTACTTGTGAAATCCAGCCAATTTACGAACGCCAAATCCGTCCTCTTTACATCCTTGAGCCCGCACAACAATGCGATGTATGGGCGCAAGCTGTGAAAACCGTCCCGGCTGGCAAGGTCCCCACATATAAGCGCGTCAATAATACGGTTAAGGAGTTGACTGCCCCTGCCCCCGAGCCAAACCCTCCATCTGCTTCTCACTCGGGATTCGCCTATTCCGGGCCCCCGCGGCGAGCGCCTTTTACCCCCCCCTCCCCCCCCTTACCCTTGGGGTGACCGTTTGCGGGCCGTGGCGGGGCTGTGAGTGGCCCTCAGCGCCGTAGATTTATCTTTCCGGGGGGAGGTCTGGGGGCGCAGTTCAGGGTGGCGGTGCTCCCGGCGGACGAGGCAGGCCAGGGGAAGGCGACGCCACCATGTGGCGATTTCTTCCTGCCTGCTGCTCCCAGTCGATATGACCGCCCCGGAAAATTTCCGATTTTTCGGAAGCATTACCAATCCAAACTCCATTTGCAAAGGTTTTCGAGATACGAATCATATGGAAAGATTAGCGGAAGGGCATATGGTAGCAAGATAGTTATCTTTTTTGTTTACTGCAAACATCAGCCTTCAGCTGCAGCCCATCGCCTATCAGCCGTGATTGTTGCTATTATTTAGCCGACCGTCCTTGAGATGGTAAACCCGGTCGAATCCCTCGATCATACGACCGTCGTGGGTCACGGCGATCACCGCGGTCTGGTTTTCCCGGGCGACCTTTTTTAACAGGTTCATAACCCTCTTGCCCCGGGCGGTGTCCAGGGAGGCGGTGGGTTCATCGGCCAGGATCAGCCGGGGCCGGTTGGCCAGGGCCCGGGCGATGGCCACCCGCTGCTGCTCCCCACCGGAAAGAAGGGGGGGCAGGTAATCGGCCCGCTCGGCTACCTCCATGTATTCCAGGAGTTCATGCGTTCGCTTCTCTGCCGCCTTGCCCTTCACCCCCACCAGGTCCTGGGGCAAGAGCACGTTTTCCCGGGCGGTGAGGAAGGGGATGAGGTTGGCGGTCTGGAAGATAAAACCGATCTTTTCCCGGCGCAGGCGGCGCACGTCGAAGCCGGTCCAGCCGTCTTGATAAATGGTGTCCCCGTCAAAGACGACGGTGCCGGCGGTGGGTTCCAGAATCAGGCTGACGCACAGCAGCAGGGTGGTCTTGCCGGAACCGCTGGGACCCATCAGGGCTACCAGATCACCGGCGGCGATGCTGAGGCTGACATTTTCCAGGGCCCGCACCTCCAGGCGGCCGCTCCCGAAGATCTTACTCAGGCCGGTAATCTTGAGGGCTTCCATCAATGGCCTCCCAGGGCTAGGGCCGGCTGGGTCTTCAGGGCTTGCCAGATACCCAGGCCGCTGGCGAAAAGGCCTCCCAACAGGGCCAGGCCGAAGGTGACGGACTCATCCAGGGGCGTAAGGAAAATCTTCCGGGGGAAATAGTATTGGGTATTGTGAATGACCAGCCAGCCGATGATGAAACTGCTGAGGGTCAAGAGCAAGGACTGCTCCAGCACCAGTCGAATGATCACCCAGTTGGCGGCGCCCATTAGCTTCAT
>Ga0315268_10001683_pt1 | contig 25494 bp, 23 predicted proteins | sample C1_top_MG_FD_204535 | JGI IMG/M metagenome (GOLD analysis project Ga0315268, IMG submission 204535) | Sediment microbial communities from Yellowstone Lake, YNP, Wyoming, USA - C1_top | ecosystem: Environmental > Aquatic > Freshwater > Lake > Sediment | place: USA: Wyoming | collected 2017-08-01
GAACCTTTGAATTGAGTTTCTCACGTGGATCGTGGTACAGGTTTACTGCGTAGACTAGGTCTTTTAACTCGACTTTTCTGTTTTGTAGGTCTTTGATTGCGTCTTGGACGATTGCTGCGATCTTTGTCTTGGCTTGTTCGAATTCGCTGGTGTTTTTGATGTGGCTTAGTTCTTTGACGCAGGTTTTGAAGACGTTTTGGATGAAGTTGGGTGCGTTGGATTTTATGGCTGTTAAGCCTTTTAGGTCGGGTGTGCCGTCGGGTAGGATGCCAAAGTATGCTTTCTTTGCCTTGGATAGTACGCAGACTGGGTAGTTTCTTTCGACGGCTAGGTCGAGTCTGAGTTTTTCTTTTACTGTTTTGATTAGTGTTTCGACTTTGTCTTTGGGTGCGTTTTCTAGGAAGACTGAGTCGGTGTCTCCGTAGACTGGGTGGAGTCCGTTTTGTTCGGCGATGTTCCATGTGGTTTGGAGTGCCCATCGTCCGTAGCCTGTGATTGATTCGGCTAGGGGTGGGCAGGCTAATCCGTGGATGCGGACGGAGACGCCGTAGCTGGAAACTGTTAAGAGTTTGAGCAGTTTGGCTGTGATTTCGGCTTGGTGGCGTTCGGTTTCGGATAGTGAGCTGTTTTTTGAGAGTGGTTTGTACCAGTGTATGCGTAGGTCCTTGAGTGCGCCTACTAATGCGGCTAGGAAGCCTCGTCTTTTTGTGCAGATGTGGTGTCCGATTTCTTCGATTTTGTTGGTTTTGCATTCTGGGTGGTTGCAGTCTACGGTTTCGTAGCTGAGGTTGTAGGTGTCTATGCAGCTGGGGTATAGGCTTTCGAAGTCGGCGACGACTGTGTTGAAGTAGATTCCGCTTTTGGGTGTGATGGTTAGGGCTCCGGGGACCATGTGTGTTTCTAGTCCTCTGCGTAGTTCTTTGGAGGTGGGAATGAGCACGTTGTTTTTTCTTAGGTAGTTGTGTATCATGGATTTTAGCCAGTCGCTGACGCCGTGGGTGACATAAGTGAACGGAACTGGCAGGTTCACTATTCTCGAGAGCATAAAGGCTCTAAAATATCTGTCAGAATCCAGATTCCCGTTTGTGCTCAGCATTTCTGGGCTGACTTGTGGCACGGGTTGGCGGAGCAGGGGAAACCAGTGTTTGAGCTGGTTGTATTTTAGTGGGTCAGTTGTTTTTGCGTTGGCGAAGACTTCGTCAAACTTTGTTTTGTCATTCTCTGGGAAATCTGGCGCGGGAGTGAAATGGTTGTTCTGTGTCATTTTGTGTTGTGCGCCGAAGATTAAGCCGTGGTCGTAAATGTAGCTGTGGGTGAATTCAATTTCGGTTTCCCATGCGTTTTCAAACATTCGTGTGGCTTTTTTTAGATAGTCTGGTTTGTGAAGGGTGATTTTGGTTATTTCTTTTGGTTGGTTTGTGTACAGGTCGGTTTTTTTGGTGATTTCGGTTTCGGCTTGGAGGCTGCGTATGTTTTCTTGGTCTTCTGCGCTGAGTGGGTGTGGGAGGAAGAAGTATGGTTTGTAAGTGTTGTCTTGGAACTCTTTGAGTTCGTTTGTTGCGGGGTTGAAGAATTTTAGGTTGACGGTGTTGCCTTGGGTTGAGGCGTCTAGTAGATACCATGTGGTCAACTAGTTATCCTTCGCTTAGTTGTCTCTTTATTTCGTTTATTTCGTCTGGTAACGGCGGTCTTGGATAGTTGTACATTGGTCCGCCGGGTCTTTCGTTGTAGTATGGTCTGTTGCATTCGGGGCATCCTGACGTGCAGAATGGAGTGCCTTCTTGAATGATCTGGTGTAGCTGGGTTTTTGGTATGCCGAAGTCTGTTATTCGCTGCTTATTGTCGAATTTCATGTTTTCAATGCGCGTTTTTCCGTGGATTATGAGGTGTCGAGCTAGTTGGATGCGTCTGTAGGTTTCTATTTTTGGTTGTGGATTGTTTTCTAGTGTTGTGCCTGTGATGGGTGTGAATGCGAATAGGCTGGGGTAGATGCCTGAGTCTGTGCTTTGTTGGATGGTTTCTGTGATTTCTTTTTCTGTTTCTCCTAGTCCTACTATGAGGTGTGTGTAGACTTGGTTTTTGCCGAAGACTTCTACTGCTTCTTTTAGGGCTTTGTGTTGTTGTTTCCATGCGTATGGGCTTTGTGTTGCTGCGCCTTTGACTTTGTTGAAGAGTTGTTCTGTGGCGGCGTCCAATGCGATGCTGATTCGGTCTGCTCCTGCCTCTGCTAATTCCTTAAACTGTGTCTTACTGAATGGTGGGCAGGATAGGGAAATGGGCACGTTTGAGCCTGAGTGAATCAGTCTTGTTAGGTGTGTTAGGTCTTTGTGGACTGTTGGGTAGTTTAGGGCTTGGATGCATACGCGTTTTACGGTGCCCTCCTCGGCGGAGGATGCTATTTTTTCTATGACCTGTGTGGTTGGGAACGGTGGCCATGTTACTCGTGCGAGCATGTCGGCTCGGCTTGTGCTCTGGCGTGCTTGGGGGCAGAAGCCGCAGTTGGCTTGGCATTTTCCTTCGCGGTAAGTTAGCATGTAGATTGTTGTGGGTGGCGCGTCTAACTTGCCTTTTAATAGTCCGAGTACTATGGCGGAGCCTACTGAAACTCGGATTTTCTCTGGCACATCCTGTTCGGTGCGAATGTTCACTTTTTTTCCTGATTGGAACAAGTCTTGGTCATTCTAAGAAACTAGACGTTAGCCTCTCTTTAAATTATTAATCCCAAACCCAAACGTACGTATGCCTGATTTCTCATACTATCTCTCTCTTTTCACTCATACTTTCTTATTCTCTTACAAAAGGCACGCATGTGGAAAGTCTTATCTTTCAAGTGGCGATATTGCAGCGCATGGCAAATTCAAGAGAAAAAGTGGCAGGAATGCTCTTTTTTGTCGCAGCCACACAGTTTGTCCTAGGTTTGACCATTTCAGAGGCGTTGTATCCCGGCTACAGTGTGTCTGGCAATTACATAAGTGACCTTGGAATCGGACCGTCCTCTATGATTTTCAACTCATCTGTCTTTCTTCTAGGCCTGTTATTGCTCATTGGAACGTATTTTCTAAGAAACCTCTCTAATTTTAAAACCGTTAACATTCTACTCCTCCTAACGGCTATAGGACTAATGGGTATCGGAGTCTTCACGAAGACTTATAGAACCGCTCACGGTGCGGTGGTCACAATGGCTATCTTCTTCGCTGGGCTGTCAGCCATATCATCATTTAGAGTGCTGAAAAAGCCGTTGTCTCTGATAAGCATAATACTTGGAATGATGACGCTTGGAGCATTGGCCCTTTTCTCGAGCGGTATGATCACGAGCGGCTCATTAACCAGCGACGTTGCGTATGACAGCGATTTCTACTTGGGTCTAGGTCCTGGTGGGATGGAACATATGATTTTCTATTCAGCACTCATGTGGCTCGCTGGATTTAGTTGGCATCTGGCTACGCAGCGGGAAACCCAAACAAAGGAGTGAATGCAAGATCACTTTGCTGGGAAAGAGTCCCAGATTCTCCTTAAATTATTAATGCAAGTTGAAATGAAAGAGCGATTGATCAAGGTCCGTACACAAGTCATAAAACTGAAGCAAGAGACTTGATGAATGGTGTTGGGTTTGCTTGAAGGTAAGACGGTGAATTTGAGGGTTCTTGAGAGAGATGATATTGATTTTCTATTTGAATGCGTTAATGACATAGATTTCTGGGGGGAATACGTCAACCCTCTTTATGGGCAGATTTCGAGGTCAGAATTGATGGGAAATTTTGATAATCCTCCGGACAGGGCAGTTTTGATTGAGTTTAGGAGGTTTATCATTCAGAAGAAGGACGGAACCAGAATAGGGATTATCTGGCGTTTCATTGATCAGCCATACGAGACGATGGAAATTGGCTATTTTTTTGTTCCCAGCGAAAGGGGGAAGGGATACGGAACTGAAGCGGTTCAGTTAATGGTTGATTACCTATTTCTCTTCAAAAACATCGTTCGCATACAAGCAATGACAAATGTAGGCAACAAAGCGTCACAGAGGGTTTTGGAGAAAGCAGGTTTCAGGAATGAAGGAACTGTCCGAAAATTAGCCTTCGTGAGAGGAGTATGGACTGACTGGTATCTTCACAGCATTCTAAGAGAAGAATGGAAAGAACCAAAAATACTGACAAGAACGACTTCACAGAGTCGGCATTAACAGACTGCTTTAGTCTTTACTAGAGCTTTTAAGTCCACTTCATTTAATCTTCTCTTTTAGGTGATAGAATGGTTGACATTACAGAGATTTCTGCAATAGTAGCTGCTGCAGGTGTGCTGGTTGGTGTTGTTTATTATGTACTGGATATGAGAAATCAGATGAGAATGAGAAAGACGGACCTACTTACAAGACTCTATTCGACGATGGTCAACAAGGATTGGCTAGAGGCTTGGGACAAAATCGATCGGTTGGAGTCAGATGATCTCATCAAGATGAGGACAGAAAAAAGAATGGTTGAGATAAACTTAGTCTACGCATTCTTCGATGAAGTCGGTGTTCTTCTGAAAAAGAGACTTGTAGACATGGATCTGGTCGAGGATTTGATCCACGGGCATGCCATAAGGACGTGGGAAAAGCTGAAGCCTATGTTTGAGCATGGTAGAAAGCTTCGCAACGATCCGCATATTGCCGAGGGATTCGAATATCTCTATAATGAAATGAAGAAAAGAGAACAGAAAGGTGTTAGTCATGGTTGACATAACTGAGATTTCAGCCGTTGTTGCAGCAGCAGGGGTGATGATAGGTGTTGTTTATTATATTCTTGATATTCGTCATCAAGCTAGAACAAGGCAGACAGACCTTGTCATCAGACTCTACTCAGCCTTCATTAGCAGAGAGTTCTTCGATGCACAAATGAATTTCTTAGCACTAGAATTCAAGGATTACGAAGACTATGTGAAGAAATATGGTCCAATGTTCCATGTAGGCAAAGATGGTGTAACATTCAAAGACACCCCAGAGGTTAGAGGCATACTCTATATTGACAATTTCTTCCAAGAAGTCGGCATCCTTCTACATAGGGGGTTAATAGATGCTGGCTTAGTTAGAGAAGTCTTCACCTATAGAATTGAATTGCTGTGGAAGAAAATTGAACCCATAATACAAGGCTATAGAAAAGAGTTGAATCAACCAGAAGCAGGCAAGTGGTTTGAATACCTCTATGATGAAATGAAGAAAAGAGAACAACAACTCCAACAGAGAGGTGTCAATAATGGTTGATTTAACAGAGATTTCAGCTGTTGTAGCAGCTGTAGGTGTGATAGTAGGAGTAATCTACTACATCATGGAGATTCGACATCAAGATAAAATAAAGCACTTAGATCTGTTCATGAGCCTCTACTCAACTTGGGGTAGCCCAGACATGCTCAATGCACATAGAAGATTCATGGTTATTAAAGTTGAAAGCTACGATAGCTTTGTTAAAAAGCACGGTCCAGTGACAGAACCTTCTCAGATCTATACTGACATAGATCGTGTTGGCTGGTTCTTTAATTTGATGGGGTTTCTCGTGAAGGAAAAAATCGTACACATAAAGCTGGTTGATGAGCTTCTTGGCTATTGGGTCATAAAAAATTGGGAAACTATTAAGCCCTTAGTAGACGGGTGGAGAAAGCAGTACAATATGCCAGAATCGTATCACTGGTTTGAATACCTCTACGATGAAATGAAGAAAAGACAACAAAAACTGCAACCAACAGCAGCGGATTCTCAGTGATTTCTTGCGTGTACCTAGATTACTAACGCCCACATATTCTGACTTGCAACCGCTCGATATCGATGGACCACCTTCGAAGTTCGGATAGTGTATCGAAACCGTTAATAGTCGACTATTACGTGGGAGACAAATAGTGACCTGAATTGCATGAAAAATCTGGGTTGAGGATCGGCTCTGTCGTCATCGACTGCATTAATTTCGATAAGATGTTGGCGTTCTGGCAAGAGGCTCTTCACTACGTCCCAAGAGAGCCAGCTCGGGGCGGCTGGGTGGTTCTTCGGGACCCCGAGGGAACAAGCCCGAATATATCGTTGAATCAGGTTCCGAAGAGGCTAATGGGTAGAAACTGGTTGCACTTTGACCTCTACACCAGCGACCGAGAGGGTGAGGTGAAGCGGCTGCTCAAGTTGGGAGCTACGCGTCATCCTCAGACTTATGAGCCGGATGATGATTTCAGAGTCCTTGAAGATCCCGATGGCAACCTCTTCTGCGTGGTTCACAAAAGCAATCCTTGATTTAGATTATGGGGCGACACTGGAAGTAGGTTAATAATGCGATCTTAGTACTTATTTCACACTTCGCAAAGCGTGCATTCCACATGTCCCAAACCTGGAGAGACAACGTTCAGAGCTTGCTTCAAGCTGATGAGGAAACGCTTGAACACGCCCTTGCTGATGTGCGTAGAATTAGTTGGAAGAATTTTGGTAGTCGGATTCGTTTTTATGCGCCGAGTTTTATGTATTATCGGGCTGAGCGTTTTTGTTCTTCGCCTGAGGCGTTTCCCTCTGTGTCTGTTACTGGTTCCTTCTGTGCTTTGAAGTGTAAGCATTGTGGTGGTCGGGTTTTGGATACGATGTTGCCTGCGCTGGCGCCTGAGCGTCTGGTTGAAGTGTGTAGGGAGGTTAAGGCGAAGGGTGGTTTGGGCTGTCTCATTAGTGGTGGTTGTCTTCCTGATGGTTCTGTTCCTTTGGAGCGGTTTGTTGATGCGATTGCTGAGGTGAAGAAGACTCTCGGCTTGACTGTTGTGGTGCACACTGGCGTTATTGATTCTGAGTTGGCTGGGAGGCTTGCAGATGCTGGTGTGGACGCTGCTTTGATTGATATTATTGGTTCAGATGAGACCATAAGGGAGGTTTATCAACTCAATGTTTCTGTGGCTGATTACGACAGATCATTGCGGGTGTTGCATGAGTCTGGGATTCCGCTTGTGCCCCATGTGCTCGTTGGACTGCATTATGGCAGGTTGAAGGGCGAGTTTGAAGCTTTAGAGATGATTGCCAAGTATTCGCCCAGCGCCGTTATTGTCATTGCTCTTATGCCGATTCATGGCACCTTGATGGAAACAGCATCGCCGCCGAAGCCTACAGACATTGCTCGAGTGTTGGTTGCGGCACGTTTGATGTTGCCTAAAACTCCCTTAGTGCTGGGGTGCATGAGACCGAAGGGAAAACATAAAACGGAAACCGACATGTTGGCGGTTAAAGCTGGAGTAAACGCCATTGCCTTTCCAGCCGAACAAGCCATAAAACTGGCAGAGAACATGCACATAGAAACATCGTTCTCATCGCTCTGCTGCTCACAGATATTCGACGACTTGAAACACAATGTTTGGAAAATGTAAGGTGAGGAACAGCTAGGGCTGGAAAATGCTTTCACCCTCCCCTCTGGGTTCTTCTATTTGCTTATGTAACTAGACTTTTCTCAAGCTCTGCTATAAGGTCGAGTATTTCTTGAAATCCTTTCTCATCTATCTCCTTCTTTCTGGCTATGTGATATAGGGAATGGGTCATTTCGTTGGCTGTTTCTCTAAATCCGTCTGCCAAATCACAAATTCTCTCCACTAGATTTTTCTCCGTGTTGAAATCGGTTGATGAATCTCGTAGATTTGATAGCAAAGTGTTGAAGTCTAGAAATCGTCCCTTTTTGAAATTGTAATATTTTTCTCTGTGCTGCTGTGATTTAGTCGGGTACTTCTTTCTTAGGATGTGATGGGCAATCAGATTCTCTAACACTTTTCTGCACAGAATGAACGTAGCAGTGTAGCAACCAAACGTGTATGTCTTGTTTATCTCGTCAATGTGTCCTTTTAGCATCTTGTCTTCGGCGCCATATTTCGCGATTTCAATTATCGCCCGTCTGCTTCTGGGTCGGGAAGTCTTGATACTCACTTTCTCTATTTTTGTGGTCCTGAAAGCGTCCCTATCTCGTTCATTGAAGTATTTCTGAATACTTTCGTTATACTTGCTAGCGAATACTTCCGCCGCAGCATTGAGGGTCAAAGAAGGGTTTTTTCTTCTTATCTTTGATATAGCCGGTTGTATTGTCTGCTCGGAAACTTTTCCACTTAATCTTTTCTTCAACAACTCAAGAATTCTTGGGTCAAGCTCTGTCTTTCTCTTCTTCATTCTTCATGCCTTTTTGGTTTGAGTTTCTTAAAAGGAAGCATTCTTTCAATTGTATCCTCGCTTATCCCTAATACTTTTGAGGTTTCCTTTAGAGTCAAGCCAGACCTGGCCAATAGAACTACCGTTAGAATATCGAGCCTTTTCATAATCTTAACGAGTTTCTCATCCGCAGTCTTGGCGGTCATGATACTTCTTCCTTCTAAATCCTCTCGAAAACGACTCTATCTCTTGTTTCGACTGTCTTGACTAACCCTTTGGTTCTCAGATTACTGAGTATAGCTCTGACATTGTTCTCAGCTTTTCCAGTTCCTTTCGCAATATCCTCTACTGTGTGTTTTTTGTCGCACAGTTTCAGGACAATTCTTTCTATCTTGCTTATGTTCGGCTCAGGCATGGTCGCCTTCTGCAAATTGATGAGGATTTCAAGCTTCTCCTCGATACCTTCCAATGACTTCAATAATTCCTTAAACTGGTCCTTGCTCATCATGATTCTCAACCTTTTCTTGTTCCGATTGTGTCTCCGCCTCAACCATTTTTGGTCGTTTCTTCTTTCTTTTCTTCTCTCCTTTTTTCTTTGATTTTTTTGTTTCGTATTTCACTTTGTTCACGTAAGCGGGTGTTGTTCCAAGGATGCCTGCTATTTCAGAATTGCCAAACCCCAAGTCTGCAAGGAAGCCAATGCTATCAGTCATCGTTTTGCCTTGAAGCGAGCTTGCAGCGGTGACTTTAATAAGTGTGTCAAGTTTGTTCATCAACTGCTCAAATTGCTCCCTACTCATCATTTTTGTTGAACCTCTTCAGGTTTAGGCTCAGGTTGAACAGGCTTCTTGATTTGGGCTTTTTTCTTCTGGCTTCTCAGACTCCTGACCGACTCTGGCGTGCTTCCAATGAGTAAAGCTGTAATTTCATCGGGGAGGTTCAGGTCTTCAAGAACTCTGAGTTTCTCCTCTTTCCGTTCCTTGCCCTTGAAAATAGTCTCTTTTCCGACGCTGATTGCAGTTATCTTCGTAAGAAGGTCAATGTTGTCATTCAAAGCCTTGAGTTGATTAATCAGATCTCTGCTTTCTTTACTCAACTTCGGCCACTTCTGTGCAGTATTTAAGCCATTTCTGTTTAAAAGCCTAAGGTTTTCTACATTTGGTTATTAAATCCGAAAACTATTTCTTGGTATATTGACCGAGAGTCTGCTGTTCATGTCTTATCCGAGTAGAAAGATTAGCAAGGTTGTCGATTTGGCTTGGTTCTATAGCTTTCTTCTGTCCGTTCTTTTCATAGAATGATAGGAATGTGTCGTAGAAAATGAAGTTCCATCCATATTGCTCAATGTTTTCCTTCAGTATCGGTTCAGCGATTTTCATCATGAGCAAATTCTTCCTTTCCTCTGGAATGACGATAAAGCGTTTGACTGCTGTCGAGGGAATGTTTGAGCCTCTAATAATTGCGTCTGAAATGCCAGTTGAGTTTTCCACTTCAAACTCATAGATGACTTCATTGTGCTCAAGCCACACAGCATCAATTTCTCTTATTCGGTCAATCTTCTCTTTTGGAAGTGGCAGAGCGAGTTTCTTTCCTCTGTATTCTGGCAGATCTGCATAGACTTCAAACCCTGCCTTCTTTCCCACATCTGCTAACATCTCAATTATTCGGTCGTGCTGTGTCTGTCTAAGCCTCATCTCTTTCTTCAGTTGCCATTTTCCATTTGTCTTCTCTGCATATTCTTCGAGAATTGCTTTGATGCTTTGAGTGTCCGGCGTGAGAGCATTCTCGAATTTAGTGAATATCTCTTCGAGAATATCGTCAAATGAAACAACTATCCTTCTGTTCAAAACATCAATTATAGTTCCTTCAACCCTCTCGCTCAATGAAGCACGGTCAAGAAACAGCCCCTCTTTCAACCACCATTTCTTTCCGATAACTTTGCCTTTTTCATCTTTGACGTCTACAAGAAGGAACTCTTTGTCAAGATGTTTTCTGAGAACTTCCTCTATTCCCTCGGGAGCGCTAAATCTGTAGCCATTCCGTTTCAGTTCATCAAAAATCGTCGGATAGCTGTTGATTATTGTTGAGTAAGCGACTGGCTCTCTCCGTTCTGCAATTATGTGCTTGACAGTGTTAACCACGATTCTTTCATATCTTTCCTTATCGACTTCTGTTTCGGAAAGCAATTTTTCCTTTTTTTGAGGCTTCCTAAAGCGAATATAGTAGTCGCCTATTGCACTTCCGTATGGCTGAAGAAGAGCCTTGGGTGAAATTACTGCTGGAGATTGATAGATGATTTTTTCCAGATCGAAACCTGCGAGAACTACGGCTTTAATAATTGAGTTATAAATTTTGATATCTGTATTGTGAAAAGTGACTGTTAACCATCTTCCTGATTTCAGGGCATTATAGACCTGCTCAAATGATGCCTTCAGCATCTTATGATAATATTCGAAACCTTTGCCCTGAGCTTCATTTATCGTAATTTCATCTCCAAACCTCAACTGAAAGCATTGGTCATTCTTTTTTCCTTTCAGCCAAGCAATCCACAGGGCACTAAGTTCCATGTATTGGATAGAACCGCCATAAGGCGGATCTGTGAAGACATAATCGACACTTTCAGGTGGCAACATATCATTGAGTTCAAGAGCACTATGAACCGCAAGCAGCAGATTGGTTCTTGGATTTGAAAAGGATTCGAAATCAGAGGCTTCCTTAGCTTGAGGGATTACGGAGTTGCTCTCGCACTTTCCGCTTAGAATGTGCTTAAATCGCTCAGCAAAATAGAACCAAACAGGTAGCTCTATCCTTACTGACGGCACCCAGTAACGATGCATCACCCACCCTCTCGAGGGATGGATACCTGTTCTAAGTCTGAGGTGATGAACGACATTGAGTTTGGAGACGTTATGAAGGTTACTGCTAAAAGCCAATTTCATCAAGTCTTTTTCCATAGACTCTGACAGTCCATCAATCGTATGATAGAGTATCGATAAGGCAATCAAGTTTCTTCTGGTGAACAAATCAACGATTTTGACAATATCGGGTCGATGCGTCCCTTCTTGAAATAGCTTTCCATCAGGGTATTTGAGTTCTGCGTCCGATGGAGTCCAATACGGAACTGACATTTGCGCTATTTCTGAGATGAGGCTAATGTCTTTGCTGTCAGGCTTCTTTGTCAGAAACCTGACCTTCTTCTTAGATTTTCTAATACAGGAAGGACATTCGTAGCCTATCTCTAGTAGCTGTTCGCCAACAGAGTCTTCTACATCGATTTCGTCTCCGCACGGACATTTGTCTTGTGTCCTATAATTTTCATCAACCAAAACTACACTCTGTCCGCACTTTCTGCATCGTACGACATCTGACCATATTGAATGAGTGATTGTAGCCTTTTTCTTGCATAAAGGACAGGTTGTTTGATACAGGGACTCGATTTTCTTTTTGACCTGGACCTCGATTTGCTTGAAAGTTTTCTTCAGGTTATCACTATCAACCGGCATGGCAGTCATCCGAGTGATAAAAATCGAAATAGGGTCCAAATCCGTTGCTATGGCTTTTCTTCCACGCTTTAATGCTTCAATCGCTGTGACCCCGCTGCCAACAAAAGGATCAAGAACGATTTCACCTTTCTTAGAGTAATGTTCGATATACTCGCCTACGACATTGTGAGGTTTTCTTGCCCAATACTTGTGCATAAGATACATTGGAGTGTGAGCTTGAGGTGAAATAGCATGGTCAATGTGAACAACGTTCAATGTCTTGCTTTCTTTTTGCGGCAAGCAACCCCCACCGAATAATAGCCTGTCAGTGTAACTATATAAAAGCACACCAGTGTTGAACTTCGCCTCGTCTTTCCACAACGGCTAACTAAACCTAAAACTCAAACAGTCCTTAGGGGTTTGCCGCTTTCTTCTTCCACATAGTTTTCGTTGCTGCAGCGCACAGTCAGCAAGCGTGATGATGAAACTATAGCGCAAGTCAAAATCAACACGCACACACAACCTGCAAACTTGATGATGACACTATAGAGCGATTTGACATCAACACGCATACTCAGCCACAGGCCAACTAATCGTATGCCACATATTTGGATCATATAGTGAACCTAGGGGGTAGGCTGAGAGAAAACAAAAAACCATGCCCGCAAAAGAAGTTATCATTACTTGTTCTAAGCGGAAATTAATAACACATGAACAAGAAACCTAGCTCTGGCAAACGCTTCGGTATTATTACTGTTTCTAAGCGGGAGTTAATAACACCTGAACAGAAACCCTCTCTAGACATCCTAGAAGTTGTTGTGGCAAACCTATCCGAGTCAACAACAACTTCAAAACAGCCACAGCCCAACCTGTGTAGAAGAAGGTACAAGGCGCAGAGCGCCTTCTTCTTCGAAAATTACTTCTCCCGCTAGTCAGTGTTCTCTTTAGTAGCCTATTATCAGCGACTCTGTCTCCATCACGCCTGGTATGGCACGCATCTTATCCATGATTATACGTGACAGTTCCTCTAGGTCTTTTGCCTCCACATTCACCAAGAGATCATACCGCCCAAAAACGCCGTAAACACTCTTTACACCCTTAATCTTCATCATATCCTCCTTAGCTGACTTCGCAAAATTCAAATGCTCACTTGTACCGACTTTTACTAACACGAAAGCAGTAACCAACTCACATTCACCCTTTTTCTTCCGTGAATACGCATAGCCCACATTTAACAGTTACTACCTAACAACTAAACGTCCACAATCTGCTCCCAATCGCCACCACAAATAGTCAACGCCAAAACCACCACAGCACCATCAGGCAACGGAGAATCCAAATCCCCCCTCACATCAATAAACCTCTCCGTCTCACTGTAAGCCGTCAAAGCAGCATGCGAATAAAAACGACGCTCAACAGGATGAAACGTCAAATGGAGCAAACTCCTACAACCCTTAACAGGAAAAACACTAACTTTCTGCGCAATGAGCTCATCCACCCTCCTAATCACATCAATAATATTCGCCCCATCATCCAACGACAACACTACCTCGTTGCCCAACACCCTGTTAATATCAGGATCACGGATAACGAACGTAACCCTCTTCATCACAAACTGTTCCTAAATGAGAAAAGGGTTAGACTTCAGAGTTAAACATTATGAAAAGCCGCAAGGCTCAACCGTTAAATCACACTCAAACCTTAACTTATAAAATCACCTAGTCTCCATGACGCGCAGCAGGGAGGATTGCACTCACTCTTGCCTAAACGCCGCTTCCCAGAAAGCGAATATCATGTCCCATTCTTCGACGAAGCAGACTACGTCAGGAAACAATGTCCCACATGCGGAGAATACTACTGGACACAAAACCCAGACCAACCCACCTGCGGAGAATCAAACACCGAAGGCTGCGCAACCCTCACATTCATAGGCAACCCACCCACACGCAAACCTTACAGCCTAAGCGAAATGCGGGAAGCCTTCCTATCCTTCTTCGAAAAACACGGACACGAACGCATCAAACCCTACCCAGTCGCATCCCGATGGCGAACAGACTTATACTTCACAAGCGCCAGCATCGTCGACTTCCAACCCTACGTAACAAACGGCATCATCCCACCACCCGCCAACCCACTAGTCATAAGCCAACCCTGCATAAGACTCGTAGACGTAGACAACGTAGGACCCACATTCGGACGCCACCTCACAATCTTCGAAATGGGCGGACACCACGCCTTCAACTACCCAGACAAAGAAATCTACTGGAAAGACGGCACCGTACGATATCAAAACGAATTCCTCACAAAAACCCTCGGCGTAAAATCAAAAGAAATCACCTATAAGGAAGACGTTTGGTCCGGAGGCGGAAACGCAGGACCAGACCTCGAAACAATCATACGCGGATGCGAAATAGACACACTCGTCTTCATGATGTTTAAGGTAGTGAACGACGACTTCATAGAACTACCCATACGAACCGTGGACACAGGATACGGAATAGAACGCTACACATGGCTATCACAAGGCGCACCAAGCGCTTTTCACGCAGTTTACGGTCCAATCCTAAACGACATAATGCGAATGGCTGGACTAAAAATCGATAACGCCCTACTGAAAAAAGCAGCCGAACAATCGGGACTGATGGTACTAGGAAAAACCAGCAACCGCCGAAACGCCAGACAATCAGTCGCAAAAAAAATCGGAATAAGCGTAGACGAACTCAACCAGAAAATGACACCCATCGAAAACGCCTTCGCAATCGCCGACCACACCAAATGCCTCGCCTTCATGCTCGCCGAGGGAGTCGTACCCTCTAACATGCAAGAGGGCTACTTAACCCGCTTAATGATACGGCGAACATACCGACTACTACGCACATTCGGCATAGAGGAAAAACTACACAACATCGTAAACAGCCAAATAGACTACTGGACCAAAGACTTCCCCCACCTAAAAGAAATGCGAAACGAAATCCTCACAATGCTCCAAGTCGAACGAGGAAAATACGAGGAAACCCTCAAACGCGGAAGCCAACTCGCAAAACGCGTCACAGCCGAACTGAGAACCAAAGGAATCAAAGAAATGCCCCAAGAAACCCTCATCCAACTCTACGACTCACACGGACTACCCCCCGAAATAGTGGCTGAAACAGTTGAAACCGAAGGCATCAAAGTCACGATACCCGACGACTTCTACGCCAAAGTCGCAGCTCAACACCTACAAGCACCACCCACCGTAGAGGAAGAACCCATAAAAGGAATAGAAAACAAGCTCACAAAACTCCCACCCACACGAATCCTATACTACGAAGACGCATACACCCAAGAATTCAAAGCCAAAGTACTACGGGTCATCGACAACAAATACGTCGTGCTGAATCAAACCGCATTCTACCCCGAAGGCGGAGGACAACCCGCAGACCACGGAACCCTAAAGTCCCACAATAAACAGACCGACGTGGTCGACGTCCAAAAGATGGGAAACATCATAATTCACGTTGTCAAGGGACAAGCTCCAACGGCAGGCAACACTGTAACTGGACTCATCGACTGGAACCGCCGAATAAGCCTCATGCGACACCACACAGCAACACACGTCATCATGGGAGCAGCTCGACGAGTACTCGGACAACATGTTTGGCAAAGCGGAGCCCAAAAGGAAGTGGAAACATCCCGCCTCGACATCTCACATTACCAACGACTAACAACTGAGGAAATACAGAAAATCGAGACATTGGCAAACAGCGCCGTAATGCAGACCATACCAGTTGAAACATCCGTTAAACCACGAACCGAAGCCGAGAGGCAACACGGCTTCAGACTCTACCAAGGCGGAGCCGTACCTGGAAAAGAAATCCGAGTGGTCAAAACAGGCAACTGGGAAGTCCAAGCCTGCGGAGGAACACACGTCAAAAACACAGGCGAAATCGGACTCATAAAAATCCTACACACAGAACGCATACAAGACGGAGTTGAACGCATAATCTTCAGCGCAGGAACCCAAGCACTAAAGGCAATTCAAAAAAACGAAGCACTACTAACCCGAGTCTCAGAAAAACTCAACGCACCCCTAGAAAAACTTGAACCCACAGTTGAACGCATGCTAACAGAATGGAAAGAAGCCCGACGCGAAAGAGAACGCCTACTCAAAGAAATAGCCGAAAAAGAAAGCACATCACAAACAGTAACCGCCGACTTAATGAGGACCCAAACGATCGGAGATCTAAAATTCGCAACCAGAGAATTCAAACCACTCGACGTCGACCGAATGATAAAAACCGCCAGCGAACTCACAAAAAAAGACCCAACACTCATCGTAGCATTCTACGGAAACGACGAAAAAACCGCACGAATAGTCATCATGGCAGGCAAACAAGCCACAAACAGAGGCATAGACGCACGTAGCATAGCAAACGAAGCAGCATCAACACTCGGCGGCGGAGGCAGCGGCAAACCAGACTTCGCACAGGGAGGCGGAACCCACCTGAAAAACCTTTCAGAAGCCGTGCAAAAAGCCGAAGAAACTGTCAAGAAACAGCTGAAAGCTAAGAAGTGAACCGCCGAATCGCAAAGAATTAAAGCAGGTTCACCATTTCAATATAGTTTGGTGCTGAAAATGAGGGATCGCTACCTCAATAAATGTTGACAAAACCTTTAATAGCATACAGCCCAATCCACAAGCCTTTATGGCATTTTTGAAACAAATCGAACAAAAATGGCAGCGCAAATGGGAAGAAGCTAAAATTTTCGAGGCAGACCCAGACCCGAACAAGCCCAAATGCTATATTACAGTCGCCTATCCGTATCCCAACTCTCCACAGCATATTGGACACGGCAGAACCTACACGTTGGCAGACGTGCACGCACGGTACATGCGAATGCGCGGTTACAATGTTTTATTGCCGATGGCGTTCCACTACACTGGCACACCAGTCTTAGCCATGTCCAAGCGACTAGCCGAAAACGACCAAGATCTAATCGAAGACTTCGTAGACGTCTACAAAGTGCCCAAAGAAAAACTAAAGGAATTAACTGAACCATTTGAAATGGCCCGCTACTTCCACAAAGAGATCAAAACAGGAATGAAAGCCATAGGATATTCCATCGACTGGAGACGCGAATTCACCACCATCGATCCACAATACAACAGATTTGTCGAATGGCAATTCCAAAAACTGAGGCAAAAAGGCTACATCACCCGTGGAAGCCACCCAGTGGGCTGGTGTCCAAAGGACGGCAACCCCGTGGGACAACACGATACACGAGGCGACGTCGAACCAGAAATCGGCGAGTTCACACTAATCAAATTCCGTTACGGCGACTCCATTTTACCCGCGGCTACGTTGAGGCCAGAAACAATCTTCGGCGTAACCAACATGTGGCTGAACCCAAAAGCTGAATATGTCAAGGCAAAAGTTGACAAGGAAAACTGGATAATCAGCAAGGAAAGCGCGGAGAAACTACGGTATCTAAACAGGAAAGTAACAGTAATCGAATCTTTCAAAGGAAAACAACTAATCGGAAAAACCGTTGAAAACCCAGCGAATGAAAAGAAAATCCTGATTCTGCCAGCCGACTTTGTTGATCCGAAAAACGCCACTGGTGTAGTGATGTCGGTTCCTGGTCATGCGCCATACGATTACGTGGCTTTAGAGAACCTAACGAAAACTTCAGCTCAACTAAAAGAATACGGATTAAAACCAGATGTAATGGACGCAGTTAAACCAGTTTCCATAATAGCTGTTACTGAATACTCCGTCATTCCAGCTGGAGACGTTGTCAAACAGATGGGCATCCTGAATCAGACAGACCCCAAACTGGAAAACGCAACAAAAGAGGTTTATCGCCACGAATTTCACAACGGCAAAATGAAACCTAACACAGGCAAGTACGCAGGTATGTCAGTGGCGGTAGCTAAAGAAAAAGTCAAACAGGATCTGATGGCCGAAGGCAAAGCTGAAGCCATGTATGAACTGTTGAATAAACCAGTTGTTTGCCGCTGCGGAACCGAATGCGTGGTCAAAATCTTTGAGGATCAATGGTTCATTGACTATGGGAATCGTGAATGGAAAGCGTTAGCTCACAAGGCTCTGGACGGGATGGAGATATTGCCGGAAGAGTTGCGGGCTGAGTTCAACAATGTTATTGACTGGTTGCATGAAAAGGCGTGTGCTCGAAAATCGGGAATGGGCACAAAGCTGCCATGGGACCTAGCGTGGATAATAGAACCACTGTCTGACTCTGTCATCTACATGGCATATTACACTATAGTAAAGCAAATCAAGAAGCACGGTATTCCGCCAAACCAATTAACGGACGAGGTTTTTGACCATGTCTTTCTGGGCATGGGGAAAGCCAGTGATATTGCCGAGAAGACTCATATTAACATCAAAGCCTTGGAAGAAATGCGGAAAGAGTTCAAATACTTCTATCCATTGGACAGCCGCCATTCAGGACGGGACTTGGTCCCAAACCATTTGACCTTCATGGTGTTCAATCACACCGCAATTTTCTCAGAAGAGTTGTGGCCTCGCCAAATAGTGACAAACGGTAGCGTCATGATGCAAGGCGCAAAAATGAGTAAATCCTTCGGTAACATCATGCCCCTAATCGAGAGCATAGAGAAATTTGGAGCTGACCCGTTCAGGCTGAGCATTTTGGCCACCGCTGAACTGTTGCAAGATGCTGATTTCAGTCTAACATTGGCCAAGTCAATGCGAGACCGACTGGAACGCTTCTACCGTTTTTGGGAAGAAATCGCTAAAACGGTAGACAATGCAACGAAACTGTCAAAGAAATCTTTGACCTTACCTGATCGTTGGATGCTGAGTCGACTGCAAACTCACATAAAAATGGCCACTGAAGCTATGGACAAGCTGGAGGTACGCAAAGCTATTCACAGCGCCTTCTACGAGTTGGACAAAGACTTCCAATGGTACATGCGCCGAATAACAGATCAAAATCAGAAACAAGAGAGAAAAGAAGCAGTTGATCAGGTGTTGAACGAGATTTTGGACGCGCAAGTTAGGATGCTGACCCCTGTGACGCCCCACATATGCGAAGAACTGTGGGAAAAGATGGGCGGTAAAGGCTTCGTTTCCTTGGCATCTTGGCCGACTGCAGATGAAGCTAAAGTGGATGTGGAAGCTGAAGAGAACGAGGCTTTGATTGAGGGCGCGTTGGAGGACACACTGAACATAATTAAGGCCACGAGCATTACTCCGAAAAAAATCTATTACTACACAGCGGCGCCATGGAAGTGGAAAGCATATTTGACAGCGGTGAAAAACTCTGTTTCCACCAAAGTTGTCCAAAGCGAGTTAATGAAGGAATTGATGAAAGACAACGACATGAAAAAGTTAGCAAAGCAGTTAGCGAAGTTCGTCGGACAACTTGTGGATGAGGTCAACCGATTGTCTGCTGAGAGAAAACAAAGACAACTCCGAGCGGGAACCATATACGAGAATCAAAGTCTAAAGGAAGCTGAAGCTTTCTTCAAACGAGAACTCAACGCTGAAATCGTCGTTCAACGCGAAGAAGACCAGAAGCGCCATGATCCGAAGAACAGAGCCCAACTAGCAAAACCATATCGCCCAGCGATTTACATAGATTGAGAATCCTCTCGTTTATTTTCTTCTTATTTTCCGTTGTGAAATGCAAGGGTTAATATTTTTGTGAATTCAAGTCTATGGCGATCCGTCTGCGAGTATGGGCCCGTGGCGCAGTACGGACAGCGCACCGGCCCTCTAAGCCGGGGGTCCTGGGTTCAAATCCCAGCGGGCCCGCCATTTACCGTCTGGACCTGTCTTAAAGAGAGAGTAGCTCAGCGACTGAAGGAATGACTGCATCGGCTGATTTCTCAAGTTTTACTCGTGAAGTGAATCCAGTTAAACGCGCGCTTTTACTCGCCTGAGAGTTGAGATGTTCAAAAAAGATATATAATTGAAGCGACTGTTGTTAATCGAATTTCACTACAAAAAATAGGAAAATGTAAGATTGGAGGAGAAGCGACGAGATGGGTAAACCTGAGAAACCGCATCTGAACCTTGTCATAATGGGCCATGTTGACCATGGAAAATCCACTACGACCGGGCACCTCTTCTATTTAGCTGGTGCTATCGACGAGAGGACAGTTAAGGCTTACGAAGAAGAAGCCAAAAAGATGGGTAAAGAAACCTTCAAGTTCGCTTGGATACTGGACAAGCTGAAGGAAGAGCGCGAGCGTGGCTTAACCATCGACCTTGCATTTCTGAAATTTGAGACGCCCAAGTACTTCTTCACAGTTATCGACGCGCCTGGACATAGAGACTTCGTGAAGAACATGGTAACTGGAGCCAGTCAGGCCGACGGAGCCGTGCTGTTTATTTCCTCTAAACGTGGTGAGTTTGAGGCTGGAATAGGTCCGGGCGGACAGACTAGAGAGCATGCTTTCCTTGCATTCACATTGGGTGTGCGCCAGCTGATTGTAGCCATAAACAAGATGGACGATGTCTCGACGAACTGGAGTCAGGATCGTTACAACGAGGTCAAGAACGAGATTGGCAGGCTGCTCAAGACCGTTGGCTACAATGTTGACAAGATTCCCTTTGTGCCCACTTCGGGGTGGACAGGTGATAACTTGGTTAAGCCCAGCGAGCACATGCCTTGGTATAAGGGACCAACTCTCTTTCAGGCTTTGGATGTCTTTGAGGTTCCGCCTAAACCGACTGGCAAGCCCCTGAGACTGCCGATACAAGACGTTTACACGATTACAGGCGTAGGCACAGTTCCTGTTGGGCGTGTTGAGACAGGTGTGGTTAAAGTGGGCGACATTCTTGTGTTCATGCCTTCGAATGTGCAGGGTGAAGTCAAATCCATTGAGACACACCATGTTTCGGTGCAGAAAGCTGAGCCTGGTGACAACATTGGCTTTAACGTGAGGGGCATATCTAAGACGGACATTCGACGTGGAGATGTGGGTGGGCATACTAACAGTCCGCCGACTATTGCTAAGGAGTTCATTGGTCGAATAATAGTCATACTACATCCCACTGCCATTGCTGCGGGTTATACGCCTGTGTTGCACTACCACACTGGTCAGGTTGCAGTGCGCTTTGTTGAGCTGATCAAGAAGCTGGACCCGCGAACTGGGCAGACGGTTGAGGAGAAGCCTTCGTTCTTGAAAACTGGAGACGCCGCACTTGTCCGCTTTGAACCGTTGCATCCAATCTCTGTAGAGAACTATAATGAGTTTCCTGAACTTGGAAGATTCGCGATAAGAGACATGGGCACAACTGTGGCGGCAGGAGTAGTTCAAGAAATAACTAAGAAAGGTCCCTAAACGTTCTCTTTTTCTTTCTTTTTTTGTTACTTAGCCTGACACTGTTACGTTTTTCACTAGTATTGTAGGTGCTATCACAGAGGCGTTTTCAAATCCGACCTGAGTCGTGTCGTCAGCGAACATTGTTATGTTCTTGATGAAATCTTGAATGTTGCCGCCTATCATGGCTTGTTTAATTGGATAGGTGATTTCGCCATTCTCTATTTTGAATGCCATGTCTAAGGCGACTGAGAATTCGCCGCTTGGAGCGTTTGCAGTATGGGCGCCTACAACTCCTTTTGTTATGACACCGTTCTTAACCTCGCTTACTACGTCGTCGTAGCTGTTTCGAGCGCTTTTTGTGCCTGCTGACACTTGGAAGTTTGTGGGCCCGATAACAGGTTCCACGCTGTATTTTGGCTTCAACGATCCAAGTACGCCCAGTGAGCGGGTTGAGTTTCCTGTGGATTTCAGCTTGTCCTTTTTTGCTGTGTAAGAGTTGTGTAAGAAATTCTTCAGTATGCCCTTGTAGATGATTTTTGTTGCTTGGGTGGGGCATCCTTCATCGTCGAATGGTTTGGAACCTAGAGCTTGAGGTACGTGAGCGTTGTCAGTCACTGAAAGACTTGTAGCGGCTATTGTTTGGTTCAGTTTGCCTACGAAGGGTGACTGTTGTTTCTGAACGTTGTTTGCCAACATCTCAGGGACTAGCGTGAAAGCTAGAATCTCTGTCAGGGCTTGCGGTTGGATGAGAAGGTCCATTTTTTCTGTTTTGATTGCTTTTGGATGAAGCTGTTTCAAGGCGTTGCGGGTTGCGTTTTTGAAGATTGTATATGCTTCCTTTTCGTTGTAGTAGCAGTTTGAGTATTCGTCCCAGCCTACGCCAGTCGAGTTAGCTTCTTGAGCCACTGCGTAGGCGCTTAATGAATAGCCCGAAGTGTTGAACTCGCCAGAAACGCCGAGTGAGTTTGCGATGGCGACTTTTGCTGTTCGTGAGCTTATGCCTCCGATTATTGTTGTTATTCTCTTGTCTGTGGAAGCGGTTTTGATTAGGTCGTTGGCCAAGTCAACTATTGTTTCAGGTTCAAGTTTAGCTATAGTCTTGTCGAAGATTCTTTGCACAGTTTTGGATGGTTTGCACTCTTGGAAGGATTTGAAGTCTTTGTCTGGTTTTTTGAATGAGGCTATTTTCAACGCTTGCTGCACTGTTTTTGCGGCTGCTTCTTTGGTCAGGCTAGTTAGGTATGCGAATCCGATGGAGTATCCGCCTGTTTTTTTCACTGCTACTCTGATGCCGACGCCAGCGTCGTATTTTTTCTCGCTGATTTTCACTTGTTTCTTTTCTATGGTTGTTCGCAGTCTGTTCTCAGCGGAGTAGAATGCTTCTGCTTGGCTTGCGCCTTTTTTCTCAGCTTGTTTGACTGCGTATTTGAGCAATTCCTGCATTTTATGCTCTGCCTCCTACCAGTGCGTTTCTTATGCGTATGTGCGGACTGGCGGTTCCAACAGGCACGGATTGGCTGCTCTTGCCGCATGAGCCTAAATTCCAATCCAAATCTTTGGCTACTGCGTCTATGTTGTGAAGCGTTTCGAGGGTTATGCCGGAGAGGGAAACGTCTAGTAGGGGTGCGGTTAGTTTTCCTTTTTCGATTCGGTAGGCTTCTTCGGCGTTGAATTGGAATGTTCCCTTTGCCGTGTCGACTTGCCCTCCCCGGGTGGATTTGAGGTATACGCCTTTGTCGATGTCTTTGAGCATTTCTTCGAATGTGTATTTGCCATTTGCGATGTAGGTGTTGCTCATTCGGACGACTGGTCTGTGTGAGAAGTTTTGCGCTCTGGCGCCTCCGTTAGGTTGCATATCGAGTTTTGCGGCTGTTTCTTTATTGTGTATGAAACCTTTCAAAATGCCCTTTTCTATGAGTAACCGTTTCTTTGTGGGCACACCTTCATCGTCGTATTTTTGGGTTCCCCAACCGCCTTCCACAGTTGAATCGTCGAATATTGTCACTATTTCTGTGCCTACTTTCTTTCCAAGTTTGCCTTCGAGGATTGATTCTCCGGAGATTACATGGTCGGCTTCGCAGCCGTGTCCAACCGCTTCGTGTGCAAACACTCCTGCCAGGTTCGGGTTAGCGATGACTGTGTATCTGCCGCTGGGCGCGGGCTTCGCTCCGAGCAAACCCACTGCTCTCTTGGCTGCGCGTTCAAAGATTTCATCTGTTTTAGCCTTTTCGAAAAGCTCGAATCCTGCGAGTTTGCCTACTCGTTCTCGGCATGATGTGATTTTGCCTGCGCTTTTGGCTACGGCTGTTACAGCGGCTAATGCTCGGCTTGTGTCTGTTCTTATCTGTGTGCCCTCGCTGGTGACTGTTGCTTTTTGACTAGTGCTATCTTCGTAGCTGAGGTTGGCGCTGACGATTTTTGGGCTGCAGTTTCGAACGATTTTTGAGAGGTGGAGTAGCAGTTTGAGTTTCTTGTCTATTCCTATCTGTGTTAATGGCTGACGCACTTTGATTTTGACGTGGTCTTTTACGGGTTTAACTTCGCAGAGGGTTACTTTTTCCTTAACTGCTTTAGATGTTGCTTTAGCGGTTTTGAAGGCGGTTTCCACCACTGTTTTGACGTGTTTTGGCTCCAGCGAGGTGGTGGAGCTGAAGCCCCATGCGCCTCCGTACAGGGCTCGTATGCCTATGCCTTGATCTAGACCTGAGATGGCTTGTTCAAATCGTTCGTTAGTTAAGCGTATGCTGGTTGAGTAGATTTGTTCGGCTCGGGCGTCGGCGTATTCGGCGCCTAGGTCTATAGCTAGTTTTATAGCTTTTTCAACTGTGTTAAGTAGCAAGTTGCCACTTCTCCTAATGAAAAATCCATGATGTTGGACACTGCTTAAAGGCTTTGCCAATCTCGTGTAATAGGCGCGTTGCGTGGGCGCAAATAGAGCAATTAAGAATTGATGGATAAAGAGAGCAAAATCTAATACACTGAAAGAATCATTTTCATTTTAGTTTAGACGGAGAGTAACGTATGAAAGCTTTAAGGAAAAAGAATATCAAAAAGAAGAAGCAACATCAAGAAAAAGTTGGAGCGCAGGCCAAAGTTTAGGCCTATCAGAGATGCATTCGCACGTCAAGATCCGACAGAGAGTTGGAGCGAAATAGAAGATTCCTATAGAAATGTTTTCCTTTGCGGTTCATATAGTCAATGCTCACTTATCTCTTGAGGGAGGGTGGAAAGAATAGGTAAAAGGCGCGTATTGTTATCTTTTGCCATAGCTACAATAGTAATCCTAGTCATCCTTTCAACTTTTGGTCCAGACAACTCAGTGGTCGCTTCATTGGCGTGCAGCGGGACCAAAGGCGTTGTCGACAAGGCACCGTCTGACGCTTTCACCGCAGAAATAACTTTCAGAAACAGCGGAAAAGGCGAAGGCACATGGACTGTTAACATAGCCTTTGAAGGGGAAAAATGGATTTGGCGCGGAACACCACAGACTCTAATTCTCAAACCATCAGATAAGAAAACGTTAACCTGGAATGGGAACGCTCCAGAAGACGCTCCATTAGATTCGACAGCAAGACTCATTGTCTACTACAATGATTTTTTCGTGCCACTTGACTGGTGGATTCACATCGTTTCAGGCTCGGAGCTAACGATAACCTTCAGCACGGTAAAATAGCCCATTAGCACGCGCGCATTGAGACTTCGTCAATATAATCGGCACAAAAAAAAGAATGGAAATGCGTAGATATCACCATCTGACTACTTATTGAACCTTACAGCCATCTTTATATTTGGCATCGGATAACAAACACTTTTCCTTTAAACAGCAGATGTCTAGGAGAGGATGGTTAGATTTGTCAAAGTCCAAGCCTAGTAAAGAGGAAAGAAAGCCGACAGTTGACGAATTATTAGCTAAGGCTAAGAAGCCTGCTCTGTTGTCGCCGCCTATGCACAGGTTTTATGAGGGCAAGGTTCAAGTCATGCCTAAATGCGCCATAACCAGTCCCGCAGACTTCGCCATATGGTATACGCCTGGTGTGGCAGCGCCTTGCAAAGAAATCCAAGCCAACAAGGATTTGTCTTTCGAACTTACTAACCGCTGGAACTATGTCGCTGTGGTCACAGACGGCACCCGTGTGCTCGGTTTAGGAGATATCGGTCCAGAAGCAGCTATGCCCGTGATGGAAGGCAAAGCCCTACTCTTCAAATATTTGGGCGGCGTAGACGGCTTCCCAATCTGCCTCAAAACCAAAGACCCCGAAGAAATAATCCACACTTGCGAACTCATTGAACCGTCTTTCGGCGGAATCAACCTAGAAGACATAGAGAAGCCCAAGTGCTTCCACGTACTGGAAAAAGCACGAGAACGACTGCACATTCCAGTGTGGCACGACGACCAGCAGGGAACAGCCACAGTCATACTTGCTGGGTTAATGAACGCCTTCAAACTGGTCGGTAAAGACCCAAAGAAAAGCCTCATCACACTGGTAGGCGCTGGGTCAGCCAACCTTCGAACCGCTTATGTGCTCATTCGCTGGGGAATTAAACCAGGCAATATAATGCTAGTAGACACCAAAGGCGTAATCTACCCGAGC
>Ga0315268_10001684_pt1 | contig 25485 bp, 21 predicted proteins | sample C1_top_MG_FD_204535 | JGI IMG/M metagenome (GOLD analysis project Ga0315268, IMG submission 204535) | Sediment microbial communities from Yellowstone Lake, YNP, Wyoming, USA - C1_top | ecosystem: Environmental > Aquatic > Freshwater > Lake > Sediment | place: USA: Wyoming | collected 2017-08-01
CGACGCGAACTCGAAAGTCCCGTGTGGGCGGAGGCCTCCCAAGCGGGGCGGCGCCACGGCGTGTCCGAACACGCCGCTCGGTGGTCGTCACACCCGCCACTTCATAAACTCACAAGCCCTGAGCGCCACCGCGCATGCGATCCGCGCTCAGCTCACCCGGATGACCGCGTCGAGCTCGCCGTCTTCGGTTTCGAGTGCGCCCAGGGTGATTCGAACACCCGGCCTTTTGATTCGTAGTCAAACGCTCTATCCAACTGAGCTATGGGCGCGTGCGTGGGCAAGTCCTTAACAAACCGAGGGCGCCTGTCAACCCGCAAGGGCGCGGTCGGCGTCAAAGCGTGCAGCCTCGCCTCATCCTGTGCCGTGCTCACTGGGTTCTCACCGCCGGCCCGCAGCGGGAGCACGTCGGCGGCCCTTCCCGAGTACACAGCGCCTCGCACCGCCGCCTCCCGCAGCTCCTCCGCGTTTGCGCGAGGTTCGTGGTCTTACGGCGAATGCAGATGGCCGTTCGCCGCGCACGTTGGCAGTGAAGCTACAGGTCCACGATCCGGAAACTGAGGATATCCTTGATCGTGCCTTTCCGTTGCTCGGCGAACACCGGCTCCACCCGCGCACCGATCTTCACCTTCGACTCATCTACGATATCGATGTAGTGCTGGAAGAGCGTGTCAGCCCCGTCCAGGTGAATGAAGCCGTAGCCGTACGGGACGGGTTTCTGTTCACCCGTTTCGGGATCGATGAAGTTGTAGCGCAGGATGGTGAACGTCCCGATGCTGCCTTTCGGGCCCACCTCGACGAACTCGGTCATCTCGACGAAGCACTCCCCGCAGACGCGCCGAGGCGGAACGTATACTTTCCCGCATTTCGGGCAGCGTATGGCGAGGATCCTCTTGTGGTCGCGCAGTTCCTGGAAGAACTTGCTGCCGTGGAGGCCGACCGCATAGTTGAAGGGCTGCCGGGCGGCGCCCGAGTCGATGATGAGCAGTTCCTTTGCTGACATGTTGTCTCCCGTCGGTCACTTCCTCGGAACGTCCGGCTTGCGCTTGCCGTGCAGGATGACGTCGGACCAGAAGCAGCCGCCGAAGCCGGTGCTGATGGCGAGGTTGACGTCCGGAACCTGACGTGCCCCGGCCTTGCCTGTGATCTGCAGGGCGATCTCGGCGCATCGGATGAGGCCCGTCGCACCGATCGGGTTGCAAGCAATCACGCCCCCCGAGGGGTTGATGGGCAGCGCACCGCCCATGTCGGTCGCTCCGCTCCACACGTACTCCGGGCCCTTGCCGTGCGGGATCAGACCCAGGTCCTCGATCCACATGATGCCGGCGAACGAATACGGCTGGTAAAGCTCGATCACGTCGATCTGCTTGGTGGGCTCCTTGATCCCGAACTTCGCATAGATCTCCTGCGATGCCTCGGCGAGGCTGTCGAGCCGGCCGTAGCTGGCATCGCCCAGATACGTGTAGGTGTGCCGGCTTGCGGTCGCCCAGATCCAGTCGGGTGTGGCGGTGATCTTCTCTGCATGGTCCTCGCTGGCCATGATCACGGCGCAGGCACCGTCGGTGCGCGGACAGACGTCGAGAAGGTGGATCGGATCGGAGAGCATGGGAGACGCGAGGACCTGCTCGACCGTCACCTCCTTGCGCAACTGGGCATGCGGATTGTTGCACGCGTGCTTTCGATCGCGCACGGCGACCCGCGCTCCGTCTCTGTCCGTGGCGCCGTACCTAGCCATGTAACCCTGCGCCTCAGCGGCCAGGCCGGAGATGGCACCGGCGAACACGAGCCTGTCCCAGACAGCATCGAACGCGGTCGTGATCGCGCCGGTCGTGTCCGACTCGGAGTTCTTCTCCCACCCGATGACGAGCGCCTTGTCGAACAGGCCCGAGGCGACGATGTGGTAGCCGCCGATGGCGAGCGTGCTGCCCGTGGTGCCGCCGGTGGTGAGCTTGATGACGGGCTTCATGAAACCGCCGGAGCCGTCCACACTCCAGCAGTCGACGTAGTTGATGCCCTCGAAGTGGTCCATGTTGCCGATCACGATCACGTCGATGTCGGCGATCTTCAGCTCGGCATCCTGCAGCGCTGCCCGGACCGCTTCGTTGATCAGCTCCTGGCCGTTGACGTCGGGCCGATGACTCTTGTGGTAGGTCTGTCCGGTTCCTACGATGGCAACCCTCTTGCCGCCCATTTGCCGGCCTCCTACTTGTCCCTGCGGAGAACCCACACGCAGTGGGACTGGCCACACAGGCCGTTCACGCCCTGCGCGACTCCCAGGCGCGCACCGGGGGTCTGATAGGCCCCTGCCTCCCCGCGCAGCTGCTTCACCACCTCCGCGATGCGGATCAATCCGGCCGCGATCACCGGATGGCCGCTGAGGAGTCCGCCAGAGGGATTCACGGGGAGCCTCGCGCCGATGTGGAAATCGCCTTCTGCGAGTCGCACACCAGCCTTGCCGTCTTCGCACAATCCCATCGCCTCCAGCCACATCAGCTCCTGATAGGTGAAGGCGTCATACACCTCGGCGACGTTGATCTCGGCGGCGGGGTTCGCTATGCCGGCCATCGCGAAGGCTCTCTGCGCGGCGCTGCTGAGCGAGCGGGCGCGAGACAGATCGCGATCACCGAGGAAATACGCGTCGCTGCAGAAAGACACGCCGGCGATCCAGACGGGCTTGCCCGGGTACTTCGAGACCCGCGACTCGCTGGCGATGACGATGGCGCAACAACCGTCCGACACCGGCGAGCAGTCGAGCTTGTGCAACGGGTCGGCGATCATGTCCGACTGCAAGACGTCGTCGACCGCGATGTCCATCGGGAGCTGGGCGAGCGGGTTCGCCATGGCGTTCCCGTGGTTCTTCACCGAGACCATCGCCATCTGCTCCGCAGTCGTCCCGGTGCGGTGCTGGTATGCCGTCGCCTGCAGGGCGGAGGCGGTGATCATGTCCATCCCGAGAGCGCGCGCGTAGATCGGGTCGAACGCGGCGTTGGTGATCAGACTGGACGCGCTCTCGGAGCCCTTGCTATGGGCCGTAACGAGCGTCGTGCCGTACGCGCCCGACAGGATGCGCGTCAATCCATAGAAGGCGCCGAAGGTGCCGTCGCCTTCGACGCAGGACACGTTCTTGTGGCGCGCACCGCTGGCGTCGCCGACGGCCATGCAGGATATGGTTCGCCCGTCCCAGAAGTCGTTGGAGGTGGTGACGACGTTGTCGATGTCGTCGATCGTCATGCCTGCATCGCCCAGCGCCTTCCCCACCGCTTCCCAGACCATGTCGGCAAAGGTATCCCGGACCTTGTTCGCCTCGATGCTGGTCATGCCGACGCCGATGATTGCCGTTGGTTCCATGGAGCTTCTCCCTCAGCCCGGCAAGGATCTCACTGCACCGGCTTGAAGTACGCGATGTCCCGGATGGTGCCCTTCCGGTTCGCGGCGAACTCCGCCTTCACGCGCATGCCGATGCGAAGCTCGGCTTCCTCGACCTCGCCGAGATGGTGCAGCAGGGCGGTGTCCGCCCCATCGAGTTTCACCAGACCGAAGAAGGCAGGTGCCTTCCCGGGCAAGGCCGCGAGCTGCCGGCGGGCGACCGTATATGTGAGCAGCACGCCCTGGTCGGAGACCGTGACCCAATCGGTGTTCTCCGTGAAGCACGACGGGCAGACCTTCCGCGGGGGGACGTACACGCGGCCGCAGCAGGCACACCTGGTGCCGAGGATCTTTTTCTCGTCTCGCAGCGCGATGAAAAACCGGCTCGCGGTCTCGCCGGCCCACCACTTGTAAGGGACGTTGATCTGGCTCTTGTAAACGAGCGGCTCTACGTCCGCCAACGTGTCATGCATGAGGGACCCCTCGCTATTGTTGCTATGACTCCCCGGGCAATGGTGCGGGCGGCATGACGAGCGCGGCGCCCTCGCACACGGTTTCGTCACGCTGATTCGTCCAGGTGAGGGCCATGCGCACCCAGCGCCGTTGCTCCAGCTTCTCGACCACCTCGGCTCGCGCCGTGATGGTGTCACCAAAGTAGGTCGGGGCCCTGAAGCGCGTGGTAATCTCGAGCGCGACGGTGCCCAGCCCAGGGAGTTGCATCCCCAGAACACTAGCAACGAGACACTGCGGCAGAGCGCCGTGGGCGATCCTGGTGCCGAAGGGCGTGGTCTTGGCGAACTCCTCGTTCAGGTGCATGGGATTGAAGTCCCCGGAAATCCCGGCGAACAGGTAGACGTCGGTCTCCGTGATGGTCTTGCTGAAAGAGGCCGACATCCCCACCTCCAGTTCGTCATAGGAGTAGCCGAGCTTGAACTTCGGCTCGACCGGCCGGAAATGGTCGATGTCCATGATGGTGGACGTCGTCTTCTTGGCGAAGACCGCCTTCGCGCGCAGCCCCACCCTCATCTGGCTGATGGGAATGCTCTTGACGATGTGCGGTATGGCCGTGTCTGCCCCATCCAGCTTGATCAAGGCCAGTATATAGGGCGCCTTGGCCGGCTGGTGGGGCTCGGCATAGCGAACGACGGTGAACCCCGTGACGGTTCCGGTATCCTCGAGCTCCACCCAGTTCTCCGAGATGTCGGAGAAGCAGCGCTCGCAGGTGGACCGCGGCGGGACGAACACTTTCTTGCACTTCTCACAGCGGAGCCCCTTGATCTTCTTCTCGTCACGCAGGGCGATGAGAAAGCGGCTCCCGGTGCGGCCGGCGAAATACTGATAGGGAAGCGCCAGATTCCCTTCGACGACGAAGCAGTTCTCTTTGATCGTGTCCACGAATGCTCTCCCGGGTCGATGTATGGCGGGCTTCCGGCAAACCCCCGTCCCTTCACTCGATGACCTCGAAATACTTGATGTCCGTCACCGCTCCCACGCGGTTCTCATTCCACACCGGGCGCACGCGAACGCCCCGTCTTGCCTTGTCGATGTCGGACGGCTTCAGCTCGTGCCAGAAGGTTTCATGGCCCTTGCAGCCGTCGAGCAGGAAATGGGCGGAAATATATGGAGTCTCACGCGTCTCACCGGTGAGCGGGTCCGGGCTTGCGTAGTATGTTATGTCAGGCGTGGCGAGCAGGCCTTCGGGGCCGACCTCGACGAACTCGGTGACGCGGACCACACACTCCGCACAGACCTCCCGTGGAGGGAGTTGCAGCCGGCCACACTTCGGGCACTTGTTGGCGAGGATTCTCTTCTCCTTCAGAGCATTGAGGAATCGTCCCATTACGGGACCAGTGCTGAAGCGGTGCGGGATGGACAGCACCTGACTCAGGCGAATCAGCTCCTCCCGCTGTTCCTGTTCTTCACCGCCGGAGGGAGGGGAGTACTTCTTGAAGAAGCGGGTTGACTTGGACAACAAGCCGATGTCGCCCTCGACCTTGAGCCTCCCCGACGTCAGCGCGGTCATCCCGTCGAGCTGCCCCAACGTGACGGCGATCCAGTCCTCGGCCGAAATGATCGAAGTGACCTGAGCGTCGTGGAGCCCCTGCAGCACCTTCAGCGTCCCGTTCTTCACTGCGAGCGTCCACTCACCGCCGCCGGCGCCGGTGATCTTGTATCCCAGGTTGGCGGTGACCCCCTCGATGGCCTCCGGGCGCAGGCGTGACTCCATGCTGGCGAAGATCTCCTCGACCGTTACCGCGGGGCCTTTCGGTTTCTCGGCGGGGCCGGCGAGCGCGCGCTTGCGCAGGTCCTTCTTGAGCACCTTGCCAATCACGCTTCTGGGGAAGTCGCCCCGGACGATCTCGACGTACTTCGGCACCTTGAACGCGGCCAGCTTCCCCTTGCAGAACGCTATGACCTCGTCTTCCGTGAGGCTCGGATCGGACGCGATGACGAACACCTTCACCTCCTCGCCCATGACGGGATCGGGCACGCCGACGGCGGCAGCCTCCCGGATCTTGGGATGGGTTGCGAGAAGGCTGTCGATCTCCTTGGGGTAGATGTTCTCGCCCCCGCGGATGACCATGTCCTTCTTTCTGTCGACGATGAAGATGTAGCCCTCCTCGTCCTTGTACGCGATGTCACCGGTGTGGAGGAACCCATTGACGATGGTCTCGGCGGTCTCCTGAGGCCGGTTGAAGTATCCCTGCATGACCACATCGCCGCCAATGACGATCTCTCCAGGTACACGCGGGGGCAGTTCGTTCCCCTCGTCGTCGACGATCTTCACCACCTGGCCGGGGATCGGGAGGCCGATCGAGCCGACCTTGCGGACGCCGTCACGTGGGTTGATGGTGCTGACACAGGTCGCTTCCGTCAGGCCATAGCCTTCCACTATGGGAATCTTGAACGTTGCCTCGAAGCTCCGCATGGTTTCTTCGGACAACGGTGCGGCCCCGCAGATGCCGAACTGCAGGGAACTGAGATCGTACTTCTGGCGCCCGGGGTCGGCCAGGAGGATCTGGTAGACGGCGGGGACTGCCGACCAGTAATTGACCTTGTACCTGTCCACCACTTCCCAGAACTCACTGGCGCTGAATCCCGTGCGCAGGACGACCTGCTGCCCGATGCCGAGGCCGAAGGTCGTGGTGAGCATGGCGTTGACGTGGAAGAGGGGGAGGAAGATCAGGATGGTCTGCCTCTCTTCCAAGTGCAGTGCTTTGGTGATGCCAGCGACGTCGGCCAGCACGTTGTTGTGCGACAACAGCACGCCCTTGGGGTTGCCGGTGGTCCCTGACGTATAGAAGATGTACGCCGGGTCGTCCGGTTCGCTCTCACACTTCACCGGCGTTGGATCGCCCTCCGACAGCAGAGCGGAGAGGTTAGACTCATCGGGCTCGGTCCCTTCTCCCTTGACGATGACAATCTGCAGATGCGGGCACCGGGAGCGGATCTCTCTGAGGATGGGCAGGTACTGGTCCTCGACGATCAGGCCGCGCCCTTTCGAGTCGTTCAACAGGTACTCGACTTCCCCGGCTTTCCACCAGCCGTTGATTGGGCCGGCCACGGCGCCGATCTTCTGAATGGCGAAGTAGGCGATGAGGGTCTCGGGGCTGTTTTGCACGAGAACGTGAATGAAGTCCCCCTTCACGAAGCCGAGGGACCGGAGCCTGTTGGCCAGTCTGTTGACGCGTTCGCCGAGTTCGGCGTACGTGATCGTCTCCTCATAAAACCTGAGAAACGGGGAGTCTCCATAGCTCGCGACTGATCGATCCAGATAGCTTCCGAGGTTCATATACAACCCCCCAGTCAGCGCGGAACGTCTCGGGTGAGCAGAAACAGGACGGTCCACATCGTTCCTCCGAAGCCCGAGGCGAGTGCCTGCTTGACCTCCTTGGGAACCTGGTGGTCGCCGGCCTTGCCCATGATCTGGAGAGCGGCCTCGGCGACCCGGACCATGGCGGTTGCCCCGATGGGATTGGAGGCAATGACCCCGCCAGAGGGATTGACGGGGAAGGCACCGTCGATGGCGATGTCTCCGTTCTCGACCATCTTGAAGTGCTCGTCGCCTTCGAGGAGCAGGAAGTCGCGCAGCCACTGGACCCCCCACCAACTCGACGGGTCGTACATCTCGAAGACGTCGATCTCCTTGCGCGGGTCCTTGATCCCGTTGCGTTTGTACAGCTTCTCGGCCGCGTACCGGTGTGTGGCGAGATACGGTTCGTCGCCGAAGAGGCAGAACATCTCTTCGCGGTGGACGGTGATGTGGTCCTTGATCCAAGCCGGCTGTTTGCAGAACTGCTTTGCTTTCTCCTCGGAGGCGAAGATGAGGGCGCAGGCCCCGTCGCTCTGCGAGCACATGTGGATCATTCGCAGCTCGCCGACGAGGGCGGGGGAATTCGCGGCCAGATCATCCATCTGGTCGAGCTGGAGCCTCAGCCGCCGGTGGGCCTTCCTGTTCTTCATCGCGTGCTGGTCCATGATGATGCGGTACTTCATGGAGGCCCGCCGGGCCCTTTCCGCGCCGAACTCGGCGATCAGCTCGGCGGCGGCCATGCCGGTGAGCGCGCCGGTCTGGAGCTGGCGGCCCCAGAGTGGATCGGCCATGTTGGTGATGCCGCCGGTGGCGTGTCCCTCCTGGAGCTTCTCGAGTCCGATGGCCAGGACGACATCGTGGAGCCCGGAGGAGACGAGGTGGTCCGCGGCGCAGGCCAGCGTGGTGCCGGTGGTCCCTCCCGTGGTCACGCGCAGCGTTTCCTTGCCGTACGCACCGGTGGCGATCGAGTGCCAAAGGTCCGGCTGGTGAACCATCTCGAACAGCTCCATGTTCCCATGCACGACACAATCGATGTCGTCGATGCGGAGGCCCGACTGATCGAGGGCCTCTGCGACGGCCTCATGGATCATCTCCGGCTGGTTCACCTCTTCGCGGTGACTCGAGAAGACAGACTGGCCGACGCCCGTGATTCCGACGTTTCTGTTCCGCTTCATGGCCGCCCTCTCTATCCGCGTTCCAACACGGCCACGGTGTGAAACTGCCCTGCCGGTCCCATGACCCCGTGTGCGAGGGCGGTTCTCGCCTTCCGGACCTGGCGTTCGCCGGCCTTGCCCATGAGCTGAAGCGCCGCCTCCGCGGCGCGCACGAGGCCGCCGAGGATGAGAGGGTTGCCGGCCAGCATTCCCCCGGAAAGGTTGACGTTGGAGCGCTCGGGCCCCCCGGCGTGAATCCAGGCGGGGCCTCCTCCCTCGTCGCAGATCCCCAGCCCTTCGGCCCACATCGGTTGCTGGTACGCATACTGATCGGAAAGCTCGATGACATCGAACGCGGTCCGGGGCTCCGTGATCCCCGCACGTTTGTAAGCGATCGCGGCCGCTTTCTTGAGAGCGAAATTGGATGCCAGATCGCGATCGCCGAAGAAGAAGCTGTCCATGCAGTTACCAACCCCGTTGATCCAGACGGGCCTTTTCGTGATGTTCTTCGCCCGTTCCTCGGCAGCCAGGATCATTCCAACGGCACCATCGGAAACCGGGTACGCATGCAGCTCGCGGATCGGGTCGGCGAGCATCGGGGAGGAAAGGACCTCTTCGCGGCTAACCTTCACAACCTCCGGTGTGAGGGGGTTCTTCACCGCATTCTCACGGGCACGGACCACCACTTTAGCCAGGTGTTCGTCGCCGATGCCCGATCGTGCTGCGTACGCCTGCGCCTGGAGCCCTGCCGCGGCGCAGAAGTCCAGCCCGACGGGGCGGGTGTAGAATGGGTCGAACGCCACGTGCGTGACCATGTTCCGGCTCGCCGCCTGTGACTCCTTGCAGTGGCCCAGGACCAGGACCACATCGACGTGACCGGACTGGATCGCTGCCAGACCATAGTACAGCGCCTGGGCGCCCTCTTGCGCCACCTTCTCCTCGCATCCGAAATGGGCGCCCAGCACATCGGTCATGGGATTGTCGGAAATCGTGCGGGCGTCGAAGACGTCATCCGACACACTGATGCTCATCCCGCTTTCTCTGTGCTGCGAGAAATCGAGTCCGGTTTGCTGTTGCAGCGACTCGACCACATCGAGCGCCATGCCCTGAAAGCGCTGGTCCCATTTGCTTCGCTGATAAGTGGTTTGTGCAACGGCACAAATGGCCACCCTCCTTGCCATAGCTGTTGCCTTTCCGGCCGAGGCTAAGACGACCCGGCGTAGCAGTTCCAGAAGTCACCGTGCTTGATTGCACGAATGATCGTGTCCTTGTCGCGCGCGCAGTCCATTTCGACCCATGCCCTCCCGCAACCGAGCCTCGTATGGGAGTCGTCGGTGGCTACCTTGGAATAGCGTATCTGGGGAACATCGAATTCGGGGGTGCGGAAACCCCTGGACGTGATCTCCACGGCATCGATGGGGATCCGCCCGGCCACGCTCTCGATCCGTTCCCGGGCCTTTTCGAGTGGAAGGTTGAGCTCGGAGGGATGGTTGAAGATGTGCAGCACTTCACTGTCGCCGTCGAGCCGGTTGATGTGCACGTAGCCCTTTTCGAACACGGTCAGCTCGACGCCCGTGAAGATTATGAGGTCCGTGTTCAGGTGGCGGACGGCCTCGTACGAGCCGTCCCGCAGAAAGTAGTCGTGGTCGGTGAGGGCAATGAAGTCGAAGCCGAACTCCCTGTAAACCGCCGCTGCTTCCGCGATGGTCAGCTCACCATCGGAGCACGTGGTGTGAACATGCAACGCGCCCTTCAAGTGCATTCCGTCTCCAGGACCCCCGGCCGACCACTGCGCCCATCAAAGATACGAAATCCGGCACTGAACCGCAAGCGATGCTTCTTCCTCGCAAGACCTGCGTGCCGATCTTCAGTCGGTTCTGGGTCAATCCCACTACAAAGCTCAGTGACCCCCAACCTGAACGCGCCATGAGTGCGATGGTGCGCGACGCCTCCGTGCATTCGCGGCCATCGCTCCACCGTGCCCATCGCCGCCAACCGCACGCGGCCACCGGGCGCTCACGCGATCGCGAGCAGGTGCGCCACCCGCGGCGGCTCGGCTCCGCGGTGCAGCGCGCGCGCGCGCTCACGGACCGCAGCGTCGCTCCTGGTCGCCCGCTCGTGCTGGCGGAGATGCTCCGCCCAGGACTCGACAAGGAATGCTTCGACGAGCACGCCCGGCGCTTCCGGATCCTCGTAGAGCGACCAGCCGATGGCGCCGTTGCGCCGGCGGAGCTGCTCCATTTCCGACATGACGCTTTCGAAAGCGGCGCGATCGGCGTCGGCCACCTCGTAGCGCACCGTCACCATCACCGGGCCGCGATCGAGCGGGAGGTCGACACGCGGCGCCGGAGTGAACGTCGTCGGCGAGAGATCGTGGCCCTCGAGAACCGGAAAACGGAAACGACCGAGAATCGGCAGCGTCAGCACGAGACAAGTCGCAGCGGCGCTGAGCGACCAGGGCGCACCGACCCAGCTCGCGAGTGCGCCCCATACGGCACTGCCGAGAGCCATGCAGGCCGCGAAGACAAGCAGGTAGACCGACAGCGCCCGGCCCTGAACCCAGCCGGCGACGGCGCTCTGCGCGGCTACCTGGAAACCCGAGAGCAGCGTGAGCCAGCACATGCCGGCGATCCACATCGCTGCGCAGACGAGCAAGAAGCTCCGCCCGTGCGCCACCACGAGGCAGCAGGCGGCAAAGGTGACGACGCCCACGCGGACCAGGTGCTCGTCGGAGAGCCGCTCGCGGAGTCGCGCCCGTAGCGCCGCGCCCGTCACCGCCCCGGCACCCAGCGCACCCAGCAGGATGCCGAAGCCGGCGGGACCACGGCGGAGCTCGACCCGGGCAATCACGGGCAGAAGCGCCAGCAACGCGATCGCGAAGACGATGAACCCGCCGGCGCGCACGATCACGGCGCGCAGCTCGGGGGTGTAACGCACGTAGCGCAACCCTCCTCGCATCGCGCCCACCAAGCGTTCGGCGGGAAGCGGGCTTGCCGGGACGCGCCGCTGCCAGTGATAGAGCACGAACACCGTGCCGAGGAACGACGCCGCATTCAAGAGAAACGCCGGTCCCGGACCGGCGGCGGCCACGACGAGCCCGCCGAGCGCGGGGCCGATCGCTCGCGCGGAGTTGAATCCCGCGCTGTTGAGCGCGATCGCGGCCGGCAGCTCGGCGCGCGGAACCAGCTCGGAGACAATCGCCTGCCAGGCCGGTCTATTCAGGGCGACGCCCATCCCCATCGCGAAGGTCACGGCGAGGAGTATCGGCGGGGTGACGGCACCCGCAAGGGTGAGTGCGCCGAGGAGCGTCGCGGCCAGGAGCATCCAGGTCTGCGTGGCGAGCAGAAGGCGGCGGCGGTCGAGGATGTCGGCGAGCGCACCCGAGGGGATCGCGAGCAAGAACATCGGCAGGCTCGAGCCGACCTGGATCAAGGTCACGAGGAAGGGCGACGGCGTCAGCGAGGTCATCAGCCAAGCGGCCCCGACCTCCTGCATCCAGGTGCCGACGTTGGACGCGAGCGCCGCAATCCAGAGACCGCGAAAGACGGCGCGCCGCAGTGGCGCCAGGGCGCTCATACCAGGAACGCGATCATTGGCCACCATGAAGGCATGACGACGGGAAGGAGCGGAGAGGGAGGGATTCGAACCCTCGGTAGAGTGTTAGCCCTACACACGCTTAGCAGGCGTGCGCCTTCGACCACTCGGCCACCTCTCCGGCAGGAACGGTCGTCTCGTACGTTTACCCCACGGACGCGCGCCTTGCCAACCGAAGCCCTGCGTGCCCGCGCCCCCCGGCACATTGTCCTCAGCGGCGGCAACAGCTAAGTCAGGAGTCCGTCCGGCGCTGAACGGTGCTGGAGAGTGGTCCCGTCATGGCCCTCCCCTCGCGTGCCACGGCTGCGCACGCCATGCTGCCTCCAGGACCACCGCCAGGTCCTTCGCGTTCTGCACCGCGTAGTGCCTGTGACAGTTGTTCATCAACACGTGCACCTCGCGCACCCGGCCGGCGAGGTGCGCAATGCGCGGCCGCCACTCGTCTAGCTCGCGCTCACCGTAGAGATACCGGAACCGCTCCCCGACCCCGACGCCCGGGCGGTCCCACACCGCGGTGTTGCGTCCGTGGAAACGAACGACCGCGAGGTCATCGGCAGTCGCCGCCGCCAGTGGTGGAACGCTGGCGCGCGTCCCCTGTGGCTCGTCGACCGAGACGTAGACGAGGCCGTGGCGCCGCAGGAAGTCGAGGGTGACGTCGGCGTGCGCCGCGGCCAACCAGCTCGGCTCGCGAAACTCGACCGCGATCCGGTGGTCGGGGAGCCGGCGCACGCACTCCTCGATGTACGCCATGTTGGTACGCCCACGCGGGAACCACTTGGGAAACTGGAAGAGCACGTAGCCGAGGATCCCCGCCTGGTTGAGCGGCGCGATCCCGTCGCGGAATCGGCGCCAGATCTCGTCGCGAACGTCGGAGGGCAGCTCGCGCGCGTATACGCGCGGGCGCCGCGCGACGTCGGGCGCGAGCGCCGCCCGCAGATCGGACGGGAGTCCAGCGGGCACGAAGGGATGCCCGGTCATCGCCGCGAACGCCTTCACGCCGAACGAGAAGTCGTCCGGCGCACGCTCCACCCACGCGGCCGCGTTCCGCGCCGAGGGCAGCGCATAGAAGGTCGCATCGACCTCGACCACCGGGAAGTGGCGCGCGTAGTAGCGCAGCCGATCCTCGGCTCTCACGACGCCGGGCGGGTAGAAGGTCGTGCTCTCGATCAGGGACCTGTCCGTCCAGGAGGCAGTGCCGATGCGCACGTTGGCGACGCGCGCCGGAGTCGGCCCCTTGCGAAGCGCGGCAAGCGGCGGCTCGGCGCCGAGCGCGAGGACACCCGGCGACGGACCGGCCGGAATCAACCGCTCCTGCCGATCATGTCGAGACGCGCCTCGAGGCACTCCCTCACTTTGCTCGAGGCTGAGGAGGAGCGCAAACCACCAGCTTGACAGCCAGGACCCCCGCCCCTAGAGTCTTTTGCTTTCCCGTCGCGACCAACGGGCAGCCATCAGCAGGGAGGGTGTGAACGCCACATGCGCCAGCAGGATCTCGATACCGACGCCCATCAGCAGCTGCGGAAGATCATCCGCACCATCGACAAGAAGCTCCAGCTACAGATCCAAGATGGGCCGACACCGCAGGATCCGCTCGTGACCCTGGCGCTGAACCAAGGTGCTCAGCAAGCCTCGATGGATGTGTCGGTCGAAGAGGTCCGCCGGGCTACTGAGAGCGCACGCGACCGAGCGATCCTGCGGGAAAAGATCAAGCGGACGCGCCAGCGCCTTCGGTTCCCGTCGAAGCCGGCACCCTTCTTCAGCACCAAGGCCATCCGCCCGGGAAGCGAGAGCTTCGCGCACTTTCGCCCGTCCGGCGGGCGCCGCTGAGGCACTCACCGATCGCGTGCGCGGGCCGCGGGGCGCGTCAGCCTTCGGCTGGCGAGTTGAGCTGCGGACCGGGCACGCCGCCCTCGGCCGCCAGGTCATAGAGGGCCTTGCGGGCAAGCCGCGTCGGGCTGTTGTGACCGTTCTCCCAGCGGTTCACCGTCGCGACCGTGATACCGAGCCGGTGCGCGAACTCCTCCTGGGTGAGCCCCAGGGTCTGTCGCAAGGTCCGGATGTTGTTTGCTTCCATAGGGACGCTCCTTTTCGTCTGAGGCGGTACAATCTCGCTGGCCTGGACGGAAGCAACTGATATGCCACCTTCTATTGTCGAGAATCCCTCGCAATCTCGCGCGACCAAGGGACGCGCCTGCGTCAGCAAAACGGCAGTGCTGCCGCCCGAGTGACGCCGAGGCCCGTCTTGCGTCCTCGGCCCGAGCAGACGATACTGACCGGAGTGTCCCGTCCGAGGAGGCCTACGAGCCATGACGAGATCTGAGGCGTTGATCGGCACCCTCGCGGCGCTGGCGCTTCTGTCGACCGGAGCCGGCACCGCGTATGCCATCGAACGGGCCGATTGCGCCAAGGTCCGCGGCGAGGTGCACAGCCAGATCGAGGCTGCCTGCCCGTGCGACGGCGACGTGCCGCATGCCGAGTATGTCCGCTGCGTCACGAAGAAGCTGCATGAGCTGAGCGCATGCCAGCCGGGTCCGGATGGGAAGCCGGCGTGCGGTCCGGTGCCACACATGTGCGTCGGGCAAATCCGTCGGACCGCCTCCCGGTCCGCGTGCGGCAAGTCCGACAACGTGACCTGCTGCATCCCCAAGCAGCACGACTGCGCCGGCGACCCCTCCCCTGGTGACGGCAATCCGCTGGGCATGTGTAGCGGCACCAACCACCCGTGCGACAAGGTCGCCGATTGCCTGATCGCGAAGTGCCACCTCGCGCCCAACGCCGAGCGCTGCCAGCTCGCGGGCGGCACGCCCGGAAAGGGCAAGGACTGCAGCACCGCCTGCGTGCCCTGAGGCGCGGGCATCCCCGCCACACGCCTCGGCATCTCAAGTTCGCCCGCCGACCGGCCGACAACCCATCGCACGCGCTGCAGCATCAGGAGAGGTCCGCCCGATGCGGCCAGGCGCGAAAACGAGCCCATGTTCACGATCATCGGCATCGTGGTGGTTCTGGCCGGCGTCGTCGGCGGCTATCTCTACGAGAACGGGGTGCTTCGTGTCCTCATCCAGCCGGCGGAGCTGATGGTCATCGGGGGCGCCGCCGTGGGCGCGCTCCTGGTGTCGGCACCGGGCAAGGTGTTCGGGCAGGTGCTCGGGGCAATCGGCAGCTCCTTCGGCTCCAGCAGCCCAACCAAAGCCGACTACCTCGAACTGCTGAAGCTCCAGTACGAGGTCTTCCAGTTTCTTCGCAAGAACGGCGCCGTCGCGCTCGACGAGCACGTCCAGGACGTAGCGAAGAGCGCCATCTTCTCCAAGTACCCGGGGTTTCTCAAACGCCACCACGCGGTCGAGTTCTTCCGCGACGCGCTCAAGCAGGTGGTGAATGGCACCGCAAGTGCGGAGGAGCTTGACGTGCTGCTCGACGCCGAGCTCGAGACTCACCACGAGGAGGTGGTGATCCCCGTCGGTCTCCTCCAGAAGACCGCCGACTCGCTTCCCGGCCTCGGGATCGTCGCAGCCGTCCTCGGCATCATCCTCACGATGGGCTCGCTCGACGCGGGCCCGGAGGAGATCGGCCAGAAGATCGGCGCCGCGCTCGTCGGCACTTTCCTCGGCGTGCTGCTGTGTTACGGCATCTTCAACCCCATCGCCACCAACGTGGAGATCCAGGCCGGGGCGAGCGCGAAGTACCTGCGCTGCATCAAGGAAGGCCTGATCCCGGCGGTGCGCGGCGTGTCGCCGATCGTGGCCGTCGAGTTCGCCCGCAAGGCGATCTTCGCGAGCGTGCGACCCTCCAGCGACGAGACCGACGAGGCGATTCGCAGCGCGAAAGCCGCCGCCAGCTGAGCACCACCATGGCACGGGCAGCATCGAAGCCGCAGATCATCGTCAAAATCACACGTAAGCGCGGACACGGCAGCGGCCACCACGGTGGAGCATGGAAGGTGGCGTACGCCGATTTCATCACCTGCATGTTCGCGCTCTTCATGGTGCTCTGGCTCCTCACGCAGGCCGACCTGCAGCTGCGCCAAGACATTGCCCGCTACTTCCGTAACGCCAGCGTGCTCTCGGGCGGCTCCGCGATCGGCGCCAGCCTGCAAACCGCGAAGACCAAGCAGGTGCGCCCGCTCGAAGCGGCCCTCACCGTCGTGCAGGGCTCGGGCGAGGATCTGGAGGCACTGCGCGGTCGCGCGCGCGAGATTCAGAAAGCGATCGAGCACACCCCCGAGCTCGCCGCCGTGCGGGAGAACGTGCGCGTGCAAGTCACCGAAGAGGGCCTCGAGATCCAGATCTTGGACTCGGGGGCAAACGGGCGCGGGGATCTGCTCTTCGACATCAGCAGCGCCGCGCTCAAGCCCGCGCTGGTCACGCTGCTCGGCGAGGTGGCGGCAGAGCTCGGGAAGCTCCCGAACCGCATCGAGATCGGCGGCCACACCGACGCCCGCCTGTTTGCGCTCGGCTCCGCGCTCAGCAACTGGAACCTATCCTTCGCGCGCGCCAACAACGCCCGCCAGGTCATGGAGGCCCGCGGACTCTACCCGAATCAAGTGCTGCGGGTGACGGCCTATGCCGACACCAAGCTCTTCAATCCGCAGGACCCGCTCGCCGACGAGAACCGCCGTCTGAGCGTGCTCGCCCGCCGCGAGACACCAACCGGCAACGGGCGGCAGAAGGGGCAAGCGGCAACGCGTCTCGGCGCCGACCCGCTTCCGCCACCCTTCGTCAGTCCCGGCCTTCCGCCGGTGTAGGTGCGCGGGGAACGTATGAGGGACACTCCGATGGCGGAAAACGACGCGTTGGCCACGGTCCTGATCGAGCGCAAGCTGCTTCCAGCGCCCGAGGTCGATCACTGGATTCGCAAGGCCGAGGCAGAGCAATGCTTTCTGGAAGAGGTCTTGACGCGCGAGAACGCACTCACGCGCGAGCGCCTGCTCGAGATTCTCGAGAACCACTTCTTCTGTCCCTCCGCCAATCTCCATGAATGGTCGTACGACCCGTCGCTGCTGAAACTCATCCCGCACAAGCTCGCCGTGCGGCATCTCATCTTCCCGGTCGGAACCGAGGGCGAGCACTTGAAAGTCGCCTTCGCCGACCCCGACAACGGCGCGGCGCGCCGGGCCGTCTCGCAGATGCTGCTGCGTCCGGTGACCCGCATGGTCGCACTCCGCCACGAGCTGCTGGATGTGATTCGGCGCGCGTATCCTCGCCTGGCCGAGGAACTCGCCGCCGCCGATCGGCGCGATGCGCCGGCAGGAAAGCCGCCCGCCGCGCCGGCCTCCCGTCCCGCCTCACCGCCACTGCAGAGCGTGCTCGCGGTGCAGGATGCCGTGCAGCTCGTCGATCGCATGATCGACACCGCCGACCAGCAGGGGGCAACCGACATCCACATCGAGCCGGGCGAGCAAGACATCGGCGTCCGCCTCCGATTGGACGGTCTCTTGTGTCTGGCAGCGCGCTTGCCGAAGGAACTCGGACCTCCGCTGGTATCGCGCATCAAGGTCCTCTCGCAGATGGACATCTCGGAACGCCGCCTGCCGCAGGACGGCCGGCTCACCGTGAAACGGGACAGCCACCTGCTCGATCTCCGGGTGTCGAGCCTACCCTCGCAGTTCGGCGAGAAGATCGTGCTCCGCCTGCTCCGCAAGAAGACCGATCTGCTGGTACTCGAGAACCTCAAGATGCCGCCCGGCGTGCGCAAGCTGCACGAGGAGATGATCCGCAGCCCGACCGGACTCTTCCTGGTCGTCGGACCGACGGGGAGCGGCAAGACGACGACCCTCTACAGCACGCTCCAGGCGCTCGACAAGGAGGTGCTGAACATCGTGACGCTCGAGGACCCGATCGAGTACTCGCTGCCGGGCATCATCCAGGTGCAGACCAACGAGACGGCGGGCCTCACGTTCAATGTCGGACTCGAGGCGTTCCTGCGCCAGGATCCCGACGTGATCCTGGTCGGCGAGATCCGCGACATGGGAACGGTGGAGACCGCGTGCCGCGCCGCGCTCACCGGCCACAAGGTCTTCAGTACGCTGCACACCAACGATGCCGCCGAGGCCATCACTCGCCTTCTCGACATGGGATGCCTCCCCTACCTCATCTCGGCGACGCTGCGCGGGGTGCTGGCGCAGAGGCTCGTGCGCGTCATCTGTACCCACTGCAAGGAGGCCTACTCGGCCAACGAGACCGAGCGGGCCGTGCTCGGATACCCGGCCGTGACGGAGCTGCAGCGCGGGCGCGGGTGCCAGGAGTGCCAGCACACCGGCTACAAGGGACGCACCGCCATCTTCGAGTACCTGCGTATCGGCGACAACCTGCACCGCCTCATTCTCGATCGGGCGTCCGCGTACTCGATCCGGCAGGTGGCGCAGCGCAACGGCATGGTGCCGATGGCAGAGTTCGCCAAGCGGGCGGTGCTCGACGGCCTGACGACGGTGGCGGAGGTGCAGCGCGTGCTGCTTGCGGACGAGGGAAAGGAGCAGCTCTGCAGGGGCTGCCAGCGCGTCGTCAGCAACGAGTTCTCGGTCTGCCCGTTCTGCCAGCACGTGCTCAAGGAGAGCTGCCCGGAGTGCAAGAGCCCGATCGAGCCGACGTGGGATGCTTGCCCGCGCTGTGGCCACGGCATCGAGCGTGAATGGCAGAAGCTCTACTGCCGGAACTGCGCGGCCCCCCTCGACCGGCGCTGGGGCGCGTGTCCGTACTGCGGAGGAGACATCGAATGAGCGTGACCAACCTCGGCGCGGCGCGCGACGCGCTCCGCGCGGCCGGACCCTCAGCCGAACGCGAGTCGATCGATCGCAACGGCGTCATCGAGAAGATGCCGACCGGCGTGCCGGGTCTCGACCACCTGCTCGAAGGCGGCCTGATCCGCGGCAACAGTCTCCTCATCGAGGGCCCGCCTGGCAGCGGCAAGAGCACGCTCGGCGTGCGCGTGGTCTACGAGGGCGCGGTCCAGTACGGCGAGCCGGGCCTGATCATCACTTTCGAGGAGTTTCCGAGGCAGCTCTACCACGACGCCCTGCAGTTCGGCATGGATCTCCGCGGCCTCGAGCAGTCGGGGAAGCTGCGCGTCGTGTGGACTCCGCCAGCGCGCATCCTCGAGGGCTTCAGCGGCAAGATCGACCTGGTCGATGCGATCGTCGAGCAGATGGGCGTGCGCCGGCTCCTGATCGACAGCATCACGCACTTCAAGCGCGTCGCCTCGGACGAGCTCGAGTTGCGCGAGGCACTCTCCAAGATCCTCTCCCATCTCAAGATCAAGAGCATCAACGCACTCCTGATCAAGGAGCTCGAGCGCATCGACGACGGCACGATTGCCTTCGAGGAGTACCTCGTCGACGCCTCGCTCCGCCTCTACAACATGCCGTCGCCCACCGGAGGTGAGAACGTCCGCGTCGTCGAGGTCCGCAAGACGCGCGGTCAGGGTCACATCTCGGGCCGCCATCCGTTCGAGATGGGAGACCGGCACTTCCGCATTTACCCGCGCGTGCGGCCCGCTGATGTGCTGAAGGCGTTCCCGCGCCGCGAGCAGGCGAGTGTCGAGCGGGTGTCGGTCGGGATCCCGTGGCTGGACGAGATGTTGCAGGGCGGCGTGTGGAAGGGCTCGCTCAATCTCCTCTCCGGACAGCCGGGAACTGGAAAATCGGTGATCGCCAACCATTTCCTGGAAGCCGGACTGGGAGGCAGCGAGCCCGGGCTTCTGCTCAGCATCCGCAGCACCCCGGAGCAGATCCTGGCGCAGGCCGCCGCACTCGGGATGCGCTGGGAGGCGCCCTACCGCGACGGCACCCTCGCCATCTTGAACTTCCACCCCTCGAGCTTATGTCCCGAGAAGATGCTCGACGATCTCATGAGTCACATCCGCGAGCTTCGGCCGGCACGGCTCGTGTTCGACAGCATCGACGATCTGTGGAGCGCCGTGAAGGATCGGGACCGCGTGCAGGACATCGTGCTCGTTCTCGCCACGCTCTTCGACGCCGTCGGTACCACCTCGCTCATCATGAACGAACGCCGCCACATCGGCGGGATGCACGCCGGCGAAGTTCCCGACTACTCGCATCTGGCGCGCTGCGTGATTCAGCTCTCGACGGCGAACGACGGGGCGCGGCTGCGCCGCTTCGTCGCCATCGGCAAGCACGCCGGCAGCGATCACAGCAAGGAGCTGCAGCCCTACCAGATCGACGAGCGCGGCTGTTGCTTGGAGGCCCGCCGGGAAAACGGGTGATGCGGCGGCGCCCCCTCAGCAGGGCATGAACTCGCCGCCATTCACATCGAGTGCGGCACCGGTAACCGCACTGGCGTAGTCGAGAGCATAAAATTCTGGGGGCAACCCGGATCTTTATGCTCTCCTGGAAGCGGTGGGACATGCTCGAACGTCTCCAGCGTGGTGACGGAGGAGGCCGCAGGGCGCGGTGAGCGCTTGCGCCGCCGAGTTGCACGAGGGGAGGCCTCCGCTCAAGCCCCGTCGGCGCCCGGCCGATACACTCCTCCGGAGGACCCATGCCGGGCTCCAAGGCTGCCAACGCGCTCATGCTGTGGTTCCTCCCGCCTGCGCTCCGGGAGGCGGATCCGGACATCCTCCGACGCGCGAAGCTCTGCGTCGCCTACAACCTGACCGTCCCGCTGTGGGGTCCCGCCTTCGCCGTCCTGCTCTGGGCTCTCGGGCAGCCGGTCATCGCGGCGATCATCGCCGCGACGACGTTCGCCACGGCGATCCCGCTCTTGACCCTGCGAAAGACCGGCTCGCTAACGCTCGCTGGCAACCTGATGTCGGCGATCATGTTCGTCGGGATCGTCGCCTGCACCTGGCTCGAGGGCGGGCTCGGCGCCCCGGGCGTGCTGTGGTTCCCGCTCGTGCCCATGCTCTCGATGCTCATCGCCGGCCGGCGTGCCGGCATCGCATGGAGCGCGGCGTTCGTGGCGGCGCTGGTGGGATACTACGTGCTCGAGGGGCTCGACCTGCGGCCGGCGTTCTCGCTCGACGCCCACACGCTCTCGCTCCTGCATCTCTCGCTCGCCGCGAGCGCAATCATCGTCGGTCTCGTGTTCGCCGTGCTTTTCGAGTCGCTCAAGGTCGATGCGCTCCGCTCGCTCGAGACCGCCAACAACTCGCTCGCGCACGCCCGCGACGAGGCGGAGGCGGCGACAAACGCCAAGAGCGACTTCCTGGCCATCATGAGCCACGAGATCCGCACCCCCATTCACGGCATCTTCGGCATGACCGAGCTCGCGCTCGACACGACCGACGACGGCGAACGCCGCGACTTCCTCGCCCGCGTGCGCGGGTGTGCTGAGACGCTGCTCACGATCATCAACGACATCCTCGACTTCTCGCGCATCGAGGCGCGGAAGCTCGTCCTCGAGGACGCCGAGTTCGACCCGCGCACCGTCCTCGACGGGGTTCTGGACACGCTCGCCACGCAGGCCATCGAGAAGCGTCTCGAGCTCGTTGGCAGCGCCGACGACCGCCTCCCCGCCCGGCTGCGTGGCGACGCCGGCCGCCTGCGCCAGATCCTCGTCAACCTCGTCGGCAATGCCGTCAAGTTCACCGACCGGGGCGAGGTGGTGGTCCGCCTCGAGCCCGGCGCGAGCGATAGCGACGATCCAGCGAGCTTCGTCCTGTGCGGGACGGTGCGCGACACCGGCATCGGGATTCCACGTGACAAGCTCAGCGCGATCTTCGAGGCGTTCACCCAGGTGGAGAGCTGGACGACGACCCGGTACGCGGGCACGGGCCTCGGCCTCGCCATCACGCGGCGGCTCGTGACCCTCATGGGCGGCGAGGTGTCGGTCGACAGTGAGCCGGGGCTCGGGAGCACGTTCCGCTTCAGCGCGCATCTCGAAGCGGTCGCGCCGCCGCCCGAGGCGCGCCGGCTCGAGCCGCCCGGGTTACGCGTGCTGGTGGTGGATGCCAACGCCGCGGCGCGCGCCAACGTGCTCGACACCGTCCGAGCCCTCGACGTCGAGGCGGAAGGGGCGACGGACGGCGGCGCGATGCTCGCGTTGCTCGGGCGCGCGAGGGAGATCGCCTTTGATGCCGTCGTGGCGGGCCTTCCCGCCGACGAGACCGGGCGCGAGAGGCTCATCGAGCAGCTGCGCGCGGCCGGGACCGCTGTGCCCGTCGTGGCGCTCGTCGCGCCCACCCGGACGAGCGCATCGAGTCGGACGCCGGCGTTTGCGGCGGTGGTCTCGAAGCCGATCAAAACTGGCGCGCTCTACGCCGCGCTCGACGTGGCCCTGCGGTGTGTGCGCGCCGGCAAGCGCGCAGGCGCCGGCCGATCAGCCGTTTCAGGCCCGGGCGAATTCGGATAGTAAGGGTAAGGGGGGTCGTCATGGCGGTCGTGGTGGTGACGGGGGCCACTGGGCACGTGGGTGCGAACCTGGTGCGTGAGCTCCTCCGGCGAGGGCGGCGGGTTCGGACGGTCATCCACCGCAATGAGCAACCGCTCGACGGGCTCGACGTCGAGCGAGTTCGCGCCGACGTGTGCGACCCCTCCTCCCTGCGCGCGGCCTTCGACGGTGCCCAGGTGCTCTACCACCTCGCCGCCGTGATCTCGATCGACGGCGACCGGGGAGGCCTCGTGCCGCGCACGAACGTCGGCGGGGTACGCAACGTCATGGCGGCGGCGCTCGCGTGCAGGGTCCGGCGCGTCGTGCATTTCAGCTCCGTGCACGCGTTCGTGCAGGAGCCGCTCGATCGACCGATCGACGAGACCCGCGCGCGCGTCACCTCGGCCCGCTATCCGGCCTACGACCGTTCGAAGGCTGGCGGAGAGGCGGAGGTCCGGGCGGCGGTCGCGCGCGGGCTCGACGCCGTCATCGTCAACCCGACGGGCATCATCGGTCCCCTCGACTACGCGCCGTCGCGGATGGGGCGTCTGCTCCTCGCCCTCTACCACCGGCGCCTGCCCTCCCTCATCCAAGGCGGCTTCGACTGGGTGGACGTGCGCGACGTGGTGGCGAGCGCCATCGTCGCGGAGGAGCGCGGCCGCACCGGCGAGAGCTACCTGCTCTCCGGGCACTGGCATTCGCTGCACGAGCTCGGCGGCATGGCCGAGGAGGTGACGGGCATCCGCCCACCACGAGCCACCTGCCCCATGTGGCTTGCGCGGGTCGGCGCCCCGTTCGCGCTGGCGTACGGGCGGATCGCCCGGCGCGAGCCGTTGTTTACGATCGAGACGTTGCACGCGTTGCGCGCGAACCGCTGCATCCTCCACAGCAAGGCGACTCGCGAGCTCGGGCACACGCCGCGAGCGGCGCGCGAGAGCGTCGCAGCCGCCTACGAGTGGTTCGCGGCGGCAGGTCTCCTCGTGTCGCGGCTCAAGACCGTCGCGTTCGCCGCGCGCGCTTGATCGCCCGCGGGAGACCGGGAGACTCGCTCAGTCTTTAGAGCGGAAGACGGGAATGATCTCGCGCGCGAACGGGCGCACGGCCAGGGCCGGCAAAGTGCCCTGCCCTCCTCTCCCCTACCCTGCCCGCTCGGTTCTGAGCCCGAGGGGTCTCTCGCCTTCGGGTTGCCGCAACGCGAGTGCCGGCGAGACGCCGGCACGACGTTGCGTGCGGGTCAACTGGCCCGCGCCAGATCACTCTTCGACCAACTCGTAGTTCCTGAGAAGGCTCCCGAGTTGTTCGTCGCGCTGACGATCCATGGGCACCGCCGGGCGGCAGGCGCGGAGATGGTCGCGCAGGACGTGCGCCTCCTCGTCGCCGATCCGTTCTACACCCGCGAGGATCGCGCGCTTGCAGTGGACGCACCGGGCGGTGAACCTCTTCGACGCATCTCTGCGGGCTCCTCTGCGCGCCATAAGCTCACCGAGGAACGCCTCTGGAGCGACGAACAGAGGGTTTTCCTGGAGCGTTCCAGCGCTGATCACCATCGGATGGGCCCGGACGATGTCCATCGCGAGCTCCGTGCCGAACCGAGCGCGATCGTACGCGCAAACGACATGATCATCGTAGCGCTCAAGGAGCGCGCTCGCTCGGGCTTCATACTCCAAGAGGTCGCTGGCTTCTGGGTGGTCTCGCAGGGCCCATTCCATGTATGTGATCAGCCGCGTGAGGGGGAACCCCCGGTCCCTTGCCTCCTGCAGGATCCCCGCGAACAGCTTGAGCACGGCGCCGGAATCGAAGCGCCAGCCCCGCAGGTACGTTTGCTCCCAGGTGCGAACCTCGAGCTGGCCGCTCGCCTCGGCGTCGCGCACGTTGACACCGGAAGCCTCCAAGCGGCTCCGGTGGTCCGCGCGCAGCGCCGGGTCCACGACATGAAAAGCCTTCTCTCCGCGAGCGAGGCCCTCCTGCACGAAGGGCAGCAGCGCTCGGTACTCCTCGTCACGCGTTGCGAAGAAGCCGCAGATGTGATGCTGGTCAGCCACGGTTATCCCTCCGAGCCGTATCGATGACGCGACCGCGGTCGTGTCATCATCTGGCGGCTGCCTGAGCCACGTCCCAACGTTCCGCGAGCGCTTGGCTGAGCGCGGTAGCCGGGACCACGAGACGCGATCCGCGGCTTGCGCACGGCCGCGGGGCTCGAGACATGAACGGATTGGTTTCCAGAGTCAAGTGGCGGGCGCGCCTCTGCCGTGCCTCTGGTGTCCTCCCGAGCCCCACGAGTGGCGGTCGTCTCCGATCGGGGAGAAAAGAGAGCATAAAAATCCAGGGGCAGCCCGGTCCCCAGACCGTAGTTCTCCGTCCCGTGGACGTGCGCTCGCAGCTGGGTTGCCCCCAGAATTTTATGCTCTCCTTTGGCAGCCAGCGTGGACAGCTCGATGCCCAGACCGGGACCGATCCCCGATACGATGATGACCTTACCTCCGAGCAGCATGCCGTTATCCCGTCTTGCCTCGGTCGAGGATGAAACGGCGCCGGTACTCGGCAAAGTCGCGCTCGATGCCAGCCGCCGTGAGACCGAACTGCGCGAGCGTGTACTGGTGCGGCGGGCGCTTGTCCCGCGGGTTCCTGGCGACGAAGTCCCGCATGGTGTTCTCAGCCGACGGGAGGAAGGGAACGCCGATGCGCTCGTAGATGCGGCGCGCCTCGGCGATCGGGTCCTGCACGGCGTCCAAGTACCACACGTCGATGAAGCGGTCGGAATAGTGGTCGCGCACCTGCAAGCAGCGCCGGAGCGCGGCAGCCATCTTGTCGTTCCACTGATGGCCGACCTCGTGCGGGTCGGCGGACTCAGAGGCCAGGATCCACACCGCGTGGATCATGCTGGCAAGCGAGGGGATGGTCTCGAGCGGGTCGCGATGCGTCTGGACGACGTGAGCATCGGGGAAGACCGCGAAGAGCAGGTCCATGAAGCCCAGGTGATGGGGGGTCTTCAGCACCCAGCGCTCGGCGCTCGAGCCGACCTTCTTCTTCTGCCACTGCAGAAACTGGAGCAGCTTCTTCAGGTAGAGGTAGGCCGCAGTGTGGTCCTGCTCGTTCAGCCACCTGCCATACGAGGGCACGTTGGCGGCGGCTTCCGGCGTGGTGCTGTAGAACGAGTGCTCGAGCAAGAGGATCTCCTCGTCGGGCGCCAGGGCGTCCAAGGGATGGATGGCCGCGAGCTCCGGCGAGCCTTCGATCATGG
>Ga0315268_10001685_pt1 | contig 25477 bp, 27 predicted proteins | sample C1_top_MG_FD_204535 | JGI IMG/M metagenome (GOLD analysis project Ga0315268, IMG submission 204535) | Sediment microbial communities from Yellowstone Lake, YNP, Wyoming, USA - C1_top | ecosystem: Environmental > Aquatic > Freshwater > Lake > Sediment | place: USA: Wyoming | collected 2017-08-01
CACATTTAAAAATCTCATGGAGCACCACAATCTCCGGGAGGCGAATATCTTCTATCCCGCCCTTGACCGCGTGACCTCGGAGGCGGAGCGTCGCGAAATCCTTTCCCATTGCGGAGCCGGGCGCCCGTAACGGCGAAGCGCCCGCACCCACGGCGCCGTCGCCCGGCCCAGGCCGCGGCCACCCCCGGTGACTATCGCCGTCTTGCCTGAAGGGTCCCCGCCTGCCATTTTCTCCTTACTCCGTCAATCCGAGCGGGATTAGCCAATGGTGTACCCGGCGTCAACGGCAAAGGGGTTCCCGAGCGCGGTGACGTAGGGTTCAAACGACAGCTTGGTCCCAATGGCTGGCCAGAATGAAGCAGGGTGGGTTTTTCGTGCAGTCAAGCCCCTGTTCGAGCCCTTCGTGGCTCCCCAAGCAGGGCGAATCTGGCCACGGGGAAGAGAGGCGTTGACTTGTTTGAAGGGATAACGTCCGAAGTGAGTCCTTTCATGCTTGACTTTCGCCTTCGTCCTGCGGCATGCTCTGCCCGCACATCTCCACCTGGCTTCCGAGTCCCGGAATCGTCGCGGCCAAGGCGGCGCGCCCGGGCCGGCGAAAGGTCAACTCCCGACCCGGGGGGCATCCCTCTCAGCGATCAGCCTATCAGCCATGACCAAGCGCGAGCGAATTCAGGCCGTCATCCACGGCAAGCCGGTAGATCGAACTCCGGTGAGCTTTTGGCGCCACTATCCCGACATCGACCATGATCCCGACCGGCTGGCCGAGGCCATCCTACGAGACCACCGGGAGTTCGACCTCGACTTCGTCAAGATGATGCCGAGCGGCATGTACGGGGTGGAGGACTGGGGCTGCGAGGTGGGGAACCCCGATCCGGACTTGGGGTTCAAGCGCCTCCTCGCAGGCCCGATTCGGCGCCTCGAGGACTGGCGGTCCATCACGCCGCGCCAGGCGGACGCGGGCGCGCGGGGTCGCGAACTCCGCTGCCTCCGGATGGTCCGCAGTGCGCTGGGCCCGGACGTGCCCATCCTGCAGACGATCTTCTCCCCCCTCACCGGCGCGGCCAAGCTGGCAGGACGGGAGACGCTCCTCGCACACCTCCGCGCGGACGAGCCAGCCGTCCGCCCGGCCCTGGAGGTCATCACGGCAACGGAGGAGGCCTACATCGCGGCGAGCTTCGCCCACGGGGCCAGCGGAATCTTCCTGGCGACGCAGTTCGCCGGGGACGGGCTGCTGACGTACGAGGAGCACCAGCGCTGGTGTGCCCCCCTCGAAGCCAGGCTCCTCCGGGCCATCCATGGGCGATCCGAATTCTCCCTCATGCACCTGCACGGCCAACGCATCCACCTCGATCGCTTCGTCGCGTACCCGGTGCCCGCCTTGAGTTGGGAAGACACCGCCATCTCCCCGGCCGAGGGGCGGGCGCGATTTCCCGGGGTCGTGGTGGGGGGGTTGGACCGGATGGGATGGGTCCTCTCCGCATCGGTCGCGGAGGTGCGGGAGCAGACAGCTCAGCTCGGGCGGGCGATGGGCCGCGAGCGGTTCATCCTCGCGCCAGGCTGCGTCATGGCCCTGCGAACGCCGCGGGAGAACCTCAAGGCTATCCGCGAGGCCGTCGCATGAGAGGCCGACGCCGCCTCACATCGCTGCGGGCATGAGGATCCGGGGCAGGAACAGGATGAGTCCCGGGAAGACGATACAGAGCGTCACGACGACCAGGAAGGCCGCGATCAGGATCAGCACGTCCCCTATGGACTTCAGAATGGGGAAGTCCGCGAGCCCAGAGGCGATGAACAGGCACATGCCGTACGGGGGCGTGACCATGCCGATAGCGGTTACCATCACCGTGATGACCCCCAGGTGCACAGGTTGGATATTGACCAGGTCACCCAACCCTTGCACCACGGGGAGGAAGACCATGATGATAACTATCGGGCTCAGAAACGTCCCGAGGATGAGCAACAGAACGACGATACAGGCGTAAATCCCGTAGTAGCCCAGCGCGTACTGCTTAACGAAGTCGACGATGATCTGGGGGCCTTCCAGGTAGGCGATGAACCATCCGAATGCACCCGACGTGGCCACGCAGATCAGGGGCAGCGCATAGAAGATCGCCGCATCGCCTAGGAGGCTGGGCAGCCGCGACAGGGCCACCTGGGGCTCCCGGTAGATGAGCCCCGTGATGATGAGCCCGTAGACCAGCGCGACGACCGACGCCTCCGTCGGCGTGAAGATCCCGCCCACGATCCCTCCAATGATCAACACCGGCATGCCGAGGGGCAAGAGTGCCCGCCGGATGGCCCGTATTGCGTCCTGCAATGAGGCTCGGGGGTAGGCCGGATAGTTCCGCCGCCGGGCGTAGATGGCGGTCACTACCATCTGGCTCAGCCCAACTAGGATCCCCGGAATGACCCCGCCGAGAAACAGGGCGCCGATGGAGACCTCTCCGAACGCTCCGTAGAGCACCATGGGGATACTCGGGGGGATGATCACCCCGATTGTGGACGCCGTAGCGGTGATGGCCACCGTGTACGGCTTGTCGAAGCCCTTTTGCAGCATGGCCGGAATGAGGACCGAACCGACGCCGGCCGTCTCGGCTGCCGCGGAGCCGGACAGCCCGGCGAAGATCATGCACACCAGGACGGTCACGTGGCCCAGACCGCCCCGGATGTGGCCGACGAGGGACTGGGAGAGGGTAGTCAGCCGCTCGGTCACCCCCCCGACGTTCATGAGGCTGCCGGCGATGAGAAAGAACGGCACCGCCAGGAGGACGAAGCTGTTGATTCCGTGAAAGGTGTTGTTGACGAGGTTGGTGACGGGGACCCCGAGCTTCACGCACATGACGAGCGAGGAGAGGCCCAAGGCGAACGCGATGGGCACCCCGACCCCGACGAAAATGAAGAAGCTCACCCCCAGAATGATCAGGTCCATGGCCGGTGCCCCGGTGGCTTAGCGGTCCGCCACCCCGCGGCTCTCTTTCAAGTCGCCGACATCAAGTGGACGTCCCTTTGAGCGCCTGCCGCCGCCCCGAGAGATCCCGGAGAATCCGTTCGACGATGAAGAGGACGGAAGTAACCCCCATGACCGGAATGCACGCCACGAAGAACGTGATTCGGATCATGGAGGGCTGGGAGAACCGTTTCCACTCGCTGATAGCCAGGACCGTCCCGGAGGCGGCAAAGACCAACGCGAGCACCAAGATCCCGCCGTAGCAAAATGTGCGAGCCACCGGATGGTCCTTTGGCAGGATGTCAATCGTATAATGGAGGCCGCGCCGAACGCCGAGGGCGGACCCCAACATGACCGTCCAGACGAATGAGAGGAGGGAGGCTTCGAGTGTCCAGAGCACACCCCACTTCAGAACGAAGCGGGCGAGAACCTGCAGGAACACCACGAAGATCAGGAATATCACCAGTCCCTGACAGAGCAGGACCTCCGCGCGCTCGAGAGCGTCATTGATCCGGGCCAGTCTGTACATGCAACGCCTCTTTGCGCGTGAATGGGTCGCCGCCAGCCGCCACTCAGTACGATGCGCCCAGCTTCCGAATGTCGGCCAGCGCGTCGGTCAGCTTCAGCTTGGCCGCCTCCTCGTTCTGGACGGGGATGGAACGGGAGAGGAATTCCGACTTATCCACCTCGGTGATGACGATGCCGCGCTTCGCCATCTCGGCGAGGATGTCGCGGGTCTGATCCACCCCCTCGCGGGTGCAGATCAGGGCCGCCTCCTGCACGGTCTTCCGGACGAGTTCCAGAAGATCCGGCGGCAGCTTCTTGGCGGTCTTGTCGGCCATGAGGAAGACGGAAACCATGAACTCGTGTTCCGTCTTGGCAAGATACTTGGCCACCTCGTACAGTTTGGAACCCTTATAGCCGGGCATCGTGCTCTCGGCGGCATCCGCGACCCCGGTTTGGAGGGCGGTATAAAGCTCCGTCCAGGCCAGGGACACAGGGAGGGTCCCGAAGGCCTCCCAGACCTTGGCCGCTACCGGTCCCCCGGGCACCCGCATCTTCATCCCCCGGACGTCGGCGATGCTCTTCACCGGCCGCAGGCGGTTGCTCATGTTCCGGAGGCCGCCTCCCGCCATGGCCAGATACTCCATGTCCACCTTGCGCTCCCGCACGATGTCTTGGAAGCGCTTGTCCAGTGGGCCGCCCGCTTTGATGGCCGCCTCGAACTGGTTCTCGTTCTTGTAGAGGAAGCTCATATTGAAGAAGCTGAACTCGGGAATGTAGGTGGCGGCGTTGGCGGTTCCCCCGATGTAGAGATCCACTGATCCCTCGCGGAGGTTGGTCAGGGCCACCTCGTCGCTCCCCAGTTTTCCCGAATCGAAGATGGTGACCTTGATCTTACCCCCGCTTTTTTGCTCCAGAGTCTTCTGGATGTACTGGGCCGACGAGATCCATGGGTGCGGGGCCCGGACCACCGTCGAGACCTTCAGCGAGTACTCCTGGCCCCTGGCACCTACACCCACTCCCAGAATGAGCGCGAAAACTCCCACGAGCATCCCCAGCCTTTTCATGGGTCCCTCCTAGTTCAGCCCTTCGTTGCACTTACTTCCAGCAGCCGGTCCTGGAAAACCCATGTCGGAGTTTCGGAGCCGTTCCGAAGCATCCCGGGACACGATGGCGGGTGCCCGGCATCCAGCACACTAGACACAACCCCGTCATGGTTGGATGAATGGGTTCGTCGAGCGGCTGCAGGAAACGCGCGGCCGGCCCGCCCCACCCCATCGTTCCGAGAAGGGCCGCTATCGCATGAATCCCTTCAGCCGTTCCATGGCCTCGGCCAACCGCTGTACCGGATGGGTCAAGGCGATCCGCAGGTAGCCCTCACCATACCTCCCGTACATGGAGCCCGGGATCATCCACACGCTGATGGCGTCCAGGACCTTGAAGCAGAAATCCTGTGAGGTGAACCCGGCGGGGATGGTGGACCAGATGTAGAACGTGGCCTTGGGCAAATCCGCCTCCAAGCCGACCTCCCGCAATGCCTTCACGACGAGGTCCCGCCGCTCCTTGAACGTGGCGTTCCGCGCCGCCATGAAGTCCACGGGCCCGTTCAGCGCCGCCGTGGAGGCTACCTGCATGGGGTAGGACATGCCCCGGTCGGAGTGGGACTTGATCTTGGCCATCCCGGCGATGACGTCCTTGTTTCCCACCAACATGCCGGTGCGCCAGCCGCAGCAGTTATAGCTTTTCGACAGGGAGTGGAACTCCACCCCCACCTCCTTGGCCCCGGGGAACTGGAGGAAGCTGGGGGCCTGATAGCCGTCGAGGGCGATCTCCGAGTACGGATTGTCGTGGACCACGATCACGTCGTAGGCCCTCGCCCATTCAATCAGCTCTCGGTAGAAGTCGGGCGGGGCCACAGCGGCCGTCGGGTTGTTCGGGTAGTTGACCCAGATCATCCGCGCCCGCTTCGCGAGGTCCGACGGGATGGACTTCAGATCGGGGAGAAAACCGTTCTTGCGCAGCAGGGGGACTGGCACTACCTGGCCCCCTGCCAGCTTCACCCCCGCCTCGTACGATGGATAGGAGGGATCCGGGACCAACGCCGTGTCCCCGGCGTCCAGCAAACACAGGTGGATGTGGAAGAGGCCTTCGCTCGACCCGAGGAGGGGGATCACCTCGGTGGCGGGATCCAATGCGACCCCGAACCGCCGCCCATACCAACGGGCGATGGCCTCCCTGTGCGGCTGGTCGGAATAAAAGCTGGGATAATGATGGTGGTCCGGAGCGCTCACGGCGTCCCGCAAGGCGTTCAGCAGGTGCGGCGGGGGCGTGACGTCGGGGTCCCCCAAGCCCAGATTGATGACGTCCCGCCCTTCCTCGCGCATCCGGGTCAGGCGCACGTTCATCTCCGTGCCCAGGTACGCGGTGAAGGTCTGCAGACGTGTCGCAACTCTCACCGTTAAGCTCCTTTCCCCTCAGTCGCGCTCGTCCTCGTACACGTTGGCGATGCAACACAGGAACGTCGCGGGTTCTGTGTCGCTCAGGTTCTTCATGCTGTGCGGCTCCATGCTGGGCACGTAGATCAGGTCGTTGGGGCCCACGAGCTTCTCCTCCACGACTGCGCCGGTCTCGGGATCATGACACAAGCAGCTCATGCGGCCGCTCAGAATGTACATGGTCTGGTGATAAAGGTGATTGTGGATCGGGATGTACCCCGATGGGCCGATGGTGAAGAACCGGAGGCCGTACTCCGGGGCCCCGTCCGGCCCCACCCGGGAAAGCCATCGAATCCAGACATCCTTGACCTCGAGCGGCTTCCCCTTGTACGGGAAGGTCTGGATCTTCGTATCCTTCCTGTCATTGACGTTGAGCACCTGCATGGGATTCCCTCTCTTTGGAATGAGCGCCACGGGTCACAGGAGCTGCATCTTGATCCTATCTATGAAATATTGGACGTGGGCCTCCATAAGCTGTCGGGCCCCCTTGGCATCCCTGTCCTGGAGGGCCGACTGGATTCCGTGGAGCTGATCGATGACATCTTCGTTCGGGATGACCCCGCTCAGCGATGAACTCCAAAGGCGCGCGCACCGGCTGTGGAGGTTCACCAGGAACTCCTGGAGGATGCTGTTTTGCGTGGCCAGGTAGATGATCTCGTGGATGCGTGCATCTAAGCCGATGAGGCTCCGGTGGCCGCCTTCCTGGAGGATCCGATCCGCATCCCCGATCAGCTTCTTCATTTCGTCCAGCTTGTCGGATGTGATGCGCCTGGCGGCCAGTTCTCCAGCCAGGCCTTCCAGTTTGATCTTGACTTCGAAGGCACATCGTATCTCGTCGATGTCGATGGGCGAAACGTACGTCCCAAACCGCGGGATGACGGTGACGAGCTTCATGTCCTCGAGCTTTCGAATTGCCTCTCGCAGGGGGGTTCGGCTGACCTTGAATTCCTCGCAGAATTCCTTCTCCGTCAACCCCATCCCCGGGGGATAGTCCATGTACACAATGCGGTCGCGGATGGTCTCAAAGATCTTGTTGTGGCGGGTTTGCTTTTTGTAACTCATTGTTTCTACAATGATTATTATAAATATAATTTTATATATAACCTGTAGTATACAACCTATATCATTAGCTCACGCAACTGTCAACTGGGAAAAAGGAGCCCTACGTGGCTCGCCAGATAGGGCTCGAATCCCGCAGGAGGTCAGTTCCCCACCGTCTCGGCCATGAAGAGCGACAAAAGGTCCGGGCCCGCGGGTCGTCCGCGGCCCTCTGGGTTCCCAGTTCTTTATTGAGTGACCGGCAGGGCGAGGGAGGGGTTCTGGTAGTACGGCCAGGCTTGCGGGATCCAGCTCTCGAGGTTGGCGATCCGCGTTCCGGGGTTCGGATGGGTGGAGAGGAACTCCGGTCCTCGACCCGATCCTCCGCTGGCCTGATCCATCCGCTGCCACAGCGCCACCGATTCCCGCGGGTCGTAGCCGCCCTTGGCCATGAGCAGGATGCCGATGTGGTCGGCCTCGCTCTCCTGTGTCCGACTGTAGGGCAGGAGGACGCCCACTTGCGCCCCCAGGCCCACGGCGGCCACGGCCAGGTCGCCCCCGCCCGCCGCGCCGGCGGCCACGGCGAGGAGGCTGACCAGCTCGTCCTGGGAGATGCGCTCGGCCGTGTGGTGGGCCATCACGTGTCCCACCTCGTGGCCGATGATCGTGGCCAGACCCGCGTCGTGTTGGGCCACCGGCAGGATGCCGGTGTAGACGATGATGCGCCCGCCGGCGATGGCGGCCGCATTCACCGTCTTGGGCGCGTTGATGATCATGTACTCCCAGGTGTGCTTGCTCCCCAGACCGGAAGCCCAGATGATCCGGTCCGCCACGCGCTTGACCCAGGCGTGGGCGGCGGGATCCTCCCGCTCCGTCAAGAGGCGGCCCTTCTGCACCTCCTGGTGGCGCAACTGCTGGAATGCCTGTACGCCGATCTGCGCCTCCTCCTGCTCGGAGATGAGGCGCAGTTGAGACCGACCCGTGACCGGGACTGCAGCACAGGCCTGCACGGCCGGCCAGGCCAGGAGGCCCAGGCCCGCTCGCAGGAGGGCCCGGCGCGATACGCGCCAGCGTCGACGATGATCCTGCGCCGCCGCCTCGATGGCGGCGTCTACCGCGCGGACGTCTTCGTTCCAGTTTTCATTCGATGCACACCGCCAGCACACGTCGAGTCCTCCCGCACGGGCCCGGCCTTCCATTACTTATCTGGCACCCCACCCCCCCGGCCGAGGCCCGTAATACGCATTTTACCCGAGAACAGCCGCTCCGGAAAGCCGTTCCCACCGCAGCTCGTCCGAGAAACTTTCGATTGACCCCCTCCGGCCAGGGGCCTATCATGGTCGGGCATCTTGGCCCATGGGCGCCGCAGAGGGGCGGTGCGGGCCGGGGGAGGGCAGGTCATGGAAGCGGAAGAGACGATCTACGACGAAGAGCTGCGCTACGGGGACGAAGAGCCGTCCCGCAAGCTTCTCGATACGCAGATCTTTCAACAGCCCATCAAGGCTCTGCACCTCCGCGCTCGCCGCGTGGCGGTGCCCCTTGGGACCAGCATCGGCGAGGCGGCCCGGGTCATGAAGGAGCACCGCATCGGATGCGTCCTGATCGAAGAGGGGGGCAAGCTCACCGGGATCTTCACCGAGCGGGACATCCTCACCAAGCTCGTCGGCACCGGCTACGATCCAGCCAAGGTCCTGGTGGATGGGGTGATGACCCGGGATCCCGAAACCCTCACCCCGGACGATCCCATCGCGTTCGCCATGCAGTTCATGAGCGTGGGCGGCTTCCGCCACGTTCCCCTGGTCGATGCGGACCGGCGTCCCGTCGGCATCCTGTCGGTCAAGGACATCGTGGAGTACCTGGTCGAGCACATCCCCAGCGAGATCTTCAACATCCCACCCGAGCCGGGGAAGCATGCCCGGATCCCCGAGGGGGGTTGATCCCCGGCACGCCCAACGGCCACGCTCTTTCCGGAGCGCCCGCCGCCCCCGTCGCGCCGGGCGATCCGGCCGGCCTGCGACCGCCCCCAGCGGTCTCTTCCGTCGTGCCACCCACACCCCAGACCGTCTCCGGGGGAGAGAGCGATGCCTGCTGAGCCCCGGCACGTTGACGTCAAGGCGGCCACCCTCGTTACGCTGCTGGCTTTCCTCTGGGCGGGCAATCCCATCGCCATAAAAATCGGGCTAGCCGACGCGCCCCCCATCCGGCAGGCGTGGATGCGGTTCGTCCTGGGCGGGGTGACCGTCCTCCTCTGGGCCTGGGCCACCCGGACGCCACTGCGCATCCATCGGCACGAGGTCCGCCCGCTCCTGATCCTGGGCGCGATCTTCACCGTCCAGATCGCCCTGTTGAATCTGGGGGTGAACTATACGTCGGCGGGGCACGTCTCGGTCCTGCTCAACGCCTACCCGATCTATACCGTCCTGCTGGCGCACTTCTTCGTCCCGGGGGACCGCCTGTCCGGAGGCCGCGCCGTGGGCGTGGTCATCGCCTATGCCGGCATCGTGCTCCTGTTTTCCCACGAGTTCAGCCTGAGGTCGGACTTCTTCCCTGGCGACCTCATGGCCTCGGGCAGCGCCTTCCTGCTCGGCGTGCGGACGATCTATCTCAACCGCGCCGTGCAGCGCATCGAGCCGGTAAAGCTGCTCCTGGCCCAGGTGGCGTTCAGCGTCCCCTGCTACCTGCTGGCCAGCTCCCTATTCGAGGCCGCGCACCCGTACCGGTGGACCTGGAGCCTCGCCCTGGCCCTGTCCTTCCAGGGATGCATCGTGGCCGGATTCAATTTCATCCTGAACCTGCACCTCCTCAGGACCTACAAGCCCAGCGGCCTCGCCGCCTACTTTCTGGCGACGCCGCTCTTCGGGGTGCTGCTGAGCTGGCTGGTCCTGGGCGAGGCCGTCACGATCCGCCTGATGGTCTCGGCCATCCTCGTGGTGGGCGGGATCGCCCTGGCCGGTCGGCCGTCCCGCGATCGGGGGCGCCGCGCGGTGGTCGCGTCGTCACTAACGGAATCGTAGCCCCGCGAGGAAGCGAGCGCCGGAAGGCACAGCGCACTAGTACTCGGTCGGGGCCTTGACCCGCCCCTGCTCGTCGTACATGTACACACCGTCGGCCGCCTCGTCCCGGGTCTTCTTGTGGGACCCATCGCAAAACGGCTTGGTCCTGGAGAGGCCGCAGGCGCAGATCCAGATCGGGAACTTGGCCTGCCTCTCGTCGATCCGGTACGGCCCGTTCTTCTCGTGCTTCACCAGTCTCGGCATGCGATTCCTCCTTTCTCACGTCGGTCCGGGGAGCTGGTCACCCTCACGCTTCACGCCCCGCGGCCCTTCCCCTTCGCGTCGCGGATCTCCGCCAGCACCTCGAGGGCGTGGCGCACCGACTTGGCCGCGAGGGTGCCGCCCATCAGCAAGCCGACGTCCAGGGCCTCCGCCAATTCGGCGTCGGTCCCGCCCAGGTCGAGGACCTCCTCGACGCGATGGTCAATTCAGTCGAAGCAGTTCTGGGCGACGGCGACGGCCAGCGCTATGACCTCCTTCAACTTCCGGCTGATGGCCCCGTCGGCGAACACCTGGTTTCCCAGTTCCTGGAACCCGGGAAAGACCCGCATCCGGCTCCGCAGGATCTGCCCGTTCAGCCGCTTCCTCCGCTTCACCCGCTCCGACCAGCCATTCATGAGGTGCCTCCTTTGGTCGCGACCGAAAAAATTTCCCCCCCGACGTACATTTTTTTCTTGCGTCCCGGAAAATCTGCGAGTACGTTCAGCCTACACCAGAAAGGAGGTGATCCAGTGGGCATATTACACTGGACAGGTGAGGTGATTGTAACGTAGGCGTCTCCCCGCTCAGGCGAACGCCCGGGGTTTCGTCTGCGGAATCCCAGCAATCGCCGGGCCTCGAAGTCTCCGGCCTTGTCCACCGGGGCGGCCAGCTTGCCGTGAAACCTTCGAGGCCTTTTTCTTTTCCCCTCAGGGCTTCCCTCCCGCCATCCACCGCTCGCGCAGCCGGCCCAACGCATGATGATGAATCAGGACGGCGAGGCCAAAGCCGATCCAGAGCAATTCGCGCCCCCGCCGCAGGAGGCCGAAGGTCACGGCCAGAGGCGCCGTGAGGCCGAAGGCCACGAAGATCAGGACCTGGCCGCCCTCCTGCACTCCCAGGCTGCCGGGCACGATGACCGCGGCCATCTTGGCCACACCCGACAGGGCCTCGATGGCGAAGGCGCTGGCGAAGGGCACCGGGTGGCCCAGCAGCCACAAGGCCGCGTACACCTCGAACGATCCCACCACCCAGCCGAGGAAGTGGAGCGCGCAGCAGACGGAAAAGTCTCCAAGGCGCCTATCGTAGAATTCCCGCAGGCGGGCATCCAGGGCGCGCACGTCCGCCTCCCACGCGGCCAGGAGCGCCTGGCGCCCGGTCCAGCGGCGTGACAGGCCCAGGAGAGAAACGAAGAGGCCGCGGCGCTGCAGGCCGATCAGAGAACCGAAGGTCAGGACGCCGAGGAGGACCCCGACCCCCGCCGCCAGGGGGAGCGGGACGGCGGGCCGCCAGCCATGCAAGGCCACCAGCAGGCCCAGGAAGACGTAGCCGCCCTGGGTGAGCATCAAGGCCGTCTTGGACACCAGAACCGACGCCAGGGCCGGGGCAAGGGCGATGCCCAGTCGTTGCAGGAGCCAGGCCTTGACGGGCTCGCCGCCCAGATAGGCGGTGGGGGTGATGGCATTGACCGCCTCCCCGGCCGCGCGCATGCTGAAGAGTTGGAGCAGGAGCGGCGCGGGCCGGCGGTCTTCCGGGGATGGATCGAAATCACGCCGCAGGATCCACCACCAGCCGATGCTGTCGACGAAGTAGGAGGCGAAGTAGGGGAGCGCGATCAGGGGCGTCAACCAGCCCAGAGGCTGCAGGGCGTCGAGGACCGCCCAGGGGCCGACCCCGTAGATCAGGCCCGCAAAGACGAGGAGGCCCAGGACCAGGAACACGGCCTGCCAGAACGCCGCCCGCCGCGCGCCGGCATGGGTGGCCGCCATCAGATGGCCTCGACCCGCGGGGGCCAAGACGGCGGCGGCCCGGCCTTTCGGCTGGACAGTGCGAACGGGCCCCTGCTAAAGTAGAGGCTCTCAACGATCATGTCCCGGGAGGAGATCATGGCCGACATCTCGACCCAGTTGCTGCAGGCCCTCAGTCAGGAACTCTCGCGGATCCCGGCCGACCCGGCCGACCTGACCGTTGCGGCGTCCCAGATCGGCGCCCAGCAGGACGGCCTGGCCCGCCTGGATGACCTGGATCTTCTCGCGGTGGAGCCGGCGACCGTGCTCCTCCCGCCGGCGGAGGCAAACCGTGGCGCCCGATGAGCTCACCCGACTCGGCATCGCCGAGGCCGGCGAGCAGATTCGCCGCCGCGCCCTCTCCCCCGTGGAGCTGACACGCGCCCACCTGGACCGGATCCAGCGGGAGGACAGCGCCCTCCGGGCCTATATCACGGTCTTCTCGGCCCCGGCGCTGGCCGCGGCACGCACGGCCGAGGAGGAGATCGCCCGGGGAGGCTACCGGGGGCCGCTCCACGGGATCCCCATCGCCCTGAAGGACCTGGTCATGACCCGCGGCATCCCCACGACCTGCGGCTCCCGCATCCTGAAGGAGTGGGTCCCGGACGCCGATGCGGCCGTGACGGCGCGCCTTCACGCGGCGGGCGCCATCCTGCTGGGCAAGCTCAACATGCACGAGTTCGCCTACGGCCCCACGGGCGTGAATCCGCATTACGGCACGCCGAAGAATCCGTGGGATCGCGCCCGGATGCCGGGCGGCAGCAGCAGCGGCTCCGGCGTCGCGGTGGCCGCCGGCCTTTGCGCCGGGGCGCTGGGGACGGACACAGGAGGCTCGGTGCGGATCCCGGCGTCGCTGTGCGGCATCGTCGGGTTGAAGCCCACCTACGGTCGCGTCAGCCGCGCCGGGGTGATCCCCCTGGCGTGGTCGCTGGATCACGTGGGCCCGATGACCCGCACGGTGGCCGATGCGGCCCTGCTGCTGCAGATCCTGGCGGGACGCGATCCCGCCGACCCGTCCACGGCCGACGTCCCGGTGCCCGACTATCGCCGCGCCCTGGAGGGAGGGGTCCGCGGCCTCCGCCTGGGACTGCCCAAGAATCTCTTCTTCGAACGCCTGGACCCCGAGGTCCGGGCGGCCGTCCTCGGCGCGGCGAGGTTGCTGGAGGGCCTGGGCGCCTCCGTGGAGGAGGTCCCGCTGCCCAGGATCCCGCATGCCGGTCCGGCCTCCTTCGCCATCATCGCATCCGAGGCCACCGCCTATCACGAGCCCTACCTGAAAACCCGCGCCGCCCTGTACGGCGCGGACGTCCGCGCCCGCCTCACGGCCGGCCAGTTCGTCCTGGCCACCCAGTACCTGAAGGCGCAGCGCGCCCGCCAGGTCATCCGCGCCGAGGTGGATGCAGTCCTCGGACGGGTGCACGCCCTCCTGCTCCCGACGACGCCCATCCCCGCCCCGCGGCTCGAGGCGCGGGAGGCGACGGTGGACGGTCTGACCGAGGACGTGCGCTGGTGGCTCATCCGGTGCACGCGGCCGATCAACGTCACGGGGCACCCGGCCCTATCTGTGCCCTGTGGCTTCACCGCGGGCGGCCTGCCCATCGGCCTCCAGATCGTGGGGCGGCACTTCGACGAGGCGATGCTGCTTCGCATTGGTCACGCCTTCGAGGCGGTGAGCCCGGCACGAGGGCGCCGGCCGCCACTAGAGGCGTGAGGCGCCTCGTGCAAATTGAAAATGGAAAACCGACAACCGACAACTGACAATGAGGGGCGACCTGACCGACGCCGGGCACGTGTCGATCTCCGGCGCTATTTCGTTGTCGGTTTTGCATCGTCCGTTTGAAATGTTTCATTGGCCGAGCGTGTTGGGCGGCATCCAGCATGCTGACGAGGGCCACGCCGCGATGGCCGAAGATCCCATTGATGGGCGAGATGATGAACGCGAGGTCGTGGTGCCCATCGAGGACTGGCTGGATCTCCACGCCTTCGCGCCCCAGGACATCCCGGCGGTGGTGACCGAGTACCTCGAGGAGTGCGCCCGGCGCGGCTTCCGCGAGGTGCGCTTGATCCACGGCCGCGGCACGGGAACCCAGCGGGCCATCATCCGATCGCTCCTCAGCACCCATCCCCTCGTCCTGGATTTCGGCGACGCGCCGCCGGATCGTGGCGGCTGGGGGGCCACCGTCGTGCACCTGCTCCCGCGCCAGCCCGGGACCTGATCAGCGCGCGGCGAGGGGCAGGGCGGGATCCTCGGCCACGACCCTGGCCATCCGCGCGATCACCTGCTGCAGCTCGTGCCGGAAGACGCGCGCCTGATCCAGGGCCAGGAATTCCAGCGAGTACGCCGCCGGCCTCGGCAGCCCGAGGAGGGCCTGGCCCGGGCCGTACTCCAGGACGCGTTCGTAGCGGAGTCCGCCCCCCGCGGACTCGACCAGTTGCGCCCGGATCCGGACGAAGACGCCGAACGTGTCCGCGTCTTCTCCCATGGCCAGGCCAAAGGCCTCCAGCGAGACGTTGAGCACCCCGTCGGCCCCCTGCCCGCGGGCATCGGCCAACGGATCCGTCCCGGGCGTATCCGGACCGTAGGTGGGGTAGCAGACAAGCGTGAGGGGCGGTCCGCCCATTCGAGCCGCCAGGGCCGCCGCCGTGGACTGGCGGAGCAGAGGGTCGGGGTTGAGGTCGGTGGCGGCCTGGACGATCGTTCCCCGATCGTCGGTCGTCATCTTGGTGAAGGCTTGGGCCTCGAACTGGGCCCCGAATGCGCCCATGGCGGTGGTTCCCGCCACGACCCCCACGGCGGCGGGCCAGAACCCAATGAGGAAGGGGACCGACTGCACGATCATCAACCCGGTCATGAGGCCGGAATACGCTCCCCCCGCTCCCTGCGTCTCCTTCTTGGCTTCCCGCCAGCCAACCCGCCAGACAGGATCGACGCCGGGGACGGGCACGGCCAGCCGCCGGATCTGCCGGCCGGGGACGACCACTGCGCTGGGCGAACCGGACGGGGCAGCGCCCGCCTGGAGGACGACCCGTCCCTCCTGCGGGATTCCGGTCTCCGTCGAGGCGCAGCCTGCCAGCAGCGCCGCCAGGAGGGTGAAGGTGAAGGCATCCCTGCACCGCTCGCGCATCCTGTGACCGTCCTCAACCGTGAGGCATGAGCGTCAGGTAATCGCGAATGACCCTCAGGGTGCTGGGAAAGGCGAGCTGATCCCAGGGGATTTCGGCCGGGGGAAAGGCGCGGGCGTCCAGGCCCTCCTCGTCAACCGCGAGGGTGCCGCCCGTGACCTCGCCCACGTAGGCGATCAGGATCACGGGATTGCCGGGGGAGGAGTACACGCCGAGGAGCCGGGCCAGGCGAACATCCAGTCCGCACTCCTCCCTGACCTCGCGGATCGCCGCGGCCTCCGGGGATTCGCCGCGGTCCACGTAGCCCCCGGGAAAGACCCACTTGCCGTAGCTGGGCTCGATGGCCCGCTGGATCAGAAGGATGCCCCCGTCCAGGGAGAAGATGGCGCCGGTGGCCACCTTGGGGTCGAGGAAGAAGATGAAGCCGCAGGTCTGGCAGACCAGGCGGGACGGCTCGCGGGCCTTGAGGGTGCGCCATGCAAGGGACCCCGCGCAGCGGGGGCAGAACCGGTAGTCGGGAGGCTGGCTCACCCCTCGTCCTCGCGGGGGGCCCAAAAGCGGGCGTACTCCGCCGGGAAGGTCAGCGTCTCGAAGCTCTTCATCCGGTCCAAAAACAGGGTGCCCGTCAGGTGGTCGCATTCGTGCTGGATCACCCGGGCGAAGAAATCGCTGGCCTTGAGGCGCAGCGCCTTCCCCCGCCGGTCGTGGGCCTGGACCTCGATCTCCTGGAAGCGGGGGACCTTCCCGCGCAGATCCGGGATGCTGAGACAGCCCTCCCAATCCTCCGCCATCTGGTCGGTCAGCGGGATGATCCGTGGATTGATCAGTACGAGGAGCGGCCAGGATGGTTCCTGGGACGCCTCGGGCGCCTTCTCTTCCTCGATCACGGCGATCTGGAGAGAGCGGTGCACCTGCGGCGCCGCCAGCCCGATGCCCCGATACTCTCGCATGGTCTCGATCATGTCGTCGATCAGGCGTTGGATCTCGGGGGCCTGGATGTTCTTCACCGGCTCGGCGGGAACCCGCAGGACGGGGTTGCCGAGGACGCACACTTTCAGGATAGCCATGGACGTGATCGTTCCTTTCCGCCCGTTGATGTGCTAGGCTCGATTGGCGAGACGTAGCGTGTTCGCGAGACCCGTAAATCCGAAATCCGCAATCGGCAATCCGAGATTAGACCGGGAGGTCGGATGATCCACGAGGTCCTGGTAGTCGGGGCGCTGCAGTGCAACTGCTCCATCTTGGGCGACGAGGAGACGCGTGAGGCCATCGTCATCGATCCGGGCGACGAGGTCGAGCGCATCCTGGCGGTTCTGAAGCGGCACCACCTCACGGCCAAGTACATCCTCAACACCCACGCCCACTTCGATCATGTGGGCAACTGCCGCGAGCTGAAAGAGGCGACGGGGGCCCAGATCTGGCTGCACAGGGCCGACCTGCCCATCTACGAAACGGCCCCGCGGCAGGCCGAGCTGTTCGCCATGTACGGCGTCCCGCCGATCCGCATGACCGCCGTGGACCAGTTCGTCCGGGACGCCGACGGCGTCGCCGTCGGGAAGATCGGCGCCCACATCATCCACACGCCCGGACACACGCCGGGCAGCCTCTCCATCCACGTCCCGGGCGGCGCCAAGGACACCCTCTTCGCCGGCGACACCCTGTTCAATGGAAGCATCGGCCGGACCGACCTGCCCGGGGGCGACTTCCAGCAGATCCTGAAGTCCATCAAGGAGCGGCTGCTCACCCTCGACGACGACACCCAGGTCTGGCCCGGCCACGGGCCCAGCACCACCATCGGCGAGGAGCGCCGGACGAACCCGTTCCTCCAGGACCTGTGACCGCGCGTTCCGCGCGGCCCCGCCGGAACGTGGCGCAGTGTAGCATACTAACGTCTGGACTGACAAGGTACGGTTCTCCAGTCCTGGGCGTTGACAGTGGCTTCGAGGCGGGACTAGAATCCGCCGAGAGTCGTGAGAAATCGGGCGATGCCCGTCGGCCAGGGTTGTGCGAGGACCCTGGCCATCCAGGCCGCTCAGAAGGGAGTGTCCGTCATGCGGAACCTCAGGGCCAATCTCCTCGAACTGGTCCGGCGCACCTCGGCCGAGTTGCCCGACGACGTCGTCCAGACGATCGCCCGGTACGCCAAGCAGGAGCAGGAAGGCAGCAATGCACAGTACGCCATGAACATCATCGTGAAGAACATCGACATGGCCAAGCTGAAGTCCGCGCCGCTCTGCCAGGATACCGGCAGCATCCTGTTCTTCGTCCGATCCCCCAAGGGGTTCGACCAGCTCGCCTTCGAGAAGGCGGCGGCGGAGGCGGTGGCCGAGGCCACGGCCAAAGGGTACCTTCGCCAGAACTCGGTGGACTCGGTCACGGGCAAGAACACCGGCAACAACCTGGGTCCGGGCAGCCCCAGCATCCACTTCCACCAGCAGCGCGGCACGCGGGCGGACGTGCGCCTGATCCTGAAGGGCGGCGGGTGCGAGAACGTGGGGGCGCAGTACTCGCTCCCCGACACGCGCATCAACGCGAACCGCGAGCTGGAGGGCGTCCGCAAGGCGATCCTGGACGCCGTGCTCCAGGCCCAGGGAAAGGGGTGCGGCCCGGGGATCCTGGGCGTCTGCATCGGCGGCGACCGGGCGACGGGCTACCTCCACTCCAAGGAGCAGTTGCTCCGCACGATGGACGATGTGAATCCCAACCCGACGCTGGCGGCCCTGGAAAAGGACATCGTGGTGAGCGCCAACAAGCTGGGCATCGGCCCCATGGGCTTTGGCGGGGCCGCGACGCTCTTGGGGTGCAAGATCGGCGCCCTGAACCGGCTGCCGGCGAGCTACTTCGTGTCCATCTCGTACATGTGCTGGGCCTACCGGCGGCAGGGCTTCGTCCTGAACGACAGCGGCAAGATCGTGGAGTGGCTGTACTAGGGGAATTTTCGATTGGTGATTGAGGATTTTCGATTGGTCCGGTCAATCGGCAATCCGCAATCCAAAATCGAAAGTCGAAACGAGGGCGAACATGATCCAGCTCGTCGAGCCGTACACCGAGGAGAAGATCCGCGCGCTGAAGATGGGGGACATGGTTCACGTGTCCGGCATGGTGTACACGGGAAGGGACGCCGTCCACAAGTTCCTCCACGAGGGGGGAAAGCCCCCCGTGGACCTCACGAACCAGATGATCTACCACTGCGGCCCGGTGGTGATCAAGGAGAAGGGCAAGTGGGTGGTGAAGGCGGCCGGCCCCACCACCTCGATCCGGGAGGAGCCCTACCAGGGCCACATCATCGAGAAGTTCAACCTCCGGGCGGTCATCGGCAAGGGCGGGATGGGGGCCAAAACGCTGGAGGCCTGCAGGAAGGTCGGCTGCGTGTACCTGCACGCCATCGGCGGGGCGGCTCAAGTGCTCGCCGAGTGCGTGACGGCCGTCGAGGGAGTGTACCTGGAAGAGTTCGGCAGCCCCGAGGCCATCTGGGCCTTCCGCGTGAAGGACTTCCCCGCCGTGGTCACCATGGACTCCCACGGCAACAGCCTACACGCGGCGGTCCTGGAGCAATCCAAGGAGCGGCTGAAGCAGCTCGTGTGAGGTGTGGCGGGCGCGGATCACGCTCGGGGGGCGACGCCTTCGCCCCCCGTTTCTTTTCCGCTAGGATGCCTGGAAGCTGGAAGGCTAGGACGCTCGATGCTTCCGCGCCCGCCTAGTTGTCATGTGTGTCGTAAGTCTGCCGACCTTCGCCCCGAGTCCCCTCCGCGACGCCTGGGGCCTCGTCGAGAACCGGCCGGCCCGCGGGCCCGGCGTCTTGGAGCGGCCCCGGGGCTCGGGTTATGCGGGCGGATTTCGGACACACGCGGCTAGCTTCCCAGCCTTCTAGCCAGGAGTTGTAGTGGGCCGCTTCTTTCTCTTCGCGCTGCTGAGCTGGATCACGGGGAACCCGCTCCTGGCGCTCCTCGTGATCATCGCCCTATCCCTGCCCGGGTGGTTGGCCGGCTCGCGCTATGCCTGGCGCTTCCACCGGTGGGTGCGGGCCCAGGGTGAGGCGGGACGGCTGCGCCGCAGCCTGGCCGTGAACCCGCACGACGTGAAGGCCCGGACGAATCTCGGGGCGATCCTGGTGAGGCACGGACGCTTCCGCGAGGCGCGCGCCGAGCTCACACAGGCCATGCCGAGGGCTGACGACCTGCCCGAGGCGAACTATACCTTGGGGTTGTGCCTGCTCCACGACGGAGAGTTCGAGCGGGGGCGAGAACTCGTCGAGCGGGCCTTGGCCCTGAATCCGAAGTTCGGCTATGGTGAGCCGTACCTGCGGCTGGGAGACTTCCGCGCCGAGCGCGGAGAGTGGGAGCAGGCGGCGGAGCGCTATCGGCAAGCCACGGGGATTCACAGCTCCAGTGTGGAGGGCTGGTTCAAGCTCGGCCAGGCCCTGGAGTGCCTCGGGAAGCGGGACGAGGCACGAGCCGCCCTCCAGGAAGCCGTTGCCTCCTACCGCACCGCACCCTGGTACCGGCGGGCCGAGGATCGCCCCTGGTACCGGCGCGCCCGCCACCTGCTCCACTTTCTCGGGTGATCTTGGCTATTGGGGCCAGGCTTGCGTAAGTGCGTATCTCAATCCTGGCCGAAGACTCGTTGAAGTAGCTTCTTACGCTCACGTGTGTTCATCCGCTCCACCCATGCGACCGCCCTTGTGGTGTTGGAGGGGTCACGGCCTATCGCTTCTGCCACCCTTCGCGCGGAGACGCCCGCGACGCGTATCGCGGCGTAACAGAAGAGCGCTCTGGCTGCATAGACTTGCTCGGCCCGGCCTCTTCCTTTGATGAGGGCGGGGGGAACGCGGGTGGCGAGGCTGACCCGTACCATTAGCTCTTCCAATCCCAATGCTACCTTGCCGCGTTTCCGGCTGGAGGCTCCACAGGAGAGCGAAATATTCTCGGCGAATCGCTCGCTACCCAGGATCTGCTGCTCCTGCACCTCGTAAAATTCCGGCGCGTGCCCAGCCCCCAAGCCCTCCTTGACGAATTGTGCATAGGCTCTCCTGGCCTTGGCGATCTTCGGGTCCAACGCTCCCAAGACGAGTCCTGTGGTTAGTGCGAGAGGGCTCAACTGACGGCCCAGATAGGCCGCGTGGCTGCTCCATGGATAGTCCGCCGGATCTTGCACAAGGCCCGCACGTACTGGATTCAGGTGTAGGTATCGAACCAACGCGAAGAGAAAACGATCCCGCTCGCACACGATCGCGCGGTACCGACCCTGATAGAGGTGACCCACCCGCCGGTATTTCCGGTTGACGTACTGGGCGTACCGCTGTTGGATCACCTGCAGACACCTCGCCAGTTTCCCCGCGGTCAACTCGAGGAGGAGATGGATATGGTTCGGCATCAACACATACGCGTAGAGCCGAATCGCGAAGCGGCGCTGAGCGTCGGCCAGGATCGCCAGGTAGCGATTCCAATCCGCACGCGACCGAAAGAGAACCTGCCGGTTGTTTCCACGAGTGATGACATGGTACAAGACGCCAACGGTATCAATGCGGGGCTTGCGCGCCATCTGGAGCCTCCCTTCGAAGTTGATCGCTGAATAGTTACACAATTACGCAAGCCTGGCCCCAATCCGCGCCCTCGTGTCCCTATGCCGCCCACGCTGTGGACACCGAGGCCATGCGGTCAACGGTCAAGGGGAGCCCCTGGTCTGGCCGCCGAGGGCGGCCACCCGCTCCCTGAGCCGCATGACGAGCGTCTCGTACTCGTCCACGCCGCGCGGCCCCCCGGCGGCGAGGAGCGCTTCGGGCGTCGCCACCGGGCCGAACCGCACCCTAAGCCGATGGATGCGCGGGAACGACCGGCCGCGGGGCCACGCCTCGAAGGAGCCGGCGATGTAGGCGGGCAGGATGGGGACTTTCAATTCCTTGGCCAGGATACCGACCCCCTTCCGGAAGGGCCGGACCCGACCGTCCACCGACCGCTCTCCCTCGGGGAACACGCACAGGATCTTGCCCTGCCGCAGGACGACGGCCGACGCCTGCAGGGCCCGCATCAGGAGTGTGTCCATATCCACCGGGATGACGCGCACCCCGCGTCCCCACCAGGCCAGGAGGGGGTGGCGGAAGAACCACTCGAATCCCATGTAGAACATTTGCTGGCAGATTCGGAGCGGGAGGGATGCGGCCAGGATGAACGCGTCGAAGAAGCTGCAATGGTTCGCCACCAGGATCAGCGGGCCACTCGCTGGCGCGTGCTGGAGCCCCTCCACCCGCAGGCGGTAGATGGTCCGGAACAGCGCGACGCAGAGGCCCCGGGTGGTGGCGGTGATGGCGTTCGCCGATGGGCGGCTGCTTCCCTCGACCAGGGCCTGCACCTGGGCCGGCGGCGATGCCATCAGGATCTCCCCCCAGCCCCGCCGGCGGGATGGCGCAGCGGGACCGGCCGGCGCGCCCCGGAGCGTTTGCAGGCGCTGGATGACCTCCCGGACGGTGAAGCATTCGGCGGCCGCCTCGTCGGGGATCTTCACGTTGAAGATCTCCTCCAGGCCGACCAGCATCTCCAGGCGCGCCAGGGAGTCCATGCCGAGGTCCAGCTCGAGGTTGTCGTCCAGTCGGACGGCCGGCTTGCCGACCGCCTCCCGGAGGTACGCCAGGACACGCCGACCCACCTCGTCCTCGAGGAGGGCCTGGTCCGCATCCGAGGGCGGCGCCTCGGCCGCTGCCGTCTCCTGCGCGCGTTCGGCCTGGAACCTTTGCCGCACCAGGTGGCGCTGGATCTTGCCCAGCCGCGTCCGCGGGAATCCCTCCTTGACGATGGCGAGGCCCGTCGGACGCTTGAAGGCCGGCAGATCCCGCCCCACGTTTTCCATGTCCCAGCGGATGGTCTCGAAGATATTGGTCATGCCCTGGGCCCGGAAGTACTCCAGGTCCGGCAGGACCAGGGCCAACAGACCCTCGACGGCGGCCCCGCCCCGCTCGGAGGTCTGCGGGACCAGGCAGATCTCCTTGATGTAGGGGCTCTTCAGGTACTGCTCTTCCACCTCCTCCGGGTAGATGTTCTTGCCTGAACTCAGGACGATGACTTCTTTGGCCCGCCCCGTGATGGTGAGGTAGCCGCCGGCATCCAGGCGACCGAGGTCCCCCGAGAGGAACCATCCGTCCCGCACGACCTCGGCCGTGGCGGCGGGATTCTGATAGTAGCCCCGCATGACGTTGGGGCCGCGGATGGCGATCTCGCCCACGCCCTCGGCATCCGGGTTGAGGATGCTGACCTCGACGCCGGGCAGCGGGACCCCGACCGATCCCGGCCGCATCCGATCCAGCGGATTGAAGCAGACCACCGGCGCCGTCTCGGTGAGGCCGTACCCCTCGGTCATGGTGAACCCCAGGGACAGGAAGTCCCGGGCGATGACGGGATCCAGGCGCGCGCCGCCACTGCACAGGATGCGGAGGCGGCCGCCGAACCTCCGATGGACCGGCGCGAAAACCATCCGGCCGAGGTTGATGCCGAGGGAATGCAGGCCACCGGAGAGGCGGAGCAAACCCTTCAGAAGGAACCGGACCAGGAGCGGGCGGCGGCCGATCTCGTCGAAGATCCCCTTGTGCAGCATGTAGAAGAGCTGCGGCACGCCGATCAGAAGGGTCACGCCGGTCTCGTGCATGCAGGCCAAAAGGTCCGGGCCCTTCAACGACGGCGGGAACGTGATGTGGGCGCCGGAGTAGAGGATGATGAGTTGCACCATGAAGGCGAAGGCGTGGTGCATGGGGAGCAGGCCCAGGAGATTGTCCCGGCGGTTCACCAGTCCGAATTCCAGGATGCTCTGGGCGTTGGCCAGGAAGTTCCCGTGGCTCAGCATCACTCCCTTGGGCGTGCCGGTGGTGCCCGAGGTGTACAGGATCGACGCGAGGGCACCGTCGCCAACGGTTGGGAGCGATGGTCGCTCAGTCTCCCCGTGATCCCGCAGGATGGGCCGGAAGGCGAGGGCGCGTTCGGTGGAGGCGTCGGCGTCAAGGTCCACCACCCGGAGCGCCGCCTCGCCTCCGGCCTTCACGGCGAGCAGACGCGGCGCCTGCTTCCCCGAGGCGACGGCCATCCGGCAGCCTGCGTGGGCGAGGACGATGGCCAGCTCGCCGTCGCTCAGTTGAACGTCCAGGGGCACCGCGGTGGCGCCTGCGGCGGTCACGGCAAAGTAGGCCACGGTCCATTCCGGGCGATTCTCGCTGACGAGGGCCACGCGATCCCCGGGCGCCACTCCGGCCTGGAGCAAGGCCGCGGCCAGCGCCCGCGCCTGACGGGCGACCCCGCCATAGGTGAGGCGGCGATACCCTGTCCCCTCCCTGATCTGGAGGGCCAGCCGGTCCGGCTGCCCTGCGGCCACCGCCTCGAAGGCAGAAAAAAGGTTCACGGATTTCCTCGACAAGAGGAGCTGTCAGCGGTCAGCGCTCAGCCGCACCCCCACCCTCCCCTCCCCCCTCACAGAGGGGGAGGGCAAGGGGTGGGGGGCTGACCGTTGCCTCACAGATACCGGCCGATCCAATCCAGACTCATCCGGATCGCGCGGTCCCGGTGGGCCGGATCCGTGAGCTGGTGGTTCCCGCCCGGGATGATCTCCAGTTGCCGGGGGTTCAAGGATGCCTCGTACAGATGCCGGGCGTGGTCCAGGGGCACCAGCTCATCCTGATCCCCGTGGATGAAAAGGCAGTAGCGCGCCCCCACCGGAGCGCGACGGTAGCGGGCCGAGAGCAACTCGGCGATGAAGGAATCGCCCAGGCCCTGTGCACGCACCGCCTCGGGTCGCTCGGTGAGATCGTCCAGGTTTGCCGGCGTCGCCCAGGCAGCCACCGCCTTGATCTTGAAATCCTGGCCGGCCACGAAGAGCGACACGTAGGCGCCCAGGCTGCTTCCCAGGAGGGCCACGCGGCCGCTCAGGGCGGGGTGGGATCGCATTCGCTCGACTACCGATCGAAGGTCGGCGACGCGCTGGGCCACCGTCGTTTCGGCCAGGCTCCCGTCGCTTTCGCCGCAGCCGCGGAAGTCGAATCGGCAGACGGCGAGCCCGGCCTGGCTGAATGCCTCGCCGATCCGAACGTACTTGCCGCTGTCCTTGGAGCTCAGGAGCCCATGCGCCGCCACCACGCAGGGCCAGCGTTGGCCGGCCTCGGGGAGATGGAGGACGGCCGCGAGGTTTGCCCCGTCCACGGGAATCGTCAAGCGCTGCTGTGCCATCAGGGCTTCAGTGCCCGGCATTCTGAAGACGCGGGACGACGTCGAGCCATGGGGAAACCAATCCAAGAGCTGACAGCGGATGCTGTGTTCACTCTGTGAGCTGGATTCTGAGATAGAGATCGCCGGGTACGCCGGTTTTCCCGACCAGGCCTTTGCCTCGAAGGCGGAGCTGGGTTCCGTGCCGCACGCCCGGCGGCACCGTGACGATGATCTCTTCCATCTCGGCGCCCCGCGCGAAGCGGAACCGTTTCTTGGCACCCTGCCTGGCCTCCTCCCGCGTGACGGCGAGCTCGCGGCGAAGATCGACCCCGGGCTCGCCGACCCCCAGGGCGAGGCGGGCCGCACGCCCGAGGCCGCCGATCACGCCACGCAAGGCGTGACCGAGACGCGTGAAGAGGCCCGGGGGCTCGCCCTCGGCCGTCTCTTTGTGTCGGAGCCAGGGACCCCACGGCTCGATCCGCCGGCCGAAGCGGCCGGGATACTCGCGGTCCGCCCGGCGACCCCAGGTGAACGGCCCGCCGAAGAAGATCCCCCCGAAGACGATCCCCCGTCCGCCGAAGAACACGTGCCGGACGAATCCATCGTCGAAGCGGAAGCCCATGCGCTGGAACTCCCGGGTGAGTTCCTCGAAGATGGTGGCGGCCTCCCGGTTATGGAGGAGGTCGCGGAGGATATCCTCCTGACTGGAAAACGGGCCCGGCCCGGATCGATCGCCCGCCGCGGCCCCGGTGCCGGCCCCGTGCGACAGGTCGTACATCCGGCGTTTCTCGGGATCAATCAGGACGCCATAGGCCTCGCTGATAGCCTTGAACCGCTCTTCCGCCCCGGCGTCGCCCCGGTTCCGATCGGGGTGGTAGTGCAGGGCCAGCTTGCGATAAGCCCGCCGGATCTCCTCGGGCGAGGCAGCCTCTTTCAGGCCCAGGATGGCGTAGTATTCCTTGGTCGGGTCGGCGCGAAATGGCATGACGAGACGTGACTCCCGGAGACAGGTTGTCAGCGAGCGCACCTCTTTGGGACCAACTGAGTGTATCCCCTGGCCGAGGGTCGGGCAAGGGGTTTTGGGGACGCCTCAGAAATCCATCCCCCATCCCTCGCTTTCCTTGACAACTGGCATCCGCCTGCGAAGTGATAC
>Ga0315268_10001686_pt1 | contig 25475 bp, 23 predicted proteins | sample C1_top_MG_FD_204535 | JGI IMG/M metagenome (GOLD analysis project Ga0315268, IMG submission 204535) | Sediment microbial communities from Yellowstone Lake, YNP, Wyoming, USA - C1_top | ecosystem: Environmental > Aquatic > Freshwater > Lake > Sediment | place: USA: Wyoming | collected 2017-08-01
AAAAAAGGTCCTCAGGATCGGCAGGATCTCGCTCTGCTGAGAGACCGGGACCTTCAGGTGCCAGCCTTCATTATCAAAAAAGCGGCTGCAATGGAAAAGGAAGACCAGCAACATCGTGATCACCCGCAGCCAATCGACATCGTAGCGGCGCTCCTTCATGGCATTACCTCCTTGGTGTAACTATGTGTATCCGGCCAGCATCCCCACCGCACGGAGAACTTCCTACCCGTGCAAACGCATTTTTTATTATTATTATCGCGCAAGATTCAACCCTTCGCGCACCAATTGTGACTGCCTGCACTATTAATCCTCATGCCCGCTGTATAATAACCATACCCCGGCCATAAAATATTGCCGATATTGGATCGCCGGTCTGGTGCTAATCCTTCACCCATCTCCTTGCCAGCCAGGAGGTATGTATGCTTTATGATCCTCAATCCGTCCGAGCCTTCTTTGATGCCTACGGAACGCGAGAGTGGGAGCGCCTCGAGCGCACCCTCCAGGGGCGGATCAAGTACGCCATCCACCGCCGTTATCTGGAGGAGTATGTGCCAGAGGGAGCGCGGGTGCTGGATGCGGGCTGCGGCCCGGGACGTTTTGCCCTGGACCTGGCACGGCGGGGCACCCGCCTGACGCTGGTTGACCTCTCGCAGACCCAGTTGGACCTGGCACGCCAGCAGTTGCAAGCCGCTGGATTGCTGGAAAGGGTGCAGGCTTTCCATTGTCTCGACATGGTTGATCTGCAGGTGCTGCAGGATGCCAGCTTTGACGCGGTGGTCTGCTACGGGGCCGCATTATCCTACACCTACGACCGGTATGAGACGGCTCTCAAGGAGTTGGTGCGTGTGCTCCGGCCAGGTGGACGCCTGCTGATCAGCGTCGGCTCTTTATACGGAACCTTACGCCTTGTAGGCCCGTTTGACGGCGTGTCATTCCTGGAACCCGCCCATACCCATATCGATTGGGAGGCTGTTTTATCAGGCGAGGGGGTGGTCTATACGCGGCCAGGCTCGACTGAGTTTCACCAACCCATGGTGCTGTTTACCTCGGCTGGTCTTCAGCGGGTCTTAGAGCGAGCAGGGCTTCGGGTGGTTGAGATGGCCGCCGCCAATCCGGTGGTATCCGAGGGCGCGCAGATCCCCCGCATCACAGGCAGCGCGCCGGCCAGCGCCGCCTTGACCGCGCTGGAGCTGGCCCTCTGCAACCAGCCCGGCCTGCTCGATACGGGCGAGAACCTGCTGGCAGTGGCAGATAAGCCGTAAGAACCTTCCGCGTGACAATCCTTGAATCTTTGGCGACCCGCTAGCGCAGGGCGCGGCTCAACAGCCAGGCCAGCAGGAGCATCCCTGGCGCCAGGGCGCCGCCCAGGCAGGGCAGCGAGCTTCCCCCACCCGATTGAGGAACCGTCGGCTGGTCCGTGGGTGGGATGGCTTCCGTCGCCTGGCTGGAGGTGGGTTGTTCGGTTGAGACTTCCTCGTTGGATAGCTGCAGGTTATCCACCCACAGTGTGCCAGCGTTGGCAACCTCGGCCAGGCCATCGATGCCGAAGGCCATGCCCGCCACCTGCTTTTGTTTTTCAAAGACGGTGCCGGGGTCGGCTTCCCAATCGGCACGGCGGAACTCGCTCCAGGGGATCTCGACCAGCGCCCAGCCACCCACGCTGCCCGGAGGGGTCGTGGCGTGAAATAAATAGGTTTCCTGGCGGTCCGGTGGACCGACGTAGAGAATGACATTGTATGGTAACCCGGCCCGGCTGGCGCGCAGGTAAAAAGCCAATCCCTGCCCACTGCTCCAATCCTGCGTACTGTCGTAAGATAGGGCACAGGTAGACCACGACCCAGCCGCCACCTCGAATTCAATCTTCAGCGCTGAAACGCCCGCATAAGCGACCTCGTCAGACGGGGCGCAATGGATCTTGGTCACCGTGGTCTCATCGGAATAGGAGGCCAGGTTATCCGGCCTGCCCTCGAAGCTGGCCAGCAGGCCGGCTGACCCAGGAGCCGGTGCTTCGGGCGCATTTGCTACTTCCGTGACCTGCGGGGCAGGCGCAGTATTTTCAGCGGTCGTGGGTTGGGCAGGAGCGCTGGCTTTCCAGCGGTGGTAGAAGATATTGAGCAGGGGTACGAACTCCTCGGTGGCCTTGCGATTGCCTTTGGCAGAAGGATGGTCATCATCTGAGGCGCTGCGATAGTAAGCCGAGTTCTTGCCGGGCTGGGTGACGTGCTCGATCTTCCCATCCTTGAAGCGGTGGTGGTTATCGGGGCCGGTCAGGACGTTGTAGAAATCGAACACCGCCACATTGGCGAGGGTGTAGTTGTTCTGGCGCAGCCAGTCGTTCATCAACCAGTTGTTGAAGGCGCGGGCGTTGGCAGCCAGGTCCGAGTCGGAATTGGGCGGGGCGGTGATGACGATGAACAGCTTATCCGGGCGGGTGGCGAAGTATTTCAGGATCTCGTTGTAGATATATTTGGCGTTGCCGACAGTCAGATCGCTGCCCGGCGTGGGGGGATCATCCGGCTGGCCTTCCAAACTGGAGTTGGGGAAGCAGGACTTGAACAGGATGATCTCGTTTTCGCCGCCCGGATCGCTGAGCGTACGGGTGTACTCGGAGTTCTGCCCACTTTCCTTGAACACGGCCTGCATGATCCGGCCGGTGTTCTCGCTGCGGAACCATTCCAGCCAGTTGGGGATATCGGTGCGGTCGCCGATGGAATCGGGACCCCAGCCGTAGTTGGTGTCGCTGACGAAATAGTTGTTCTCTCCCAGGGCGCGACCCAGGCCGCCGTTATCATCTCGCAGCCAGTTTTCGCCGCTTGAGTGATGGATGAAGATCAGCTTGACGGTATGCTCGGGTGGCTGGGGGTTCTCTGCCTGCGCCAGCGGCACCGGAAGCGGCGCCCAGGCGGATAAAAAGAAGGCAGCCAGAACGGCCAGCCTGGCCAGAGCTGATAGGTTCGATTTGAAAGTGTGTTTCATGGCCCCTCCTGTGCATTATTTCCAAACCCTGACTTACCCCCGCCGAATCCGGCGGAAGCGTGCAATTCGCGATTACATCCATTGTAACGAAAAAATGGACGTCCGTTACATTCAGTTTTGTAAGCGTTCCATCGGGGTGGGTTGGGGCAGAGCGACGCTGGACTTCCAGCGCAGGAGGTGCCGGTTGATCGAACAGGTGATTGGTATGGATATCGCCCCAGGGTCAACCTGGGGCGATATCGCCAACATTTATATTCGCTGGCCTGATTTTAGACCATGTCTGTCGTATCAGATACGAGAGTCGTAGGATTTATGGTATCGTACCTGAAGCAGTGACCACATCTTCCTGGTTGATCAGGGTCGGCACGAATTCGAAGCCATAGAACCAGACAACACTCTGCTTGTTGTTCGTATCTGTCCAGAAGGCGTGGAAGACATCGTCTGAGCCTACGGCCAGATCGGTGTAGTCACCGATGAAGGCGCCGCCAAACCCGTTACGGGTGTTGATGGGATGCGTACTGACCATCTGGGCTCCGCCTGAGCCGACATTGGTCACATAGTAGTTGAGGCGGGCGTTGTGAATATAGCCATCCAATACCAGGCAGTTGATTCGGCCCGCTGAACCCGCATCCGATGTTGCACAGGTCTGCCAGGGAGAGACGGTATCAGCCGCGTAAGCGGACATGTACACGCGTCCCGAGGGCGAGATGGCTACACCCGGCCAGAAGGTATCCACCCGGCGCGCAGCCGGGGCGGTGAGTCCACCAGCCGGGTAACCAACCGCTGCGCGATTCGAAGCATTGAGGGCTGGGAAGATCGGCGCAGGTGCGCTCCAGGTCATGCCTCCATCGGAGGATTTGCTGTAGACGGCAGCGGAATGGCAGTTGTTGTAAACAGAAGTTGTCCCAACCAGGTAGTCTTCGCAACCGGTTGTCCCGGCATAGGTGGAATTATTGTTGGGCACTTCGCCTGACCAGGCCACGTATAAATCGCCGTTCGGCGCTGACGTGCCGGCCGGGAAGCTGTTGACACGGAAGGATGTATATCTTGGCGAGAGGATATCAGCCACCTTGGCAATCGCCACTGGCTTGCTGAACGTCACCCCGCCATCGGTTGACCTGGCGACATACGTGCTGTCCAGCTTTCCAAGGCGGGACGAACCTTCCCAGAAGACGTAGACCGTGCCATCGTAACCGACCACCGGGCGCGAACCCTGGCTATACAACACGTTGCCGGAGATGGCCTGCGGATCGCTGAAAGTCTGACCGCCGTCGGTTGAATAGGCGAAGAAGATGGGCGATTGAACATATGCGCCCGTTGTCGGGCTGAAAATGAAGCGGGTCCAACTGACATAAACGCGATCGCGGTAGGGGCTCGAGACGTGCCAATCTGCTGCGATCCATTCCTTGTCATTGAGGGTGCTGGGGGCAGTGGTCGCGGCGACAAAGGTTGGCGCGCTCCATGTCAGATTGCCACCTGCATCGAAAGTGCCTTTGTTGACCGCGACAGCGTTCGGCGGGGAGGTGCGGTTGAAACCAAGACCCGCGTAATATACATTGCCCCGGCTATCGAAAGCCAAAGCCGGATCACCGCCCGCGTCATAGGGCCCACCGGCCAAACGCGTGACACCCGGGATCAAGGTACCCAGATCGGAGGGACCGCTGGATGAGCAGCACCAGCTGAAACCGCCATCCTTCGAGTAATAGGTGCCCGAATACCCGTCACCTAACCCACTGCACGGCGTGCCATTGATATCACATGCCCACGTGCGGCTCACGTAATCGTTCGCAGCCGCCACCACCCGGTTCGGGTTGCTGGGGTCAACAGCAATCGCAGTTTCATTTTGCGGCGCACCGGCCGTATCCTGATTAACGGTCACCGCTGGAGCTGCGACCGTACTTCCATCCAATGGACTTGACAGAACAAAAGATGGGCTGATTGGCGCCCCAGGTACCATATTCGATTCCTCGATCGCAGCTTCTTCTTCGATAAACGCTGAGAAGTGAATTTGCAGGCCGGCTGTCCCATTGACTGAGGCAACCTTGCCCGCCAAGGTGGTAATGTCGTAGGTTACTTTGGAAGAGGCTGCGGCACTGCTGGTGGGTACAACGGTGGCTAAGAGCAAGAATAGAACCAATAACGTGCTAAACCATTTTGCTTTCATAAACCTTATCTCCTGTCGAGAGTTCTAAAATGAAATACAAATAAATTTGCCACTATTTGTGTAAACCTTTCGTCAGTAATCACCTCCTGCCCAAAAAACTGCCGCAAGTGCGTAATTCCTCGGCAGCCTGGCGATCTGATCATTCAGATCCATGACTTTGCACCCCCGTCTCGGCGGGTTTGCTATTATTTATAAACTAGACCAACAATATCACGATTTTATATTTTAATCAAGCTTTTTGGGGATTTAACCCTGAGGAACCAAAACTTGGATATAGGCTTCCTATCAGTTACAAGCACAGGTTAAGCCCCCCTCTGAGTTAAACAACGCTGTTCAGCTTACGAATCACCGCAACCTCTTAAGAATGTCCCGCGACACGCTGACAAAGGAATCGGCCATATTATAGTAAATTCCGGGGAAATTGAATCTCTCTCGCAACCTATCTATTCGTCTTGCGCCAGGTGGATGGTTATAGGACCTTGAACCGCTGGTCGTCTCCAGTACCTCAATGTAATGTAGGGCCAATACTACTCCTGCAATTGCCTTCATAATCTCGATATCGTCTCTTTTCCGATAGATACAATTCAGTAAAACGATGAAACCAGTTTCATCAGCGCTGAACTCTTGATCTCGGGAATGAGTACGGTCCAGGTGGCGGTTCAGGTAATGACCTAATTCATGAGCGACCACAAACGAGACTGCATACCACTGTAGGGATGCCAAGAGGTACAATCTTTCATCTTTGAGGGCGGTTTCCTCTAGAGGCAGTTCAGGAATTTTTCCTTCGTGATAGAGTTTGACAAGCTGGTGGACCAAGGATACAACCTGATCAAATTCGATCACTGGCCTCAATACAGGTTGTTCAAACCTTTCCCATTCGGGAAAAGTCCCCACTCTGGCCAGGATCAGCTTCGTAAGTGTATAGAAGAATGTAGTTAACCCCCTGTTGACGATAATGACAAATCCCGAGTATTGGCCTTCTGCCTTTCTCAGGGTCGCATTAACATCTCTAAGCAGGAGCTCTCCAATAGCAACCTGTTCAAGGATCTGATGCTGCATTGCTGAGGAAAGTCCAGAGACAAGGTCGTTAAATATCGGTTCACAGTATGATTTACGATCTGGTTTCTTATTCTTCAGGCTCTGGATGAGTGCTCTGGTTAACGGACTATCTCCATAGATCTTATCAATGAGCTCCCAAGGGTAAGCAACCGCGATGAGGTTCTCTGTTTGTTTTAATGTCTCCAGATATTCTTTCGGTCCAAAGTGCTTATTCATGTCTTATGATCCTCATCACGTCACAGGGCGTCCTGGCACATTTTTAGAGCCAGCTTGGCATTCTTGTGAGAGGGATCAATCGCCAGAACTTGCCGGAAGCACTGAATGGCTTCTCTCACCCTGCCAAAGTCATTGTCGGGTCTACCTAACTCAACTAAGCACGATCCTTTGGCGTAAATAGCCTCAGTGTATTCGCGGTTGATCCGGATGGCCCTATCAAAGCAATCTATGGCCTCTATGAGCGCTCCTCTCAGGAAATCCAATTGAGACCAAACCCTACTGGCAGATTGGTCGATCCCCGTAGTAATCGAGCCCACTTGGAACAGGCTGTTCGCCTTCTGATACCATGCCTCGGCACATCCAGGGTTAATCTTAATTGCCCGATCAAAACACCGGATAGAATTCCAGATCATGCCCTGGCCAAAGATGATCTTGCCTTTCTCCAGCCAATGTTCGTACCGATCTGGCGATGGGAGTAATTGGATTGGATGCACTACGACTTTATCTGTTTCCTTGGCAACTACTCTCATCACTCGTGCTGAAATGAACAATGCCTGGGTTTCGTCGTAGTTGAGCCGCAGGCGTTTAACTTCGGCAGGCAATAAGTCTTGCAGAATTGCATCAAATGAAGTGTCCGGGAGGTAGTAGACTGCTTTTTCGAGAGCTGCCGCGAGGATAGACAGGATTAAATTTCGAAACTGCGCGTCGGTCGACAGCCGATCGCGAAGAGGGGCCATAACAGACTCTCGTAGATTGGGATTACGGTTCTCCGAACGGGCATTCATAATTCATTCCTACCCTTCGGAGGTCACCCATACCCACCTTCTGTCTCGAGGGTCTTGCTTGAGCTCTTTCACCACCACGATATCGTGGGGTGGTATGATTTGTGGGTAATCAGACATCATCTGGTCAGGTAATGTATCCCAGAAAACATCGATCGGGTTTACTGGACTTCCTTTCATCAATCTTTCCTCATATTTCAAAACATACTTCATTTTCGTACCATAAGGTAGACGAAATTCCGCCCGAATCTCGGTGATGTGATAACCGTGGACCTTTTTCCGATGCTTTATGATTCTGTTACATGCCCGTTTACATGGCTTTTTCGCCTTTTTGATATTCACCCAAATGTCTTTGCCAACTTCCGCGAGAAATCCGGAGGCGACCGCCGTGAAGATAAAGGCAAGGACAGTAACGATCATATCAGCGGTAATCCCAGGAATATCGGTTACACCAAATTCCACCTCCGTTTGCCATCCTTGCACGAGAAGTTCACTCTTAATATGGATCTTTTCTTCTTCAACTTGATTCACATAGTGCTCAAATGGATCCATTACGTTTTCTCCCGGAAGTGAATATTTACCTTTTGCAGAGTTGTGCCAGTGGGTGACAAACAGCCTAACAATTTCCATTATAGCCACGACTTTTTATAAAGCAATAACCAATAGCACATTTTTATACTCCATCAGCCATATGCAGCGCAGGAATCCCCCTGAGGCCGGCAGGCAAGGGGAAGGGCAGCACGAACCCGATGCGCGGCGTGCCCACCAGCGATTGGTCCCCAAGCCAGCTATATCGTCTGGGCGTCCCTGGGGAGCGCCCGGATGTGCCGGATGTAGCTGGATACGTTGCGGTCATCCTGCTCAGGGTAGGTGAACCCGAACGAGCTGGCAACCGCCTGGGATACCGTTCGGAACAGGTTCCCCATCACGAACAGGGCCTCCCAGTTGTGCTCGAGGTCTGCATCCGAATAGGTCTTTTCGAGCAGCGCCCACAGCTCTGCGCCGATCCCCTCCTTCAGGTACTTCCCCTGTTTCCCGGGCGCCTTCTGGAAACCGGTCTTCACGCCGAAATACCAGGTCAGCATTTTCATTAATTCTTCTCTCAGCACCGTATCCAGCATATATTTTGCATAGGTCAGCTCATCTCGCCACAATCCCTTGGCCACGTAGGGATTGACCCACCAGAACTCGTTGCAACAATCTTCGAACAGCCTGGCAGTCGGCCTTTGGGGAAGATAGCCGAGATCGCTGGGCGGCGGCAGCTCCCCGATTAAATGATCCTTATCCAGGAGGACGAGTGTCAGGCTGTCTTCTTTGCACTTCTGGGCTTCCTCCAATGGGGAGAAGCCCAGGTCGATCCGGTTGCCATCCATGAATTGCATCAGGTAACCGTAGCTTCCATCGTTTTCCGGGGGCGGGTCGATCATATCCTCGGGCAACTGCAAGATCAACAGCTCGCCAAAGTAGCGCGGAATCTGCGGGTTTCTCCTGAAAGGCTCCACACTCCTGACAAAACAGGAGACATCGTAATCCCGGAAAGGGTCGGGTGGAGCGTTGGGGTTGACCCGCGAGCCGTTCATCACCACGGCGCGGATCTCCTCGTGGTCACGGGCAAAGTTGAGGATCAGCTCAAGGATCTCTTTTTCACTTCGCATGTTGCCTCCTGCAGCTTCTTGGAGATGGAAAGCTCCCATCCCTGAAACGATCTGCCCGGGAGAGGCAGCCTGGGAGCATCCTGAAGAACCCGCGCGCTGGCGCAGCGGCACGATTGCCGGGCCGCTGAGTCGGAGGGTTACCTGTATTGCCCGAAGATCGGATTACTTTAGCTCCGCAACCAGCTCCGCGACATTGGCCTGCACTTTGCGCAGGGCTTGGACGACATCATCCACCCCCGCCGGGCCGGCGCGGAAGACGTTCTCGTTGAGCCACATGGCTTCGCTTCCCGCGGCGCGCTCTGCCTCAGGCAGGTGCATCTTCTCGAACTGGAAGTACTCAGGAAAAGCCGAGGGCACCGCCAGCCTGGATAACTGGGGTTGGAAAAGGGAGTAGTGGTGCATCGGCTCCCCTCCGGGGTCACAAGGGATCCCCTCGGCCTGCAAAGCCGCGCAAACCGGTCGGTTGGTAGCGCCAAAAATTTCCGGGCGAATGGCAAAGGCGTAGCGGTAGAAGGAACGGGTGGTATGGCGCGGGTCGCGCTTCAGCACCCGCACTCCGGGGATATCGCTGAGCGACTCATCCATGTACGCGGCCATCTCTTCGCGCTGTTTCGCCTGCTCCGGGAAGCGCTCCAGAGCCACGTTGCCCAGGGATGCCTGCAGCTCGGTCATGCGGTAATTGGCACCCATGGTATATATTTGGTGGGCCTCGTCATGCGGCCGCCCGCAGTCGATGATGCTGGCCACGCGGTCTGCCAGCTCCTGGGTGCGGCACAGCAACATTCCGCCTTCTCCGGTGGTCAATATTTTGGACGATTGAAAACTGAAAGAACCGAAATGGCCAATGGTTCCGGCGCCCTTCCCGCGCCACTTGGCTCCATGGGCGTGAGCGGAATCCTCCACCACCACCAGGTTGTGCTGCTCAGCAATTTCCATCACGGCATCCATATCGGTCATCTCGGCCGCCAGATGGACAACAACGATCGCCCTGGTCCTGGGAGTCAGGGCCGCAAGGATGGCTTTGGGATCAATGCAATACGTCTCCGGGTCGATATCCGCAATCACGGGAATTGCCCCGGCAGCCATGGGGGCTGCAGCGGTCGCCTGAAAAGTGTAAGCGGGCACAATCACCTCATCCCCCCAGCCGACATTGGCAGCCCGCAGGGCCACCTCCATTGTCACCGTGCCATTCGCCATCGCCACGGCGTACTGGCCGCCCTGCATTTCTGCAAAACGGCGGGTGAACTCCTCCGTTTGCGGGCCGGGGTAGGGGAACCCGCCCCATCGACCAGATTTGATCACATTTGTGACTGCCTCAAGATCCCGCTGGTCATAAACGGGCCAGTCGGGGTACGGTTGGGTGCGGGTGGGCGGGCCACCGAAAAGGGCTAGAGCAGACATGGGGTTCCTTATCCTTTCAATCCGGTCAGGACCGCCCCTTGCACGAAGTAGCGCTGTGAGGTGAAAAAGATCACCAGGGGCGGGATAACCGATAACAAAGTTGCGGCCATCAGATAATTCCAGTGCGTATTAGCCAAAGCGCTCATATAGAGGCGCAGGGCCATGGGAATGGTATACAGGTCAGTGGTATTGAGATAGATCAGCGGGCTGCGGAAATCATTCCAGCTATCGAAGAAGGAGAAGATCGCCACGGTCGCCAGGGCAGGCTTGGAAAGCGGCAGGACAATGCGCCAGTAGATATCGAACAGGGTGGCCCCGTCAATTTTGGCCGCGTCATCCAGCTCGGTCGGGAGGGTCATGAAGAACTGGCGCAACAGGAAGATGTAGAACGCACTGCCTCCAAACCAATAGGGCACGATCAACGGGCGGTATGAATCCAGCCAGCCCAGGGTCTTAAAGAGCAGGTAGACCGGCACCAGGGTCACCTCTTGCGGTAGCATCAGCGTGCTCAGCAAGATCACGAACATGATATTTTTTCCTGGCACGCGCAGACGGGCGAAGGCGAAAGCCACCAGCGAGGCGGAGAGGACCGCACCCAGCACCACCAAAATAGCCACTTTGATGCTGTTCAGATAATAATGGAGGAAAGGAATAAAGGTGATTGCGGCTGGAAAGTTCGACCACAGAATCTTCTTGGGGATCCAGCGAATCGGAACGAGGAAAACCTCTCCATCCGCTTTCAACGACGTGGAGATCATCCAGGCCAGGGGAACCATCAGGGCAAACGCCCCGATCAGGATCAGGATGGTGGCAACCACCAGGCGGATCCTCCGGCCGATGCTTTTACGCTTCCACCACAAGATATGCTCTTGCGGGGCTGGAAGGGAGTCGGATTGGGCAGTCGCTGATTCTTGCATGGTATCCTCTTACTCCTGAATGCTTCCCCCATAGTAAACCCAACGGTTCGTCAGGCGGAAAACCAGCAGGGTCATTACAAGAATGATCAAGAACATCAGCCAGGCCAATGCGCTGGCGTAACCCATCTTGAACCAGCGAAAGGCATTATCGTACAGGAACAATCCGTAGAACAGGCTGCCGTTAGCCGGCCCTCCGTTCGTCATTATAAACGCCGGGGTGAAGGTCTGGAAAGATCCAATCACCCCCATGACCAGGTTGAAGAGGATCACCGGTGACATCATCGGGACGGTCACATTCCAAAACTTCACCCAGGCCGTGGCGCCATCGATCTCAGCTGCCTCGTACAGGTGGACCGGAATCCCCTGCAACCCGGCCAAAAAGATCACCATGGGTGCACCGATGTTCCACAGGCTCATGACGATAAAAGCTGGAATCACCCATACCCGGCTGAAAAGCCATTTGGGACCCACGATGCCGATCAAGCGCAAAGCATTGTTGACCAATCCAAAATCCGGGTTGAGCACCCACATCCAGACCAGCGCCACCGGCACTCCTGTGATCACCGCGGGGAGGTAGTAAATGGTACGGTAGACGCGAACGCCGCGCACCCCCTGATTCATCAGCAAGGCCACCAGAAACGCAAAAATCAGGCCCAGCGGAACGGCACCCAGGCTGTAGAGCGAGGTGACCTTGAGTGACTGCCAGACCAAGTCATCGTGAGACATGGCCACAAAGTTACTCAGACCGATCCACTTGGGGGCGACGATGACCGGGTAATCCGTCATGCTGAGCACCAGCGAAGCAATCGTGGGGCCTAACACAAAAAACAGGAGGCCCAGCAGCCAGGGGCTGGCGAACAGGTAAAAAGCAATATATTCCCTGATGAGGAGCTTACCCCGCCGGCGCGGGATTCCTTTTGGTTTCGCCAGGTTTTGAACAGCGGTCATAGCGGGCCTCCTGAATGGCTGGTTACAGCTGACCTAAACATTCTTCGTCTGGTTGATCAGATCGCGAATCTTAGGTGCGACTCCGTTAATGATATCTTTCGCCGGCTTCTCACCGAGCCAGCACTCATCCATGGCCGGCTGGAGGGCCTGGGCATTGATCTGGCTGAAGTTGACCGTCCAGTTCTCCAGGTCGATCTGCTCGTACTTCGGACCCTCGGTCAGCGTCTTCAGCTCAGCATCGGTAAGATTGGGCATCAGTTTCTTCTGGATATCGAGCCAGTACTGGCCAAGCGAGAGCAGGCTGCTCTGCGGACCAAATTCAATGGGATAGATCTTCTGAGCCTCGGGGCTGACCATGAACTTCATGAACTTCCAGGAGCCATCCAGGTTCTTTACCCCTTTGATCATGCTCCAGAAGTCAATCCACACGTGCAGGTGGCGCTTGACGCCGCCGGGCGGGTTGGGCGCTGCCGCGACGCCCCACTCGAAGTCGGTGATCTTGGCATAGGTGCTGAGCTCGCCGATATTACCCATGTGCATACCGACTTTATTGCTCATGAAGAGCTGCGGCAATCCAGCCTGGACCGACTGGGCTTGGGCCGGGGTAGGAGCCACTTTATATTTGTTCATCAGATCGGCATCCCACTGCACGGCATTGATCGTCTTTTCATCTTTGTCGCCGGTGAATTCGGCCACGATCCCGGTTTCATAGGTGTCCATGGGGAACCAATCCCCGCCAAACGTCCAGCCAGCCGCCCAGTAATTGAAATAATAGTTCGAGCCAAACACAGTCGTCTGGCCATTCTCTGTCTTCGTGAGCTTCTGGGCAATCTCCAGGTAGGCATCCGTGTTCCAGTTGGCGTCGTTCCAATCCGTGGTCAGGTCAGGCAGCCCGGCCGCTTTGAACATCGATTTATTGTAGAAAATAACGTGCGGCCACAGATCGAGGGGCAAGGCCATGAGCTTCCCCTGCCAGTGGCAGCCCTTCATGCCATCCGGATGGAAATCGCTGAGATCCATCTTATCCGCGGCGACGAAGCTATCCAGCTCCTGGCTCAATCCCTTGGCGGCATAGTAGCGGTAACCGCGGGTCGAGAAGGGAGCGTAGATGGCTGGCGGGTCGCCAGAGGCGATCATCAGGTCCAGCTTGGTGATGTAATCATCACCGCCCGGGGCAAAAATTCGGGAGATTTTGATATCCGGGTTCTCCTTCTCAAACAGGTCGATCGTTTTATTGAAATAATCCTCCTCCCCGCTTCCCGAACGCAGCAGGGCTGGCACCGGGGCCCCGGCTCCCTGGGCAGGTGGGGTGGTTGGAGTCACTCCGGGAGCCGTGGTGGCCTGGCTGGGTGGTTTACAACCAGCCAGCACCAGGGCTCCGGCGCCCGCAACCACATTGGCCATTTTCAAGAAAGTACGACGGCTTATTTTGTTGCTCATGACTTCCTCCTGGTTTGGACTTGGAAACGCTAGCCCGCCTCCAAGTGAATCTAATAGGTTACTGGATTGCCTGTAAACTAGGCCAGGCACGATCAAACATAGAATTGTCGATGCTTGGGAAAAATAACGAGGTTTGCTGCAATGCGGAGTGAGTTAACCATATTCATATACATTATAGTAATTGTTTTCGAGTAGTCAAGCTCCAAATCTGAGAAATGTTCTGTTTACACACAGGATGGCTCTCCCCTCAGCCAGGGCAATCATAAACTTCGGAATGTCGTTGCGAGGAGGGCGCCAGCCTGACAAAGCAACCTCCCACCAGGCAGGAGATCGCTTCGCTGCGCTCGCGATGACCTGTCCCAGGGATTCGTCAAGCTTCTTGTGAAAGCCCTTTACCCCTCAGCTCCCCAAAAGGGCGCACATCCTCCTATCGGTTGTATAATAACTCTGTTTATTGAAAATATCCCTGTCCTGCGCATCTATCGCTGAATCTAGCCCGCTGCTCGGAGCTCATCCGTGTCTCCTCCCAAATCTCAACGCATGCCCCAGGCCACCTTCTACTTCCCGCGCGGTTTCCTGTGGGGGGCCGCCACCTCCTCCCACCAGGTGGAAGGCTCCAACACCAACAACAACTGGTCGGCCTGGGAGACGCAGCCTGGGCGCATCCTGAAGAACCAGCGGGCCGGCCTGGCCTGCGACTGGTGGGGCGGGCGCTGGAAAGCGGATTTCGACCGCGCCGCCGAGGCCAGCCAGAACGCCCATCGTCTCTCCATCGAGTGGAGCCGCATCCAGCCCACCCCCGACCACTGGGCCGAGGAAGCCCTGGATTACTACCGCCAGATGGTGCGCGGCCTGGTGGAGCGCGGCCTCACCCCCATGGTCACCCTGCACCACTTCACCAACCCCCTGTGGTTGGAAGAGCGCGGCGGTTGGGAGAACGACCAGACGCCCCAGCTCTTCAACACCTTCGTCAACAAGGTGGTCGAAGCCCTCCAGGAGTACGTCTCGCTGTGGGTGACGATCAACGAGCCCAACATCTATGCCTACTGTGCCTATATTGACGGCAATTTTCCCCCTGGCAAGAAGAGTCTGGCGGCTGGCTTTCGGGTGATGCTCAACTTACTGCGCGCCCACGCCTCTGCCTACCAGGATATCCACCTGCTCCAGCCGCAGGCGCGGGTGGGGGTAGCGCACCACTATCGCGGCATATGGCCGGCGCGGCCGGGCTTCCCGCCCGATGTCTGGATGGCGCGCACGCTTTCCAGCAACTTCAACGAATCCTTCAATAATGCCCTGCTGACCGGTAAGCTGCGCTTTGCCTTCCGCGGTGCCTCCCTGCCCCAGGCCCGCCGCACCCAGGATTTCTTCGGCCTCAACTACTACACCGTCGAGCAGGTGCGCTTCAGGCCTTTCGCCTTCCGCAGATTCTTAAGCGAGCGCTTCTTCCCTCCCGATGCCGCCCAGAGCAGCACTGGTTTCATCGCCAACGTCCCGCAAGGATTGTATAAGGCTCTCCAGTGGGCCAACGGTTTCAAGCTGCCCATCTTGATCACCGAGAACGGCGTGGATGACCAGGCCGACCTGCTGCGCCCGCGCTACCTGGCCGAGCACCTCCACCAGGTCTGGCGCGCCATCAACTTCAACTGGCCAATCAAAGGCTACTTCCACTGGTCGCTGGTCGATAACTTCGAATGGGAGCGCGGTTGGACTCAGCGCTTCGGCCTGTGGGGGCTGGATCCCGCCACCCAGGCCCGCTTCCGCCGCCCTTCGGTGGATCTCTACGCCGCCATCTGCAAGCTGAACGGCATCTCCTCCGAGGCGATCGCCCGGTACGCTCCCCAGGCCTTCCCCAGGCTGTTTCCGAGCTAAGGGATCGCCCCGCTCACTCTTCCAGAAGAGAAAGAACTCCCCTCAGCTGGAGCGAAATAAATCACATCTTCGTTTACAAGGATCAGGATTGCGCCGAAACCACTGCAATCCCCATCGTTCCAGGCCCCCCATGAGTGGCGATTGCCATCCCAACTTCTATCACAGGAATCTGCTGAGCATCGAAGCCGGTCTGCAGAGCTAATACGGAGGCCAGCTCCCTGGCTTCATCGGCGCAGTCCACGTGGCCGAAAGTCACCGATTCAGCCGGAAAATGCCTTGTCGCAAGCTCAATTAACCTCTTTTTGGATGCCTCTCTCCCGCGTGGCCTTTCCACCAGGGTCAATTGTCCATCCACCAGGGTCAGGATCGGCCTGATCTTCAGTATCCCGGCCAGGATACCGGTCATTTGACTCGCCCTGCCACCCTTGACCAGGTATTTTACCGTATCCAGGACGATGTACACGAAGAGGCGAGATTGAATTTCCCTTAACCGGGCGATGATCCTTTCAGAAGTTTCCCCCAATTGGTCGTAATGCACTGCGACCTGCACCAGATAACCCTGACCGATCGATAGTGTCGCCGAATCGATCACGATGACCTGTCCGGGCGGAAATTGCTGGCTGGCCACCACCGCCGAGGAGTAGGAACCACTGTGTTTGCCGGTGATCGGAATACAAATCACCTGTTCGTGATCCTGAAGAGATTCGTTATAAGCCTGGATATATTCTCCCACCGATGGGCCAGAGGTGGTCGGCCAGGTTTTCTCGAACATGTCCAGGAACTCCTTCATGGGCATTGACTTATCCAGGTAATCTTCCAGCCCAAACCGAAAGTGAAGCGGGACAGTTTTGATGGCGAGCTGGCTCTCGAGCTGCGGGGGCAAATCACATCCTGAATCGGTCACAATTCCTACGCTCATTTTCGCTTCTCCGGTAAAGGGCCACACAATCGGGATGTATGGATCACATTATTTATAGTCCATAGTGGGTAATTTGGCGAGATTTTAAGAGGTGGCAAATCCTGAGCTGAGGTTTTGAGGACTTGCAACGCTGTTACCGGTCCAGCCGATTGATCATATACAGGTTTCCGCGCTCAAAGCCGCGGCCCTCGTAATAGCGCCGTGTGCCGATGGCGGAAATCACCGCCAACGTCTCGAATCCTTCTCGGCGAGCGATCCTCTCCGCCTCCTGCAACAGGCGCCTCCCCAGCCCGCTGTGTTGCGCTGCACCGCTTTGCTCGGCTCCCAGCGGCAACGACTGCCCGTAGATATGCACCTCGCGCACCAGCGCCGCCCCCGGCAAGTCACCCAGGAGTGCATCCACCTCCCCCTGCTGGGATTGCAGCGCGCTTCCTTGGGGAGGCCATTTACCTGTCATTGCGAGCGGTTTTTGCAAAGCACCCTCCCCACCCTCCAGTGTGGAGACGACCTGGCTGGAAGGCACAAAGGTACGCGGGTCGCTGGCCGGCAGGGATAGCCGCAAATACCCCGCCAGGCGCCCCTGCGGCGTCACAAACGAAAGGAAGTGCTCCTGGCTCAGCATCCCAAGGCCACCCGCCGGGTAGGCCAGGTCCTCCAGGCGCAGCGCATCCGGGTCCACCGGCTGCCCGTGGATTTCGCGGCAGCGGATGCAGGGGCAGGCCTGGCCACGCCGCGCCACCTCCGCCAGCACGTCCTGGCGCAGGCTGGTGCGCTTGTTGCCCGCCACCACGTGCGTCGAGGGGATATCGCGGATCACCCGGTTCACCCGGCAGTAGGGCGGGATGGTCGGCTTCAGGTCGGCGATCAGGCTGACCAGATCCTGGGTGGTATAGGGGTGATACTCGCCGCGCTGCCAGTGCGCATGCAACTCAGTGCCTTCCAGGAGCTGGGTGGGGTAGATTTTGATCTCATCCGGGCAGTAGCCCTGCCACAGGCGGGCAAAATCGGCCCGGTCCGACTCGAGCGTCGCTCCCAGCAGGTTGGGCATCCAGTGCAGCACCACCTTAAACCCGGCTGCCCGCAGCAGCGCGGTGGCCTGCAAAGTCTGGGCTGCGGTGTGACCGCGCCGGTTGAGGCCCAGGATTTCATCATCCAGGCTTTGGGCGCCCATCTGCACCTTGGTGACACCCAGCCAGCGCAGCCAGGCCAGCTCCTCCAGCGTGATGCGGTCCGGGCGAGTCTCCACCACCAGCCCCACGTTGCGGTGGGGAGCGGTCTCGTTGCGGCTCTGCGCCTCCTCCAGAGTCTGTGAATCGACCTCGTTCATGGCATCCAGGCAGCGCCTGACGAATTCTTCCTGGTAGCGGCGCGGGTAGGCGCTCCACGTCCCACCCAGGATCAAAAGCTCGATTTTATCCGTCGGGTGGCCAACCGCCACGTAAGATTCCAGCCGGGAGCGCACCTGGCGGTAGGGATCAAACTCGTTCTGGATGCCGCGCGCCGCCCCCGGCTCGTCCGGCAGGTAGCTCTTGGGCATGCGCACATCATCCGGGCAGAAGATGCACTCGCCCGGGCAGGGGTAGGGTTTGGTCAGCGCAGTGACGGTGGTCACCCCGGAAAGGGTGCGCATTGGCTTCATGCGGATGCGCGCCAGCAATGCCGGGTCCTCATCCCACTCGCCGCTCTCCACCAGGCGGTTATAGGCTGCCACCAACAGGTGCTTGGGGATATAGCCACCACCTGGCAGGGGATGCCGGTGCACGGCATTGCGCAGCTCAGCCCCCTGCTGCACTGCCTCCAGCACTTCCTGGGCGGCTGCCAGTTGCTGCGGGGTGTACTGGCGCTCCTTCAGCCACTCCTCAGGATCATACATGCCCTGATCTTACCAAGTTTTGCCGAAACGTCAACCCGCGTCAGCGACCCTCTGGTCATTTTGGGCCAGGAATGGATCCAGGCCACCGGGTTGGGGCGGCATGGAATACAGAAAGAGCAGGTCTTCTGGATCGAAGGCGACCGGTTGCCAGCCCTCAAATTCAAAAGAGACGGTCACCAGGCGGGTACCCGGCCGCAGCTGGCTGACCAGGTGCGGTTGCAGGCGCAAGGCTTGCCGGGAGGTCAGGTAGGCGAAGACCACATCGGCCTGGCTCAGGTCGGCCCGGCAAAAATCGCCCCAGCGGATGCGCACCCGGTCGCCCAGTCCGGTCAGTCGAGCTCTCAGCCAGCCGATCAAGCAATGGACCGGGCTGATTTCGATGCCTGTGGCATAGGCGCCGAACTCACGTGCCGCGATGCAGAGCGCGCGCCCATCCCCGGCTCCCAGGTCGATCACCACCTCGCCCGGCTGGAGGCGGGCCAGTTGCAGCGCCTTGCGGATGCGCTGGGGCCGAGTCGGCACCCAGGGCAGGCCTGACAGGGTGGGGACGAGCCACCAGAGGCTACCCAGGAGGATCAAGGCCGCCACCGCAAAAACCCCAATTGCCAGGAGGGAGGAGTCCATCATTCTGATGATACTATAATAATAAAAAAGACCTCAGAAAAAGGGAATGAACCCCGCCACCGTCTCCAGCCTGCTCGCTCTCAACCGGCGTTTCTACCAGGACTTCGGCGCCTCCTTCGCCGCCACCCGCCGGCGACTGCAGCCCGGCGTACGGCGCATCCTGCAGCACATCCCCGGAGCCGGCTGCTGGTTCGACCTGGGCTGCGGCGGCGGGCGGCTGGCCTGCCAGTGGATCGGGGAGGGCCGCCAGGGACTCTACCTGGGACTGGATTTCAGCCCGGTCCTGCTGGCCGAAGCGCAGGCCGCGGTATCTGCCCTTCCCCCGACCCCTGGGCTGGAGGTGCGCTTTGAGCTGGCCGATCTCTCCCAGCCGGGTTGGGCAACTGCGCTCGAGGGCCATCTCCCCGCGGGAGCCCGCTGGGATGGCGCTTTGGCCTTCGCCGTTCTCCACCACCTGCCAGGATGGGAGCTGCGCCAGCGGGTGATGCAGCAGGTGCACGACTTGCTCCCGGTGGGCGGGCGCTTCATCCATTCCGAGTGGCAGTTCCAGCACAGCCCGCGCCTGCTGGGCCGCCGCCTGCCCTGGAGCAGGCTGGGCCTGGAAGAGACCGACCTGGAGGAGGGCGATACGCTGCTCGATTGGCGGCATGCCCTGCCCGGACAGCCGCAAAAGGTCGGGCTGCGCTACGTGCACCTCTTCAGCCGCGAGGAGTTGGCGCGGCTGGCGAATGAGAGCGGCTTCACCATCCTTGAGGAGTTCGAGTCGGATGGCAAGGAGGGCCGCCTGGCACTCTACCAGGTGTGGCTCAGGCAGGGGCCAGAAGAACGCAACCACAGATTCGCACAGATCAACACTGAATCCACCTTGAAATGACCCGCTGCGCTCCGCCTATGGTTGGAGCCGTAGAGGCGCAGCGAGATGATTCACGCCGCCCATCAGCCAATCTACTAGCTGCGTCCCATGGCAAGACTCCCCCGGCCCGGGGTCAGTATGCCTGGTAGTGCCAGGTGTCGTTGTACCAGCCGAACTGGCCCTCCCAGTGCTGGCCGCCGAACAGGACTGTCCGGCGGTTGAGGGGATCATAGACCAGAAGCGCATCCCAGCGCGCCGCCGGGGCATGGTCGGAGAAGATTTGCTGCCAGGTGTGCCCGTCGTACTCCCAGGTATCACCATACTGGCCGGTGACGCCCGCCAGGCCGCCAAACAGGATGGTGCGCTGGCGATCCTCATCGTAGGCCATCAAGTGCGCCCAGCGAGCAGGCGGTGAGGTGAGAAGGTCCAGCCGTTTGACCCAATCCTCGCCGTCCCATTCCCAGGTATCGCCATAGATCACGCTGCCGGCATCGTGACCACCGCCAAAGAGGACAACCTTGCCACGTGCCGCGTCGAACACCATGGAGGTAGCTTCGCGGGCTTCCGGGTGGTGGGCCGGGAAGCGCTGCACCCATTCGCCATCCACGTACTCCCAGGTATCGTCGAAAAATTTGGTGGCCCCCCAGCGCTCGTAGCCGCCGAAAAGCACCATGCTCTGGTGGAGCGGGTCGTAGGCCATGGCAGCCCCTTTACGTCCCGAGGGGGCTTTCAGCGGGTGCCGCTGGACCCAGCGACGCCCATTGTATTCCCAGGTCTCGTCGAAGAAGGTGTTATCGGGGAGGTCACTGCCGCCAAATAGCACCATCACCTGCCGGTCGCTATCGTAGGCCATCGCCGGGCGAATGCGGCCGGGGGTGTCCAATTCCTTGCGCAGAATCCAGTTAGCGCCGTCATATTCCCAGGTCTCGGCGAAGGCCGTGGTCCAGTCGGTGCCGCCCACCATGACGATCACCCTGCGCTTTTCATCGTAGGCAGAGCCCACCTCCATGCGCGGCGCGGGAGGAAGAGGGGGATATACCGGCTGCCAGGAGGCCACTGGCTGCGCTTCGTCAGGCTCAACCGGGGTCAGGGAGGGAGTCAAAGTCGCCACCGGTTGCACCGGCACAATTTTCGTCACAACCAGGACCTGGGTGATCACCACCACCTGGGTGATCGCCACCTGGGTGACCGGCTTTTGCCCGTCGCCCGAAATGGTCACGCTGCATGCCAGGGCTGGAATCGCCAGCAAGGCCAGCAGCGCCAGTATCCGACCAACACGCTGAAAGGCTTGAACCATAGCTTGCTCTCTTTCTTAATTGGAAGGGAAACGGAGGTATCTGCCCTTATGACGTGCGGCGCGCTCAAAAGTTCCCGGCAAGCCAGGTGCGATATACACGGACCCACTCGCCGAAGTCATGCTCTCTCTTTAACAAATCCGAAGTGACGCAGGCCTTCCAGCACGCCACGCCCTGCCGGGAGGGAACTGTGGTAATGCCATGGCTGGTTGGCAATGGCTTTGAGTTCATCCAGCGCGTTGGCAGGCACGATTCCCTTGTACCTTGTCTCGAACATCTCGCGGTCGTTGCCCGAATCGCCGGCCACCACCACCCGTTCCGGGTCAAGGCCGAGTTCCCGCTGCAGGAACTCGACTGCCTTGCCCTTCCCCAGCACATCGGGCAGTACGTCTATGTATTCGCCGTGACTGGGCAGGATACGGCAAAATTCCAGGCCCGCAACACGGTGGAAAAACGCCTCCAGGGTGTGCGGCTGTCCATCCCAGTCAAAGCCAGCCTGGAAATAGGATTGCCCTTCGGTTGATGCCTGGCGGCGGACGCCCTCCCCCTCGCCCAGGGCGTAAATGGTTTCGGGATTCCAACCAGGTCCAACCTGGGCGGTATATTTTTCGCCAATGACATTCTGCGGGTCACTGAGGTCATGAATTTCAGTGCCCACGTCACTGCAGATGAAATTGGGGTACGGCAGGCGGTCCTCTTCGACCAGTTGGATCGCCGACCGAAAGTCGCGCCCGGTCACATAGGTAAGCAGGAAACCGCCAGCCGATTCACATCTGAACGCCTTCAGCCAGGCCTCCCCCAGTCCGTCGCCGAGCATCGTCCCGTCAATATCCGCGGCCAGCAGGAAGGGTTCCCCAGGTCGGGCAAGCCGGAAAGGAAGATCCGCCCGTGTAAAGAGATCGGGTATGCACACCTTAAGCCGCCTCACATTAATTTTTTATCAAGGAAATGCATAAGAAGCAAATACCATCGCGTCTCGTAAAAAGTGGTGCGATATATATGTTCTCTCAAACGCTCCCATCAGAGCGATTGCCACCAGGCAATATAGAATCGACAGCTCTATGATAGACACACCAGATCATTCTAAACCAAATGTGCTCAACGCAACATGAAAAATCGCCAGAATCCCCTAAGGATAGTATTCCACCTGGGCCAGTCGAAAATGGTCGGTTTCATTACAAAATCCTGCCGCCTGGACTCGGATAATATGTTTAGAGTATATTTTTAGTTTTTCTTCTCTTGATCTTGTTCGTGATTATAATGGAGGACAACTTTCTATTTCATCCACCGCTGACTATAGCGCCGGATACCATCGCTTTCAAAGGCTAAGAAAGGCAGGAAAACTTGGAAAATCCAGCACAGGGAGACCAGAGGATCGAGAGTTTCATCCGCTGGGGGGAAAGCCAGCCACTGGTGCGGGCCATGATCTTGACCAGCACGCGCGCCGTCCCCAATGGGGCGGTCGATATTTTGTCGGATTATGACATCATCCTCGTGCTGAGCGATGTGCGCCCCTTTTTTGAGAGCCGAGACTGGCTGGCAGCGTTCGGCCCGGTGCTGGTTCTGTACCGCGACCCGCTTGTATCCAATCAGGGCCATCTGGATTCCGGCTATGTCATCCAGTTTGAGAACGACCTCAAGATTGATTTCTCGCTCTGGTCGGTCGAGATCATGCAGCAGGTGGCGGCTGACCCGCGCCTCCCGGATGAGTTTGATGCCGGCTACCGGGTGCTGCTCGATAAAGACCACCTGACCGATACGCTGAAGCCTCCCACCTACCGGGCCTATATCCCCACCCCGCCCACGGAGGCGAAATACCGCGAGTCGATTGAGATCGCCCTGCTGGATGCCACCTACGTGGCCAAGTTCCTGTGGCGCGATGACATGATGGCGGCCAAATTCATGCTGGATAACTACATGAAGGATGAGCACCTGCGGCCGATGCTGGAATGGCATTATGAGATCGACCATCACTGGTCGGTAAAGCCGGATCTGTATGGGCGGGGGATGAAGAAGTGGCTGCGCCCGGACCTATGGACAGAGCTGGAAGGCACATACTCAGGCGCTGGGGTGGAGGAGACCTGGGGAGCGCTCTTCAAAACGATTGCCCTGTACCGCAAAGTGGCAATCGAAGTCGGCAACCACCTGGGGTTCACCTATCCCGAGGAAATGGAACGCCGCACGATGGCTTACATACAGAAGATCAAAAAACTGGAGCCTGGCGCTGAGAGCTTTAGCGCGTAGGGTAGGTTCACTGGACTCTATCCCCGCGATAACGGTGCTATGCTGACCTAACCAATAGGTCCATGCTGGGCGCCGGTGAGTGAGGGGATGTGGCGATGGGTACTGCACCAGGTGATCTGAGGGGCCACCGCTGACAAGAATCGTTATGAGAATTTACATCTCCTCAGGTCCCCGTATATCCCTCCAGGTCCTATACCGGATTCTTTCCAATTCTTCACTGGTCCGGCCCATAACCTGTCGTAGAAAAGTACCGGAGATCATCACAGTCAGGCTTTGGTTAGGCTTTGCCGAAGTTAGGTCTTTGTCTTCACTCACCAGATAATCAACTCCAGCATTGATGGCAGCCAAGATGATCGGTACATCAGTTTGATCGCGCACAAGATCTCCATACCGATCAACCAGCTCCTTAGCAGGATCTGCAACGATCTCGTACTGACAAGTCTGTAAAAGGGCATCAAATGAATCTATGTAAGCAGGAAAACGTACCAGAATGCGCCTGTGAGCTTGCTGGATGATATACTTGCTCAGCACCAGGCGGAAATCCCCGCGCAGTGCATGTTGCAGAACTTCATACGACCAACGCGGCCAGACACTGCCAGCGATCAGGATATTGGCATCCACCATCACCCGCAGATCAGTCTGGGGTTGATCCATAGGCTGCTTTGTAAACGGCGCGCTTATCTTCTTCGATCTCGGAACTCAATTGCTCTTCAGTAAGCCCTTGCTTTTCGGCTTCCTGGCCCAGGGCGCTGACTAATTCCCGGTGCGCTGCCAGGGCTCGCAGCCGCATAAGGTCCTCGTATTCCCGATAGGGTAGCAAAACGGCCACGGGGTAGCCGTCGCGCTCGACGACCAGGTGCTCATCCTGCAAAGCTACCCGCTTGAGCGCCTTGCCCGCTGCTCGGTGCAGCTCAGAAGCTGCAATGATGACTTTCTTGGTCATGTTAACCACACTCCTCACAGGATCTTTCGGTGCATGGATACAGATTGATACATATGGATATGTATTGATTAGTATAATATAGACCAAATAGGAAGTCAAGGTGCAGCGAATCGCTCCAACACACCGTCATTCCCAGCGCGTAGATTGGGCTCTCATTCGTGGCAGGCGCTGCTGCCCGACTGAGGAATGGCAGGCAAAAGGCACTTACCCGCTGGAGAAAATCACCCTGCTACTCCTGATGCCCCACCAGGGCCTGAAATCAAGGCTCTTTGGCTCCAAAGGCGTCATCAGAGGCGCTTACTCCCGGTTTGGATTTCAAATAGTAAACTGCGTAGGCAATCTCGAGAGCGCCTGAGATGAGCCAGACCACAATCCCGAGGATCAGGGCACTTATACCTGGCATTTTCAGGTAATCAGCCAGCAGCCCAATTCCAAATCCGAAGACGAACGAGCTTACCACACTAATAAAATAGGTGGAGAGCAACTGGGTACTGCCTTTATCGTATGCCTTCGGAAATTGATATTTCGTGTAATATCCACTCCGATTGCGGAAACCGATGGGTACTGTGGAGAGGAAGAAATTGCGATGTTCGTTGATGTATCTTGCTGTTGACGCAAAATAGACGCGGATACGCATGATATATTGGACAGCCAATAAACTAAACAAAAAACTGATAATCAAAATGATCGCCCCCACCAATTCCCACTGCACGGTCAGGATGGATGGCGCATCCTTGCCATTAGCAAGCGAGAACACGGCCCACACGGCGCCAATACTGCCCACCAATTGTAAGAAACTGAACTTTGTGATCTCCCAGATTTGCTTGTCGTATTCACGGAGTTGGGAAAACACTTCACTGTAATCGCGCCCCAAAAAGTTGATCGCTTCCTTGTGGTATTCGTCTCCCTGGTTCAATTCAGTGCGTGCCTCCCAGGGCGTGAAGTGAAGAACTTCATTCACTGTCTCTGACCAATTCCCATTAAATTGAATTCCCCGGTCATCGACGTAGGCATCTGCATAGGGCTTGCCTCCGATCGCGTTTTTAGGTTGGTCAGGATTGAAATTGATATAGTCAAAAGGGATGGAATTCTGATTGAGATAACCTGCAATCAATGTTTGATTGCTCCTGGTAGTGTAAATAATGATTTTCCAACCGTTTTCTCTTAACTTTTCCAATCCAGCCTGCACACCCTCAACAGGATCACCAAAAATTTCCTCTCCCTGCCATTCTTTATAGTGGGCAATTGTGCCATCCAGATCAATGCAGACATATTTTGGGTTACTCATGGATTCCTC
>Ga0315268_10001687_pt1 | contig 25471 bp, 27 predicted proteins | sample C1_top_MG_FD_204535 | JGI IMG/M metagenome (GOLD analysis project Ga0315268, IMG submission 204535) | Sediment microbial communities from Yellowstone Lake, YNP, Wyoming, USA - C1_top | ecosystem: Environmental > Aquatic > Freshwater > Lake > Sediment | place: USA: Wyoming | collected 2017-08-01
CTCGGGTCAAACGATTCCGGCAAGACCACGACGTTCAATATGCTGTCCGGACTTCTCGCGCCATCATCCGGCTCCATCAAGATCATGGGCAGGGACATAAAGGAATCTGATTTCGTGCGGATGCAGATAGGGTTCGTGACGCAGGCAGATTCTTTCTATGATACATTGACTGTTGCCGAGAACCTCAGGTTCTTCGCGTCCCAGTTCGGCATCAGCAATGAGGAGACTGGGAAGCGCCTGAAGAAGCTTCTGAAGGATATGAGGCTCGCCGAGAAAAAGGAGACTGTCGCTTCCAAGCTATCGGGCGGGGCGAAGAAGAGATTGAATATGGCATGCTCGCTCATGCATGACCCGAAATTGGTCTTCCTTGACGAACCGACGGTCGGCCTTGATCCGGTGGTGCGCCATGAGATCTGGGGCGTGATCGATACTCTTCACAAAGAAGGGAAGACAATAATCCTGACATCGCATTACATGGACGAGATAGAGACGCTCTGCGGAAGGGTCGCGATAATGTTCGCAGGCCGCATCGTGGCTAGCGGGACGCCCAAAGAGCTCAAGGAGAGGTATAAGCTGAACCAGATGGAGGACGTGTTCGCTTATCTGATGAAGCCGGAGGAGTAGAAAGAGAATGAGACGCGGAGATCGGGAAAGCGGATCGGGATCATTATGAAATTCATTTCAGCGGTTATGAAGGAGTTGCTCGAGATCTCGCACGACCGCACTATGCTATTAGTGCTTATCGCATTCCCAGTCATCATCATGCTGTTCATGGGGAGCTCGTTTAGGTCCATGGAGATAAGCGGCCTTCCGATAGGGGTGGTTGGGCCTCAGAATTCGAGCTTCTCAACAATGCTGCTGAACGGCCTGAATGAATCCAAGGCGTTCAAGATCAGCAGCTTTGATTCTGAAACAGATGCGCTCAGCCAGTTCAAGAACGGCCAATTGAAGGCAGTAATCATCATCCCGCAGGATTTCGAAGGGACCTTGAGCAAGGGCAACGGCTCGAAGATCAGGATATTGGTGGATAATTCGGACCTGGCCCTCGAACAGGCGGTGCTGGCAGCTATGACTTCTGTCGTCCGGGCATCTTCGGCTGATATCACGAAGACGTATGTGAGCGGGGCATGGAAGGAATTGGGAACGCTTAATGAATCGGCAGGAGCACTCGCGGGCGAGCTATCAACAAGCAGGACCAAGATCGCTCAGACGAAGGCGGATCTCATCCAGATCAGGGCGGGTATGAACGATAGCGATGTTGCGGGCCTTGAGGCATCGCTTGACAATGCCAGTGCGAGCGTGAACCTGCTCAAAGGCTCGCTCGCTGCGCAGAAGGCCGCCCTCATCAATGCTTCAGCCGCAAATGCTGCGCTCCTCAATGAGACTGACTATTTCCTATTGAATGCGACTGAGGCGCTCAACGGCTCGATAACTACTGTCCAGGATACTCACAGCAAACTTGTGAACCAGACCCAGCAACTCAACCAGACAGCGACGCAGCTCGGGTTGGCGATCAGCGGGTTGGAGGCCATCAAATCTACGGTGAGCGACAACATCACGGCTGCGGCTCTTGGGCTGAATATCATGGGTCTTCAATCGTTGCGCAACAGCACGCTCAGCCAGATAACTGACGCGAAGAACGAGACAGCGGAACTCGAGAGCCTGGGCACCACGCTCAACGGTTTCGGTCTCTCGCTCCAGAATTATTCGGATCAGGTGGATAGCGCGCGTGCATCCAACAACGATTCGGCACTGATTGCAGCCCTCGATGGCGCGGATATGCAGATTAGCGCTCTCAATAGCTCTTTTGGATCGGCAAGGGCGAGCATCACGAAACTGAAGGCCACGATGGACGATATAAAGGGCGTGATGGCTGATATCGAGACCACGCTCGATGATGCGCTGAACCAGACATCGTCTGTGGACAACCTGATCGCATCCTTGCAGAACACAGTGACAGAGCAGACAGCCAAGGACCCGGACATGATAGCATCGCCTCTAGCTATCGAGCTCCAGGACCAGTATGTGCGCGTTAGCTATGTTGATTTCCTGATGCCTCAGGTGATATCGATATCATTGCTGTTCTCCTGCTTCCTCCTCTCATCCATCAGTCTTGTCAGGGAGAAGACAAGGAACACGATAATACGCGCCTTGATGATGCCGTTCGGGCTCATCAACATGGTGCTTGGCAAGATATTGACGCTGGTCCTTCTTTCCATCGGGCAGGTGGCGCTTGTCCTTCTTGTCGCTTTGCTTCTGTTTGGAGTGAAACCGCCTTTGGATGCCGGGATGCTGCTCTTCGGAACAATCGTATCGGCACTCGTCTTGTCTTCGATAGGCGTGCTGATAGGGTTCTATGCAAGGACGGAATCGGCAGCGATCCAGACCTGCCTCCTGATAGCGATACCGATGCTATTCCTGGGCAATATCATCTTCTCGCCTGATTTGCTCCCTGCATACACGCAGATACTCCAGCAGCTCCTGCCTCTTGCCCACATCACGAACATATTCAAGGTCGTGCTGATAACCGGGGGAAACCCGCTGATAGACATCATCGCCCTGTTGACCTATTTTGTCCTGCTCGTGGTTGTGCTGGCGTTCATCCTGATAAAGAGGAAGGATATCAGCAACTACCAGTGAGACGTTCTCTAAGCCTGTTCGGACGAGCCGGGATAGCTAGTTATAGCCGCCGAAAAGGGTTAGGTCATTAATGGACCTATTCATAGACGAAAGCGAAATCCCGAGAGCGCTTTTGCATACGCTGCAATAGGATGAATCGACGCTCAGCAGCAATGAGACCCGGGCTTCCGGGTCTATCCTTGATGAACCGACCAGCATGCCCGCGAGCTTGCAAAGAAGTGTGTTGTCCGCGGATTGATGGACATCGAGGATCGGGAAATGGCGGAATATCCTCATGAGGGTTTCCTGCGCATCTGGATTCTGGATGTCCCCTTCGCTGAGCAATCTCGCGACCTGTCTGCGTGTTGTGTCGAGCCAATCTACGTCCTTGGCGCAGAAAGCGAGGGTGTCGATTATGGAGGCCGGTTTCGGGACAAGCATATCTTGGGTGATGCGAAGCATCCTGGCGCGGAACGAGAACTCGCTCTCTATGCGTTCGGCTAGGAGCGGTTGGGCGCATGGTGCGCAGCCATCGCGCAGCAATGTAATGATGCGGGGAAACTTCATGGATCTCACGACTTTGGCTGCATATGCCGCGGCGACATTTCCATTGATTTCATAGCGTTTCCTGAGGCCTTCATAGGCGACCTCGGCAAGCGGGCCTGCGACAGCGAATCCGCTCCGGCGCTCGGTTTTCAGGCTACTCAGCGCGGCTTTTGCTTTTTGAACCAGGCCAAATTGCTCCAATCTCCGGCCCGTCTTTCCGTTTTCGCTCATAAACACATCACAAATATTTAGAGTCTATAACTTAATAACCATTCCGTTCGCTCGCTGAAATCGTGAGCAATTATTTAATCTCTTCTTGACCTACTGAAGCCTATGGCAGAGGATTCTTTCACAGTCACGCCCTGGGAAGTCAGCGGCAAGATAGACTATGATAAATTGCGCAGGGATTTCGGCACTGGCCTTATCGACGATGATATGCGGAACCGGATGAAGAAGATTTGCGGCGCTCTGCATCCAATGCTCGCGCGCGAATTCTTTTTTTCCCAGCGCGATTTGAAGCTGGCGCTGGATGACCACGAATCTGGCAAGGGCTTCTTTCTCTATACAGGGAGAGGGCCGAGTAAAGCCATGCATATAGGGCATCTTGTCCCGCTCATCTTCACCCGCTGGCTGCAGGAGAAGTTCAAGACGAACCTGTATATCGAGATCACGGATGATGAGAAATACCTGGTGAAGCGCGAATATAACTGGGATGAAGTGCAGCAATCAACAAGGGACAACATACTCGATATTGCGGCTGTGGGTTTCGACCCGGAACGGACATTCATCTTCAAGGACAGCGAGTATGTCAAGAACGTCTATCCGCTACTGCTCCGTACCTCTCGCAAAATCACCCATTCTACAGTGAAGGCCGTTTTCGGTTTCGATGAATCGACAAACATCGGGCTTTCATTCTACCCAGCATACCAGGCCATACCCACCTTTTTCGAAAAGAGACGGTGCCTGATCCCGTGCGCTATCGACCAGGACCCGTATTGGCGGGTGCAGAGGGATATCGCCGAATCCATGGGGTTCATGAAGACCGCTGCGATACATTCGAAATTCCTGCCTCCGCTCCAGGGAGTTAGCGGCAAGATGAGCTCGAGTGCTGGAACCGAAACGTCCATACTGCTCACAGACGATGAGAAGACAGTGAAGACCAAGGTCAACAAATACGCATTCTCAGGAGGGCAGCCGACTGTCGAAGAGCACCGGAAGCTCGGCGGGAATCCTGATATCGATGTCCCATACCAATGGCTGTCGATATTGTTCGAGCCAGAGGACAAGAAGCTGAAGCAGATCCATGACGATTATCGGGCCGGGAAACTGCTCACGGGAGAGCTGAAAGCGATACTTATCGAGCGGATCAACACATTCCTGAAGGAGCACCGCGAGCGCAGGAAGAAGGCCGAGAAGGAGATTGATTCGTTCATGTACAAGGGAAAGCTGGCTAAGGAGATGAGGGGGCGGACTTATTATTAAAAGTGGTAAAAAGTGAAGATTTAAATATTGAATTACCCATATTTTTACATATATACCCATCTTAAGAAAGGGATATTGGATGACAAACAGCCTCAGGAGAGCTATCGGGCATATGACTTTTCAGCAGGAGCCAGCGGAGCCCCTGAGACGGCGCCATAGCGACCGGGTTTTGATGCCAGAGCAGCCATCCGGGCCTATTCGAAGGTTCCTATCTTCGGCCAAGCTCTTGCTCGATAAAGAAGGCAGGAGGACGGTAGCGGAAAATGCCACAAGAAGGTTGCAGGGCATGGTCCACAGGGAGGGAATCACATTGGAAAAAATACTTGCCACAATAGCCAAGCACCAGGCGACCGCCCTGTCAGATGCTTGCACGATATACCTCAGATCATTGCAGGATGCCCAAAGCCTAAGAATCTATCTGCGTAGAGAGGACGGCAGCTACAAGGGCATTATCACGCTCGAGGAAACCTTGGCCCAGTCCGGGATAGTCGTTTCTATGCTGGCACAGGATCTTGATCTGGAAGCAGATACCCTTGCCAAGATGGCTATTGATGAGAAACGCGTTCTTTTGCGGACCGGAAGCGGCGAGTACTCGATAAAACAGGGGGACAGCGGCGAAGTGAAAAAGAAGCAGGGGACCTATCCGTCGTTCAGCAATAAAACAGCGCTTTATGCGCCGTTCGAGAATGGCATGATGGTCGTGGAGGGAACCGATCTTGGCATCCTAAAAGGGGGTTTCAATTATCGGAACGAAGCCTCGGTGAGGCTGGCATCACGTTTCAGCGATATCCTATATATCGATCAGAAGGCAAAGACCGATCCTCTGACCGGTCTTGTGACAAGATACGAGTATGTCAAGACCCTCGAATATCTCGCTCTAGAATATGTGAAGAACAGGGAGATGAACCCTGATGGCTTCGACATCTCCCAGGATTATGCGGTCATAGCGGTAGATGTGGACAAATTCAGGAGGTACAACAGCAATTTCGGCCACGATGCAGGTGACCGGGTGCTAAAGATGGTCTCAAGGCAAGCGCAGGGCGCTGTCAGGCATTCTGACCTTGTCTCGCAGGGTCCTGGACTCAGGAACAATAGATCCTGGGATACTGTGGTCGGCGGGCAAAACGCATTCAGATTGGGCGGCGAGGAGATAGTGATCATAGGAGTAGGGACCGATAGCAAAGGCGGCGCTATCCCTGCGAATCGATTCAGGGAATCGGTCGAACAGACTGTTGTGGCTGGTGACGATGGCAATCCTTTGCCGAAAGTGACTTCGAGCGCAGGCGTCGCGAGCTTCTATCTGGCAGAATGCGCTCTCAGGAACGGGATAATACATGCAAGCGGCAAGTATGGCGAGCTGAGGGTAATGGATTATGATGACATGACCAATGAGCAGAAAGCCCTTGCCTTGACGCAGGCGACCCCTATCCTGGCAGACAGGGCGGTGTATCGCGCGAAGAAGAATGGGAGGAATTGCGTCTATTATGGGGCAATAGCCAAGAATGGCAAGGCAAGGTTGCAATACATCCGGTTCAGAGAAGAAAACGGGTCGAAGGAGAGGGCGGCCGAAGCGAAGAAGAAGACAGAATAGGGGAAAGCAGGCTAATGGCACAAACAAGCCAGGCGTGACCGCAGGTATATAGTTTATTTTTCTTGTCGCTTGTGTACGAACAAATATAAACATATGTCGCCATCATTTATACGGTCAAAATGGCCGTTGCTGAAAAAGTGAAAGCCGGCGCTACTTCTGAACTGCCCAGGGCGAATGCGACCGATTCCGGGGTAAGATTGAAACCACCGACCAGGCAATCCGCCTTCTTTGATATGCAACCTATCGAACCTGACACTATTGTCGGCAAGGTCGTGAACATCGCAACCCGCGTGAAAGCCCGGGTGCGTAAAAGTGCAAGGAACCTGGCAAGGGTTTTCCAGAACATGGATAACCTGGACAAGGATCTTCCGCATGTGCCCCCAGAAGCTATTCTGAACGAGCATTGCGAGAATGGCGTGATGGTCATCTCGGCAAGCTCTTTAGGCCGAGAGAAAAAAGAAGGGATAGAGAGCGCTTGAGAGCAAGGCGCCCGGATAGAATCCTCATCCCCAGCACATCAAGTGCAATATTATTAACCTTGCAAGCATAGGTGTCGCCATGGCAACCACCAAACAATCCGATAAACCGAAAGCATTGCTCTGCGGGATGCTCGAGACCGGAGGGAACATCTTATTCCTGAAGAGGAAAGGCAAGGATGGGAAAGAAGCCATCGAGATGCCCTGCGTGCTGGGATCCACGAGCACAGACCCGATGGGGCAGCTTTCCGAAGCCTTCAAGAAGCAGACTGGGATAGCAGCGCACCCGGTGCATATCGTCATGGAAGGCAGGCATAATATCGGGACCGCCAAGAACCCGGAATATGTCCCGGTCATAGTGTACGAGATGGAGAATGACGAACCCTTAATCGCTCCTGACCCAGGGAAAGGGTATTCCGGGTTCGTGAAGATGCCCCTTCTCAAGGCAAAGGGCGCCAGGCTGTCCGAGAACGCCTCCTGGATGCTTGAAGAAGGCGTCATGGTGGACGGCTGAATGGGAAGGAGGAAGGTACCGACGGCTACACCGCTTCCAAAAGCCTTAGCTTGCGGGATGCTCGAGGACAACGGGCGAGTCTTGTTCTTGGTTAGATTAGACGTTAGTGGCATCGAGCGCATCGAACTCCCATCCATTATCGTTCCATCCGGAAGGAGCGCGTTCGCGGAAATAAAAAATGAATTCGCTCGCTCGACCGGGATCGACGGCGAAGTGCACGAGATAGTGATGGAATCGAGATTCAATGCTGGTACGCGCAAGAGAAAGGCGTGGGTGCCGGTGCTTGTTTTCAAGGTGACGGCTCGGAATAGGAACGCGAAACCGCCCCCAAGCGAATTTTCTGGTTTTAAGTGGCTCTCGCTCGAGGATGCGAAAAAAATGAGATTGGATCGCAAACTCGAATGGCTAAGAAGGGTTAGTGGAACTAGACCAGCCTGAACTTGAATCCATAGTGTATCAGGCCTTCGGGGTCATCCCGCTGTATCACACGGAAAACCTGCTCGACGCGGGAGCCTATTTTGACAGTATCCTTATGCGCATCAACGATCTGGCCGGTCAGTTTTGCGCCTTCGTCGAGCTCTATTATGGCCAGGATATATGGCACCTGGTCCTCGAAGCCTTCCGGCGGGGATTGGACCTCGGTGTATGAGAAGACTTTTCCTTTCCCAGAGTATTGGATCTCGCTGAGTCTGCCCTTGCGCCTGCATTTCGGGCATACGCTCCGTCTCGGGAAGTATTTGGACCCGCACGTCTTGCACTCGACCCCGAGCATGCGGTAGCGCTCAGGTATCCTTCTCCAGGTTAACGGGATGGATTCTTTCATGAAAAGCAACTCCAGTTATACGATATAAGGTGCTGAGAACCGCTTATAATCACTTCTTCTTGGCCTCTTGGGACTTCTTGTAGTCCTCCTTGAACTGGGCTATCCCCTTGTCGGTGAGGGGGTGCTTGAACATCTTCTCGAAGACCTCTGCTGGCATGGTGGCGATGTGGGCGCCGAGTTTCGCGGCTTCGACGACGTGCATCGGGTGGCGGATCGATGCCACAATGACTTCTGTCTTGATGTCGTAGGCGAAAAATATCTGCATGATATCTGATACCAGCACCATGCCGTCTTCAGAGACGTCGTCGAGCCTGCCGACAAAGGGCGAGACATATGTCGCTCCTGCCTTGGCTGCTAGAAGGGCCTGGGATGCAGAGAAGATAAGGGTTACGTTCGTCTTGATGCCTTTCTCGGATAGGGCCTTGCATGCCCGGATTCCATCCTTTGTCATCGGCAGCTTGACTACGATGTTCGGCGCCCATTTCGAGAACTCGAGCGCTTCCTTCATCATCTCTTCGTATGTCTCGCCGATGCCTTCGACCGAGACAGGGCCTTTGACTATCTTGCAGATCTCAACAATTACCTGCTTCTGGTCGCGGCCGGATTTCATGATTAAGCTCGGGTTCGTAGTTACGCCGTCGCACATACCGAGCTCGTTCGCCTTCTTTATCGCTTCCACTTCCGCCGTGTCCATGAAGAATTTCATGATATACCATCTCCTTCGAAGAATAATAAACTCATTGTTTTTTCATCCTGATCGCTTCCTCTGCCCCTTTCATTATCCCGGTCATATCCAATCCGTATTTCTTGTACAGCTCGCTTGCGTTCCCGCTCTCGCCAAAAGAATCACGCACGCCGATGCGGATAAGAGGCGTCGGACATTTCTCGCAGAGGACCTCGGCGATCGCGCTTCCCAACCCCCCATTGATTTGATGGTCTTCAACTGAAACGAGCGCGCCGCATTTTTTTGCGTATGCGAGAATCGTGCTTGTATCGATAGGTTTGATAGAATGCATATCGATGACGGCTGCATCGATGCCTTTGGTTTTCTTGAGCTCTTCTGCTGCCTTAAATGATTCGTAGACTTGGAGGCCGCATGCGAAAATCGCAATGTCTTTTCCATCACGGTAAACGTTCGCTTTCCCTATCTCGAACGGAGTTTGAGGAGTGGTGAAAACGGGCGAATTTTCGCGGGAGGTGCGGATGTAAACTGGGGTTTTGAGTTTCGCTGCTTCTATCGTGGCTTTCTTGGCTTGCTCCATGTCGCTTGGCACAAGGACAACCATGTTCGGGAGCGCGCGCATCATCGCGATATCCTCAAGAATCTGGTGCGAGGCGCCATCAGGACCGACGCTAAGGCCGCAGTGAGATGCATGCACCTTCACATCGAGATTACTATAGCAGATCGAGACGCGGATCTGGTCGAAATTCCGGCCTGGCGAGAATGCGCCGAAGGCTGAGATGAACGCCTTCTTGCCGCAGGTGGCTATCCCGGCTGCGACGCCGGCCATGTTCTGCTCGGAAACGCCGCATTGGACGAAACGGTCCGGGAATTTCTCAGCGAACCAATGGGTGCGGGTGGATTCGGAGACGTCGGCAGTGAGCACCCAGACGTTCGGATCCTTCTCGCCAAGCTCTACAAGCGCTTTCCCAAAACCATCACGACTCGCTTTTTTTGTAATAGTGGGAGCGAACGGATCTGGAACGAGATTCATATTTTCTTTTTTCGCTTCCATTCACATCGCCTCGAGTCTCTTGCGCTCTTCCATGAGCTCCTTGATGGCCAGTTCGCCCTCTTCCTTGCTCGGGCTCTTGCCATGCCAGCCGAATTTCCTTTCCATGAACGAGACACCTTTCCCCGAGACGGTTTTCGCTATTATCATCGTGGGTTTGTTGGTTTGTTGATTGCTTTGTTTCTTCGCAGATTCGAATGCTGCGATTATCGAGCCCATATCATTTCCGTCTATCTCGATGACGTTCCAACCGAACGAGCGGCATTTGTCTGATAACGGATCGAGCGGAAGCACGTCATCACTCGTGCCGTCGATCTGGATGTTGTTGCGGTCTATAACTGCGACCAGATTGTCGAGCTTGTATTTTGATGCTAGCAGGAACGCCTCCCATGCCTGGCCTTCGTTGATCTCCCCATCGCCAATAAGGGAATACACGCGCCAGGATTTTTTCTCGCGCTTTGATACTATCGCCATTCCGACGGCTTGGGATATACCCTGCCCTAAAGGGCCTGAGGAGTTCTCGATGCCTGGAAGGGATTCGAAGTGTGGGTGGCCTTGAAGCGGCGAACCGAGTTTGCGCAGGGTGAGGAGTTCGCTTTTTGGAAAATAACCGGATTCTGCGAGCGCAGAATAAAGCACAGGGCATATGTGCCCGTTCGATAGGACCAGGCGGTCGCGGGATGGCTCTTTTGGGTTTTTTGGGTCATGGTTCAGGATATTGAAATACAGCGCGGTAAAGACATCAGCCATACCAAGCGAACCTGCAGGATGGCCGCTTTTCGCTTCGACGAGCATATGGATAATGTCCTGCCGTATGGAATTGGCCTGCAGATTCAGCGTCTTCAGATCGGTTTCTTTCTCTTTTTTCATATTCATTGCTGACCACCGGATTTCGCAGCTTTGCGCAGCGCTTGGATCGCGCCTTTGATATCTTTGGAAGAGAAAATGGCGCTCGCTGCCGCGAGCATGTTCGCGCCGTTCGAATACGCATGCGCAATTGTTTCAAGATTCACCCCGCCATCCACCTCGATATCGAGTTTCGGATATAGCGACCGGAGCGCCTTCATCTTGTCGCCCATCTCATAGATGTATTTCTGCCCGGAAAAACCAGGGTGCACTGTCATGATGAGGACCATCTTCACGGATTTGATGAATGGGAGCGCGAGCTCTAGAGGGGTTTCTGGATTAAGGGCAAGGGCGAGCTTTCCGCCTGATGCCTGGGCAGTGCGGCGGATATCAGCGAAATGCTCTGCTGATTCTATCGTCTCGACATGCACGATGTGAGTGCTGGGCCCTTCGACCCTAGCAATCCACCTTTCCGGGGTCTTCACCATCCAGTGGAATTCGTAGCGCACGCCTTTGGGTAGCGGAGGTAGACCGATGAGATCTTCTATACCGACGGTCTTGTTCGGGACGAAGAGATTGTCCATGACATCTATCTGGATGGTGCGCACGAGGTCTTTCACGAGGGCAATGCGCGAGAGGAGCTCCGGCCTTGTCTTGACAAGTATTGCTGGTAATACCTCTGGCTCCATATACGGCACCTTGTTTATCTGAAGAATTCGAGCTCCCGCAAGCCCGTAGATTGGATTGGTTCGGGGGTAAATAAAAAACTATTCTTTCAATCGATGCGCAGCAAGCTGGCAAAAATAAATTTTTACAAGATATTTTTTGAAAAACAGCGCAGGTTGCGAAAAAGGAGCGAATAGATTTTTAAATTTAATCCGCGAGAAAACGAAGCAAGGATGCAAAATGGCGAAATTAGAACACATACACATGACCGTTAACGCCAAGGTCTCCCCCTCTTTCAAGGCTTTGCCTCGGGAAGATACGCAGCGTTTCGTTGATAGGTTGTTGAAAGAGATCGGCATGAAGCCCCTAGGCCCCCTGAACTGGGCTGATGCCGAAGACCTCGATTTCCCGGGTCAAAGCTTCGTGCAGATGATCACAACTTCGCACTGCTCCCTGCATTTCTTCTCTGACACCAATGAGATATACTTCGACCTGTACTCCTGCAAGGAGTTCGACCACGACAAGGTGGTGGAGCTTCTTGATGAGAAGTTCGGCATCACTGAGTGGCACGGCGTATTATACACCCGCGCCACGGATGCCAGGCCCAAAGTCAGGATGATCGGCACCGCGGCGAAAGAGATCATGGTGGCAAGGGCCAAGAACTGAATTTTTTTAAATTCCGAATCGTTTTTTTAATCTTTCCTGATTAGTGCCAACCATGTCAAGTCTCCGACCGACAGTTTTCGGATTAGTGGTGGCAATGGCGCTTCTTTCGCTCATTGGCGTCTCTTTCGCAGGTTGCGCGCAAGATGCGTACAACAAGGCGTGCAACTCATGCTCTTTCGACGCAAACGGCAAGATCGATAAAAGCTGTCAGGGAGGGTACCAATCATCCGGAACCACGTGCGTGAGCACGAGCTATCCGATAATGGCCGGGCAATACGCATCCGGAAAATGCCCGCAGGTCGATGCGTGCGCTGCGGAACTGCAGTCCTGCACTTCCCAGTACGGGTCCGGGAATGACAAGAACGACTGCCAGGAAGGCTCAATGGCAGTCTGTTATGGCGCTGCAGATGAATGCGTGAAGCAGGCAGCGACGAAGTGCGGCGAGATCGAGAAGCAATGCCCTGGCTCGAGCGCTGCGTTCGTTCTACTTTTCGCTGGGTTCATATTCGTGAAGCTCAGGAAATGAATCGACACATTACTGGTTCCTGTAGATGTGCACGACAGCCGTGGCGCCGCTTCCGCCCACGTTGTGGCTCAGGCCGATGTGCGCGTCCTTGACCTGCCGGCCTTCGGCTTCACCGCGGAGCTGCCAAACGGCTTCGACTGCCTGTTTTACGCCGGTGGCACCGACAGGGTGACCGCATGCCTTAAGGCCGCCGGAAGTGTTGATGGGTATCTCGCCAGAAAGACCGGTCCGGCCTTCCATGGTGGCCTTCCCACCCTCGCCTTTCTTGAAGAACCCGAGGTCTTCTACCCCCATTATCTCGGCTATCGTGAAGCAGTCGTGGACCTCAGCGAAATCCATGTCTTTCGGGGTCAGCTTCGCCATCTCGTAGGCTTTCTTCGCAGCGACCTGCGTAGCGCGGAGGCTGCTAAGGCTGGCGCGTGAATGAAGGGCGATGGCATCGCTCGCCTGGGCGCTCGCGATTATCTCGATTGGTTTTTTCTTGAAGCTGGGCGCGAGATCCATCGGCGCAAGAATCACTGATGCCGCGCCATCTGTTATCGGGGAGCAGTCGAAGACCTTCAGCGGGTCTGCGACGACCTTGGATTTCATGACCGTCTCTATGGTTATCTCGTTCTGGAACTGGGCGTATTTGTTCTTGGAGCCGTGCTTGTGGTTCTTGACAGCGACTGAGGCCATCATCTCTTCTGTCGTGCCGTACTCTTCCATGTGCCGCCGTGCCATAAGGGCGTAAATCGCTGGGAACGTGGCGCCTAGGAAAAGCTCCCATTCCTGGTCTCCTGCCCCTCCTAGGATATCGCTGACTGTGTTGACGCCGAGGTCGGTCATCTTCTCTATGCCACCGACGACAACGATGTCGTGCATTCCGCTTGCTACGGCCATGAAACCCTGGCGAAGGGCTAGGCTGCCCGAAGCACAGGCGCCCTCTACCCGCGTAACTGGTATGGGGTTCAGGCCCATGTAATCTGCGAGGAGGCCTCCGATGTGCTCCTGGCCTATCAGGCGGCCGGATGCCATAGTGCCGACGTATCCGGCATCTATCTTCTCGCCCATGATGCCTGAATCTTCGACGGCTTTAAGGCCGGCCTGGACCGCGAGGTCACGGAAGCCGTGCTCCCAGTGCTCGCCGAAAGGCGTCATCCCTGCACCTATGATAGCGACTCGTCTCATAAGAATTACCCGGATATGTTATTGCTTGGGGGGTATTAAAAAACGTCCTCAGCGACGCTTCTCGGTCCACCATTCTTTCAGTGGCGGTAGGGTAAGCGTCGAGAGGATGTAGGCGATAGCGGGCACGAGGCCGGCAAGAAAGGGATTGGCGGCGCTGATTATCATGAGGAATATGGTCATCGTGATATATATGCCGAACGCGATCGCCCCGCGCCTTGCCAAGCTCGTCTCCCAAGCCTTGTCGGATTCTACGCGTTTGTTGCGCTCCTTGATTTTAGATATCTCGGTTCGGATTTCCTCGAGCCCGTCCATGTATCGCTTATGGCCTGACAATGATTTAAAATCAGGACGATATAGATTAGCGATATGGTAGTCAAAATCTCTTTCGCTCATTCTGAGGAGAAGCACGAGGAATGCGGCATCGTCGCGATATACTCCAAGAAAGGGGACGATGTCGCGCCATACCTCTATCGGGCGCTGATTGCTCTCCAGCACAGAGGCCAGGACGCTGCGGGTTTCGTAGTATATGATGGCAAGGGGCTTATCGTCAAGAAAGGGATCGGCCTGGTCAATGATATTTTCGGGTTGGAGAACCTGAAAGTGAAGGGAAGCGTGGGGATAGGGCATACGAGATATCCGACTACAGGAAGATGTTTGATCGATGATGTCCAGCCTTCGGTGATCGGAAACGTTTCCATCTCGCATAATGGCCATCTGGCTAACTATGGGGAGATCAAGAAGAGCCTGGAGAAGGCAGGACGCCCTTTGAAATGCACTGTTGATTCGGAACCGATAGCCGACATCATAGATATCGCGCTGAAGGAAGGCAAAGATGTCGACGGGGCGATAAAATCGGTTATCGAGACGCTGGATGGCGCATATTCCGATGCGACGATAATCGATGGTAAGCTGGTGATATTCCGCGACCCGCACGCGATACGGCCGCTCGTCTACGGGGAGAATGAGGATTTCATCTGCTTCGCGAGCGAGACATCCGCACTCGATATCAATGAGATACCATATATTGGAGATCTGAAAGGTGGGGAGAGGGCGATTGTTGAAAACGGGAAAATAGAGCGGAAGATGCTGGCTCCTGGGGAGATCCGCCATTGCATGTTCGAATATGTGTATTTCTCAAGGCCGGACAGCATAATCAATGGCAAAGAGGTGTTCAGCGTCCGCAAGAAGCTCGGCGAGCGGCTGGCGAAGGAGCACCCAGTCAAAGCCGATGCTGTGATACCGCTTCCGGATACTGCAAGGACCGCGGCGGAAACGTTCTCCAGGGTGGTGGGGATCGATCTCGAAGAGGGGCTGATCAAGAACAGATATATCGGAAGGACGTTCATCATGCCTTCCCAAGATAAACGCATAGAGGCTGTGAGGCTGAAGCTGAACGCCGTAAGAAGCGTCATCAAAGGAAGACGCGTGGTCTTGATTGATGATAGCATCGTGCGCGGTACGACACTTCGTGAGATCGTGAAACTCGTCCGGAGCGCCGGGGCTAAAGAAGTTCATTTAAGGATAACGTCTCCGCCGATACGTTCGCCATGCTTCTATGGTGTGGACATGGCGACATTCAAGGAGCTGGTCGCCAACAAGAAGAGTGAGGATGAGATCAAGAAGTTCCTTGGCGCGGATTCTTTAGGGTATCTTTCCATAGAAGGATTGAAAGAGGCGATCGGGTTGCCGATATGCACGGGTTGCCTCAATGGAGAGTATATCACCCCATTCGCCAGGAAATTGGCGTCTGAACGGAAAGAGGGCGAGAGGGGTTGTGGGTGAGGCATAGAGAGGCAGTATCACAAAAAATCTTGAACGAGGTAATGGAATGGTCGTGGTGGAATACCTTTACGAGGATATGAAAAAGCTGGTGAACCTTCCGCTCGAGAAGGTCGTCAATGGCCTTAGTGGCCTTGGCGCACCGTCAGAATACGAGCCTGAAACCAAGAAGATAATCAGCGAGCTCACCCCGAATCGGCCGGACTGGTACTCGATGGAAGGCCTCGCAAGGGCATTGAAGGCGCATTATAGGAAAGAGATCCCGGAATATAAGACGAACAAATCGGATTATCAGGTCATAGTGGAGGCAAAAGTCGAGAAATCAAGGCCGTACACTGCTTGCGCCGTTGTCAAGGGCTTATCCCTGAACGATGAGAGGATAACCGATATGGTCCTCCTCCAGGAGAAGCTCCTGGGGACTTTAGGGCGGCAGGTGAAACGGTTTGGAATTGGAATTTACCCCCTGCAGGCAATATCATTTCCTGTCAGATATACGGCCATGAAGCCGAGCGAGATAAGATATGTGCCGCTTGGTTATGAAAAGCAGATGAGTGCCAAAGAGGTGCTTACTAAGCATAAGAAAGGACAGGAGTACGGGTACCTCATCGAGAAGCTGGATGAATACCCGGTATTTGTGGATTCGTTGGGAAAGATAATGGCGCTTGTCCCTATCGTGAATTCAGCGGAAACTGGAAAGGTCGATACGGCCACAAAGGATGTCTTCATAGAGGTCAGCGGCATGGATTTCAATTCCTGCAAGGCTGCGCTGAACATCCTTGTGTGCACATTCGCTGACATGGGAGGCAAGGTCTATCAGGTCGCAGTCAAAAAGAAGGGCGAGACCAATCTGCTGCCCGACCTGAGACCGCAGAAGATGAGTTTCGATCTCGAAAAAGCGAACAGGACCCTCGGGGTCAAGCTCAACAGGGCGCGGGCAGAGGAACTGCTCCTCCAGATGGGCTACCGCTTCAAAGGCAACGAAGTCGAAATCCCCCCATACAGGGCGGATGTCTTAGGCGAGATAGACGTGATTGAGGACCTTGCGATAGCGTATGGATACAATAATTTCAAGCCTACGCTCCCAGATTTCTTCCATGCTGGCAGGGTGGAGCGCAGGTTCGACCATCTGGACGAGACTATGAGGGGGATGGGTTTTTCCGAGATAAAGACATTCATCCTGACGAACAAGGAGAAGCTCGGGCGTATCGGCTATCTGGGTAATCTTCTGGAGATATCGAACCCCTCATCAGAGGAATTCAGCGTGGTGAGGCCGAACCTGGTCTCGGATATGCTTGACACATTTGCGCATAATAAGATGAAAGGTCTTCCGCAGAGATTCTATGAGATAGGGATAGTGCGCGGAAAGGAAGAGGATGAGAAGAGGTTGATTTTCGGGATGATGGGGAAGAACCTGGATTTCTCGCTCTTTAGGGGATATCTCCAGACGCTCGGTAGTGAGATGAAGATGGACCTCTTACTGAAGAAAGAGGGGATCCCGTATCTCGAAAAAGAGATCTCATGTGTTGTGTTATCCAAAAGCAGGGTCATCGGAACTTTCGGGAAGGTCGAGAAAGAGGTCGGTTTGAGGTTTGATATCGCTTTCGACGTCTATATCTGTGAATTGAGGATATGATGCCGGGATACGGACCCCATAATTCCACTATTCAAAAGAAGAATACGCGCGAATTCTGGGGGTGCGAATTCCGAGCGTTCGTGAATTTGTTGCGGGTCATAGTTGCTCTATCGACTCAATCCTTGTCTTGTAAACAATTACATCCATCCCGAAGCGTCCGAAGAACGAATCCATCATCTTCTCCATCTTGATTGGGATGGCAAGGGCCGATTTGCTCTTCCAGGACTCCTTCTTGATAGGTAGATGGTTCATATGATAGTAAAAAAGCCGTTTCAGCCTGTTGAACGCCTTCTTGTTTTTGTGTTTCAGATCGTAGATGTAGAGGAATTGCATACATATAAATCAGAGTCATATGTATATATATGTAACTATAGTTACATAACAAATACAAACACAACACCATTCTTATTACTGGAACTATAGCCTCCCCCCATCCCCCTATAACTACGCTAAAATCAGCTCTTCCCGATATCCTTACAATACTTGGAATAAGTCACGAATTTCTCGAGCGCCTTCACCGCTGCCCTCGGCGAATCATAGCTCGGTATGCCTTTGCTCTCCATTATCTTCCTATACGCCTCTGTGTATGCTCCACCGACCGATATCGTCACGAATGGCTTCCTCCTGCTGTCCGCTGCTGTCGCGAGCACATGGATGACCCTCTCATCTATCGGAGGCGTCTGTAGGAGGACGACGATGACCAGCGCATCTATCCCAGGGTCGCTCATCATGGCGTCTATAGATTTCGTGTACCCGTCCACGCCCGCGTCCGCGACCAGATCAAGGGGATTCGCGACAGTACCATATGACGGGATTATCTTAGCGAGCGACTTCACGGTCTCCGGGCTGAATTTAGCGAGCTCCAGGTCGCTGTCCTCGATGTAATCGGCCGCGAGCACGCCCATCCCGCCGCCGTTTGTGATGATGCCGATGCGGTTGCCTTTCGGTATGGGCTGGTTGTATATTTTCACGAAATCGAACAGCTCGCTTATCCCTTCGGCTTCTGTCACCTTGGCTTGTTTGAATGCCGCCTGGTATGCCATATAGCTTCCAGCAATGTTCCCAGTGTGTGAACGCGCGGCAGCCTGGCCTCCGAGGCCTTTCCCTGCCTTCAATGCTATGATGGGTTTGATCCGATTCGTCTTCTTCATGGCCTCAAGGAGCTTCCGGCCGTCCTTGGCCCCTTCGATATACAGTATTATCGCATCTGTCTCCGCATCCTGCGCAAGGTACTCCAGGTAATCGCTCTCGTTCAGGACAGTGGAATTCCCGTACGATATGAATTTCGATATCCCGAGGCCGTAATACGCCGCGAGATCCATCACGGCAGAGCCGACCGCCCCGCTCTGGGTCACGAACGCTATCCCTCCGGCCTTCGGCCGCTCGAGCTTGTACATCGGCAGGAATATGCTATCCACTTTCGTGTACGGGTCATATATGCCAAGGCAGTTCGGGCCCACAAGCGGGATATCGTTCTTCTCGCATGTATCCCTTATCTTCTGCGCCAAATCATTCCGTCCGACCTCCTCGAAGCCGCCGCTGAGGATAATTATCCCGCCAACTTTCTTCTTAGCGCAGTCAGCCATTATATCTGGGACTGTCTCGGCAGGTGTCGCTATAATGACAAGATCCACCCTTTTCGGGATATCGCTCGCCTTAGCATAGCATCTTTTCCCCATGACCTCGTCATGCTTGGGGTTGACCGGGTATATCTCCCCTTTGAACCTGGCATCCAGAAAATTCTTCATCAGCACATTCCCTATCTTGTTCGATGTCGTGGATGCGCCAACAATCGCCACGGATTTCGGCTTGAAAACAGAATCGAGATTCTTCACTATCTTCCTCATAATGTCCCCTCACCTGATGAACCTAGCATCCACTATATCGCAACCCTTCTCGTCGCAGACGACTGGGTTGAGGTCCAACTCCTTGATATCCTCTTTCATCATGAACCGGCATGCGTGCAAAGCAAGGTGCTCGAGAGCCTTCTTGTTGATGGGTTTCTTGCCTCTCGCTCCTTCAAGAAGCGGATGCGATTTGAGTTCAGCCATCATCTCTGAGAAATCAGCGCTCGTTATTGGGCAGATGCGCGCGCTCACGTCCCGAAATATCTCGACATAGATCCCACCAAGGCCCAATATCACCATATGCCCGAACTGCGGATCCTTCTTGCCGCCTATGATGAGCTCTACGCCCTTACGGGCCATCCTCTGGACCAGCATGCCATCAATGCGTTTTCCAACTGCCCTTTGCATGATATCGCGGTACGATAAGCGCAGCATCTCTTCGTTGCGTATCCCGATCTTCACGCCCCCTATATCGCTTTTATGCTCGATATCCCTAGATACTATCTTGATCGCGACCGGATACCCAATCTGTTTCGCCATCATGGCTGCCTCATTCTCGCTCTTTGCCATTGAATAAGGCAACAGCTTGAACCCATTCTTCTCCAGTAATGCGAAATCGTCTATCAGCGTCATGCCGCTCCCTTCCTGTTATACTTCAGAATCCCAAATGCGCTTTATATTTCTTGTTATGCGCACCTGGCCTTTGGAGAAATCATGAAACGTGAAACATTTATACCTTGAGCGTAGAATTCCGGCCATGGCGATATACACGCGTTTCGGGGATAAAGGGGACACCATGCTTTTCGGGGGTGCTGTGGTCCCAAAAGACGATCCAAGGATAGAAGCATATGGCTCTGTCGATGAGCTGAACGCCATGTTAGGGGTCGTGCTCTCATTCTCTGAAAGCGATGCGCTCAAACCATCCCTCACCAAGATCCAGAAGGATCTTTTCGTGATAGGCACTGAGCTCTCCACACCTTCGAAATCAAGGACCATGCAGGGCCTGGACCCATGCAGGGTCGCTGAACTGGAAGAAGTGATCGATGCTATGGAAGCGGACATGCCTCCCCTGCACAATTTCCTCATCCCAGGGGGATGCAAGACATCCGCATTGCTCCAACTGGCCCGGACCATCTGCCGCAGGGCAGAGCGCTGCATAATCCAGCTTAGGAGCAAACAACCAATCAATCCAGACATCATCATATATATGAACCGCCTGAGCGACCTTCTGTTCATCCAAGCGCGATACATCAACTACAAAAAACGAATGCCGGAAGCCATCTGGAAAGGAAAAAAACCAACGAATAGGCGTTGATCCGCGCCTTTTATATTTTTCCCAACAACATCATATAGATGAAAAAACTCCTGCTCCAGATCCAGCGCCTCGAAAAAGGAATGACAGGCACAGTCATAAGGAAGCGCGCGAGAGAGTTCAAGGCTGTTGGAAGGTCGTCGGCAAAGCGCATTTTCTCCGAGCTCTGCTTCTGCATACTCACAGCCAATTATTCGGCTGAGGGCGGGATAAGAGTGCAACGCGCGCTCGGCGGACGATTTTCCGAGCTTTCAGAAGCCGAGCTCGCGTCCGAACTCAAAATATTGGGGTATCGTTTTCCGAATACGCGTGCGAGATACATCGCCCAAAACAGGATCCACAAAGATTCGATTAAGGAGCGTCTTCTCTGCCTCGAATCGCCTGATGAACGGCGCCAATGGCTTGTCGACAACATCATGGGTTTCGGTTACAAGGAAGCGAGCCATTTCCTGCGCAACATCGGTTATGACGACCACGCGATAATCGATTTCCACGTAATCGATCTATTGGCACGCCATGGCATCGTATCAAAAAACAAGAAAAGATCCTCAAACAAACGCCAATATCTCGAAGCCGAGCAGGCAGTCAAGCGCATCTCCAATAAGGTCGGAATCCCGCCGGGCGCCCTTGATCTCTATCTATGGTACATCGAGACAGGGAAGGTGCTGAAATGACAGATGCGATCCGCGCAATGCCCGCTCGGATATTCAGCTTTTTTTCCTCATGACAACGAAATAGTAGATAATAGCACCGATTATCCCGCCGAAGATGAGGATGAGTATCCACAACAGCTTGTCGTTCTCGCCCTTGAAGTCGTCCCTCCGTGCGCAATCTATGATCATGAAAATCCAGAGCACGAAGCCGGCCAATGCGACGAGCAGAATCAACAGATAGAACAGCATGATCAATACCACGAAGAGCATCATGCCCCCCATGATTCCGACCGCTGCTGTCTCGCCGGCCGCTGCGGCCGCGGTCGAATTCGTCGCCTGCATGAATAAATGGGAGACCCCGGGCCAAAATGATACGACAAGGCTTTCCATGATATTAAATTGCGTCTAATACTTTTTAAGCCGGACCGTTGCCCGCTATCCATGCCATCAGTCATTATTTCGCGAATACTGTTTCCTTGGCTGCCAGATAGATGAGGCCTAGGAAAATCACACCGAAACCAAACATCCAGGAAGCGAGAGGGAGGTTGATCAGCAGGACCCCGCACGATAACGCCCCGAATAGCGCGATGATTCTTGTTGCCCCTGAAAGGACCTTGATCCCGCTCAGGTTTATCGCCACATAATATAGAAGGAGCGAGAAGCTGCTAAGATACGCCAAGCTAGCCAGATCCACATGCCATGCGAAGATGAGCATCAGCAAGCTGCTCAATACGATAGCGACGACCGGCACGGACCCGCCCTTGTCTATCCTAGCCAAGAAACCCGGAAGATCCCGGTTCCTTGCCATAGTATAAGCGATCCTGGAAAGCCCGAGCACCGACCCGAGCGCGACGGTCGCTGTGGCTATCAAGGCCCCGAACCCGATAAGGCCGGCACCGTATCCGAATCCCAGCCCCACCATTGCATCCGCGAGGGGCGATTGGGAGCTGGCTATCGCCAAATATCCGACCGCTCCGATCGCCGCAGCAGCCACGATGAAGTATATCCAGCTTGCCAAGACTATCGATATCAAGGTCGCCTTCGCCACATTCTTTTTCGGATCCTTTATCTCATCGGCTATCACAGCCACCCTAGCGAAACCCGAATACGCAAAGAACACGGCGGCGGCGCCTGCCAGAACGCCTTGAACTCCGAAAGGCATAAACGGCGTGAAATTAGTTATTTTAAAGGAAAATGCAGCCATCACCACGAAGACGAGCAGCACCCCGATCTTGATTGCCACCAGGATATTGTTGACGATGCTCGATTCCTTCGCGCCTATGAGATTAACGATGCAGATCGCAATGATCAATGCCCCTGCCGCCAACTGCGCGGGTACGGACGGAAAAAAGAACGCGAGATAGCTCCCGAACCCCAATGCGACAGTAGCTCCTATCGCAATGTTGGAGAACAGCCAGACCCACCCCACGATGAAACCGATCTTGTCCCCAATCACTTCTTTCGCGAATGTGTAGGCTCCGCCGCTTGTCGGATATTTCCTACTTAGCTCGGCAGTCGCGATCCCAGTCAAACCGGCCACAAGGGCGCCGATGATGATCGAGAGCACGAGGCCAGGCCCGGCAAGGGCGGCCGCTGAGCCTATTATGACGAAAATGCCAGCCCCTATCATGGCCCCGAGCGCGATATTGACAGCATCGAATAAGGATAACGAGGCCTTGAGCCTTCCGCCGGTTTCCATGATATCAATCCCAAGGATGCCTCTCTACCCAGTTCCCTTATCAATGCTTCTGATGTGCTCATTGAGCTCCACAAGCGAAAAGAAAGCTGCTTCGAACGATAACTTGAACTGAGCCATGAATTGGTCATCCAGGCGCGTCGGTTCGTTCTGTGACAGCATCCGTATCAGCGGTTCCGTGGCGCTCGCCTTATGCCCGTGCGCAAGAAGGTTCCTCATCTCCTTCACCTTGTGCAGTTGCGCGCTCAACCCGTCGAAGCGTCCTCCGAAATCCTTTCTTTTATGGTAGCCGATCTCCCCGAACAGCACGATCTTCTGATGGAGGGTGAAGAACTCTTTTGTGAGCAGGGCATCGTACAAACTGACCGCCCTCCGTTCATTGTACGTGAAATACCAGGCGATAAAATGATTGAGCTGGTGCTCGAGCTCGGCCGTGCGGTTGAGGATGAGCCCCCTCACCTCCGCTATCCTGAGGTCGTTCTCCTTCTGCGCCTTCAGCATCCTCTCATTGACAGCCCCTGACTCTATCGCCTTCTTCCTGGCAAGGGCATACTTCCCCTTTATTTTTTCGACATCGATCGCGCTTTTTGCCATAATGATACCTCACAATCCCTTCTTTTTAGTCTGCTGGTACAGGATGCACTGGCGCGTTGTCATTCACGCATATATCAGCATAGCGATCCCCGCTACTATCGCCACTGCCGCTGCCGCTCCGAATGCAATGACGGCCCCGAAAGCAGCCCAAAGCACCCCGAAAACGGCATTCGCAGGCAGATATACCGCGCCTACCGCGCTGTTGTACGCTCCGAGCGCCATGCCCCTCGTCTTATTCTCGGTGATGTCCGAGATGTACGCCTTGTTCACGGATTCATCCGCAGCGACAAACGCGCCATATATCACGAATAAGGTTGCAATCTGCCACGGTTGGTTTACGAACGAGAATCCTATAGCTATCGCCCCGTAAAGCATGAACGATACGCCAATCACGAGCTTCCTCCCTATCCTGTCGGAAAGCATCCCGATAGGGACAGAGGATGCGGCATATGCGACATTGTATAGCAGGTAGACCAAGATGATATCCTGCGTTTTCATGCCGATGTCGTTTGCCCTGACGATGAGCAGGGCGAAGCTGAAATAAGCAAGCGAAAATATGCAAGATACGAAAAGGAATCTCTTGTAGCGCGAATCCAGGGTTCTAAGCGCTTCCCAGAAGCCTGCCTTCTTTGCGGGTTTCCCCGACCCTGCTTTCTTAGCATCAGCCGCTTCCGCTGCGCTTCCTCTCAGTTTGGGTTCCCTGACGAAAAATATTATGGCGATCACAGCAAGCACGGCAGGTATAACGCCGATAGTGAAAATCGCCCTGAATCCGGCTTCTGTCTGCCCCATGACCATGAAGACTATATACGCGACGGCAGGGCCGACGATCGCACCAACAGTATCCATCGCACGGTGCAGCCCGAAAGCCTTGCCGCGCATCTTCTCATCAGTCGACTTTGCGATGATGGCATCCCTCGGGGAAGTCCTTATGCTTTTCCCGAGCCTTTCGCCCCCCCTGACAATCAGGACGATGGGCCAGGAATTAGCGAATACCAGGAAGACCTTCATCACAGAAGACAAGCCGTATCCCGCGACAGCGAACTCCTTCCTCTTCCCTTCGATATCCGAGAAATACCCCACGAAGATATCCAAAAGGCTCGCGATGCTGTCAGCGACGCCTTCTACGAGCCCCACTATCTGCGTCCCAGCGCCAAGGATGTTGGTAAGGAAGAGCGGAAGGATGGGGAATATCATCTCGCTGGAGACATCTGTCAGGAAACTGACTATCCCTAGCACAAGCACGTTCCTTGTTATCCCGTCAAACAATCCCATTTCCGACCTCAGGTTTAGAAATCACCAATCAATCTTTATAATCCGAAGCCGCGATTAGCTGGTTCGATACGGATGCCTGCCCACGCCAAACCGACCCTGCCCATCTCGCTCGTTTTGATTTTCATAATCGCGATCGTGTTGCTGATCATTTTCTACCCCTCGCTGTTCGCGTTCAAAAACAATCCGCTGACCACACCCCCGCAAAATCCAATCCCCGATGCCACTGCCACGAACCCGCACCCTGCAAACACATCCCCTGCAAATGTTTCCGTGCTCCCGATCCCATCCTCCTGCGGCCTTCTCCACGTCTATATCATCAATGTCAGCCAGGCCGATGCGATCCTCATCGTCACGCCAACGAATCGGACCATCATGATCGATTCCGGGTCCGCAATGAAAAAAAACTCATCATCGAATGCGCTCGCGTTCCTGAAAAAGATGGGCATCTCGCGCATCGATTACCTCATCGCCACGCATTACCATGAGGACCATATCGGCGGCATGGACGGGCTGTTCAAAAATTTCGATATCGGAACAGTATATGACAATGGGAACTGCGGCAATTATTCCAGCGTCACTGAAGTGTCGTTCCAGGGCTATGCGCTCTCTCACGATTTCATCCATGTCAAAAGCGATATGGAGCTCCCTGCTGACAGTTGCCTGACGAGCGCGCAGCTGATTTTGGCTTATGACCGCCCTGAAGGCTGTTGGAACTCGAACAAGGACACCTCGAACGAAAACGACAACTCCATCCTCCTTCGCCTCGCCTATGGCAACACCTCTTTCCTCTTCACCGGCGATTGCGAAGCAGATTGTGAAGCAGAGCTCGTCAAACAAGGCACCTATCTTCACTCTGATTTCCTGAAAATCGGCCATCACGGTAGCGCCACGTCATCGACTCCGGCATTCCTGGATGCGGTCGGCGCAGAATATTCCGCGATCTCGACCGATCGGGCGCGGAGCGTAACTGACGGATATTACCATCCCCGGCAGGCTTCGCTATCGAATATCTTCCAACACGATG
>Ga0315268_10001689_pt1 | contig 25440 bp, 27 predicted proteins | sample C1_top_MG_FD_204535 | JGI IMG/M metagenome (GOLD analysis project Ga0315268, IMG submission 204535) | Sediment microbial communities from Yellowstone Lake, YNP, Wyoming, USA - C1_top | ecosystem: Environmental > Aquatic > Freshwater > Lake > Sediment | place: USA: Wyoming | collected 2017-08-01
AGCCGTATCGCTTCCTGTGCTTTTCGATCAAGTTTGCGCCCATCTTTTTTCATGCAAACTCTGACCACAATCTCAATCCTGAAGTTCCTCGTGTGTCGCCTTATTTACTGACTCATGAGTAAATAACCGCCGCCGCAGAAACACCAAAGCACGCAACCAGTTCCTGGTCTTGCCTCGCGTTGATCTAACGCTTGCCGCCTAAAATCTCGCTGACCACCGATTGATTACGCTGGCCGTGCGTGCAAGCGTATGCTCCGTGCGCGGATCACTTTCCAGATGGTGGTGAATTCCGGGTTGCCTTCGGCGGAAAGTGCTTCGCACAGAGTCACCAGATTCGACGTGGTTAGATCCCAATCAACACTCGAATCTTTCCTCGCACTTCGTCCAGTTCTTCGGTTGATACCTTGCCTTTCGGCGTGGCTTTGCGCGCGCGCCAATCGAGATTTTTGACTTGGTCGGACAATACTGCGCCGCTGCCACCTACCGCATGAATGATGACTTCGAACGGGTAGCCCTTTATTTGGGTGGTCATCGGACAGCACACCATGGTGCCGGTTTTGCTGTTATAGGCGGCTGGGCTGAGTACCAGCGCGGGACGGTGTCCGGCTTGTTCGTGCCCGGCCTGAGGAGAGAATTCCAGCCAAACAATATCGCCCGCATCAGGCACAAAGCGGCGCGCCATTACCAGACTTCCTTGCCGACAGGCGCGCCGGTGTCGATTGGTTTGTGCAGGTTCTTGCCAGTAATGCCACCAAGCAGTTCGTCCAGCTTGTATTCCTTGCGGCGCACCGGCTCGATGACGATGCGGCCCTGCTCCTCGCGCACCTCGACAGCTTGATCCAAATCGACATGCGCCGCTGCCATGACAGACGCAGGGATGCGCACTGCCGCGCTGTTGCCCCATTTCTTTACGATGACTTCCATGATGTGTAGCTCCTGCAATTCGACAGGTAGCAGTTTAGGAGCGTGCGCGGCATGTGTCAACATTGTTTATACCAACCAAACCGAAGCCAACAGGGTCAACATCACCCAATTTTCTAACACATGCCTATATTGATTTCCCCCGGCTAAAGCCGGGGCGTCATTATCTCTTTACGACTATCCGGTGCACTGATTAGCGGCGAATCCTGACAGACTTCGGCGGCTCACTCGCTGTGATTGCTGCACCGGCTTTTCAGCAAAGATAGATACGTAACAATGATCGGCTAGTCTGGCGAACAGAACAGCGTATCGGGGAGTAGAATGAACAAGGGTTCGAGCAAACCGGTTATTCATTTTCCTGACGTGAACACCTGACCGGCTTGCACCTGAAGCAAATAAACTGGAGCGCACAAACATGTTGTGGCTTGCATTCAGAATGTTATTTCAGGAGCGCGGCAGGCTGATCATCACGCTGGTCGGCATCGTCTTTTCCACGGTGCTGACGCTGGTCGAAGTGGGCATCTATCTCGGCATGATGGGCAACGCCACCAGTGTGGTGCGCCATACCGATGCCGACATCTGGATCGTGTCGCAGAACGTGCCCAATTTCGATTTCACGCAGCCCTTCCCCGCCTATCGCATCAACCGCGTGCGCGCGCTCGACGAGGTGTTGTGGGCCGAGAAGATCCACGTCTGGTTCGCGTTCCTGAAACTGGCGGACGGCAGGCGCGAGCAGGCGCAGGTGATCGGTTTCAATCCGGATACCGGTATCGGCGGTCCCTGGTCTATGGCGAAAGGCAAACCGTCCGATGTCAAAGGCGGGCATTACATCATCATGGATGAAAGTTCGCGGCAGCGCCTGGGCAAGCTCGAGCTGGGATCGTATTGGGAACTCAATCTGTTCAGGGAACAGTCATTCAAGCTGGTGGGATTGTCGCGCGAGGCGCTCAGCTTCACGACGATACCTGTGGTGTTCACGTCTTATAACGAAGTGGATCAAAGCCTGATGGGCACTGACTTCGAGGGTCAGACCTCGTTCATCGTCGTCAAGCTCAAAGACCCGGAACGATTGAAAGAAGTGGTGCAGAAGCTGCGCGCCGTGCTGCCGGACAACGATGTGTATACCAAACAGGGGTTCATCGACCGCACGGTCAATTACTGGACGATCCAGACCGGCATGGGCATGGCGTTTTTCCTGACCGCGATACTCGCCGTGCTGATCGGCGGCGCGATCGTCGGGCAGACGATCTATGCGGGCACGATAGAACACCTGCGCGATTACGGCACGCTCAAGGCGATGGGTGCGAAGAATGGCGACATCAACCTGGTGATCCTGACCCAGGCGGCGGTCAGCGCGGTGCTGGGTTTCGCGATCGGCGTGATCGTGACCTTCGCGTCGCGGCACGGCATCGTCGGCGCGGGCGTGTCGATGCAGTTGCCGCTGCTGCTGTTCGCTGCGGTGTTTGCGATCGTGGTCTTGACCTGTCTGGCGGCGGCATATATCTCGGTGCGCAAGGTCAAGTTGCTGGACCCGGTGATGGTGTTTCGCGAATGACCGCGCAGGTGAAAATCATGGACAAGCCGATACTCGAAACGCGCGCAGTCAGCAAGACCTATGGCGAGGGCGCCGGAAAAGTGGAGGCGCTTGAGTCCGCCTCGGTTACACTGGCGCAGGATGAAGTGCTGCTGATCATGGGTCCGTCCGGCTCGGGCAAGACCACGCTGCTGTCGATCATGGGCTGCATCCTGCGGCCTACGGACGGGGAGGTGCTGGTGCATGGCCGCAACATCAGCGCTTGCGACGAGCGCGAGCTGGCGAATATCCGCCGGCGCTATTTCGGGTTCGTGTTCCAGTCGTTCAATTTATTTCGTTCGCTGACGGCGCAGGAAAACGTCGAGGTGGTGTTAAGGATGAAGGGTAGATCGAAACAGAAGGTTCATGCCGAAGCGGCGGGTCTGCTCGAACGCGTCGGGCTGGCGCGGCGCGCCCACGCCTACCCGCGCGATCTGAGCGGAGGCGAGAAGCAGCGCACCGCGATCGCCCGCGCGCTGGCCGGCGACCCGCCCATCATCCTGGCCGACGAGCCGACCGCCAATCTCGATTCCAAAACCGGCCGCGACATCCTGCAACTGTTGCGCGGCCACGCGAAGGAGTTGCACAAGGCGGTGGCGATCGTCAGCCACGATCCTAAGGTCGAAGAAGTGGCGCACCGGGTGATACATCTGGAAGACGGGAGGTTGAAACCATGAAATGGAAAGCGGTTGCAATCGCAGCGGCAGCGGCCATCATCGCGCTGGTGATGTATCTGGTCCTGCGTCCGGATCGCGGCAACACACCGGCAGTACAGCAGCCTGTTTTGCAGCAGTATATCTCTGCGGAAGGAAAACTGGAGGCGCGGCCCGGCGCGGAGGTGGATGTAGGCAGTGCGATGACGGCGCGCATCGAGCGCTTTCTGGTAAATGTAGGCGAACACGTAGCCAAGGGGCAGGTGATCGCCGTGCTGGATGCCAAAGACCTGACTGCCCGGTTGCATCAGGCCGAGGCCGAACTGGCGGTGGCAAAGGCCAGGCGGAACGAAGTCGCGGCGGGCGCCCGCGACGAGGAGATCAAGCAGGCACAGGCGGTGTTGCAACGCGCGCAGTCCGAACAGATGCAGGCCGATAAGGAATTCAGCCGCTCCGGCCAGCTTTTCAAGGACAAGTTCGTGTCGCGGGCCACGCTCGACAACGCCGAAAGCGCCTACAAGGTCGCAACGGCAAGAATGGCGGAGGCCAAAGAACATTTGCGGCTGTTACAGTCCGGCCCGCGCCGCGAGACGCTGGCGCTGCACGAGGCGCAGGTGTCGCAGGCCGAGGCCAACGTGCGCTATGTGCGCTCGCTGCTGGACAAAACCCGCGTGGTGTCGCCGATCAGCGGTATCCTGATCGAGCGTTATCTCGACGCGGGCGAAGTGGTGATGCCGGAAAAACCGCTAGCCGCGATCGCCGACACCGGCCAGCTGCGCATCAATGCCGAAGTGGACGAGACCGATGCCGGCCGCCTGAAACTGAACGATCCGGTTGAAGTCACCGCCTACGCCTATCCGGGCAAAGTGTATCGGGGGCGCGTCGAAGAGATCGCGGACTATGTAGGCAAGCGCGAGATCAAACCCAACAACCCGGCGGTCAATCTCGGCCTGAAGATCATTCAGGTGAAGATCGCACTGCTCGAAGCGACCCCGCTCAAACTGGGCATGACCGTGGATGTGCGCATCATGCCGGCAGATAGAAAAAAATAATCGATCGATCCGGAATGCGCCCCGACCATGCCGTGGGATGATGAATACTACCCGCAAGCCATGCAGCATCTGCCGTCGCTGGTGCGCGCGAAGGCAATAGCGATCGCCAATGCCCTGCTGGCCGAAGGCCACGATGAAGGCAGCGCCATCCGCATCGCCATCGCCCGCGCCAAAGCATGGGCGTTGCACCATGGATTGACGCCGGAAGATTTGCAATGATCGCCCCCGCCGGACTGGTGCGCAGCCATGGCGGGCGCTATGCAGCTGCGCTCGGAATCGAGCTTACCGCTGCGGATAACGGAGAGCGCTTCAAGTGGTTGCTCGCCGCGATACTGTACGGGACGCGCATTTCGGAACAGCTCGCCACCCGCACCTGGCGCGAGTTTGCGTCACGCGGCGTACTCTCCCCGCAGTGCATGATCGACACCGGCTGGGACGGTCTGGTTGCGATACTCGATGCCGGCGGCTATGTGCGATACGATTTCAAGACCGCCGCCAAATTGCTTGCGGTATGCACTTCCCTGTTGCACGATTACGCGGGCGATCTCGATATGCTGCACGCCGCCGCAACAGATCCGCGCGATCTGGAAGCGAGGCTGAAGGCGCTGGCCAAGGGCGTCGGCGACACGACCGCCGGAATATTTTTGCGCGAACTGTGCGGCATCTGGAGCAAGGCTGCTCCGCCGCTGTCTCCATTGGCGCTGGCCGCGGCGCAGAAGCTGGGCTACTTGCGATACGGGCGATTGCCTGCCGATCGCGCACTGAAAAGATTGCAGCAACTATGGAAGGAAGAAGGGCAGAATGCAGACAGCTTCGCCGATTTTGAGGCTGCACTGGTAAGGGTAGGTCTGCGCCTGCGCCGCGAAGAATCGCACCACCACCTAAAGGATGTGCCGTGAGCAATCTGATCGTGGTCAACAATCCGCGCGACTGGCCGCTAGCCATTCCCGGCGTGAACGTCGTGCCGGCGCGCGCCTACCTGACCGATCCGGCCTATGGCGGCGGCCAAACCGTCAGGGTATTCAACCTGTGCAGGAGCTACCGTTACCAGACGCTCGGCTACTATGTCTCGCTGCTCGCCGAGGCGCGCGGCCACAAGCCGCTGCCGCGCGCGAACACGATCGAGGACCTGCAATCGCAGAACATGGTGCGGCTGCTGACCGAGGGGCTGGACGAGCTGGTCCAGAAATCGCTGGCTCCGATCAAGTCGGACGCATTCGAGCTCAATATCTACTTCGGCCACAGCGCGGCGAGCCGCCACGACCAACTCAGCCGCCAGCTTTTCAACCTGCTGCATGCGCCGCTGCTGCGCGCGGACTTCGAGCGCCGCGGACAGCATTGGCGCATCCGCAGCGTGAAGCCGATTGCAGCCAGCGACATACCGCCACAGCAGCAGGAATTCGCGATCCGGGCCACCACGGAATACTTCACGGGCCGCAGGCGGCGCACGCCCGGACTCTCATCAAAAAGACTTGCGCCGCGCTACAACCTCGCGATCCTGCATGACCCGGACAACCCCGAACCTGCCTCGAATGCGAGGGCGCTGCAAAAGTTCGAGAAGGCGGCGCAGTCGCTGCGCATGCATGTGGAATTCATCACCAGGGCGGATTTCGGCCGTCTGACCGAGTTCGACGCGCTGTTCATCCGCGACACCACGTTCGTCAACCACTACACCTACCGCTTCTCGCGGCGCGCCGCCGCCGAAGGGCTGGTGGTGATCGACGATCCGGACTCGATCCTGAAATGCAACAATAAAGTTTATCTCGCCGAGATCCTCGCCCGGCACCGCATCCCCGCCCCGAAAACTTTGCTGGTGCACCGCGACAACGTGAACCAGATCATCCCCACGCTCGGGCTGCCCTGCGTGCTCAAACAGCCGGACAGTTCGTTCTCGGCGGGCGTCATGAAGGTGGAGACGGCGGAAGAATTGCCTGCCAAGGTGAACGGCCTGCTCGACAAATCCGAGCTGATCGTCGCCCAGGAATTTCTGCCCACCGAATTCGACTGGCGCGTCGGCATCCTCGACCGGCGGCCATTGTTCGTCGCGAAATACTATATGGTTCCCGGCCACTGGCAGATCATCCGGCACGGCGCCGGAAAGCAAAATGACCGCAAGCGCGATTTTGTCGAGGGCAAAACGGAAGCGCTGTCCGTCGGCGAGGCGCCGGACCGCGTGGTGAAAATCGCGCTCAGGGCGGCCAGGCTGATCGGCGACGGGTTCTACGGCGTGGACATCAAGCAGATCGGCAAGCGCCTCTACGTCATCGAGATCAACGACAACCCCAACGTCGATGCGGGCAACGAAGACAGCGTGCTCAAGGATGCGCTCTACCGCGAAGTGATGGGCGTGTTCCTGAAACGCATCGAAGCGCACAAGCGGGGCGCTGCGCGATGAGCGGCAATCCGGGCTGCATACCTTCTCGCCATTAACTTGAAGGCGCAAGAATCGATGGGACTCTGAGCCGATCCCGGTTCTTTCATCTGCTCAAATCCGGCGCCGCATTGATCCTGCCGAGATCTTCCTGATTGGAGCGTATGGGAAATCCGGGGCAGTTCATGCCGGCCCCGAATATTGCTAATACTTGAATTGCCCAACCACATTCTGCAGTTCGGCGGCAATGTTGGCGACATCGCCCGCCATTCTGCCTATATCCTGAATAGCCACATCGTTTTGTTCCGTGACGACAGAGATCTCTTCCAGATTATGCGCCACGTCTTCTGTCGCGGATGCCTGCTCCTTGGTGCTCAAAACAATATTACCCACCAATGCGGTTGCATTGGCGGCCGCATCGACAATTTTGTTCAGCGCTGCGCCGGTAAGCTGGCTCAAGCCGGCGCCTTTCTGTATCTCGATCTCGATATTGCCGATCGCATTCACCGCAGCATCCGTTTCGGATCGGATGGAGTCAACAACACCGGAAATTTCCTTGGTACTGGATGAGGTTCGTTCGGCGAGTTTTCTGACTTCGTCAGCAACCACGGCAAAGCCCCTGCCTTGCTCTCCCGCACGCGCCGCCTCGATGGCCGCATTGAGAGCCAGCAGATTGGTCTGTTCGGCGATTTCCTTGATGACGATCGTGATTTGTCCGATCTTCCGGATGGACTGGTTGAGCTGACTGACGATATTCACCGAGTTGTTGACGGTGGTTACCACGTTCCTGATAACCGTCATGTTTTGCGACACATTTGCATCTCCTTCACGCGCAAGATCTTCATTAAGCTTAACTGCGCCAGCCGCACTTTCCGCCATATCCGCGACCACGGAATTGGCCACCGTGATCTGCTCCATATTGGCCGCAACCGAGGTGATTCTGGAACTGAACTGTTTGTCGCGCTCTATCGATTTTTCCACCTGACCCGAAAGCATCGCGGAAGACTGCACAGCTTTGTCGGCGGCTGATTTGACGCCGGCCACGATCTTTTGCAGGCGGTCTGCCGTTTCCTCGAGAGATCTGGCCATCTGGCCAAACTCATCCTGACGGGTTTGCCCGATTTTCAGCTTCAGGTCGCCCTGGGCGATCTGTGCAAACGCGTCTTGCAGGACACGGATACCCTGATTGATGCTCAACAAAATTCGCCAGCCAAATACGATCAAAACAAGCAGGCTGATGCAGAAAATGGATACCCCGACAAGCACCAGTCTCTTGCCGTTCGCTTTGCTGGTTTCGTAGGTTTGCTTTACCGCGAGTTGCTGCTCTGGAAGCAGCAGGGAGACAGGCTTGACCAGGCCGCTGTGAAATGCCGGCCATTCGTCTTCCAGCATCGGGGTGATCAGGGATTTCTGATCTTTTGCATAAGCGCTATCCAGCTTGTCCAGAAATGCCGGCAACAAAGCGATTTGCTTGTCTATCCTGGCGATTTGCGCCTGGGACCCCCCGTCAAACTTATTACCCGCAGTGGCATTTTTGAAACTTTCCCAATCTTCCAGAATCTTTCCGCGAACTTCCTTGAGGTGGTTGCGCGAACCTGCCGCTGGCATCTGATCAAGCAACACCCCCGCCATCCTGAAGCGAATCTCCTTGATCGCACTATCCATTTCCTGCAAGGCCGTGGCCGGCCGCATCTGGTTTTCGTACACGTAGGCCAATGCTTCGCTGCTCTTATTGACGCTATAGACGTCAACGACGGTCAGCACCAGCGAAGCAATGATCGCCAAAGAAAAAACAAGAATGAGTTTCGCCTTGAGTGTTTTAGGATTCATGACCATGCTCCGTATTACTTCATGCCTGCAGTCGACGACAGACAGGGTGCCTTAAAGAGAGCAGCAATTCTGCATCGCCAGAATTGCCGCATACACTGATACGACAGGGTGGACTATGCGCCCCCATTACCCGCCATTATTCCGGCAATTATTCCGTCGGGTAACCCTTGGCATTCCATTCTGGCATCCCCAGGCGGAACCAATAGACAGTCTTGTACCCGGCTTTGATAGCGACCGCCGATGCCTTGTAACTCTTCCAGCATTCAGCGCCGTTGCAGTAAATGACCACGGCTGTACTTTTATCTGCAGGAAGTTTGCCCAGGTCGAAACTGTCATGGCTCGCATCAAAATCCGCTGCCTTGGCACTCTTTTCCTTGTAGGGGACGCTGACAGCTCCCTTGATATGACTTTCGGCATATTCGTTCGCCACGCGCGCATCGATCACCTTGACACCTGCATCGCTCAACGATTTGGCCTTGGCCGCATCAACCAAAATGGCGCCCTTCAGGCTATCCGGTGTATCGGCCGCAAACGCAGCGCCGCCAAATAGCAGAACAGCCGCCGCAGTTAACGAGACACATGCATTTTTAACGATATTTCTCAGATCAAAACTCATGGTTGCACTCCTAAATAACGATAGTTGATAACGATAAGGGCAATGGATTCGCCGCTTGCAATCTTTGCCCGATATTTGCCGCGGTAATAATGTTAACGGCAATAACCCGGAAATCTTTAGAGGAATAGCAGGGGGAATGACGGTTATTTCAGCGTATCAATTGCTTGCAACCGACGCGCGCGATCGTGTTGCAATGGAGTGCGAGGATAGCCATTAGTCTCTTACAAACCAAATGATCTCAAAACATGACAAGAATTTTGTGTTTGCCAAGTATTGACGAGGGGCTTGGCAAGAAGCTGTCCTTTCGCCCCCCTCTGTCATTTCGACCGAAGGGAGAAATCCTGCTCTTCAATCGACAGCAGGATTTCTCCCGGAGCCTGCACTGAGCGAAGTCGAAGGGGTCGAAATGACAATGCTTTTTGGTTCCGGCTCGTCCGGCTTAGGCATCTCGCGGGTAGGCCGCAGCTCGGGGGTGTTCGTGGTTCATCTTGATATACCGGCCCTATCGACCCGCCCGTATGCGATAAAAAAACGATTCAACCGGCACTTTTTTTAGTAGTATTGGTTACTTCGTCAATTTCAAACAAGGAAACAAAATGAAAAATACTGCTATCCTCACCGCTCTGGTCGTGCTTGCCCTCACCGCATGCAACAAAAAATCTTCTGAAGAACCCTTTGTTCCTTCACCGGTGATTTCGCCCTCAGGCTCTTTACCCCCTGGCCACCCGGCCATCCATACCGGTGATCAGGCAGCGACATCCTCCGGTACATCCGATGTTATCCAGTCGCAAACAGCCACCGTGCTCAGCACGATCAACATTCCCCAATTCACTTATCTGGAGGTCACACAGAACAACCAAACCCGCTGGCTTGCCACCGCGACGAGCGCCGCGAAAAAAGGGGATGTCATTCAGTTCGATAACGGTTCGACCATGGACAATTTCAAAAGCAAAGCACTGAACCGCACCTTCCCCAGCATCACCTTCATCAATCGCGTAACCGTCGTCAAAGGAAAATAATCACGCCGCTTACTCCTGGTATATTTAACGCTGAAAACCTGAAAACAAAATTCGTATCTCCGCTATGTCGCCGCGCATCTTCGCCCATCATGTTCGCACATCAAGCGATAGCCTCCCAGGGCGACTGGATTTCCACTCCTTCGCCCCCACGGGGGCAAGGTTGGAATGCGGGTAAAAACGCCAATTTGTTCGCGGCTTCCCCCTAATTCTATTTCTGATTTAGAACAACGCGAATTCGTTGATGTGGAAGCGACCCCGCTGATTCAGCCGCCTTCGCTGACTATCGGCGCCGGTTCTTTCGGCGGCGCACCGATTTTGATGCGTTCGTATTCCGCGATCACCTGTGCGCCCAGCAACAGCAGCGTTGCTGCCACTTCCATGCTGAGCAGCACGACGATGGCCGTGGTGAGCGAGCCATACACCACGCTCACCTGCGACAGTGTGCCGAAATACCAACCCAGCGCATGGCGGATCAATTCCCACAGCAGGGCCGCCGTGGCTCCGCCTATCAGCGCGTGACGCGCCGTCAGCCTGCCTACCGGCATGAAATAGTAGATCGCTGAAATGAGCAGGATTTCCCCGAACACACCGGCAACATAGATCAGCCAGCGCGAGAAGCCGCCCAGCGACCAGCTATGCCCCAGGATAACGATATGCTCGCCGCCTATCGCCATCAGGTCGACGATAACGAACGTGCCCAGAAACAGCACCGCGCTGATGAAAAAAATATAGCCGAAAGGCAACAACAGCAGGGAAACCAGGATGTGCCGCTTGCGCTTCTCCACCCGGTGCATAAAGATCACCGAGATCGCACTCTCCAGCACCTTGAAGCCGAGCGAGCTGAAAAACAGCATCGTGACGAGCAGCACCCAGCCGATTACCTCGCGGTGATCGAGAAACGCCTGCAGCTCCGCCACCACCGCCTTGCCTTCGCCCGGCGCCACATACTCCAGCGCCGTGTCCAGCGTCGCCAGCAGCACGTCCTGGTCGATCACCTGCGACAGCGCGATCACAACGAGGATGAGCAGCGGCACGATCGAGAGCAACGCATAGTAGGCCACCGCGCCGGCGAGCAGCAGGCCCTGGTTGGCCTGAAAAGCTTTCAGAACCTTGAGCGCGAAGGCAACGGGATTTCTTAGAATAAAGGTTGTTCTGGGGTCGATGAGCTTCATGGGTGTGATGAGCTTCACGGGTTGCCGGAATTAGCAGGTTGATTCTAACGCGGCTGGCTTGCGGTTCATGTACGTTACCGCACATAAAACATAAGTGGGCTTCTAAAAATTCAGAGTTCGCCCAAATGCCCCACAAGGGGACGCCGATCCGCTACGAGCAGAAGCAGCCCGTGCGGAATCGTCAGCAAGGCGCGGAAAACGAAGTTTCAGTGTAGGGTAACCTTTAGGTTGGCCGGAACTAAATTTTTTCGTAACGCAGCATAACCAGCGACTTGGCTGTCGTCTTTTGACAGCTTAGTCGAATGGCTAGCTGTTACATCAGTTGGGATGAAATGTGAATTTTCAGAGGCACCCCCTAAAAGGTGAGCATATAAGCGACCATGGCGGCACGCTATTCATACCGCAAAAAATCCTCCGCCAGGGCATCGGCTCCGAAACGGTCGATCAGGTTTCCGATCTCGGGCACCAGCACGTCGTCCTCATCTTCTTCCAGGATCCCCTCGCCCACCAGGCTGGCGCCCATGCCGTCGAGTATCGCTCCCTGCACATCCTCGAGCGTTGCCGGGTTTTCGCGATTCTCGTCGTTCATGACTTCTTCTATCACCCGCGAGAGCGCTTCGCTGGCAAAGGCGTAGATGAAGTCCATCGCTGCCGCCGAATCTCCGAACTGTTCGATCAGTTCGTCCAGTTCGTCGATGACCGATTCGTCGACGTCGAAGTGGTGCAGGTGTTCGTCTTCGTCCATTTCTTCAGGCATTCCATGCTTGAGGAACGAGCGGATCGCGGCCAGCGTTACCGGCTCGCCGGAGTCCAATTGGTCGATCAGGGTTTCGATGAGGCTGGATAGTTCGGGGCTTACGCGGGCGGCGATGTCGATCGGATTGCGCATCATGATTTATCCTCCTGTTTGATTTGGCTATTACGCATGGATTCTGGTTTATTTGGCGTCGGCGCGCAACCTGATTTTGTAAAGATTCAAACGGCCTCTGAACCGATCAATTCCAGCGCCCCCGGCGCCAGCGGCGGATGACCATATAGCCGCCGATCATACCGCCGAGATGGGCAAAATGCGCGACGCCAGCCTGGGTCCCGGTCACGCCGAGCGTCAGTTCGATGCCTGCGTACAGGATCACGAACAGCCATGCGGGCAAGGGTATCGGAGGGATCAGCAGCATGATGACCCGGTTCGGAAAGAACATCCCGTAGGCGAGCAATAGCCCGAACACGCCGCCGGACGCGCCCAGCGTGGGATAAACGTTTCCGGCCAGACTCGTGACCAGCAATTGCATCAGCCCGGCCGACAGGATGCTGGCGAAATAGAGTTGGAGGAACGCTCGACGCCCCAGCAAGTATTCCAGTTCGCTGCCGAACATCCACAGGCCGTACATGTTGAAGGCAATGTGGGTGATGCTGCCGTGCAGGAACGCATAGGTCACGGGCTGCCAGGGCATGAAGTTGTGTTGCAGCGGCCACAGCGCAAAACTGATTATCATTCCATCACCGGCGACGGTCTGCAGCAGGTAGCAGGCTATCGTGGCGATGAGGATAATTCGAACACCGGGCGGCATGGGGCGCATCGTCAACCTTTCTTCCTGGATGAAGGATTCGGGCCAAGCTTACCAAAAGCAGCGTGGTCGGATTGTCTCAGTCGACAATCGATTCCGCAGCGTGATAGTCCAGGCCGAACGCCTCGGCGACTTTCCTGTGCGTTACTTTTCCGCCGATGATGTTGAGCCCCTTCAGCAGCGCCGGAGAATCCCTGAGCGCCTGCCGGTATCCCCTGCTCGCCAATTGCAGCACATAGGGCAAGGTCGCGTTGGTCAGCGCGAGCGTGGAGGTGAGCGGCACGCCGCCGGGCATGTTGGCCACGCCGTAGTGGACGATGCCATCGACGATGAAGGTGGGATTTTCGTGCGTGGTGGGATGCATGGTCTCGACACAGCCGCCCTGGTCGATGGAGACATCGACGATCACCGCGCCTCTGTGCATGATCTCGAGGTCTTCGCGGCGGATCAGACGGGGTGCTATGGCGCCGTGCACCAGCACCGCGCCGATGACCAGATCGGCATCGGCGATCTGCTTGAGCAGCGTGTGCCGGTCCGAAAATATCATCTGCACGTTGGCGGGCATCACGTCGCTGAGATAGCGCAGCCGCTCCAGCGAGGTGTCGAGGATGATGACTGTGGCGCCCAGCCCGGCCGCCATTTTTGCCGCATTGACGCCGACCACGCCGCCGCCGAGTATCACCACCCTGGCGGGCGGCACGCCCGGTACGCCGCCAAGCAGGATGCCGCGCCCACCATAAAGATTCTCCAGATACTTGGCGCCTTCCTGCACCGCCATGCGCCCGGCCACTTCGGACATCGGTGTCAGCAGCGGCAGTTCGCGCGAGGGCAGTTCGACTGTTTCATACGCGATGCAAACCGCGCCGGAGGCGATATGCGCCCTGGTCACAGACTCGCTGGCGGCAAAATGAAAGTAGGTGAAGATGACCTGGCCGGGCCTGATGCATTTCCATTCCGGCTCGACCGGCTCTTTCACTTTCACAATCAGCTCGGCTGCCGCCCAGACCGCATCGGCATCCTTTGCGATCTGCGCGCCTGCTGCCCGGTATAGCGCATCGCCGAACCCGCTGCCCAGCCCCGCTCCCGCTTCGACGATGACCGTGTGCCCGGCCGATGCCAGCGCCGCCGCCCCCGCCGGCACCAGCGAGACGCGGTTTTCATTGGTCTTGATTTCTTTTGGTATGCCGATTTTCATGTGATTAACCCGTTGGCCAATCGTTAAAAGGGAATGGTATCTCTTCAGTGGCAAAAGTCAGGAAATCGACGATCTGCTGCAAGTAGCGTCCCATGCTGCGGCCAAACGAAACCAGGCGGAGGTTGGGCGTGCCGTTCAGCAACGTCATCACAAATTGAATGACGGTAACGATACAAATCACTGTTCCGCACACCTGGAATGCAAAGGCCATCAACAGCATGAACAATCCGCGTATCCATATGTTGCGCCGGTCTATTGGTGTATCAGGGGTGTCATTCATGGCTGGTTCTCCTGTTAATGGTTGGATGATGCCCGGTCGACCTGCGCGGCAAGTTCATACAGCCCGCTGGATATTTCCACCTGGTAAGCATAAGGCTCTTGCAGGCGGCGCAACGGCTCGGGCAGCAGGGCAAGATTGGCTGCCGCGTGGCTGCGGATATCTGCGAGCGTCGCGGCTGTCGCCAGACGCTTGCCACCCCGCATCATTGGCATGATAAGCGGCTCGCCCGGTTGCGTATCCACTTCAAGCGCGACGACGTCCGATTCGATGCGGCCATCGGCATCGCAATGGCGATACACCTGCTTGCGCCCGGGCCAGGTCTGCTTGCCTTCGGAACGCTTGCGGCGCGGCTTGCCGGCATATTCCTGAAGCTTGTAGGCGCAGTCGAGATAGGGCATGTCGCTCGATGTGTCCATGCGCGTACCGATACCGAAACCATCCACCGGTGCGCCCGAGCCCATCATGTCGCGCAGCAGATACTCGTCCAGGTCGCCGCTGGCGAAGATCGTGACATGCCGGAGTCCGCCCATATCCAATATCTGCCGCACCTGGCGGGCATGATCGGCGAGATTGCCGGAATCGATGCGCACGCCCTTGACCCGGATGCCTTCCCGTTCCAGCCTGGGCGCGAGCGCCACCACCTTGCGCGCAGCAGCTTCGGTGTCGTAGGTGTCGATCAGCAGCACGACATTGTCCGACTGGGCATGGGCGAAATGCTCGAAGGCCAGCGTCTCGTCGTCGTGAGCCTGCACGAAGGAATGCGCCATCGTACCGAACAGCGGGATGCCGAACTGCATGCCCGCCTGCACCGTCGCGGTTCCGGTGAATCCCGCGATATAACTGACGCGCGCCGCCAGCAGCCCCGCTTCCGCGCCGTGCGCGCGGCGCAGCCCGAAATCCACCAGCAGTTTGTCCGGCGCCATCAGCACGATGCGCGCCGCCTTGGAAGCGATCAGCGTCTGGAAGTGCAGCAGGTTGATCAGCCGCGTCTCGACCAGTTGCGCCTGCGCGATCGGTGCGGTCACGCGCAGGATGGGCTCGTTTGGAAAAAACACCGTGCCTTCCGGCATCGCGTGCACATCGCCGGTGAAGCGCAGCGTTTCAAGACTGGCAAGAAATCCGTTGCTGAATCGGCCGGTGTTTGCCAACCATGCCAGTTCTTCGGAAGAGAAGTGCAAGCCTTCCAGAAATTGCAGTGATTGCTCCAGACCAGCCGCCATCAAAAAGCCGCGCCCGGGACGCAGTTTGCGCACGAAAAATTCGAACACCGCGATCTCCTCCATGCCGGCGTCGTGATAGCCCTGCAGCATCGTGAGCTGGTAGAGATCGGTGAGCAGCGCGCTGCCCGTGAGGTTACTCGGGGAATTCATGATGAGAACTCCTCCAGCGTAATGCGCCGCGCACCCCGTCCAAGCATTTCCGTTTCGGCGCGTTGTCCGTCGCCGGGCTGGACATCCACCGCGCGGATCGCGTCGGCTAACAAAAAAACCCCATAGCCGAGTTTCAGCGCATCGCGCACGGTGTTGAGCACGCAGTAATCTGTCGCAAGGCCGCCGATGAACAGGCGGCGGATGCGGGCGGCGTGCAATTTCCGGTGCAGGTTCGTGCCCTGAAAACCGGAGTAGGCATCCTGTTTCTCTGTCGTTGCCTTGGAGATGATCACGGTGGCTGGCGGCAATTGCAGCGCGGCAGCGATTGCCGCCCCGCCTGTTTTTGCGACGCAGTGCGGCGGCCACGGCCCGCGCTGCGCGCGGAAGGAACAGTGCTGCACCGGGTGCCAGTCGCGCGTCGCATATACCGGCAGATTTTGCATCGCGAAAATTATCAGGTAACGGTTCAGCACAGGCACCACCTCGTCGCCGCGCGGCACCGCCAGACTGCCGCCGGGCAAAAAATCGTTCTGCACGTCGACGATCAGCAGCGCATCGCCCGTTCGAGGTTGGCAGTCATCCCGATTCGGTGTGTCCATGTTTCACTTTCTCATTACGAAAATCACCCTTGAAACCACAATTCAAGCCACAGAGAACACAGAGATGAAGCAGGTTTCTGGTTGTTTGACCACTTACCTGAAGGATGATCGCAATCACTGTAGCAACAAATTGATTTTCTCTGTGAACTCTGTGTTCTCTGTGGCAAATGTTTTTTCAGAATTCTAGCCTTTGATACAGATCAGCGGCACCACCCGCGCCACCTTGCGCGCCAGCCCGGCATGGTCGGCCGCGTCCACCACCGCGCTGACATCCTTGTAAGCGCCCGGCGCCTCTTCGGCAACCCCGCGCATTGAGGGGCTGCGTATCAATATCCCGTGACCTTCCAGATCGTCGACCACGTGCCGGCCATTCCAGTTGCGCAGCGCCTGATGGCGGCTCATCGCGCGCCCCGCCCCGTGGCATGCCGAGCCGAACGCGAGCCGCATGCCCTGCTCCGTCCCGGCCAGGATATAAGAGGCAGTGCCCATGCTGCCGCCGATCAACACCGGCTGACCGGCATCGCGCAACGCGGCGGGCAGATCGGGATGTCCCGGACCGAACGCGCGCGTCGCGCCCTTGCGATGCACGTAGAGTTTTTTCGTTTTTCCATCGACCTGGTGGTCCTCGACCTTGCAGGTGTTGTGCGACACGTCATACAGCAGCGGCAGCCGTGCCTGCGGCAGCACCTGCGAGAAAATCGATCGCGTCAGATGGGTCAGTATCTGGCGGTTGGCCAGCGCGCAATTGATCGCCGCGCGCATCGCGCCGAGATAATCTTTTCCGAGCGGCGAAGCGATCGGCGCACAGGCCAGCTCTCGGTCGGGTAGTTCGATGCCGTAGCCGGGTGCAGCGATCACCATGCGCTTCAAAAATTCGGTGCCGATCTGGTGGCCGAGCCCGCGCGAGCCGCAATGGATGCTGACCACGACATCGCCCTGCTTCACGCCAAACGCGGCGGCGATCTCCGGCGCATACACGTCGGTCACCAATTGGATTTCAAGGTAATGGTTGCCGGAACCGAGCGTGCCCATCTCGTCGCGCTGGCGTTTTTTTGCCTGTTCGGAAACCTGCGACGGGTCGGCGCCGCTCATGCAGCCGCCCTCTTCGATGCGCTCCAGATCGGCCGCCGTGCCGAAGCCGCGCTCCACCGCCCAGCGCGCGCCGCCGCGCAGCATCGCGTCCATCTCCGCGGCGTCCAGCCTGATCGCGCCGGTGCTGCCCATGCCCGCCGGTATCGTGTGATACAGCGCATCCGCGAGCCGCGCTTTCACTGCTTCGATGTCCGCCATGTGCAGGCCGGTGTGCAGCGTGCGCACCCCGCAGGAGATGTCGAAACCCACGCCGCCCGCCGACACGACGCCGCCCGCGTCGGCATCGAATGCCGCGACGCCGCCGATAGGGAAGCCGTAGCCCCAGTGCGCGTCGGGCATCGCCCAGGATGCTTCGACGATGCCCGGCAGCATCGCGACGTTGGTGACCTGCTCATAGACCTTGGCATCCATGTCGCGCAGCAACATCTCGCTGGCGAAGATCACGCCCGGCACGCGCATTTTTCCGAACGCCCTGATGTGCCATTCGAATTCCGATTTGCGTTCGAACAATGCGATATCCATGACGATTCCTCAGTTTTATTGAGCCGGTCATCAAAAAACCTTGTAGGCTGGCGGTGAGGTACGAACCCCAGCGTTTGGTGACCTCGAACATGCTGGGGTTCGCGTTGCTGTGTCAATTCTGCATCGAGCTTGCTCGATAGCAGATTGCCTGACTTTGTTGCACCGCCAGCCTACGCCTGCTACACGTCCACCACGCATTGTGCGAGCCAGCCGCCGTCCGGCTGCTGGGCAACCTTCAGCGAAGTATAGGTCGCTCCTTTTATTTCGACCGCAGGATGATGGCGTGCCACCTCCAGCGCTTCTCCCCATACCTGTGAGGTGAGACTATTTCCCTCCAGATGCACTTCAAAGCGGCTGAACAACATTTTGCGCGTGACCATTTCGAAGTTCAAACTGTTGAGCCAATCGACCAACAGCAACTCGGCATTGGGCGCCATGCAGGTGAGCCGGATCATTTCCTTTGGTTCCACAATCGCCAGGTCGGCGATCACTGCCGTCAGCGCCAGCGCAGCCTGCTCGAAAGCCTGCGCCAGCGTCGCTCCCAAGCCGCGCACGCCGACATCGGCTTGATGCGGGAAGTGTTCCCAATGGGCGGTGACAGCCATATGTTATTTTCTGATTGGTTAGATGCAGTTCGATTGTGCGCCCATTCTTTTCGCCCGGCAAACGCTCGCCAGCCATGCTAAAGTGCAACGCATGCAAAACTGAATCGCAGCCATGCAACGCATGAAGGGAATACCGCCCATGATGCCCGCACAGCCCCTGTCTGAAAACATTTCACCGGACTTGTTGCGCCAGCAGCAACTGGTGAAAGCTTTGTGCGCACCCGGATATTTTTCCCTTAAGCCCAAGGTTGAAGAAACGCACATCTCCTGGGTGCTGCTTGCCGGACAAGATGCCTACAAGATCAAGAAAGCGGTCGATCTGGAGTTCCTCGATTTTTCCACGCTGGAGTTGCGCCGCTTTTATTGCGCAGAGGAGTTGCGCCTGAATCGCCGCCTTGCTCCCAGTCTCTACCTCGATGTCATTGCGATCGGCGGCAGCCCTGATGAGCCTGTGTTGGGTAAAAAACCCGCGATCGAGTACGCGGTGCACATGCGGCGCTTCGCCCGAACCGCCATGATGGATAGCATGCTGGAACGCGGCGAAATCACCCCCGCGCATATCGACAAACTTGCTTCCGTGATCGCCGATTTTCACAATGCGCTGCCGCCTGCCGCAGCCGATTCTCCATATTGCGCGACAACCGAAATAGAAAAAGCAGCGGAACAAAACTTTGCACCCTTGCCGCAACTGCTCGGTGCGCCCGGCGACCAGACGATGCTGGAAGCGGTGCGCCAGGCCAGCGTGCTCGAGTTCGCCGCCTGCTTGCCGCTGTTCCGGCAGCGCGCGGCGGCAGGCTATGTGCGCGAGTGCCACGGCGACCTGCATCTCGGCAACATCGTGCTGCTGGACGATATTCCCACCCCTTTCGACTGCATCGAGTTCAGCGCCGCATTGCGCTGGATCGACGTGATCAGCGAGATCAGCTTCACGATCATGGATCTGTTGCGGCGTGGCCGTCCGCAACTGGCCTGGCGATTGCTCAACGCCTATCTGGAGAACACCGGCGATTATCGGGGATGCGGCGTGCTGCGCTTCTATCTCGGCTACCGCGCGATGGTGCGCGCCAAGATCGCCGCGATACGCGCCAATCAGCGCGGCGCAAGAATGAAAAATGAGTTGAAATCCTGCCGCAGTTATCTGCGTCTGGCCAGTAGCTGCCTGACACGCCGCCGTCCCGCGTTGATCATCACCCATGGGCTGCCCGGTTGCGGCAAGAGCACCTTCGCGCAGATCGCGCTGGAGCGGCTGGGCGCGATACGCATCCGCTCGGATGTCGAGCGCAAGCGGCTGTTCGGCTTGGCGGCGCTGGCCGACAGCAAGGCGCAGACCGGTGCGGACATCTACAGCATGGATGCGACACGGCGCACCTACGCCCGCCTGCATGAGCTGGCACGCGGCGTGCTCGCAGCAGGATTTCCCGTCATCGTCGATGCCGCTTTCGTGCTGCATGCCGAACGCGAGGGCTTTAGCGCGCTTGCGCAGGAGATGGCCGTGCCCTTCGTGATCGCCAGTGTGCAGGCAGACGCGGCAGTGCTGGCGGAACGGCTGGCGCTACGGAGCAGACAAGGCAACGATCCCTCAGAAGCCGACATTGCTGTAATGCAAAAATTGCAGCTTGTTCAGGAGCCGCTGCGGGATCGGGAACGGGCCGCTGCCGTGACTTTCATCAACAACGGCAATGTAGCTGCGCTGCGATCTGCGGATGAAGCATGGAAGATGCTCGATACGCACCTGGCATGAGGCTTGGATCAGAATACCTGCCAGCACACGAACCCATGTGTGTGAAATATACGCTGCGGAATAGCGGAACTTCACCAAGTTCGGCAAACGACACAAAGGGGAAGTTTGGGCAACTAATTTGACTGCCCGATAGCGGTCGTTCATGACCTGCGGCTACTAACCCATAACTGCCCGTCATCCCTAATTTCTTGATTCCCTATAGCGGTCGTTCAGCAAACAGCCCTAGCTGGATACACAAGATCGCGCAAATGAGTTCAACATTCAGTCGGGTTTACAATCAAAATGCGCAAATCTTCTATGATGCCGTGCTGCTATTTCTACACCGCTACTGTCGCTACCTAGGTTTCCTGGCTGAGTTGAGCGGCGAAGGCTTTTCACTCTTGGCATCAGATAAGGGATGAACAGGCGGAATAACTGCAGCAAGTAGTTGTAAACGTCCAGTGACAATGCCGCGTAAGGTGATCATTTCGTTTGCCACCTCCTGCAGTTTTGTCGCCGGACCCTGCACCAGAATGACTTCCATCAACTGATCCTCAGTCAGGTGCACATGCAGCGAGCTGATCACTTCATCGATATGCTTGAATTGCAGGTCGGCCAGCTTCTTCTGCAGGTCACGAGTCAGGCGATCATAGAGCAGCGTGATCGTCCCGACCATCACCTCGTTGCCCAGTGTGCGCTTGTGCTCGCTGAGCTGGTAATTCACCATCTCGCCTATCGCCTGCGAACGGCTCTCGTATCCACGGCTCTCCACCATGCGGTCGAGCTCGATCAGCAGCGGCGGCGGCAGCGAGATACTGACGCGGCTGACCAGTGTGGAAATTTTTTTCCGGGTGCTGGTTTTCATCGCACTTCTTTCAGAACATATAGCTGTAACGTTCGATTTCCCACTTGCTCACGGTGAGGTGATACGCTTCCCATTCTTCGGTTTTGTAATGAATGAATTCATCCTTCAATTCCTTGCCCAGCGCCTGCTCGACCAGCGGATCCGCCGCAAAAGCAGCCACGGCTTCCTGCAGCGTCTGTGGCAGAAAATCAATGCCGCGTCTGGCGCGCTCGGTTTCCGAAATGCCATACAGATTATCTTCGTTTGGATTGCCGGGGTCGAGCCCCTCGCGTATTCCTTCCAGTCCGGCAGCAAGCACCAGCGCAGCAGCCAGATAGGGGTTGACGGCACCGTCGGCGTTGCGCGATTCGCAGCGCCCGCCACCGGCCGGTACCCGTACCGAGTTGGTGCGGTTGTTGGAGCCGTAAGAGTTGAATACCGGGGCCCAGCTGAAGTAGCTCATCTTGCCCTGCCTTACCAGTCTCTTGTAGCTGTTGACGGTGGGGGCAAAGGTCGCGCACAACGCAGGACCGTGCTTGAGGATGCCGGCGATGAACTGGCAGCCTAGCTTGCTCAAGCCGATGCCGCGCGGGTCATCCTTGGGATCGCAGGCAAACAAATTATTGCCTGTGTTGATGTCGTACAGCGACATGTTGAAGTGCGCACCGGTGCCGGTCTTGTCGGCAAAGGGCTTGGGCATCATGGTGGCGAGCAGACCTTCCTCCCTGGCGTAGTGCTTGGCCATGTAGCGGAAGAAGGTGAGACGGTCACACATGGTCAGCGCATCACTGTAATTGAAGTCGAATTCGAACTGGCTGTTGCCATCCTCGTGATCGAACGAATAGAGATCCCAGCCGAGGCCGTTGATGGCGCTCGCCATCTTGTCCAGCCAGCCGAAGTTGTCCATGAAGCCGCGCACGTCGTAACAAGGCTTGGTCAGTTTGTCGTCTGGATTCGGCACCACCAGTCGGCCATCCGGCTCCTGTTTCAGCAGGTAGATTTCACACTCGATGCCGAGATTGAAGCCAAACCCCATCTCTGCCGCCGTTGCCAGTACATTCTTGAGCGCCACCCGGGTATTGAGCGGATAAGGCTTGCCTCGAAAGCCGTTGTCGGCAGGCATCCAGGCCACCTTGGGCTCCCATGGCAATTGGATGATATGGTCGAGATCCGGGATGGAATTCAATTCGTCGTCGCTCGGCGCCTGGCCCAGGCCGTCCAGCGCATAACCGGTATAGCGCTCTGAACCGGCCGCCATCTGCGGCAAATGGTCAATGGGCACAACCTTGGCCTTCGGGATGCCGTGGATATCGACGTAGGCGCCGATGCAATATTTCACACCCTTGTTCTTCAGCTCCTCCTGAATTTTGTTGATTTCCGCTAAAGATTTCGTCATACCATACCCTTCAAAAAAATCGGTTATTAGCCGTGCACACGACTGAAGTACGAATGTGCAAGGGGAGGTTCTTCGTGCATACCCTGCCTGATCAACTGGCTCAAGTCATCCACCATCCAGGAAAACCACATTGCGCCTTTGTCGGCATTGGAAATGCTGGGCTTTCCGGTGACACCATTGAGGCTTGTGCGGTTCACCGGGTGGGAGAACACCAGTCCGGCAGTACGGTCCGGGTCATCCGCGATCCCAAGTTTGTCGTTGCGCACCATGTCGGGCGCTTTGGCCAGCATCAGCGAAGTTTCGGCGTCGTTCGCGTGCCAGTCATCGCCATCGGCGCGGTGGAATCCGCGCACCCGCGGGCTGAGCGTGCCGGAATTGAACACGCACATCATCATGTCATCGTGTTCGCTGCGCAGCATTTCCACCGCACAGCGCAGAGGCGCCGCATTGGTGACATGGGTATTGACAATAAACAGGCGGCGCACTCCGCTATAGTAGGCCCAGTCGCCAATATCCTTGATCAGGTTGATCAACGTGATCGGCGACACGGCAACCGTGCCCGGCCAGCGCCGACTGTGACCGATCGAACAGCCGTATGGCATGGTGGGCAGCATCGGCACCTGCACCTTGTCTGCCACGGCGCGGCAAAGAATATCGGCCAGGATGTAATCCATGCCGCAGCCAAGATGCGGTCCGTGCTGTTCGGTCGCGCCGATCGGCAGGATAGCACTGCTGTTCGAGGCACTAAGCGCTGGGGGAAGTTCGTCCCAGGTGGTATGTGACCATTGCATCGTCATGATCACTCCACGCTATCGGCAACGTTGACGAAACGGATCATGTGAGGTTTTACTTCTGCATCGGGATCCGTCACCAGCTCCTGCGGATGAATGAGTGCTTCAAGACGTGCCCTGGTCGCCAGGAATTCCGGGCTGGCGAACTGTTCTGCACTGCGCGGACGCGGCACCGAAACTTCGATTAGCTCTTGCACCTCACCGGGATGCGACTTCAGCACCAGTATTCGGTCGGCAAGGAAAATGGCTTCATCCAAGTCATGCGTGATGAACAGCACAGTGATGTCGATGTTGCGCCATATATCCAGCAAATGCGTTTGCATCTTGACGCGGGATTGCGCATCCAGCGCGCCGAACGGCTCGTCCATCAGCAGAATACGCGGCTGATTCACCAGCGCACGGGCGATCGCCACACGTTGCTTCATGCCACCGGATAATTCGTGCGGATACGCGTTGGCGAACCTCTCGAGCCCGATCAACTCCAGCCAGAGTTCCGCCTCTTTACTGGCGTCGTCGGCACTCATGTTGTTCATTTCGAGGCCGAACATGACGTTCTTTTTTACCGTAAGCCAGGGGAAAAGCGTGTAGCCTTGAAATACCATGCCCCGGTCACGGCCCGGTCCGGTCACCGGCTTGCCATCCAGCAGCACCTCGCCCGAGGTATGGGATTCCAGACCCGCAAGAATCCGGATCAGAGTCGATTTGCCGCAACCGGATGGCCCGATCACGCAGACGAATTCGCGACGATGGGTCTTGAAGTTGACATCCTTTAGCGCCGTGACATTGCCCTTGGTCGTCTTGTAGTCCTTGCCCAGATGTTTCACTTCAAGGATAACCTCGCGCGATTTCAGGCGATCAAACCGGCTCCGCACAGATTCGGATTGATCAAGGTAGCTCGGCAATTGACTGAACGTGTTCATATCTATTCCTTGTTGGCCGAAAGGTTCCAGCGGAACAATCTTTTGCCCAGAGCGGCGAGCAACAAATCGCCGCCGAGGCCGAGAAAGCCGATCATGAAGATGGCTGCGTAGACGTTATCAAAATGCTGGTAACGCGCCTGCTGGGTGATGAACCAGGTAATGCCCGACGAAGTGCCGATCAACTCGGCCACGATCAGATAAGTCCACGCCCAGCCCAGCAGGATGCGCTGATCGCGGTAGATGTCCGGCAGCACCCCCGGAAGAATCACGCGAAACAGGAGCTTGATCCGGCCGGTACCCAGCGTCATCGCCGCTTCGATCAGTGCGTAGTCAAGCTTGCGGGTGGTATTGGCGATGATCAATATCTGTTGAAATAGTGTGCCGATCACGATAATGGCAATTTTCGGCCCGTCGTAAATACCGAGGATTGCCACGGCCAGCGCACCGAATGCCGGTGCGGGCAGGTAGCGGAAAAATTCAACAAATGGCTCATTCAGCCTTGACACAGCGCTATAGGTGCCGCAAAGGATACCCAACGGAACACCGATCAGCGAGGAGATCACGAAGCCCCAGAAAATGATCCGAATGCTGTGCCAAAGACTCTCGTGCAACCTCTGTCCGTCGTGCTGTTCCGGCGCTGCCGTGAATCCTGTATAGAACGCTTTTGCAACCTCATGCGGCGCGGGGAGATAGATGGGATTGGCGGGCTGACCCTGGGGCGCGATCTTGCCCGTGGATTGCATATTGGAAAGCTCGTCCCTGAACGTCGCTTTGTCGACCAACATGCCCACCTGAAAATAATCCACATCGCCCGGGTTGCTGATCAACACCTTCGGATGCCAGATAAAAGGCAGATAGCTGACCATGCACCATATCAGCAAGGGAAACAGGAACGAAGCGACGCCTAGTATCGTTTTCTTGTTCTGCGGCAGTTCTCGCCGCACCGCAAACCAGGAGCTGGTATTCATACTCGGTCCCTTACCCTTATTCCTGTATCTTCAATGCCGGAAATTTCAAATGTCTTGCCAAAGTCCCGCAATTCTCCGCGGGACACTTGGTGTTTTCTCTTCAGACTGCTATCGAGGCCGGTATTTCGAATCAGAAGCTGTACCTCAATCCGGCTGCGAACGTGTTGTTGCCCAGGTATCTGCCATTGGTATCCGTGTAGAAAGTCTTGTTGGCATTGGTGGTGATGAACGCAGCAGTGGCACTTACTCATAAGTCAGAAATATAGGCGACACTTGGATGTCCAAAGAATGACCGTACCAAGCTCGGATTATTTCTGATTGTGTTCAATTGTGAATCAACCTTTTCAGCCAATTTCTCCCCCGTTC
>Ga0315268_10001691_pt1 | contig 25403 bp, 22 predicted proteins | sample C1_top_MG_FD_204535 | JGI IMG/M metagenome (GOLD analysis project Ga0315268, IMG submission 204535) | Sediment microbial communities from Yellowstone Lake, YNP, Wyoming, USA - C1_top | ecosystem: Environmental > Aquatic > Freshwater > Lake > Sediment | place: USA: Wyoming | collected 2017-08-01
CGGGATGCTGGAACGGCGTACGCACCAAGTCCGCAACGGTGCCGGGCATTCTGGCTCTCCATCAGATCGAATCCCGCCAGGCTTATCTTGGGCAGGCCCCGGCTTGCCAGGCGCAGGCACACTGCGTGTCGCTGATTGGCCGGCACCGGCAGCGCACCGCCGGCCCCGGCGAACTTGTGCGTCACGTTCTTCTGCCGCAGCGAGCTGATGATCAAGCCGACGTCGCGGCCGGAGAAGTTGGTGTAGAGGACGCGGGAATCGCGGGTCTGGCCCCAGATCCAGGCGCCGGCGAGCAGCGCGATCATTGCGGCCACGCCGAGCATTGCGCCAAGCTGCGGGCTCCCGAGGGCCGCGAGCTGTTGCGCGCGGACGCAGGAGGCCGCGGGCGCAACTACTGACATGGTGCCCCGTCGGCGTATTTCAGTCCGGCGTCGGTGAGCTCATCGAGTTGCATTGGCACTGCCTTCGCGTTGCATCAGATAGAGCCGATTATGGGCAACGCGCGTCGGGTCAATCGTGCAAGAAGAGGGTGTTTTAGGGCGCTTATTCCGACCCCATGCGAGCGCTACCGGGTGCTAATCTTCGAACCGATCAGCCGGCATCGGCCGCCTGGCTCGTACCAGAATTTCAACTTATGGACTCTCGCACGCATGATCTACTTGCTATAGAGCCACCATGCACCGCAAAGATACACAAGGTGGGTGGCGTCGATGATGGGGATATAGGGGATACGCAAACCGAATACTTGCAATACGGCACTGCCGAGCAAGATGAGCAGGCCAAAGCCTATAATCCGTTGTATGAGTGCGGCGATGTGCGAGAGCACTTGATTGGCGTTGATTCTCATGGTGGCTTCCTTATTTCTGATTTGCGCCCAAGGCGTCAATGGAATGGGCGATGTAATTCAGTCCGACGCCGGCGAACTCATCGAGTTGCATTGGCATTGCCTCCACCTTGCGTCAGACGCAGGCAATTATGGGCAACGCGCGCCGAGTCAATCGTGCAAGAAGAGGGCGTTTTAGGGTGCTTATTCCGACCCGATGCGAGCGCTGGCGGGTGCTAATCATCGAACCGATGAGCCGGCACACGGTCGCCTGGCTCGTACAAAGCAACTCAGAAAGTTGGCGTCGGACCATCCATCGGTGATGTCCCACCTTGAAGTCCGCGACATTGCCAGAACCGCATGGCATGCTGAGCGTGGCAAGATCGATCAGGCGATAGCGATCAGGCGGCTCCTGGATGTTGCGATAGCCACCGTGTTCCCGTTCCGTAAGGTGACGCACCGCGCCGGCGCGCACCAGGTTCAGATCGATGTAAACAAAGCGGGAAACTGGGCCAGGCACGCAATAGTGCGTTACTTATCCAATAAACCACGCCTCCGTGGCCCGGAACGGGAGGGTGTCCGGCCAGGGATAGGGCATGAATCGAAGCCCACGAAGTCCGACCGCCGCGAAGGTAGACCCCAAAAAAAAAGAAGGCAGGTTGCCCTGCCTTCTCGTCGTTTACCTGCCTGAATCGGATTGATGCGGATTCAGTTCGGACTCCGTTACTGGGCCGGCTGGGGTGCTGGCGCCTTCTTTGTCTTCTTGGAGGACTTCTTGGTGCTCCCAGCGGGGGCCGGCTTGGTCATATCGCCACCGGACTTCGCCGCGCCTTCTTCCACGGCACGGCCGGGCTTGGTCGAGGCTCCACCGGACTTCACCGTACTGTCTTCAATGGCGCGTGCCGGCTTGCCCGTGTTGCCACCGGACTTCACCGTGCTGTCTTCAATGGCACGGCCGGGCTTGTTCGAGGCTCCGGCTGACTTCACCGCGCTGTCTTCAATGGCGCGTGCCGGTTTGCCCGTGTTGCCACCGGACTTCACCGCACTGTCTTCGATAGCACGGGCCGGTTTGGTCGAGACGCCACCTGATTTCACGTCGTCGGCCGAGTAGCTCGGAAGCGATAACATAAGAACGCTGGCTGCTGCCAGCGCGGGAATCAATGTACGCATGCAATTCTCCTCTTGTCTTGTCGTTGGTCTGCCGTTGCCTGCCGGCACAAATGTAACGCCGCTGTCGCAGTCGATCGATCTGTCGCGATGGCTGGAAGAAGGCACTCTTCCTGGCCACATAATCCCAACACGCCGAGGGCATCGCAATGCCGCATCCGAGGTAGGCACTATCACTTCGGTGATAAAGCGAAAGCCGCATAGGCTGCTCACGAGGGCTGAAAATATAGAGGGGAACAGGCACTGGGAAGGCACTGCCGTCGCCGTCAGGGTGTGGAGCGTTGTGCCGGCTGTTAGAATTCCCCGAGTTTTCCACCAACTCGAGACTCGGCATGAAACTGGAATTCAACGGTGTGTTTCCGGCGCCCCCGACGCCCATTGCGGCGGACGGGCGGATCAACGAAAAGGCCTTGCGTGCGCTGCTCGACGACAATATCTCGCACGGGTGCGGCGGGTTCTGGATGGCGGGCAGTACCGGGGAGGGGCCGATCCTCACGGATGAGCAACGCGACGCCGTTGCAAAAATCTCCGCGGACGCCTGCAAGGGACGGGCCCTGGTGATCATGCAAGTTGGCGCCATGAGCACCGCGAGCGCCGTGAAGGCGGCGAGGACCGCGCGCGCGGCGGAATGCGCCGCGGTGTGCTGCCTGCCGCCGTTGTTCTTGCGCAGCAGCGAGCGTTCCATCATCGATTACTACAAGGCCGTGGCCGAGGCGGCGGGCGACCTTCCGTTTTTCGTCTACAACCTTCCGCAACTCACGCAGATCGAGTTTCTCCCGGCGATGATGCAAAAGCTGGCGCGCGAGGTTCCGACGCTGAAGGGTCTCAAGCACTCGGCGCCCGATTTCACCCAGATACGTGTATTCGCAGACATGGGTCTCGCTTGTTTTTCCGGCAATGGAGCGTTGCCGCTGCCTGCGCTCACCATGGGCGCGGTGGGCACGATCGATGCGCCGCTCTGCCTTGCGCCGTGGCACTACGCTCGACTCTTCGCCGCCTGGAAAGCCGGCAACCTGTCTTTGGCCCAGTCGCTGCAGGATGAGGTGCGCAAATTTGTCGACCTGGTGTGGATGTTCGGCGCGCCAGCCGATGTATGCAAGACGGTGCTATCGGCCAGGCTCGGCGTCAATTGCGGACACTCGATCCCGCCGGTGAATCGCCTGACCGACGAACAGCGACGCGAAGTGCTGCGCGCCGCGGCGGCGCTGGGCGTAACGACGCCTCGGGAGATTTAGAGTCCCCGATAGGAAAGCTCTGAATTTCCGGTCTGTGGCGAAGTGATGAACGCAACAAGTCTGCGCAAGCGGTCAACTGACGTCATTGCAGAGGTAGATCGCCCGCAGTTCAGCGTTCACAACAAGGGCAATAAGGTGACGCTACCCTTTATGTAGCGCCCCATCGGTGCTAGATTCCCGGCATGCCCGCCTTGCCCGAGCCGTCTGCGCCCGCGTGCCCCATCACCTCAGCCAACGGGGCAAGCGTCGCGAAAATGTGTTCTTTGCGCACGCAGATCGCATGGCCCACCTCGGTTGGTTAAGGGAATATGCGCAGCAATACGCCGTGGATATCCTCGCCTATTGCCTGATGACCAATCACATTCACCTGGTCGCCGTGCCGGCGACCGAGGACGGTCTCCAACAGACGCTCAAACCCCTGCCATGCGCTATGCCCAACGGGTCACAATCGCACGCGGGGCTGGACAGGCCATCTCTGGCAGGGACGATTCTTCTCCTCGGTGCTCGATCATGATCCTGCGTGCAGTCGTCAGCATCGTGAGCGTAACTGCTTTGGCAACAGTGCTCGCTGTGGCGATTGCCGGTGAGAACGACCTTGGGAGTACCAGGCGCGTCCCGACCTGGCAAGTGGAAGCCGTGCTCGCGGCATTAAAAGACCCCAGCGCTGACGTACGCTACATGGCCGTCAATTGGTTGTCAGGCAGAGAAGTACAGGACGAACGCTTAGCGAGAGAAGTGGTGGAGTACATCCGCCCTGACGCACAGCCGGTGATGAAGGTAACTGCGATGAAGGCGCTCGCAAGCATGGGCGCGGCAGGGGCGGTGTTTGCACCGCAGGTGGCTGCATTGCTGCAGGACTCGGAGTCCGCTGTGCGCAGCAGCGCGGCGGATGCGCTGGGACGCATGGGCGCGGCAGGGGCGGTGTTTGCCCCGCGGGTGGCCGCACTGCTGCAGGACTCGGAGTCCGCTGTGCGCAGCAGCGCGGCGGATGCGCTGGGACGCATGGACGCGGCAGGGGCGGTGTTTGCCCCGCAGGTGGCCGCATTGCTGCAGGACTCGGAGTCCGCTGTGCGCAGCAGCGCGGCGGATGCGCTGGGACGCATGGACGCGGCAGGGGCGGTGTTTGCCCCGCAATTGGCCGCACTGCTGAAGGACTCCGCACTCCTTGTACGCCAGAGCGCGACAGAGGCGCTGGCAAGGATGGGCCCGGCGCAGGTGAGCGCACTGCTGAAGGACTCGAACTACGATGTTCGCGAAAGCGCGACGGCGGCGCTGACAAGCATGGGCCCGGCAGGAGCGGCGTTTGCCCCGCAGATGGCCGCACTGCTGAAGGACTCGAACTACGATGTTCGCGAAAGCGCGGCGGCGGCGCTGGCAAGCATGGGCGAGGCAGGGGCGGTGTTTGCCCCGCGAGTGGCCGCACTGCTGAAGGACTCGAACCACGGTGTTCGCGAAAGCGCGGCGGCGGCGCTGGCAAGCATGGGCGAGGCAGGGGCGGTGTTTGCCCCGCGGGTGGCCGCACTGCTGAAGGACTCGAACTACGGTGTTCGCGAAAGCGCGGCGGCGGCGCTGGCAAGCATGGGCGGGGCAGGGGCGGTGTTTGCCCCGCGGGTGGCCGCATTGCTGAAGGACTCGAACCACGGTGTTCGCCGAGCCGCGGCGGCGGCGCTGGCAAGCATGGGCGAGGCAGGGGCGGTGTTTGCCCCGCGGGTGGCCGCACTGCTGAAGGACTCGAACCACGGTGTTCGCGAAAGCGCGGTGGCGGCGCTGGCAAGCATGGGCGCCGAGGGGGCGGTGTTTGCCCCGCGGGTGGCCGCACTGCTGAAGGACTCGGATGTCCATGTCCGCAGAGCCGCGGCGGCGGCGCTGGCAAGCATGGGCGCCGGGGGGGTGGCGTTTGCCCCGCAGGTGGCCGCGCTGCTGAAGGACTCGAACCAAGGTGTTCGCGAAAGCGCGGCGGCGGCGCTCGCAAGCATGGGCGCCGAGGGGGCGGTGTTTGCCCCGCAGGTGGCCGCACTGCTGACGGACTTGAACTACGGTGTTCGCGAAAGCGCGGCGGCGGCGCTGGCAAGCATGGGCGCGGCGGGGGCGGCATTTGCCTCGCAGGTGGCCGCACTGCTGAAGGACTCGAACTACGGTGTTCGCGAAAGCGCGGCGGAGGCGCTGGTAGGCATGGGCGCGGCAGGGGCGGCGTTTGCCCCGCAGATCGCTGCTCTACTGAAGAATTCGAACGGCGACGTTCGCAAGAGCGCGGCGGCGGCACTAGACGAAATGGTCGCACGCGTCGGCCCTGCGCAGGACTTAAGCGTGCTCTTCTCTTGTCTGACCGCGGCGCATCTCTGGAGGACTGAAGCCGAAAGTCTCCGGCTTCAGGCCTATCTCTATCGCAAAGTCAGCCCCAGGGACTTGATCTTGATCCGCTGGTTGGGAAACCGCGGTCCAGGTGACCGGCCGACGGTGGTCGATCTCGATCGACAGAGCAAACTATCCGTCCTCGAAGCTTTCAGCGACGTCTGGAACGACGCCGAGAAGTTCCCGGAACTTCGCAACGAGATGGCTGAACGAGGTGCAGAGATTGTTAGATCGCAGGCATGGCAGCTGAAGCACGTCGCGTTCTTGGAGGGCCTGAAGAATCGATTCAACCAGGCCGAGCTTCCGGATCAGGCACTGGCTATCCAGGCAGCTCTGGAAAAGATCGAGTGGCATGACAGGCTCAGGACGGGATTGCTCTCAGCCGGCATACATTTGTCGGGCTGGCTCGCGCTCGTCTTCGCCTATCCGCGATGGCCTTGGGTCCGCAGCCTGTTCTTCTGGAATAAATGGGTCCGCCGCTTTGTTGGACTAGGCTACGTTGGCACACTGATCACGGTGGTGCCCTGGCTGCGGCGCAGGATGCTTGCGCCTTTCCGGGAGTCTCTCGTTCCACACGGCGTCGTCGAGCAATACAACGAACACACTTATTTCGCCGACTGCGATGTCGTGCTGGGGGCGCGTGGGCGCCCTCAGGGAAGTCGGCAGCAGCTAAGAGAGGTACTCGGCAGTATTCGCGGGCAAGTCGTTCTGCAAGGTCAGTCGGGACTGGGCAAGACCTTACTGCTCCTGCGCTTGGCGTTGGCCGCGAAGCAGCCGGTGGTTTTTCTCAGGGCCACCGAGTGCTCAACAGGGGTTGTCGTCGCCATTCAGAAAAAGGTACAAGCCCAGGTGCGGGACGCGAACTACCTCCGGGCGCTCATTTGCGCCGGCGCGTTGGACGTGTTGATTGACGGCTTGGATGAGGCATCGCCTGAGGCGCGATCGCGCATCACGCAATTCGCGGAGGACTATTTCAAAGGCAACTTCATCCTCGCCACGCAGCCTATCAGCTGGGATCCTCCCGCGACGGCTCGCGTCTACATTCTGCAACCTCTTCGCCCCGATCAGATCGAGCCCTTCTTGCTACAGCAATGGGAAAGCGTAAGAGGGTGTGTGACCCTCAACCAAGAACAGTACACCGATGCGGTCCAGCGTTATGTCGCGGCCATCCCCATGGCTTTGGATGAGAGCAAGGCTGCCGACCCAAGGCTCGCAGCTCTCGGCAATCCAATGGACGCGACACTTGCAGCCGAGCTGCTTGCAATAGGAGAAACACCTGATGTGTTCCGCCTTGTCGAGCAACACTATCGAGTCATGGCGGGCGACTTCAGACAGATGCACGGAATAGATTTCCCACTGCGGCGGTTCTCGGAGCGGGTGTACGAAGCGCGCAGTTCAGGCGATCCCTACGTCAGACCGCAGGATTTCGACGCTGAAGTAGCCTCCCTTACCGGGCACAAACTGATGATCCGATGCACTGAACGAGTCAAAAAAGAAAAACGTGAAGAGGAGGTGAATCGGTGGTTCTTCCGGCACGACAAGATCATGGAATTCTTCCTGCTCCCGGCCTTCATGGATGAAGAAAAGAGTGCGCGCAAGTACGACCATGTACAGGATGGGCAGTTCATCGGCGTGTACGAACTCTTGGCCGTCCGGCTTCCAGACAAAGAGGAGGAAAATTTGCAGCAATTCTTGATCGGATGGGCGGCTGACACGAACGAGAGCGAACTTCTCAACCGCTACACTCGAGCTCGGCGGCTGCGTCCGGCGTCGTCGCCCTCCGCTACGCTGATCCGTGCAACAGGGCAGTAACGGGAGGGCAACAAGGAGACGCTGCCCTTTTTCCCCAGGCGAAGCCCGATATCAGGTGCGTTCAGGCTTTACGCGGAATCTTGCCGCAGATCCTGAAGCATGCCTTCGAGCCGCACGCGGATGAGGGCTTCGGCTTCGCTCATGATGCGCTCGATCAGATCCTTGACCGCCGGTACGTCGTGGATCAACCCCACCACCATGCCGCAACTCCAGGCGCCTGCATTCATGTCGCCTTCCAGCATGACGCGCGGATAGACGCCGCCGACGAGTTCGCGGATATCGTTGATGCCAAGGCTTGCGCCTTGTGCTTTTTCGATCTCCAGAATCCGTTCCACGGCAGGGTTCTTGAGCACACGTTCCGTATTGCGTAGCGGCCGCATGATCAACCGGGTGTCCAGTTCGGAGGCCTGTACCAAAGCCTGTTTGACGTTTTCGTGAATGGGGGCTTCCTGCGTCGCCATGAAGCGCGTGCCCATGTTGATGCCTTCCGCGCCGAGTGCCAGCGCGGCGACCAGCGAGCGGGCGTCCGCCATGCCGCCGGAGGCGACAAAGGGAATCTTCAATTCATCCGCTGCCCGCGGCAGCAGGATGAAGTTCGGAATGTCGTCTTCTCCCGGATGCCCGCCGCATTCGAAACCGTCCACGCTCACCGCATCGCAACCGATCTTCTCCGCCTTGAGCGCGTGTCGCACGGAAGTGCATTTGTGAATGACCTTGATGCCGCCTTCCTTGAGCGCGGCCATGTAGTGCTCCGGGCTGCGTCCCGCGGTCTCGACGACCTTCACGCCACCCTTGATGATGGCATCGATGTATTCCGGATAGGGCGGGTTTTCGAATCCGGGCAGGAACGTAAGGTTGACGCCGAACGGCTTGTCCGTCATTTCATTGCAACGGGCAATCTCCTTGGCCAGCGCTTGCGGCGTTTTTTGCGTCAGGCCGGTAATGATGCCCAGTCCGCCCGCATTTGATACTGCGGCCGCCAGCCTGGCAAAGCCGACGAAATGCATGCCGCCCTGGATGATCGGATGCCTGATGCCGAACAGTTGCGTGATTCGCGTCTTCACTCTTGCTCCTCTTGCGGCGCGTGTTTTTGGTGGAGGCGAGATTGTAAGCTTTCAGGCGGCTGGAAAGAGCGCTGAAGGGCTGTGTTCTCGCTCCGGCAGTGGGCCGCATAGCCATCCGGGGTGCGCAAGGGACAGCAGCATGCCCTGTCGGACAGCAGCACGCCATTGACGGCACCGCGCGCCGCCATTGAAGATAGAGCCATTGCACCGCAATCCGGCGGTGAAGGAGGCAAACCATGAAAGTCGTCTCGCGACGCGAAGCACTGAGTGTGTTTGGCGCCACGGCACTTGGCGCCGCACTGCCATTGCTCGCAGCCGCGCAGTCCGCGAGCCTGCAATCCTGGCCTCTTAAGACTCCCCGTCGCACCGGCATCCACGACGTCGCGCCCGCTCCCGACGGCGGCATCTGGTTCAGTGCGCAGGCGAGTGGCCATCTCGGCTATTTCGATCCCGCAACGGCCCGTACCGAACTCATCGCGCTGGGGGACGGCTCCGCGCCGCACGGTGTCATCCAAGGTCCCGACAAGGCGGCCTGGATCACGGACGGTGGCCAGCAGGCGATCGTGCGTGTCGGCTGGCCGGATCGCGCGGTCCGGGTGTTCCCGCTTCCGCAGCAAACGCCCTACGCCAACCTGAACACTTGCGCCTTCGATGGCGACGGGGATCTCTGGTTCACGGGGCAGAGCGGCGTGGTCGGCAGACTTGCGGTGAAGAGCGCCAAGGCCACCGTGTGGGATGCGCCGCGCGGCCGCGGGCCCTATGGCATCTGCAGCACGCCGAATGGAGACATCTGGTGGTGCTCGCTCGCGGGCTCCTTCATCGCGACCATCGATCGGCGCACCGGGCAGTCCGCCGTGGTGGAGCCGCCGACAAAGAACCAGGGCGCGCGCCGTGTCTGGAGCGACAGCCGCGGGCGCATCTGGGTGAGCGAGTGGGTGAGCGGCAACCTATCGATGTACGACCCCGCATCGAAGCGCTGGCGCACGTTCACGGTCCCGGGCGATAACCCGCATACCTATGCTGTTTACGTGGACGACCGCGATGGGGTTTGGGTAAGCGAGTGGACCGCCAACGCGGTGTATCGCTTCGATCCGGCTACCGAGAAGTTCGAGCGCTTCGATTTCCCCCGCGCGGGCGCAAACATTCGCCAGATCCTCGGCCGTCATGGCGAAGTTTGGCTCCCCGAGAGCGGCACCGAAACCATCTCGGTCATCCGCACGGCGTGAGGCCGCCGGCCGCTGTCATCTGAGCTTGCGCCCGTGCCGGCACACACGGGACATCCGGTCCTGCGGCCTCGTGCGGACCGGGCGCTTCTGCTGAGCTAGCGCGCGCGGATGGAGCCACTCCTGATGGCTTGCGCAGCTCGCGTTGCGAGTCTGAAAGTCAATTCGATGAAGTCTTTCAGTGCCGCGGGCCTTCTCTGCCAGGCGCGTGCCACCATCCGCTTCGATCCTATCCGCGCCGAGCAAGGCTCGTCGTCCACATGCCCGCAGCGGCCGCACCGCCCGATGTGCAATACGGCTCTGGTTTCGTCAATCCGGATGCCTTCGGCCTGGCAGTCCGCGCAGAGCGTGGTAAAGGTCGACTGCCCGCAATGAGGGCAATGAAACTCTTTCATGCTTCCTCCCTTTGAAAGCAGACCTGCAACAGAGCCGATCCAATAGGTCTTTTGACAGCGAAATTCCCGGCTCGTGGATAGACTACGCCCGTCAATCTTGATCCGTCAACGCGTTCGCCAATGCGCGCGCGCGAGGCGCTCCGCGCGGGAAAATCGGCAGACAATCAAAAACGCAAAGACTCAATGAATTGACGGAACCTGTTAGACCGGAGTCTAGGTTTGGCGGGGCGCCCCGTCGAACGCGGGAACGTCAGCAGGATCATGAAGGTGTGAAGGGGGAAGGGGGGGAGCGGGAACGTCGCAAAAGCGCGCCACGCTGCCTAGCGCATCAAGCGCGGCAGCCACAGGACCAGTTCCGGCACGTAAGCGACCAGGAGGATCACGACCATCCAGGCTGCGATGAAAGGAGACAGCATGCCCAGCGAGGCGTTGTAGCTGATCCCCGCGATGCGACTGGCGACCATGGCCAGCACGCCGACCGGCGGCGTCACCGATCCAACCACCAGCAGCATGATGGTGATGATGCCGAAATGCACCGGGTCGTAGCCGAGATGGGCGATGAGCGGCCCCATGATCGGCACGACGATGATCAGGGCGGGCACCGGCTCGAGGAAGGTTCCCAGCAGGAAGAAGAAGGCGATCAGCACCAGCATCGCGAGCTTGGGGTTGCTGGTGATCGACAGCATGAACTGAAGGGCGACCTGGCCAATGCCTGCGCGACTCAATACCCAACTGAACAGCGCCGCGCCACCGAGCGTGATCAGCGCGCTCGCCGTTGTCTCGGCGGCTGCGGAGAAGTTGCGATAGAGCGAGGGGAAAGTGTGCCTGCGGCCCAGCAGACCGAACAGCAGCGCATAGAGTGCGGCGACCGCGCCGGCTTCGGTCGGTGTGAATACGCCGGACAGGATGCCGCCAATGATGATGGCCGGCATGATCAGCGCGGGCAACGCACGGCCCGTGGCCGATACCGCCTCGGCGCCGGAGGCGCGTGGCGACGGACGGGCACCGGCGCCGGGCGCCAGGAACCAGGTGAGGAGCATCATCGACAACCCGGCCAGCACGCCCGGAATGACGCCGCCCAGGAACAGCGCACCGATCGACACACCGGTGACCGAGCCGTAAATCACCGCGATGATGCTGGGCGGAATGATCGGCGCCATCATCGCGGCGCAGGCGGTCACCGCGACCGCGAAGGCCGGCTTGTAGCCCTCGCGTTTCATGGCCGGGATCATCATCGAGCCGATCGCCGCGAGGTCGGCCAGCGCCGAGCCGGAGATCGCGCCCATGAACATATTGGTCACTATGTTGGCCTGGGCGAGTCCGCCGCGCAGATGGCCGACCAGCGCGCGTGACATGCCCACCAGGCGCTCGGTGATGCCGGCCACGCTCATCAACTCGCCGGCCAGGATGAACAGCGGCACCGCCAGCAGCGAGAAGCTGTCGAGCGCATCGTAGAACTGCTGTGCCAGCAGCAGGACGGGGAGTTGGCCGTCGGCCAGGACCGTCAGGATCGCCGCCAGGCCCATGCAGTAGGCGATGGGCATGCCGAGCGCCATGAACACGAAGAACAGCACCAGCATCAAGCCGATGCTCACAGCGCGCGATCCGTCAATTCGTCGGCGACGGGAATATCGCGGTTCCAGGTCAGGATCATCAACAGCGACTCGAGCGCCGCGCCGACCGGGATCGCCAGATAGACGGTCCATTTCGGCACGTCCAGCACCGGCGACTGCTGCATCCAGGTGCGGTCGACGAACTGGATGCCGGCCCATAGCAGCGTGAGGCTGAAGGCGAGCGTCAGCACGTTGGCCGCCCAGATCACGACGCGCCGCCCGGCCGGCGGCAGCATCAACTCGAGCACCTCGACGCGGATGTGGCCGCGCGATGCCGCCACCAGGGCCGAACTGAGCATGATCCCCCAGAGCATCGCGCCGCGCACCAGCTCCTCGGCCCAGAACAGAGACTCGTTCAGCACATAGCGGAAAAACACCTGCAGCAGAACGAGCACGAAATAGCCGGCAAGCAGCGCAACCGACAGCGCCGTCAGCGACGCGCGAATACGGCCGACGAATGGCCCCGCCGAGCGCGCGGAAAGAATATTCATACCCCCTCTCCCCAGCCCTCTCCCGCCAGGGGAGAGGGAGTAACGTCTGAAACGAGAACAAGGGGTATTTTGGCTTCAGAGCTCCCTCTCCCCCTTGCGGGAGAGGGCTGGGGAGAGGGGGGACTCACGCCTTGCCGGCGGCCTGCACGGCTTCGACCAGCGCCTTGCCCTTCGGGCCCGCCCTGGCGACGAAGCTGTTGATGACCGGCCCCATCTTCGAGCGGAAGCTGGCAATGTCGGGGTTCGCGTTGGCCTTGATCAGCTTGGCCAGATCGTTCCAGGCATTCTGCTGCGCCTTGAGGTTCGCTTCCCACATGTCTTTCTGCACGGCTTCGACGGCTGCGTCGCGAATCACCTTCTGCACGCTCAGTGGCAGCGACGCCATCTTGCGGGCGCTCGCCATCATCGACACTTCGGTGAAAATGTGATGCGTGCGCGTGACGTAGCCGGCAACTTCGTAGTTCCTGCTCGATTGGATGTAGTCGGCGGGCGCTTCGAATGCGTCGACCACGCCGGTCTGCAGCGCCGTGTAAATTTCCCCCGCCGGGATCGGCGTCGGATTCGCACCGAGCGCCTTCGCCATCTCGACCCAGGTCGGTATTTCGGGCACGCGCAGGCGCAGGCCGCGCACGTCATCGGCCGTCTGGATCGGCTTCTTGGACAGGAAGACGCGAAAGCCCGAGGCGCCGAGCGAGAGCACCTCGACACCGAGGGAGTCCCTGGCGTCCCTGCAGACTTGCTGGCCGATCGGCCCGTACAGCACGGTCTTCACATGATCGTAATTGTTGAACAGGAACGGCAGCGAGACGAACCCGAACTGCGGCTGCCAATTGCCCAGCGTGCCCAGGTCGGTCCAGCACATGTCGAGCGTGCCGAGTTGCAACGCCTCGGCCGAGGTGCGCAGATTGAAAAGCTGGGATGCCGGACGGATGCTGATCGTGACCGCGCCCCTGGTACCCTGCTTGACCTTCTCGGCGAATTTCTCCGCCACGCCGTGGATCAGATGCGAGGTCGGAACATGGTGCGAGAACACCAGGTTGGTCGGCTCCGCTTGTCCCCAGCTGCGCCGCGACAAAGCCGCGGCGCCGGCCGCCGCCGCACCGGCCTTCAACAGGTCACGTCTGGAAATCGCCATTTTTGTCTCCCTCGTGTACGGGTCATCGCGCGATGCGATGCCCTCTTCTTGTGTCTTCGATGCAACACCACTGTGCCCGCGGCGTCCGCAAGCCGGGCGCCAACGCCAGTCTAGCGCTTAACGGCGTAAGAGAGTAAATGAGCAAGAGCGTTTTGCAACACCGCCGTTCCGCTTCACGCATTCACTTCTTCACGCACTGGCGAGTTACCCGTCTCAGGCATTGCGAAATCGCGTCATTTTCGAGAACAGGATGGCCAGAAACGGCAGCGCAACGGCGATCACCATTACCGTAATCATCAGGCCGCCCAGTTCGCTGTAGTCGGCCGGCGCGATGACCTGGCCGGTGACGGAATCCTTCACTTCGCGGGTTACCGAAAACATCCTGTTCAGGTATTTGGTGCCGAGTTGCGAGGCGGAGAGCGCCAGGTTGGTGAACGAGGCCATCACCGCAAAGAACGTGGCCTTGAGTCGTTCCGGCGCCGAGTTGGCGATCCAGGCCAACATGGGGATCATCGCGATCTGCCCCAGTGGAGACTCCAGCGCCGTGTCGATCAGCGCAATGAAGCGCGCATCCACTACAGCGTTGGTATGGGCTGCCGTCCACTCATGAAGCCCGTAATACATGCCGATGTAGGGCAGCGAGAGGAGCGCGCCGATGAGGGTCAGCACGCCAACGACGTACGCGATCGAATGCTCGGCCATGAAGCGGCGGAAGATGAACAGGCTGGCGAGCGTCAGCGCCGACGCAATCAAGCCCAGCGTGGCCATGAACTGCTGGTCGAAGCCCAGCGCGTCGATCATCCACCAGGTCGAGCCGGCGCCCGGGGTGGGTGTGGCGCGGAATGCGAATACCACAAGCGCGGTCCCCACCAGATAATTGCGCGCCTGCGGTTCAAGCTCGCGCGTGAGCCGCCACATCATGAAAGTGACGATGGCCATGGACGCGCAAAATACGATCTCCTGCCCGGCCGGAATCTGGCCCAGTCCGACACTCAGTGAGACCACCGCGAACGCCAGCCCGCCTCCGAGTATCCACCAGTTCACCGGCGGCGGATTGATATGTCGGTCGAGGAGCGCCTCGGACTGCGCGCGTGTGAGACCTTCGGTAGCCAGCCGCGCCAGCTCGCGCCGGCGCAGCCACGATGCCACTGCCACGCCCAGCACCGAGACCAGCGGGATGAACAGCGCAAGCTGGTAGATGGAAAGATAGGCGGCGGACTTCTGCGCTTGCGGCAGTGCGCCGACGCCGTGCAGCAGGAAAATGTTCAGAATGGACACCGCCACGCTGCCGCCGATGATCGCGACGCGCCCCAGGGTTTGCATGGTCGTGTGCATTGCCTTCAGCTCGGCCGCAACGATCGGCCGGCCGTCGTCATCGACGCGGGGCACTGCTTCGACGGTCATCGCGTCGGCCACCACGTCCTGCACCACGTAACCGATCGGCGCCAGCAGGCTCGCCAGCACGTACCAGGTCTCGACCGGCGCAACCGCGCGCATGGCGTCGGTGTGGCCCAGCAGTGCGATCATGATGAGCAGGCTCAGCGCGATCAGCCCCGCGCCGAGGTAGACCAGCAGGCTCTTCCAGCGCCAGATCAAATCCACCAGATGTCCGAGCGGCATCTTCAGCGCCCAGGGCAGCATCATCCAGAAACCGAGCGCGGCGAGAAACTCGGCGGACAATCCCAGCCGCTCCTTCACATAGAAGGTGCCGACGACGCCGGTCAGGCCGGAGATGCCCGCGGCGGCGTAAACCATCAGCGGCGGCAGATAGGACAGGCGCATCTCGCGACCGAGCGCGAGGATATTGCGGTCCATCCAACCCAGGACCGCGGCGTGAAGACCGGATACTGTGGGGGCAGTCATGCCATTCTTTACGGGTCCAGCCCGGCGAGCGCCGCTCGCGCGATCTCCTCGCTGTTGGAACCGACGGCACCATTCGCGGCATCCAGCGGCGTTCCCGTGGGGCTGCCGGCATTGCCCGGCTGGCCGGGCAATGCGATCCGCTCCATCAAGTAACACAGGCAGTCCTGCCGGATCGCACGCTCGTTGAGCGTCAGCATCGCGGGCACGACGGCGCGCCGGGTGCGCAGCTCGCCGTTGCGCACCTCGAAGCAGCGCTCGAAGACTTCCCGGCCGTCTTCGTCCGTCACCTGCAGTGGCGCGGTGCAGTTCGACGCCACCTGTGCGATACGCGTGCCGGCGGGCAGCTCGCGGAAGTTCATGTGGTCGAGATCCTTTTCGAACCGGATTGCCGCGTCGCCGTCGCCAAAGACGAAGCTGGTATCTTCCGGCACTTTCACAATACCGATCGTGTGGTGCAGGTCGATGTCGTGCCTGGGTACCGGGTGCCCGGGGAGATGCTCGAGCCGCAGTGCGGCTTCGAGGAACGCGCCCGCGTGCATCTCGCTGTCGTGAACGCCCGCTTTCCCGCATTCCACCGTCACAGCGGGACACAGCTGCGCGAAGGCCGCCGACTGCACACCCAACGGGCGTTTGAAGAAGACGACGGTGCGCGCGAAGAGCGTGGCCAGATGCAGGAACGGCGCGTCCATGCGGTTCACGCAGGCGTAGCGCGGGTTGAGCCCGGTGTTGTTGTGAATGTCGATGCTGGCGAACACCCGCCGGGCGTGCATCTGGGCGACGACGTCGCGCATCATGGCGTGTTCGGGCAGCGTCGCGGTCTCGGCGCCGGGCCACACGCGATTGAAATCCGGCTGGCCGTCGAGGCGCCGCAGGCCCTGCGCTGCCGCCTGTACATTACCGACGAACAGGGATAGCGCGCGCGGCAGTTCGCGGTTGCCGTACTTGCCGAGCACCGCCTGGACTGCCTTGAGCCCGGTGTCCTCGTTGCCGTGCAGGAGCACCGACACGAACAAGGGTTCGATTCTGCGGCCCGGCAAATGCAACAGCGTCGGGCCGGGCAGGATCTGGTGCAGGCCGCCGGCCGACGCGTAAAGGAAATTGCGGGGAAGCTCGGTTCCGACGCTCAGCATGTCGAAGCAGCGGGCTCTCGCCTCACACCGGCCACTCGTGCACCGGCATGGCGCTGCGCTGGTGCTCCAGGTAATCCGCGGTGAGGCTGAAGAAATCACGGCCATGGCGCTCGACGTGCGCGCGCTGCCAGGCTGCGCCGTTGAGCCCGCTGCGCACGCGCGAGCGAGCGACGTCCATATAGCGCTCGATGTCGTCTTCATCGGCGCCGAGCAGCTTCAGTCCGTGGCGGGCCATCGGCAGAATCTCGTCGGCCAGCAGCGTACGCAGCGCCACTTCGCAGCCGTCCAGCCAGACGATGCCGGCGTCGAGTCCATCCCGGGCGGCGCGATAGAAATTGTCCCGGGCTGTGGCGAAGGGCAAGTCGCCCTCCGGGGGAGCACGCAATTCGGCAAGGAAGCGCGATGCGCCGAGATAGACGGCGGCGTTGGCGATCATGTCGACGATGGTCGGGCCGGCAGGCATGACGCGATGCTCTACGCGCAGGTGCGGCGTCGCCGCCTCGTCGAAGCCGATCAGCAGGCGGTTCCAGCGCCAGATGGTGCCGTTGTGCAGGCGCAGGTGGCGAAGCTGCTGCGACCCCGGCTCGAACAGGATCGGCAGCAGCACGGGATAGCGCGCGAGATTTTCACGATAGTATTCGATGGCGCCGTGCTGCAGGTAGCCGGAACCGAAACTCACGCGGCGCATCTCCGGATCGGCATTGTCGCCCGTGTCCACGGCTTGCTCGAACAGCGGGATGCGCGTCTCTTCCCAGAGTTGCTTTTCAAACAGGAACGGCGAATTGGCCGCGAGCGCCACCATGGGCGCGGACAAGATCTGCGCTGCGTTGAAGTAGCGCACGGCCAAGTCCGCCGGGAACTGCAGGTGAACCTGGAAGGAAGTGGTGGCCGCCTCCAGCATCACGTCCGCGTGCATGAGCCGCAGGTGCTCGCGGCCCTCGATGTCGAGCCGGATGGGGCGGCCGTCGCGGCTCTTGAGCACCTGCTCGTTCAGCGCGTAGTAGCGGTTCAGCGGCGAGATGTTGGTGAGGCTCAGATCCTCTTCGCGCACGGTGGGCAGGATGCCGATCATGATCAGCGTCCCCTCGAACTCATGGGCCACCTCCAGACAGCGGCGCCACGTGCCCGTGAGTTCCTCCTCGAGGCGCCGCAGCGCCCGCCCGGCCAGGGGCTGCGGGGCACCGTTGAGTTCGACGTTGAATCTGGACAATTCGGCAACGACCAGGGGGTTGTTCAATCGTGCCAGGTAGGCCTCGTTGGCGGGCAACGCAAAGTAGTTGCGGTCGAGCAGCCAGGCTTCCAACTCGAACCCGCCCACATAAGCGGACTGCTCGCAGCGACCCTCGCCCAGCCAGGACTCCAGCAGCCCGGTTTCTTCCGCCAACCGGGCGGAAAATTCCACGAAGTCCTCGCGCCGATAATGGATCCTGCCGATCTCCTGCCCCATTGCTATAGTCGCCCCAGGGTATGCCAACCGGATCGAGTGTGCCGCGAGGCAGCGGCGCGGGCTTTGATCGGGATCAATCCCGCCGGTGGAATGCCGGTTGCCACGTCGGGCCATTTATGCGCACATTCGCGCGTCGGAATCACAAGAATACAGCAAAGCGCGGGTATGCTTAGGCAAATTGCCCAGCCACGAATTTAACAAATGACCTGTAGCGACGGCGTGTCCGCGCAGCGGGGGTGAGATCGAGTGAAGCAACCCCTTGTCCTACTGCCTGGTTTGCTCTGCGGTGAGGCGAAATGACGCAGAAAGATAACAGCTCTTCGGTACGCGATATGCGGCGCTTTCGAGTCCAGGAGCGCGTGCGCTGGAGCGAGGTGGATGCCAGCGGGATCATTCTGTGGAGCGCGTACACGCGGTTCGTCGAACGGGCCGAGACCGAGCTTTTCCGCGCGGCGGGTTTTCCTTACGCCACGCTGTGGGATCGGCTGGACATCTGGTTGCCACGCGTGCAATTCCATCTCGATTACCGGAGTCCCGCGCGACTGGATGACCTGCTCGACACCGGGATCTGGGTTGCCCGCATCGGGCGCAGTTCGATCCGTTTCGAGTTCGCCGTGAGCGAGGCGGGTGGCGAAGTGGTCGCGGAAGGTTATCTGGTCATTGTCGCGATCAGCCGTGCCGATGGCCGCTCGGTGGACGTGCCCAGGCCGCTGGCGGATGCGCTGGCGCCTTACCGAACTGACCTGTGACGGCGGGTTAGGAACCTTCCTCCAGATTCGCGCAGAGCGTGCGTGACGAGGGCGTTGCCGCATAGACCTCTTCGACCAGCGTGGCTCGATGTTCCAGCACCGCTCGCTGGTTGATGGAACCCTTGTCGGTAATTTCGGCGGCGTCAAGGGAGGGCGGCACGTCGAGCAGCAACACACGCCGGACCCGGGTGGTGCCGCCGGTGGCCTGACGCGCAAGCTGATCGAGCAGGGCCTGGAAGCGCGTTCTCACCCGGTCGTGGGCGACGATCTCGGATGCTGTCGCGTGCTGGGGCAAGCCGCACAGTGTGCGGCACTCGTCGAGCCGTGGGAACACCAGCAGCGCGATGTAATCGCGATCGTGGCCGGCGACGACAGCGTCCTGCACGAACGGCGCTGCCGCGGCGAGAAACCGCGTGCGCAGCGGGCCGACACTGACCCAGCTCCCACTGGACAGCTTGAAGTCTTCGGCCAGGCGGCCGTCGAACATCAGCCCCTTGTGCGGATGATCCGGATCGTCGAAGCGCACGGCATCGCCCATACGGTAGTAGCCTTCGTCGTCGAACGCTGCGCGCGTGAGTTGCGGTTGCTTCCAATAGCCGGGCGTGATGTTCGGTCCGCGAAAGCAGGCTTCGAACTTGTCGCCCGCCGGCGCCAGCTTCATCTCCTGGCCGGGGACAGGCAACCCGATCATGCCGGCGCGCCCCGCTTCCCAGTTGGCGCAAGTCGCCAGCGGCGCGGTCTCGGTTGCCCCCAGCCCGGTGATCCAGAGGATGCGTTCGCCGCAGGTCTGCACCGCGAGATCTTCGAAAGCATCCCAGACCGGCTGCGGCAGTCCCGCGCCGGCATAAAACAGCATGCCGACCCGGCTGAAGAATTTTTCGCGCAGCGCCGGTTCGCGCTTGAGGCAGCTGGCCAGTTCCTCGAAGCCGCGCGGCACGTTGAAATAAACCGTGGGTGCGATCTCACGCAGGTTGCGCGCGGTTTCTTCGAACAGGCCGGGCGCCGGCCGGCCGTCGTCGATATGCATGGTGCCGCCGTTGTAGAGCACCAATCCGAAATCATGATTGCCGCCGAAGGTGTGGTTCCATGGCAGCCAGTCGACCAGCACAGGGGGAACCTCGCGCAGGCAGGGCAAGGTCATCGCCAGCATTTCCTGGTTGCTGCACAACATGCGCTGCGTGTTGATGACGCCCTTCGGCTCCCCGATCGATCCGGAGGTGAACAGGATCTTGGCCACCGTATCGGCATTCACCGCGGCATAGGCCTCATCGACTGCCATGCCCGCGGGTTGCTCGAGCAGTGCGCCGAACAACAAAGCGTGGCGATTCGCGGGTGGCCTCTCGTTTACGACCAGTTTGCAGCCGGGCGGCACGGTCGCGGCGATGGCCTTGGCGTAACGCTCGCCATCGGCGGCGAACACCATTGCGGGTTCGAGCAGATCGATGATGTAGCGCAGCTTGGCATGGTCCGTCGAGACCAGCGAATACGCGGGAGACAGGGGTGAATACGGCACGCCGACGTGCATTGCCGCGAGCGCGAGCAGGGCGTGTTCCAGATCGTTCCCGGACAGGATCGCGAGCGGACGTTGCGCGCACAGGCCGTGATCGAGCAGCGCCTGACCGAGAGTGCGCACCAATGCGAGCGTCTGCGCGTAGGCGAGCGTGCGCCATGTCCCGCCCGCATCGCGCTTGGCCAGGAATATCCGCTCGGGCGTTGCGCGCGCCCAGTGCACCAGACGCTCGCTTAACTTGGCCGGATGGGGGCCGAGCGCATGCGGCGAACGGATCAGGATAGCACCGTCGGCCCGCCTCTCAAGGACCATATCGGACGGACCCAGGGCGATCTTGCGGATCGGGAAACGCTTTGCGGGCATTGGCAGGCTGGCGCCGTGTGCGATCGAGCGCAGCGCATCTTCCATGTCGGCGACGGAAAATACTTCAGCGCGCCAAATATCGACGGCGCGAACTATTCAGCGCGCGGAATGCGGGCTGCCGGCGGTGGGCTGGCGCAGACGCAGCGCCATGCGCAGGGCGGTTTCGCGCCGGCGATAGTAGCCGACGGACCAGCCCGTTTCCTCGAAGCCCAGGCAGCGATAGAAGTGCTGCGCGTCGACGTTGCCCGCGCGCAATTCCAGCTTGACCACGGCGATGCCGGCGGTAAGCGCGCTTTCTTTCAGCCAGTCGAACAGGCGCCGGCCAATGCCGAGCCGCCGATGGGTCGTATCGACGGCAAGCAGTGCCAGATGGGCGGCTTCCTCGCCAAAGTCCATGATCGCAAAGCCGATGAGGCGCCTGCCCTCGCGCGCAACCAGTACCAGCACCTCGGGGTCGCCGATCGACCGCAGCACCCGTGCCGCGGTCCACGACCAGCCCAGCCCGGTCTCGATCAGGTCGCGCGACATGCGCGCGATGGCGAGCGCGTCGGTCTCGGTGGCCAGTTCGAATGTGGCGCTTACGCTCACGTCCGCAATACCCGTCACAATAAATAATCCTAGTCTAGCCTGTCTGGCGCCGCGATCCAAGTAGGCGCCGAAACCGCTGCAACCTCGTTCTACCGGAGCAGGTCCTTCAGCGCAATATCGTGATGGCCGCCCTTCACCGCGAGGAAGACTTCCCTCAGCAACATCCACAGCGACCCGATCACCGCAAACATGGCGAGGATGAAAAGGGCGCCGATCAACCTGGCGATGTCAACGGTGACGAATATGCCAACGAACGCGCCGGCGGTCGACGATGCGGCCGAGCCGGCTGTTCAGCGCCGAAAGAATGGTGCCGATGGCAGTGAGCAGAAACACCGGCGCCAAGGCGAGTTGGATGATGCGGGTGATGTCGGTTACATGTTCCCTGCCGGTTTATCGCGTACGGCTTCGGCCCCGGGTGTTCACAGCGGCTCGAAGGCCAGGCTTTCCATCAGGGTCGCCGCATCCTGCGAAAACCGGGGGTCGACGTCCTCGGGAAAATGCCGGTGCGAGTAGGCCAGGTTGATTCCACGCAACGGATCCTTCGGGTGCGGGCAGATGAGCGTCGCGGTTTCCACCATCACGTTGACCGGCGAGCCGGTGCCCTCCGCCGTCGTTCGCTCGGCCGCGTCCACGCGCGAGAGCGCGCAACCCTGGCCACCGATTTCCTGCCGGCTGACTTCGAACTTGTACACCCTGTAGCGCTTCGGGTCGAGCTCCTTGCGCTGCGTGGATTCCACCTGCCGCACCAGTTCATCCGCGGATGCGGCCCGCGGTAGCTTGATGATCGTCGCCTGCACGGAGAAAGTTTCGCCGGCGAAACGGCCTTGCTTGCCAATGATCGCCAGCTCCGGAGTCTGTTTGGCGATGATCCATCCCTTTTCCTTGGGCGGGTCGATGGAAAAACCCGTCATCACGATTCGTGGTGGTTCTTTCGGTTGCGACGCGCAGGCGCCGAGCAGCGCGCAGAGCAGCAAGCCAATGCATCCATACGGTTTCATATTGAGTGCCTCTGCGATGCGGTGTGGCGCAATTATCCGATTTTCCGGCGATGGCGTGGGAAGGCGCCTCAAGGCGCCATCCTGCGCTCGGATTGCCGGAATCATCATTCTCGTCAGCCAGGATAGAACGCGGCAGGCGGGCGCGGTCGCCGCAGCGCAAGGGGACGTTTGTTCCGGCCCGCGCAACCCGATTGGCTGCAAGCTGCGCCGAGCAGCCAAAATCCATGCAGCCAAAATCCGTGCCCTGATCCCGCGCATTTTGCTATAGCATTACGCCCTCAGAACAAGACACAAGCATCCATCCCGCCGCGTTCGCCAGATCCGCTTCGATCTCGTCCTGTCGTCGGCATCGAGTGCTTTACGCAAAAAAACGAGAGTGTGCCGTCCTGGGGCGACCGTGTCGCCACGGGGCCGGCAAGCCTTCCTGAGCCGATTGTCTATGCGAATTGCTGTTCGCTGCACCGCCATTGTGCTGATGGCCGCAGCCCTGACCCCCATTGCCGCGCGCGCGCTTGCCGACGAGGCCAAGCTATTCGAACTCGAACCCGAGTACGTCTATGGCCGGGATCGCCGGCCGCAAATCGGCTATCGCAAGCCTGAAGTGTTCGATCCGCTCTCCGACCGGCTGTATCAATCCGGCTATCGCAATTTTCCGCCGACCGCGATCCCGGACGAGCTGAAAACCGTGCCTGCGATGGAACGTGTGCAGAAAATGGGCCGCATCCTCGCCTGTGCCGACGCCTGGTTCTGGCCGTTTTCGCGCACCGCGCACAATAATGAACCGGCCGGCATCGAAATCGAGATCCTGCAGGCGATTGCCAAGAAGCACGGCTGGGACGTGAGCATCGCCTGGGTGAATACCGGGATGCGCTTCGGCGTCGGCGTTACCTTTGCCACTTCCATCGACAAGGGCATCTGCGACATCTTCCTCGGGCTGACGTACACGGGCGATGATCACCATATGCCGAAGCACAAAATGGCATTCACCAAGGCGTTCATGAGCACCGGCTACGTGCTGGTGACCCAGGGACCGGCGAGCGACGTCAAGACGCTCGACGATGCCAAGGCGCAGAACGTAAAGGTCGGCGTTCCGGCGTACTCGCCAATGAGCGAATACGCCGACGAGCACGACATCCCGCACGCCACCTTCTTCCAGAATTATCAGGTCATCGACGCGCTGATCAGCGGGCAGGTCAATGCCGCGATGATCTGGTCTGGCTCGATCTCGCAGGCGAAACTCGAGCATGCGGAAGCGGAGTTCGCGATGGTGAAGGGTTACCAGCCGCCGAACGAAATGCGTTTCGACAACAATTGGGGCATCAAGGAAAAGGAAGTCGAGCTATTGAAATTCATCGACGAGGAGTTCGCGGCGATGTTGAAGAGCGGGGAAACCAAGCGCATTGCCGAGCGCTACGGTGTGCCGTTCTTTCCTCCGCTCCAGCAATAACAAATTGACCGAAGGATAGAGATGATGATAGATAAACTGATTCAACTGAGCGTGATGTCCGGCGGACTGCTGCCGCTGATGGGCGTGCTGCTGCTGATCACGCTGGCGGTCATCGTGGAGCGCTCGTACTTTTTCTTCAAAGTGCTGAGCTCCGGCGAGGCCATGGAGCACGACCTGCAACTAGTCGAATACCAGAACTGGGAGAAGCTCGAACAGCTCGCCACGCACTACGACGGCTCGCTGCAGCGATCGATCATCACATCGGCGCTGGCCTCGCGCGGTGAGGATGCCCACACCATGGACCGGCATATCGACGAGGCGATCATGTGGCAGCTGCCGAGGATCGATCGCCTGATCTGGGTGCTCGACACGTCGGTCACGCTGGCGCCGCTGATGGGACTGCTCGGCACCATCATCGGCATGGTCCATGCCTTCGATATCCTCGGCACTGCGGGCTCCAGCGGGGCGGCGACGCAGATGGTGACGGGTGGCATCGCCGAGGCGCTGGTCGCCACCGGTGCCGGTCTGTTCATCGCCATTTTCGCCGTGCTGTTCCTGAATCACTTCAACAAGCGCGTCCGCCTTGCCGTGCACCAGATGGATCTGCTCAAGGTGATGGTGCTGAACCGGCTCTACGGTGGTGGATCGACACACCAGGGCATGCCGGTGCGCGAGGCGCACAGCAGCGGGGTGGCGGCGATCCGCGGGAGAGCGTCATGAGCGCACGCACCCGGGCCAGCTACTTCGAGGCCAACCGGCCACGGGTGGAGGTAATTCCGATGATCGACATCATGATGTTCCTGCTGGTGTTCTTCGTCGTGATCTCGCTGCGCATGATCGCCGGCACCGGCGTGCCGATGGAAATTCCAAGTTCGAAGACCACGCAGACGATCAAATCCTCCACCGTTACCGTCGGCATCACGAAAGCCGGCGAGGCCGTCATCGACGGCAAGCCCGTCACGCAAGAGGAACTGAAGACGAAGCTCGTCGAGTTGAAGAAACAAAAGCCGGTCGACGTTGTGCTGGCCGGCGACAAGGATGTTCCGCTGCAGTCGCTGTTGCAGGTGATGGACGCGGTTCGCGGCGCCGGCATCTCGTCGGTCGGCATCGCCGCGAGGGCGGAAAAGAAGTGAGCGCAGCAGGCGACCAGGGCCGATGAGCACCGCAGTCGTCAACCGGGGTCCGCTGTGGGCACAGCCGAGGGACGCCGAGCAGCAGACGCTGCCGCTGTGGCGCGCGCTGCTGATCGCGCTCGGCATGGAAATCATCCTGCCGTTCCTGCTGCTGGGCGTGAACTGGTCGATGCTGCAATTCTGGCAGGAGCCGCCGCCGGAGCCGGTGATGTCGGTGCGCCTCGAGCAACCCCCGCTCGAGGAAATACCGCCGCCGGAGCCACCGAAAAAGCAGAAACCCAGACCCGAGCGCGAAATCAAGCAGGTGCCGATCGTGGTGCCGAAGCCGCTGCCGAACGAGGTGCAGGCGAAGATCGTGTTGCCGAAGCTCGAGCCCAAGCCGAAGCCGGAGCCGAAACCGAAAGAAGAAGAAAAACCGCCCGAGCCGGTGCCCGAGCCGCAACCGGAGGCGCAGCCGCTGCCGTCCGTGTTCCGCGACGTCAAGCCGGTCAGGAAGGTGAAACCGAAGTATCCGCGCGAAGCGGAGGATGCGCATATCCAGGGTCGCGTGCGTGTGCGCTTGACCGTGGAAGTGAACGGCAGCGTGAGCGAAGCAAGGATCCTGGCGGCGGATCCGCCGGGCGTGTTCGACGCGGCGGTCATGGAAGCGGTGGTCCAGTATATTTTCAAGCGCGACGGCACCAGCTACCAGGCCGACCAGGAGATCATTTTCAAGCTCGACTGAAGACGGCTTCCATGGCCGGCGTGCCCGCTAGGAGCCTGTCGGACTTAGGTGTTCGATAGCGAAACGGTGGCAGAGCGAGGACAGATTTTGACGATTTCGACGCGCATATCGGGAATATGTAAGGAGAAAGCGGCGAAATAT
>Ga0315268_10001692_pt1 | contig 25399 bp, 38 predicted proteins | sample C1_top_MG_FD_204535 | JGI IMG/M metagenome (GOLD analysis project Ga0315268, IMG submission 204535) | Sediment microbial communities from Yellowstone Lake, YNP, Wyoming, USA - C1_top | ecosystem: Environmental > Aquatic > Freshwater > Lake > Sediment | place: USA: Wyoming | collected 2017-08-01
AGTCGATCGACATGATCTTCTTCTGCAATGTGCTGCACCACATAGAGAACCGTCCGGCGTACTATGTGAAACTCGCAAAGGTATTGAAGCCAGGCGGGCGTATTGTGGTCATTGATTTCTACAAAAAACCTCTGCCAGTCGGCCCTCCGGTGTCGATGAAGCTCTCCGACCGGGAAGTCATTGCGGAGTTTCAGAAGGCAGGCTTCGCCCTGAGCAAGCGGCTGGACACATTGCCCTATCAGTACTTCCTGTTCTTCGAGATGCGCTAACGGTGCCAAGGACGGCGCTCGCCGCGCTCGACCAGAGCTTCGCGGAAGTCACGTCGTAGCGCCTGCCCTGCCGGCGAGCGCCGACGCAATGAGCTAAGCGATCACTCGCAGTTTGGCTACATCGCCCTCCGTCATGCGGCCAATATCGCCGTATTTGAAGGCGCCTCCACTTGCCCATTCGACCACTTCGCCGATGGCTTGCTTCTTGGTCATGGCAACGCGCCGTGCCGCTGTCAGGAACTCGTTGCGGAGCTGGTTGAATCCCGAACTTGCAGCCGACCCGTTGCCTTTGTTGGGCGCAGGAGGTAAGGTGGGGTCTGGCGGAAATGACTTTCGCCTGAGAAGTTGGAGTGCCGCGCTTATAACGTCTTCCGATGACGCCCAGGTTGCTCAGGTACGGCAAAGAGTGCATGGGCGAAAGTGTGCGGGTGGCGCCTTTCCCGCCCGAGTAGATAGAAGCTGGTTGCTGACGGCTCATATATGACGGTGTGCGTCTCTACAACGTATCGGCCTGACTTATCTACAAATCCCTCGAAGGGCACAAGATGGAGCCGTCCGTCGCGAACGACCACAAGAGTTTCCTTTTGTGCAGCCTCGGGAATGGGGCGAAGCAGCACGTCGTAAAGCTGGCGCCCCTCCGCGCGAGCCTGCTGCCTCGTTTTGATGGCTTTCAGATAGGTCGCAACGAGCGCATTGATGTGTTCTCCACCTGCTAAGGGAACGATATGCGAACCCCCATGCGAAATCACCAGGCAGTATGACTTCGGGTCCGCCACAACGTACTCCAGGATAACCGACGAAGGGCTGAGACTCTTTTCAACGCGCTCGACGCCGATCGACGCGTGTGCCCTAGCCTTCAGGATGCTGACGTCGGAAGCAACCCACCGGGATTGCTCCGCCACGAAGATTTGATCGCGGATGCTGCGCACTTCGGCGGTCGAGCGGGCGGCCATCAACTTCAACTGGAGTTGAGAAATGTTTTTCTCGGATTGCTTTGCTTCCTCGGACGTGACCGAACCGGCACGGTAGTGCCCTGCCGGGGAGAGGGGGCCTATGCCTCTTGCCCGAAAATTCGACGCGCCGTCGAAGCAGGTCAGAAAATGCCTGCACTGGAAGGAGAGGTCGCGACACTTTCACTCGAAGTCGAGGTCCAGCGCAACTCACTGGTTCAGATTGCCACGCCATCCTTCGAACTCACTCGGACGGCGGAAGGCTGCGAGCGTGAGCGCAGGAAAGTCGATTAGGAACGACAGCGCTACAAGGAATTGCGGGCCGTCGAGGCGCGGCAGGACGAACTGCTAAAGAGTCTGGGTCGACTCAATCAGGCCCGAGCTGAACTGATAGAGGAGCTGGCAAGGAATCTGCGCTCCTCGAATTCGCTGATCTTGACGGCGAGATGCAGGCTTCACGGCGAGAGATTGAAGACACGGACCGGCTGATCATCTCCTGCCGCCGTGAACGGGACAGCCTTATTGCCCGCCAAGCACAAATCAGGCAGCGCCAGGAGCAGATGGAGGCCGCGCGGACTCGCTTGGCCCAGGTTGACACCGAACTTGGGGCGGCAAGGTCTGAGCAGGAAGACTGCACCTACCTTGCCAAGGTTTTCGGCTCAGACGAGATCCAGCTCCGCGAGATCCAGGCGGTAGGACCACAAGTCTCGACCCTGGTAAACGCTCTGCTGGAGGGGTGCTTCGACAACAAGTTCGAAATCCGCTTCAGGACGCAAAGCCCCAAGGCCGATGGAAAGGGGATGGTAGACGACTTTGGTGTCGAGGTCCGCAACAAGAACCTGGACCGCACTTGTTTGCTGGACGAACTCTCAGGCGGGCAATTTGTGTTGGTCAACGAAGCCGTCAACCTAGGCATCGCGATCTACAACATGCGGCAAGGTGAGAGCATTCGGTACGAAACTCTTTTCCGGGACGAAACGGTGGGAGCTCTGGATGCTGTCAATGGCAAGGAGTATGTGCGCATGCTGCGCCAGGCCATGGACCTGGGCGGCTTCCATAAAGATGTCTTCATTTGCCATACGCCGCTTGTCTGGGAACCGGCGGATAGCATTCTATCAGTCGGTGGCGGACGCGTGTATGTGGGTGATCGGGGAAAGTCCGAAGCGGCCAGGGGGCCCAAACGGCACGGGCACCCGCGGCGCGCTGAGGCCGGCAAGTTTGCGCGTGACCTTCCCGGTGTTGTTAGTGGTTTCGCCTTGGGACTCAACGTTTTTCTTGCCGGGCAGGCGTGGGGAAATCAGCCCTTAATGCTGTGCGCGTTCGACCCTTCAGCCCGTTTCTTCAGCACGAGTTTCCCGCGCCGTTTCGGTTCAGGACGTAAGTCTTCACGTTGTCCTTAAGCAGCATCCAGAAGGAGGCGTCCAAATAGGCGCGAATCGAAACATAGCAGCCGCCGCAGGTGTTGTTGGCCACAAAGTCATCCAAAATCGCCTTCGGGGATGGGTACGTCCGATCGAACATCGAGCAGGGCCGCAGTCCGCCGTTCGGATTCACCACCAGGAACCGCCGTCCGGCGTTACACCCGGGGATGGTGCCCTTCTCGAAGAAGTCGAAGATGCCTGAAAGCGTCCAGGGCGAATTGGTGATGCGCCCGTTCTTCGCCTTCAACTCCAGCAATTCATTGAGCGTCTTGTGGAGTAGGTTGAGGTCTTCATCCCCTGAAATGTAATGCTCCATGCTCCCGGTCCGCAGGGGGGTGTACGCACTGTATGAAATGGCGACATTCCATTCTTTCGCCTTCTCATAGTTGGCGCGGAGAACCGGCAAGTTTCCACGGGTAATGGCCGTGTTGAGCACCACGTCGTCATAACCATGTCGCGAGAGGGTGGGCACCAGTTTTTCAAGATGGGCGAAGAGGCCGGGCAGGCAACGGAATTCATCATGGCGCTCGTCAGGAAAATCCATGGAGATCGAGAATTGATTGACGCCAAGGCTCCGCAGCTTCAGGTACTTTTCTTCGGTCAGGAGACGCGCATTCGTCACCAGGATGGTATAGGGGAGCCCGCTCGGCTCCTTGATGGCCTGGACAATTTCTTCGAGGTCCTTGCGCAGCAGGGGTTCCCCGCCCGAGAGCTGGACGGCCATGGGCCGTAGCTCGCCACGCAGCCGCCGGTAATCCTCCGGCTGCAGCAGGCCTCCCGGTTCCGGCTTGATGCCCCCCTTGTCACAATGCTTGCAGTTGGCAATGCAGGAGTGCGTCACCTCAAACGAGACCACCAGCGGCCGGTCAGTCAGGAAACTCCACGTTCCCCGCCCAATCATGCGAGCCGCGCGGCCAAAAGGAATAGCTTTCATCCGTCCCCCCTCACAAAACAAACTCTCACTCGAATACTAAGAACCAAGAAACACCAAACTTCTGATCCGATGGGCGAGCCGTTGCCGGCGGACCGGAAGCGGCGTCAGGATATGTTTCTGCGGCTGTGGAGACATGTCTCAGAACTGATATGTCATCCCAGCCGCTCCGGGCGATACCCGTTCCCCAAAAGCATTACGTAGTAAGGCAAGGGCCGGTTCACCCGTGCAATGGTACGGAACCACTATCTCGGGTGCCATGGATCGCAGTGCGGCCACGGTTTGTGCGAGACGCTGATCGCTTGCATGAAGCAGGTGGAAACCGCCGATGACAGCGCGAAGCCTGGAATCCCCACTCAGGCGACGAACGTAATTCAGAGTGTTCACCAAGCCGGCATGGCAACAGCCGACACAGACGACTAGCCCACCGTCAGTCCGAATCCAGAGAGCAAGGTCGTCATCAATCGGGTCTGGGCGCCGTCCTTGTGGATCGAGGTAAAACGGCCCGCCCGTGTCCTCGTAACTCGTCTCACGCGGTATGGGACCCGTGATGCCGATCCTCTCGGAAAGCAACAACGCCTGGGACACCCAGTGAAGGTTCTGGGCCGGCAGCTTGTCAATGGCCGCCAGGGACTCTTGCGGCATATGAATCGGCTTTGGTGTTCCATCTTGGATGCTGTAGCGAGGCTGCACAACTCCGGGATGGCAGTATAAGTTGGTCTTCCGGGCGTGCTTTAGGACTTGGGGAATCCCACCGGTGTGATCGTAGTGCCCATGGCTCAGTATGAGAGTACCGGCCTGGTGTAGCCCGATTCCCAGTTTTCGAGCGTTTTCCGCCAAGGCTGATCCTTGACCGGTATCGAACAGAATCTGTCCGGTTCCGGCGTCAATCCACAGCGACAGACCGTGCTCCGCGGACAACCCCTCGCCGGCCAGGTCGTCGACCAATACCGTGATTTTCAGGTTCGCGGACATTGTTGAATCACCCGGCGCTGCACGAATTTAGCTTCGGCCCAGGCCATGACACGTTCATCAACAACAATCTCCGCCCTAAGGCGATACAGCGGCGGATGGGAAGTCAGCATCCAGGCCCGTATTTCCATTGAAACGTTACAGGAGACAGGCTGCACAAACCGAACGTGAAGATCCCCCGTGACCGCTTGAACACCACGAAAAAACAGACAGTGCGTCATCGCCGCATCTAACAACGCAGCGATGACGCCGCCGTGCAGGATGTCGTCATATCCCTGAAGGTCAGCGCGCGCCTTGAAGCGTGTCTTGACGACCCCGCCTCCTGCAGCCTGAAAAGACAGATTCAGCGACCTGGGGTTCAGGTTTCCGCAAAACAGGCACCGCGAGTGCCGATTGCAAGCGCTGACGGCTACGGGCTCTTCAGTGGTCACAGACATTTTCACCAACTTGTAGCGTTCCGGCAAGGTAGTCGCCGACCAAGCGTTCGAGCGTATCCGCGGGTGCGCCAAGCACCACTTGGATACCCTGCTCTGCGAACAGTCCTTGGGCTCGTTGCCCCATGCCGCCGGCGATGATCATGGTCGCGCCGCGTTCCGCCAGCCAGCGGGGCAGAAGCCCCGGTTCGTGCGGGGGTGCCTCGATGTCCTCCCGCTTGAGTATCTTTTTCTCCGTGGTGTCCACGTCGACGAGGGCGAAACACTCGCAGTGTCCGAAATGCATGGCAAGTTTCCCGTCTGCCAGAGGTATGGCGATTCTCATTTGGTTGTTCTCCTTAGTGTAGATTATTTTTGATGCCTGCTTGGCGTCGTCAGTATGATCCAACGCCATAATTGGCTGGATGATCTCTCGCATGATTATCGCCGTCGGAGAGACGGCATAATGTTGGACAAAGACTTGGCCGTTGTCGCAGGCTTCCGCGATTTTCGGGTCCATCGGAATGGAGCCCAAGAACGGTACACTCATGTCCTCGGCAATGCGCTTACCCCCGCCCGCCGGCAGAATCTGAGTGACCTCACCGCACTTCGGACAGGCGAAGCCGCTCATGTTTTCCACCACGCCGAGCACCGGCACTTGGAGCTGACGGCAGAACGTGATGGACTTGCGCACGTCCACCGCGGCGACCTTCTGCGGGGTGGTGACGATCACCGCGCCGTCCAACGTGCCGATCAGTTGGCAGACCGAAAGCGGTTCGTCCCCGGTTCCCGGAGGCGAATCGATGACGAGAAAGTCCAGGTCTCCCCAAGCCACATCCCTGAGGAACTGTTTGATCACGTTCATTTTCATGGGTCCGCGCCAGATCACAGCGTCGTCCTGGTTACGCAGCAAAAAGCCCAGGGACATGACTTTCAGCCCCCCCACATCCATGGGTATCAGCTCTCCCTCCTGTCCGTGGATGGTTTTACCTTCGAGACCCAGCATGGTGGGAACGCTAGGCCCATGAATGTCCACGTCCAGCAACCCCACCTGCTTTCCAGCATTAGCCAAAGCCACTGCCAGGTTGACAGCCACCATGCTCTTTCCGACCCCGCCCTTTCCTGATAGGACAACCACTTTGTGCCGGATTCGGCAAAGCCGGGACTGGAGCTTCTGCCGGTCGTAGAGGTCCTCGTCGCTTTCGCCTGGTTTGCGCTTGGATGCCGAGCAATCCTTGTCCCCGCAGGTGTCGCATGTCGGATGCGCGGCGCGGGATTCCTTCGGTGACCCTTTCTGGCGATTCAGGTAGTCCTCGCACGCAGCCTTGAAAGTATTCGCGGCTAGGAGCGCGCAATGCTCAACTTCCTTAGGCAAGCCCCCAAGGGCTCCAAGGATGTCCTGCTGGCCCAGGGCGGCCGCGTCCTTAACGCGCCTGCCTTTGGCCAGACTCGTTGCCATGCTGCCGCAGGCCAAAGAAGAGCCGCATCCATCTGTTGTGAATGTAAGTTTGTCCACGATGCCGTTTCGAGCGGTCAACCAAAACTCCATGGTGTCTCCGCAGGGTCCGGTGATGCGCGCGCGACCAGCGAACTTCTCCAGAGCCCCGTAATTGCGCGGATGCGCCGCGTGTTCACGCACGACTTCGGAAACAATTCCAGGATCAAAGCTTTCCATGTTTCTTGCTGCCTCCTACAAGCCTAGATTGTTCCAGATGTGTTGAATATCCTCGACACAAGGGGCCTTCGTCTCCACGACGGCCCTCTCCTGCATCTGGGCCAGGGTTACGGCGCGGTCATACCGGATGCGACCAACCACTCGCGCCCCCGCCTGCCGCGCCTTGTTCTCGATTCGCTCCGTCATTTCCGGGTTGAGGTCCCACTTGTTCACACAGACCGTCGCCGGAATGTTGAAGTGCCGCGCCAGGGAGAGAACCCGTTCCAGGTCGTGTTCTCCCGACACCGTGGGCTCCGTGACGGCCAGCACAAGTGTGGCGCCGGTCACCGAAGCGATCACCGGACATCCGATCCCCGGCGGGCCGTCCACGATAACCAGAGGGTGATTCTCCTCCTCCGCGATCCGGCGGGCTTCCCGGCGGACCGTGGAGACCAGTTTGCCGGAGTTTTCGGCGGCAACGCCCAGCCGGGCATGAACCATGGGGCCGCAGCGGGTCTCCGATATCATCCATTCGCCGCAGAGCCGCTCCGGGAAATCGATGGCTTTCTCCGGGCAAAATCGGACGCACACCCCGCAACCTTCGCAGGAAAACGGGTCGATGGAAAACGTGGCACCCCCCGCAGACTTTCCGTTCATTCTCACCGCGCCAAAACGGCAGTGCGCCAAACACGCGTTGCAACCGATGCAGTCTTCCTGGCAGATGACCGCCTCATGGCCGCTGCGGAACTCATGGCGTTCCTTGACCCGCGGCGAAAGGACAAGATGTAAGTCCGCGGCGTCCACGTCACAGTCGGCGACAACCGGGCGGTCGGCCAGCACGGCAAACGATGCGACCAGGCTAGTCTTTCCCGTCCCGCCCTTGCCGCTGATGACCACAAGCTCCTTCATATTTTCTCGTCCTCTCCCCGGTGCTTTCGCGTTCCTCTTATGACGTATAAAGCGGCCTCGGTGGGCTCGCGGCTCTCGCATATGTTCCCGTCTCTCACACCCATGAAATACTCTGTTTGGATCTGAAAAAGTTCCGCAATCACGCTCTCAATCTCCGCAAGGTTCGTGTGACGGATTTTTCGCACGTACGAGGCAGGGTCTTGGGCCTTCTCCTTGTAGAACGCCGACTGAGGATTCAGCAACATGACGATGAGTTTGCCAGCCGGGCGAAGCACCGGCACCGTCCTCTCCATGGCCTTCCGGTAATCTTCAATGAATTGTATGGAGGCGACATAGATCACGGCGTCGAAGCTGGACTTTGGAAAATCCATATCCTCTGCGCGCCCAGCGATGGTCCTGATTTGATCCGGGGCGCAAGCCAACGCCTCCTGTGAAACATCCAGCCCCGTAACGTTGAAACCCTGTTTTCCCAACTCGCTTTCTATGATCGCCGGACCACAGCCGACGCTTAGAACATCGCGGCATCCCTTTAGGTGTTCAATGAGGTATGCGAGTTCACGTTGGAAGACCTTTTGCCAGAACTCCTTCCTGCATGACTCGAAATAGCGTTCTTCTGTGTTCCCGTTTTCCTTCACGATGCGTTCCTCACTGCCCGGCATTCAGTCCAAGGGCGATGATCGTGCCGGCCCCTAAGCCAATGAGTGTCAGTTCCCACACGAGGCTTTGCAGTCCTCCCGTGGCGCGCCGGCCCGGCACAAGATCCGCCAGCGCGATATAGATGAAGCTCGCCGCGGACACCGAGAGTAAATAGGGAACCAGTGACTGAACGACGGGGAGAAGAAAATAAGTCATAACCGCTCCCGGCAGCGCGGCGAGACTGGAGAGCGTGTTGAACCAAAGGGCGCGGGACCGTGAATAACCGCTTTGCAGCAGAATCGCGAAATCACCGACCTCCTGAGGCACTTCGTGGGCAATCACCGCCACGGAAGTGGCAATCCCCAAGGGAACAGATTCCGCGAACGCGGCGGCAATGGCCACCCCATCGACAAAATTGTGGATTGGGTCTCCCATGAGGATCATCGTTCCCGCTTGGGTGTGAACATCACAGGGCTGTTCATGACAATGACGCCACAGGGCGAACTTCTCGAGCACGTAAAATAGAATGATTCCCGACAGCACCGTGGGGAGTACCGATGTGCTGGCAAGCCGAAGCAGCGCGTGCGGAATCATCCCGAAGAAGGCGGCGCCGAGCAGAGTGCCGATAGCGTAGGGGATCATGCCGCCTGTAACCAGGCGCAGTCGCTCCCCCTTAAGCAGGAGTAGCACGCCGGCGAACCCGACCGAGCAGATCGACCCGAGTAAAGTGAACAAAACAATCAGGGACAGTATCACGTTGTAACCTCGCGGTCTTTTGTGAATCTTCTCAGATAGAAGATATGTCCATCGTACTTCGTTTCCGCGAGATCCCCCTGCGCCACCAGCCGCTCAACAACCTCCCACGAAGATCCAGCCCGAGATAGAAGTGTGCTGACAGCTTTTTCTCTCATCGGGTGAACGGCGGTTATACTCAGGAGGTCTTTTTCGACATCGCCGGTAAGGGCAAAGGCATCTCCCTCATAGCCGATCAGGTATTCCACCCGCTTCACTTTGTCCGCAAGGAGCTGATACGTCCGGTTGAGGGCCTCTTCATCCGGGCCACGCACCCATCTCTCCGCTGGAGGACGTGTGGGAATACTCAGATAAGCCTGAGACGGCTGCAACCTGTGGAGAAAATCGGCTACCTCCTTCATGCAGTCATCGTTGTCATTGAGCCCCCTGACGAGCATCGTTTCCGTTACCAGTCTGCCAGCGAAGGCTTTAGCAAATGCAAGTATCCCATCCAAAATCAGGGACAGCCGTAGTGCTTTGTGAGGCCGATTGATCTGCCGCCAGATTACTTCCTGAACAGCATCAATCTTCAGCGAAACCCACTCGGCCTTGCCAAGCTCTTCTCTCACGTCATCACGCCATAGCAGCGAACTGTTCGTGATCACACCGATAGGGACCCCTAACGCCTTCAAAAGGATGATTTCCTTACCCAGGTTCACGTCCAAGGTGGGCTCCCCATACGGCACGAAGGTAAGGTAATCCGTTCGTTCTGACGCCTGTTTCGCTTCTGCCAGCCTACTCTGCACATCCCGAAAAATGTCTTCGGGCTCATAGAAGAAGCGGCGATCACTATGCATCTGGGTGGTTCGCCCCACCTGACAGTAGACGCAGGAATAGGTGCATACCTTTGCCGGGATGTTGTTGATTCCCAGGCTCTTTCCCAGACGCCGCGACGGAACGGGTCCATAGGAGTATCGGACGTTGCTCGCGCTCATGATTGGCCTCCACACGGCGGTTTTCCGCAGCGCGCGTCCCGCCCGCAACAGGTCTTGCCCGCTTGTTCCAAGGAGCATTCACTCCCGCGCTGGCCTGCTCGGCCAGGGACGGACTCTTTGAAGATGAATCCTGCCCCGCCACTAACCAGCCTGCGGACCTTCCCGTGGCACTCGGGACATTCTGTGATGGGTTCCTCCTTGATCGACTGCCGACGTTCGAACCGCAGGCCACATGTTTCGCATTCGTATTCGTAGGTCAGCATCGGTCTTCACCCTCCTTGATATTGCCCAAACGGCCGAGTTCCAGTCTTTTTCGTAAGCACGATCACATCGTGTTTGTGGCCGCTGAGGCGAACCGTAAGCTCGAACCCTCTCCCGGAAAGAAACACCTCCGCTGACTCCAGCGTCACGCCGCTGACGGGATGCTCCCGCCCCTCCTCTTGATGCACCCGGGCGACAAGTTCGAATCCTTCCGGTGAGAAGTCCGCCAGGATCAAGATTCCGGATGGCCTCAGGACCCTGGCCGTCTCTTCGAGCACGGGCACCGGATCCTTCAAATGGTGGAGGACATCCATCAGGGCGGCACAGCCGAAATGACCTTCTGAATAGGGCAAGACGGAGGCATCTCCCCGGACAAAACGAATACGGCCGTCCAAGCCCGCCTCAGCAGCCAAAAGAAAGGCCAGGGCTTGTTCATCCGCATCGGGGTCCACGGAGACCACCTCTAATCCCTGACGGGCCATGGCCATGGCCATGAGTCCCTTGCCTGTGCCGATATCCAGAGCAGGGTCTGAAAGCCGTCCACCCGTCTTGACCACGAAATCCGCCGCCGCAAATCGGTCATAGCCCAGGCTCAAGTACTGCTCTGTCCGGACAAGAAATGCGGCCTTTTTCCGGACCATATCCTCACTATCTTTCATGCGCATTCCTTCTCGTTGTTATCGTTGGAAGGTGGATGCACCCGGAGTGGCAACCCGTATCGCGACCCGGCCGGGGTCGTGAAGATCGGTCGATGTCCGCTCCAGGACAGCCTCCCGGAGCCGCTCAAAGTGAGCGCGGTACTCCGGCAGGGCCTCGACGATGAGTTCGCCCCTTGAATATGCCTCGGCGATCCGCCGGTCATCTGGAATTTCCAAGAGAATGGGGATGTCCTCATTCTTGCAGAACACATGCACCCGGTCGTCACCAATCCCCATCCGGTTGACGACCACCCCGAAGGGAATTCGGAGCTGCTGCACCATCTCCACGGCCAGTTTCAGGTCGTGCAGACCAAAGGGAGTCGGTTCGGTGACCAGCACCACGAAATCCGCCCCCCGAAGCACCGTGACCACCGGGCACGAGGTCCCAGGAGGCGCGTCCAGGATCGCGGGTCTCCCGGGCTGAACACGAGTCTTCACCGCTCGGATAAGCGGCGGGGCCATGGCCACGCCCACGTCGAGAAGGCCCTGGATCAGCGTGATGTTCTCCGCCTGGATCGTCTCGACAACCCCTATGCGCTTATCCACTTCGTGAATGGCCTTCTTGGGGCAGACCAGGGCACACCCCCCGCAGCCGTGACACATCTCGGGGAAGACGAGCGGCTTGGTCCCGAACGAGGCGATGGCGTGGTACTGGCAGAACCGGCTGCACTCGCCACAAGCGTCACAAAGGGATTGGTCCACTTCCGGGATGGGAAGGGTGACCGTCTCCTGGGAGCGAACCAAGCCCTTCAGAAACAGGTGAGCGTTTGGCTCCTCCACGTCGCAGTCCAAAAGTTGCACAGGGGAGCCATAGACTTGCGCGAGGTTCACGCAAACCGTGGTCTTGCCAGTTCCGCCTTTCCCAGATGCCATCGCTATCTTCATTTCGTCTCCGGTTTACTCGATAAAAACTGCGGCGGCAATGACCGTGGTCCACCATCCGTGCTTATCGCCAATGGCAGATTGGGTTGTATTTGTAGTGCGGACTATAAGGCCACCCATTTTGTACTGCTCTTTACGAGCATCGTAGTCCGAGTTGGCATCAAAGGGTACACCAATAGTCGTCGCCAGCATCTGAGCGGCAAGATCCTCGGCATAGTCACCAGCCTCCTGATCTGTTTGCCCGTAGCTGTGATGTTCCGAAAGATATCCATATCTCTTGCGGTCACGCGGTATGGCCAACCCGACCGACGCGGAAATCAGGCGATGCGGCTCGTTCGTCGAGTTCTCAGCCATTACACAGAAAACGACCCCACCACTACGAGGATGATCCAGGCCGGCTTCACGGGGTACAATTTTGCATCCAGGAGGAAATATTGAACTTACACGGACTAAGTTGAAGGATGCTATTTTGGCATCCCGAAGGGCCAATTCAAAGCTCGTTAGTTTTTCCCGATAGCGGCCGACACCTTTCGTAAGAAAGACGCGTTCCGGGATGAAAGGACACATCAAAACTCCCCCGCTTGATTAATCGAATTGACGTGGAAGCCCGGTTTCCAGGCGCCCCAATTGATAAGTCTGAGTGGGCCGCTTGGGTAAAGCGTGAGGACGATTGTTGCAGTGGTACCTTTGCCTAAGACGACCGCGAGAATCATGTCGCCACCTGGCTTGTTTCAGTTTTCTCGAACTGGAACGTCCATCGGCTGCTTCGGATAAACCGGAAATGGCCGCTGCCGGTCACTAGTGACCGAAGGGGCGCTTCTTTGAGGTGATGATCGCTGACTGAGAGCACACCTTTCGACTTGAGCACCCGACGCAACTCCACCAAGGTCAGACCGGGATCAGAAAGGTCATGGAGGACATCGTAGAGCAGGGCGATGTCGGCGCTTCCTTCCGGAACATCGACCAGGCTGCCTCCGAAAACCGTCTGGATATTATTGAATCCCTGCTTATCCGCAGCTCTCTGAACCGATTTCACGGCAAGTGGGTGAATATCCATCGCATATACACGGCCTTCCGGGCCGACCAGCCGGGCCGCCGCCAGAGAAAAGCCGCCTGGGCCGCAGCCAAAGTCCAGGACTGTCATACCGGAGTGAACGCCTGCTTCCTGAAGTATCTTGATGGGCGGCAGCCAGTCTCGGAGACGGAATCCCATCGACATCAAGTGGAAGGCGAGGTTACTCTGAAGATGATCCTTCTTCATGATCCGAAATTTCCCGTTTCTGTAGGCGTTGCTTCCAGCGCAGCTACACGACGCTGAATGCGGCGGATTGCCGTTTCAACATTCCATATCCGGGCCTGTAAGGATTCCAAATCAGTCCCACTCCCGTGGGAGCGAAGTCGCACGGGATATCCTGACCGACCGACAAAGCCGGTCAGAAATTCATCGGGCGCGCCGGGAAACTTCAACAAGCAGAATCCTCCGCCTCCACCAGTCATTGGACCCAGGCCCTTCGGCCCCGTTCCGTCATATCCTGGCATAAGCACAATCTCCTGAGTTCGAAAGCCTGGCGTTGGATCGCGTCAATACATGAGTTCCAAGCGGCAGCCCGACACGGGCCGCGATCACGGGGCACTTGACCTTGAACAGAAAAAAGATGTTGCGCGGGTCGTCACTGAGCGTCTCGAAGTTGCCTTGTCCCTTGGCAAGGATCAGGTCGGCCTCGGTGAAACGCCGGACAAAGTCCTGACTGCAGTCTTCGAGTACCGTGCCCGGGGCATCTGAACCGTTGTCGATGATCTCTACAATTTCGTGGAGTCCCACGGCCCGCGCGTCGACCATCGTGGCGTCGTTGATGACGGGGGCGCCCCGCACCGCCAGTGTCACCCGCGCTGGCAAAAGCTGTTCGATGAGCAAACGGTCAAAGACTATCTCGCCCGCGTTGTCGGCCAGGTACAGGATGCATCGGGCTTCGGCGACAGCTTGTCGAAATCCGTTTTGCTCCCCAGTGAAAGGCTCCGCTAGCGCCTGGCTAACGGACTGGCGCACGTCGGACTCCGTCACGTTGCCGTTCACACCCATGTCTATCACATTCCCGGCAATGGCTAGGCGCACCGCCATGACCAACCGGTCCGACGCGGCTTTGATCTCCGCTTTCAGTTCGGGGAGGAGACACAAGGCCATACGGTTCCAATGATCCTTCGCCGCACGGTACGGATCCTCCACGCCGCTGATCTCACGCAACCGCCGGTGAATGCGTTGCCCCAGGACAGCCGGCAGTTCATCCAGGTCCATCTCCCCAGTCCAGCGCAACACTTCACGGACGATCCGCTCATGAACAGCAGGGTCCGTGGACACCATCCTGGCCGCGTCCAAGGCCTGGCGAACGAAGCAAGGAAGGCAATCAAGCGAGGTCCTCATGATCCGATATACCCGCGCTTTCCTCGCCGCCTGGCGGTCTCCTCGTCCACATCATCCTGCCAGCCGTTGCGGGTTGTCTTGAACAAATCGAATTTGGCCGTGTAGGGCTTGATATCAAGAAGCGGCGTGCCGTCAAGGATGTCCACCCCGTCAAGATGAAGCACGTTGCCTTCGCGGCGGACCAATTCGACAATGCTTAATCCCACCGCATTGGGACGACAGGGCGCGCGCGTTGAGAACACTCCCCGCTCGATGTCTTGGAGAAACGGCTTCACCAGCAGCTTCGGCGGTCCTGCCTGGTGGAAGTGATAGATGAGGCAAACGTGTGAAAAACCTTCCAGGTCGCGCAAGCCGGCCGCGAACTCCGGGAACACCTCTGCCCGCCCCTTACAGCCCTTCGCGTAGGCCGGCTGGATGGGCGTCTGCCCTGCGGCAACATGCTCGCTGCGAATCACGCCGATGGGGGTGTAGGTGATGGCGGCCTCGCTCATGCCCAATGTCCTTCCACGCCAGCGGCCTTGGCCTCGGTCAGTCTCCCCGCGCGGGTTCGTTCAATAGTCGCAGCCACCGTCGGGGCATCGGTGTTGAAAATCTTGATCCCAGCAGCGGAGAGAACGCGAAAGGCCTTGTGGCCGCAGGGCCCGCTCACTCGGCTGTTGTTCCCTGTCCGGGCTACGGTTTCCGCCGCCTGGATTTCCGCCCCCTGGGCCGCGTTCAGCTTATGCTGATTGTCCATCACCGGTCCTTCTCCAGGTGTTCCCGGACTCGCTGCATGGTGAAACCATAGATTCTCCGCAGACGCCCGAAGGTTTCCGCTCCGTCCACATCAGCGGGCAGCCCCAGCCTCCGTTTCACCTCCCCAACTGGAATTCCATATATCTTGGCCACATCGGCGACGGTCACGCTGCCGCGAATGGAGGCATGGCCTCTCCCCACCGAGCCAACCCCAGCCGGTTCCCCTGTTTGCCGGGCCGGTCCTTCCCCGTCCGATTCCTCCTCGGCCAGGTTCAAATGAGTCGGTTTCCCAAAGGCGCTGCCGCGAGCATTCCGGAAAAGATAATCGCCGCCAGCTTTCCGCGTCGGAACAACAAGAAAGGCGAAGGCAAAACAAGCGGCACATAGCAGGATTAGAATCGTTGTGAGCGTCGAGCGAAGCAGGGGGAGCGGAACCGCATTCCGCACCCGACCTACGATCGCTTTCCAATGCAGGGCGATATGCAGTACCAGCAAACCCAACAGGACATACGCGGCGATCAGGTGGATGGATCCCCATTGGTGACGGTCCAATCCCAGGAAGTAGAGTTGCACGTTTTCTCCATATTTCAAGATCTTCTCCCGACCCGGCGGAAGGGTGTACTTCAGGAGAAACCCGATGCCGGCGATGAAGGCCAGTGCAAGGAACATGACGGCATCGATGAAGAGGTTTAGGGTTCCGCGGTTTCTCATGGTCGGCTCCGATTACCAATGCCCCTGAACATCCGCCGCCTTGGCCTCGGCGAGCAGCCCGGCGCGGTACTGTTCAAGGGCCGCCGCCACCGTGGTTGCGTCGGTGTTGAAGATCTTGATCCCGGCCGCGGAAAGAACGCGAAAAGCCTTGGGGCCGCAATGCCCAGTCACGAGACTTTTGGCTCCCAAGCGAGCCACCGTTTCCGCCGACTGGATTCCCGCTCCCTGGGCTGCGTTCAGGTTCTGCTGGTTGTCGATCACCTCGAAAGTCTCGCTGTCCAGATCGTAGACAAGAAACTTCGGAGCCCGGCCGAAGCGACTGTCTAGGGGGGCGTTAAGGTCGTTTCCTGATGTTGTGAAGACTATCTTCATCCTTTTGCTCCTTCGTCGTCATCACACCGCAAGGTCATTTCGGGCACTTCTTGAGCGCCATGAACCAGTCCAGAACCTTAGTGTCGGCCGCAGGGGTTTCCACCCGTTCCTTGGCCGTGCCGCAGGATCCCGGCGGGGGCACAATAACGTCCTCGCCCGGTTGCCAATTAGCAGGTGTCGCCACCTTGTGCTGATCGGAAAGCTGCATGGCCACCAGCAGCCGCTTGATCTCCTCCATGTTGCGGCCGTTGCTGAGGGGGTAATAGAGAATCGCTCTGACCACAGCTTCGGGATCGATGATGAAGACCGCCCGGACGGCCTGCGTGGTGCTGGCCGCCGGTTGGAGCATGCCAAACGCCTTGGATACATCCATCTTGAGGTCACTGATTACCGGGAAAGTCACCTCGACACCCTTCATGCCCTTGTATTCGATCTTTTCCTTGATGGTCCTCAGCCAGGCGATGTGGCTGTAGGTGCTGTCGATGGAAAGGCCGAGGAGTTTGCAGTTCAGCTTTTCAAACTCCGGCTGCATGGACGCAAAGGTCATGAACTCGGTCGTGCAGACCGGAGTAAAGTCGGCCGGGTGGGAGAAGAAAATCACCCACTTGCCCTTGTAGTCGTCGGGGAAGTTGATCGGTCCCTGGGTGGTTTCCGCCTTGAAAGACGGAGCCTTTTCGTTAATCAAAGGAAGTCTGGCTGGCTGTTCCATGTTTGGTTTCCTCCTTTGCTTCAGTTGCTTGCACGGCGACCGTGCCGGTCACCAAATGGGCCGACACGACCGCCTTGGTGGTAATCCTGATGACGCTCACTGCGCCGTCGTTCCAGATTCGATCTCGCCCAGGCGCTTTTTGATGAGACCCCGTTCCGACTGCAAGGCCCCGGCCGCAATCGGCGCATCGGTGTTAAAGACCTTGATCCCGGCAGCGGAAAGAACCTGGAACGCTTTGGGCCCGCCATGCCCGGTGATCAAGGTCTCTACGCCAAGCCATGCGACACTCTCAGCCGCCTGGATGCCTGCACCCTGGGTGGCGTTGAGGTTCGGTGTGTTGTCCACTACTTGCAAGTCTCTGGTCTCGTATCGAACACCAGGAACCTCATCGCCCTGCCGAAGCGGGGAACGAGGGGATTATCCAAGTTGTAGCCTTGGCTTGTTACCGCAATCATCATCGATTTCCTGCGATCCCTGGTCTCACTAGATCCCCACTTTCCGCTCGCTCAGAGCCCGGTCCAGCATGAAGACGCCGTTCTTTGATTCCCCGATGAATTTGAGCTTGTGGACGATGGCGCTTGTGTCTGCCTCTTCCTCGACCTGCTCATTGACGAACCATTGCAGGAGAGGCGAGGCGGCATGGTCTTTTTCTGCTTGCGCGAGATCCACGAGTCCGTGAATCAGGGCACTAACCTGACACTCGTGAGCATAGGCACCCTCAAACACGTCCAGGATCGACTTCCATTCCTTCGGCGGCGTTTCAATGGCAGCAAGGGTGACCCTTCCTCCCCGGTCAGCAATGTGCTTGTAGAACTTCATCGCATGAGCGACCTCTTCTTGTGCCTGGACCTTCATCCAGTTGGCCATGCCCAACAAATTGGAGTCGTCCAGATGGGCAGCCATAGCCAGATACAGATAGGCCGAGTAGATCTCGGCATTGATCTGCTTGTTCATTGCATCCTGTACTTTCGCGTTGATCATGTTCTCCTCCCTGTGGGTACTCACGCTCCTGCCTGCTTGCTGCCGTACCCAGTCCTCGGCGGATGGGAGGGGGCCAACCGCGGGCACCACAGCGCTGCGATGCGCCCAGCGGCGAGACGCGCGATCCATGAAGAACCGCGCCCGCCCTGCGGCGCCGCACGCGCCAGCTGGCCCCCCACAATCGAGCCTACTCGGACTCCTTACGCTCTGGCCCGGCAAGGTCATCCAGGCGCTTCTTGACTTCGTCAAGCTGGCCCTGAAGCGACTCGGCTACTCCTTTTAAGTAGTCCCGCTCGGCCGTGGGCATGGCAGCAGCGTAGGAAGCACGTCCTCCCCACCCACCAGAGCGGAGCCAGCCGGGCAGGCCGGTCGCATAGAACATGTTTCGACATCCGCGTCCACCCCCACCGAATCCGCGGCCCCCAGCACCTCGGCCTCTTCCGAAACCTATCCCAAGGCCACGTCCAGGGACTGGATTCGCACAGCCGGGCATTCCAAATCCTCCGCAGAATCCGGCCGCACGTCCGGTCATCGCGCCCATTCCCATGGGTCCTGTTCCGTCTCCTCTTGGCATGATCATTCTCCTTTCTTGAAAAACTCTTTATCCTTGTTTGTTTCTTCCTCGGCCGAGACCGCCTTTGCGGCCTTGCCCTTCTCCCTGGCCCTGCCCCTGGCCTTGCCTGGGTTGACCCCCTGGCCGCTGAGAGCCTTTCCCTCCACAGCGCCCCTTTCCTCGCCCTGTTCCCGGCCCTTTACCCTGCGGTCCCGTTCCGTCTCCTCTTGGCATTGTCCTGTCCTCCTTTCATTTCACAATCTCGATCACTCATTAGTTCGCCTACATGACAATCAACGCCCACGACACCCATAACCTGGTCCGCCACAACCACCGCAGCCGCACCCACACCCGCAACCACCGCAGCCCCTGCGACAACCCCTGCCATAGCCCCTGCCGGCCATTCCTGGGCCTGCCCAAGTCGGAAAGCCCTGAGGGTTGCGCAAGGTCAAGGTTTTGCCGTCTTTGCTTATCTCGCGCGCGATTAGAATCGTGCTCCCCTGGAAACTTAGCTTGGATCCGGTCACGCTCAGCTTGTCGCCTTTCGCCAAGCTGAAGCCGTTCTCCGAGAGGAAGAACGTAGGACCCACACGGACATAATCAGTTTCTTTGTCGGTTCTGAGTGTCACCTGTACGCCACCCTGCCAACACGGGTATGAGCTGCTCTGCGCTTCTTCGATCACGCCGTGGACAGTAACTTCCGTTGCAGGATCGTAAAACCCCGACCGATAGCCTGCGCCAAGCCCCATTTGGGCTGCTGTGGGGCGCACCGCCAACAGCGTTACCAAACCCGCGCTGGCCAGCACTAACAACCGATTTCGATGCACCATTATTCCATCTCCTTTCGCAGCAAACTAAACCCGCGCCATGGGAGCGCCACACTTTGGACAAGCCATCTGGTTGCATGGCCGCCCCTGCGTGTGCGGCAGCTTCTCGCCGCAACTGGGACACACACAGTCGCCGCCGGGTCCGGCAGCCGAGGGCCCGCCCATGCGACCTCGGCCCTGTCCGCCTCGACCCTGACCACGACCGCCACCTTGCCCACGTCCCCCGCCCCGTCCTTTTCCCATCGGTCCTGTTCCGTCTCCTCTTGGCATGATCGTGCCCTCTTTTCTTGAAGATGTTTTTTCTATTCCCTGGTCGTAGCAGCCCGGCACTCCGCGCATTCCCCAAAAGAGACGGCGGCCGTGTCGGCAGCAACCCGGCATGGCGAAAGTGTCGCCGGCTAGGCTTCCACTGAGCCAGGCCTGGATGACCTCGCTCAGGTCACCGGCCACGAAGGGAGTCACCTGGATGCCATAAGCGGAAACCATCTCGTGCAGAGGTCTGGAAATCGCGCCGCAGACGAGCGTGCCGACTCCTAGCTCCGCCAGACGGAGCACCTTCTGAACCGGCAGGTCCTGTGAGAGGACTTCCTCCGTTTCGGCGACGACGCGCCCCGACTCGGACTCGACGACGTGAATCTGCCGAGCGATGTCGAAGACCGGTGCGATTCGATTGTCCCAGTGTGCGAACGCCGCTTTCATCATCGCCATCCTGCGCATCCTTTCGATATTGATAGAAAGCAAATGCCGTGCCAACTTTGCTCCACTTGAAGCAAAAGACGTAAGTGCTTGCAATTACAGCGTAAAGGATGGTTATGGGCAACGTGGAAGCAGGAAGTACAGTAGCCGCTACGCTACTAATAGCGCTGATTAGGGGGGCGCTAGCGCTACTGTGTTCGCACGCGACGGGAACGGCCGTCTTGTTCGGGAAGAGAGATGCCCAGTTTTTTCACTCTGCGGAAAAGGGTGGTCTTGTGAATGCCGAGTTCCTTCGCGGCGGCCAGGCGGTTGTAACCGTTCCGCTCCAAAACCGTGTGGATGGACTGGGCGTCTAGAAGATCATGGGCGGACCGCACATCCGAATCCGCGCTCGCCGATGCGCCGCGTGCTGTCAGTTCTTCCGGAAGATGTCCGATGCCGATGAGGCCCTCGTTGCACATGATGAAGGATCGCTCTATAACGTTTTCCAGTTCGCGCACATTCCCGGGCCAGTGGTAGGCCATGAGTAGGGAAAGCGCCTCGGCCGCGATCCCCGGGACGGATTTGCGCTGCAAGCGATTGAACCGCTCGATGAACTGCGCTACCAACAGTGGAATGTCTTCCTTGCGTCGGCGTAGCGGCGGCAACTCCACGCGCACCACGTTCACGCGGTAGTAGAGGTCCTCCCGGAATGTGCCCTGGCGGGTTTGTTCTGCCAGGTCCTTGTTGGTGGCGACGATGATCCGCGCGCCCGTCGTCTCCGAGCGGGTCGCGCCCAGGGGTTCGTAGGTCCGCTCCTGCAGCACGCGCAGCAGTCGCACCTGGAGTGCCGGGCTCACCTCGCTGATCTCGTCGAGGAAGAGGGTCCCGCCGTTGGCCAGGGCGAAACGCCCTGGTTTGTCCTTGTTCGCCCCGGTGAACGCTCCGGCTTTGTAGCCAAACAGTTCCGATTCCAGAAGCGTATCGGGCAAGGCTCCGCAGTTGACCGCGATAAACGGACCCTGGTTGCGGGGACTGAGCGAATGGATCGTCCGCGCCACCAATTCCTTGCCGGTTCCTGTTTCTCCGAGGATGAGTACCGTGCTGGGGCTGGCAGCGATAGCGGGAAGTACCTCGAACACCCGCTGCATCAAGGGACTGTGGCTGACCAGGTCGCCGACGCTGAAGCGCCCTTCCAGTTCCCGGCGTAGCGCCTCCACCTCGCTCAGGTCACGGAAGGTCTCTGCACCGCCGATGATTCGCCCTTCGGAATCCCGTAGCACCGCCGTGGAGACGCTGATGGGGATGCGGTGGCCGTCCGCGTCGATGATGTAACCCGACTTGCCGATGACCGGTTTCTTGGATTTCATGGTGCGACGCAGGGCGCACTCGGCTTCGCACATGCTGCAGCGGAACACCTCCGAGCACCGCCGGCCAATCGCTTCCGTACGCGATACACCCGTGATCTCCTCGGCCGCCCGGTTAAACGACGTGATGCGCCATTCCTTATCCACCGTGAACACACCGTCCGAGATGCTCTCTAAGATTGTCTCGGTGGGGTTGGCCTGTGGCCCGGCCACGCGTTTTCTCTTCGTGTTAGGGTATTTCCCCATACTCCTATTCTAACCAAAATACCAACGGCATGAGACCTTAACGTGAATTTCTCTTTTATAGAACATACTTAGCATGGGAGGTGGCTAGGTTGCGGGAATTAGCTGAGCTTTCGAGGCCCAGAATAGCGAGCAATATTTCGGAGAGGACGTTTTATCTCAGATCGTGAAAGTTCATCAAGCTCGCTCGTGCGCCTTGCGACCATACACCCGTTCATAAGCCTGACAAAACGGGCAGACTCTGCCTTCGACGTTCTTGACAAGCTGAAACGCAACACCGGCCTGACGCCGGCGCGCGTGCCGACAGACCGGACAGGTCAGACAGACCTTGGCCAAAGCGCGATCCATTTTGGTTGGTTTCATGGTGCTCAGCCGGAATTTCCCTCAGATTTTCCCGGCAACCTCTAACATCCACCCGAACGTGCCTCCCCGGCACTTGGCAGGCGGCCTGTTCCGTCAAAGCGTAGGCGGGAGGCCCCGGTGTTGGGAACAGAGCCAAGCAGGCATGGCCGAAGGCGCCGGAAGATTGTCGCGGCTCCATGGAATCGGTCCCTGGCCCCCACGGCTTGGGCGAGGACCATGTGTTCACTTCTCCACTGGGAGCTTGGTGTCTGCGCTCCAGTCCTCCCACCCTCCATCATAAAGGCGGACTTGCCTGTATCCCATCAATCGTAGGGCAAAATAGATTTCAGCCCCCCGCGTGCCGAACTGGCAATACACAACCACCTGTCGCGCCGGCGCGATATGAGACTCTGCGAATACCTGGCGCAGTGATCCGGCCGGAAGAAAGATCTGGTCATTGCCCGGCCCAAGCACGCGGTCCCAAGGGATGTTCACTGCGCCCGGGATGTGGCCACCACGGGGGCCTATAGCCCTTTCGCCCCGGTACTCGGCGGGCGAACGTGCATCGATGATGACCACCTGGGGGGGCAGGTGCTTCAGAATCCACTCAGAAGTGGCCACGAGCGTAGGATTGGGTACCGGGATGAAATCACCATCGGGAACCCGCGGCACGTCAACGGTAATCGGCCGTCCCGCCATCCTCCACTTCTTGAGACCACCATTAAGGATCTGAACGTGGGAGTGACCAAAGAACTCCAGGAAGTAGAAAATGCGCGCGGCAAGAGTATTCCCCTGCTCGTCGTAAATAACGACGCGGGAAGAGGCATTGATTCCTGTCGCTCGGAGCAGCCGTTGGGCCCAAGCGGTGGGTATCGGGAATCCCTGACGGTTCGCCTCCAGATAATCAGTGGTGGCGGCAGGTAGGTTGACAGCCCCGTCCAAGTGGCCCTCGCGGTAGATCTCGGGATCACGTGCATCCAGTATTCTCAGCTCGGGCTCGTTGCCCAACCTTGCGGCTAGTTTTTGGGTTTCAATCAGGAACTGGGCGTTGGGATAGCCGACCCTATCACTGGCAACCCCGTCCGGGGACAGCATGATGCACCCAACCCAAAAAATCCACAACATTAATAGAGGTCGCATACGTCGGCTCCTTCGAGATCTGTATGGCGGTCGTGGCAACGTGCGTGCCTCACACTGACACCTAATTATTTCATCCGGAATCTCCGTGTCGACTTCCCGGCCAACTGATCAACGTACACCCGACGGCCTCGGCATGCAACGCGCGATCTTCGGAAATTGACCTTCTAAGGCAGCATTGAACGAGAGCTGAAATGGCTGGTCTTGTTTCTCATCCACTGGGTGCGCGCTTCCAAAGCGCCTTCACCGGCGACCCCTTAGCGCCCCCTCAAAAGAGCTGGGACATCTCGACATCCAGGCCTTATTCAAATCTCCCTAGCATCTTTAGGAATGGCACCGTATGTCCCAATTCAATGCGGGAGATGTAACAGCGCGAAAAACCAATAAGCTTTTCGGGGTCAGCTTGTGACGGGTTCTTGGCCTTGAGTAATTCGCGGAGTTGTTCGGCGATGTCCATCAACAGGTTACTACCAAAAGTCAATAATGGCGGATAGACGTTTGACGTCGAACTTGAACAATGAATTGTCGATGTGCATTACAATCTTGGATGAATGTCTAACGCAGGAGATTGTCGTCATGAAAAACCCAGCCGAATTCCGCTGCTCGCTCTGTGGCGTTAGAGCCTGTACCCATGAGCCCAGTACGAATACGAAGAAGATGCCTTCGTTTTGCCTCGTGGCAGTGGAATCCGAGCCGTTGGCAGCCATCGAACGGACTTATCTGGAGGACGAAGAACTGCGCAAACTGGCGTGCGAATCCGCGCGCACGGAGTCTGCGGGCTACTGCCGCAACACACGCATCCAGGAGATTGTGGACTTTGCCCGCCGAATCGGGGCCACCCGACTGGGAATCGCTCATTGCGTCGGCCTCATGGGCGAAGCCAAAGTCGCTCGTGCGATCTTTCTCCGCGACGGCTTTGAAGTGGCAGCAATCTGTCGCAAAGTGGGTTCGATCGAGCAGGAGAATCTCGGGTTAAAGGATGGATAGAAGGTGCATCCGGGCCACTTCGAGGCCTTATGCAATCCAGTTGCCCACGCCGCGCTGTTGGCCAGAGCCGGTACGCAACTGAATGTGGTAATCGGGCTGTGGGTCGGCCACGATAGTGTGTTTTTCATGATTTCACGTGCACCCGTGGCGGTGCTGGTTGCCAGGGACCGCGTCCTGGGGCACAGTCACGTTGCGGCGCTGTACACCAGCCACTCCTACTATCGACGGTTGAAGGAACAGCAGACAAAGTGAGTGGCCGCCTAGCCCACTTCTTTGTAGCGTAGGTCGGCATAGGCAAGGGCGCCGACCGGTTGCAAGCAGAAGTCGGCCAAGTGATCGAACCAGAGCCCGAAGAAATAGGCGCTTTGCAGGCGAGCGAAGATCCATGAGACTCATGCGACGGGCCTACTACAACAAATTCTCGAGCTTTTACGACCGCTTTGTCGCCCTCCATTCCCGCGACACGCAGGGCTTGGCCAGGAAGGTCCTCGCTGATCGGCTGCCCGTCGAGAACGGCGGCTCGGTGCTCGACGTCTGCACGGGTACGGCTACTCTTCTCTCACACCTACAGGCGAAGGTCGGCCGTGATGGGCAAGTTGTCGGCGTGGATTTTTCTCACGGCATGCTGAAGGTGGCCCACGAAAAGGCCAAGAGTTTTCCTAACGTCCATCTGGTAGAAGCCGACGCGGGGTGCCTTCCCTTCGTAGCCGGCACCTTCGACGCGGTCACCTGTTCGCACGCCTTCTATGAGCTCAAGGGGGAAACGCAGGACTGGGCGTTGCGGGAGATTGTTCGCGTCCTGAAACCGAAGGGAGCCTTCCTCCTGATGGAACATGATGTGCCTCCGAACGCCTTCGTGAGGGCCCTCTTTTACCTCCGCCTTACTTTCATCGGCGCTGGACGGGCCATTACCTTCCTTCGCCACGAGCGGGAGGTCTTGGAAAGGTACTTCCAGAACGTGGAGAAGACGGGGCCCCCGGCCGGCCGGTCCAAAGTCCTAATCTGTCGGAAATGAGGCCACTCGGGCGGCCGCCGCTACACGCTGGACCTGCCAAGACCGATCGGTTTCCCAGGGCACATGAACCGTGCCGTGGCTACGTGTTGGTACAGGATGCGTTGACGCGAGCAGACTAGGGTCCGCGCCATCCGCCGGTGCGCAAAACAACGAAACGAGGTAGAATAGCAGCGTGGACAGAAGATCATTTCTAGGCGCCGCAGCAGGCATCGTGGGATTGAACATGGACGCACCCACATCATTCATGCCGAGTCAATGCTGGCGTCTAGCCAAATCCCTGCATGGCAGGCTGGGAAAACCTCTTTGCACGGTCATCCGCCACTGGTAGACTCGCTGTCTCAGATTTGCGGGCCCAAAACCTCAAACGATTGGTAAGATTCCTTGCGCAGCGGGAACCGTCACGGGCCTGGGGCGTGACTTGAAAACTTCTGAGGCCTGAGACGCGCTCGGCCACGGCGAGATTAAGAAGGGAAAGGAGCAAGAACAGAACAGCAGAATAGCCCCACTTGGTGCTCGCCAAACCACCGAAGCTCCCCCACCTAATCTCCCGCCCCACTTTTTCAACATAATCTGTAGTCTAGTGGACTGTAACCACTGAATCGG
>Ga0315268_10001693_pt1 | contig 25390 bp, 33 predicted proteins | sample C1_top_MG_FD_204535 | JGI IMG/M metagenome (GOLD analysis project Ga0315268, IMG submission 204535) | Sediment microbial communities from Yellowstone Lake, YNP, Wyoming, USA - C1_top | ecosystem: Environmental > Aquatic > Freshwater > Lake > Sediment | place: USA: Wyoming | collected 2017-08-01
CTTTAATAACCTCCAAAGCCACATTAACTTTAAAAGATGTTGGATGAACCCTTCTGACTAATTTTGTATTTCCTGTCATATGTTTTGTATCTTAACAGGTTGTCCAGTTTTTGGGGGTAAGCATAATATTGTAAATAATCCCAATCAACTTAAATATTATATTTATGCTCGCAAGTCTACTGATGTTGAAGACAAGCAGGTACAATCTATTGAAGGTCAATTAGATGAACTACGTTTACTTGCCAAGAGAGAAAATTTATTAGTAATTGATGAGTTGATTGAAAAACAATCAGCCAAGATTCCCGGAAGACCAATTTTTAATAAAATGCTTGATTCCATTGAAAAAGGAAAGGCTTCTGGAATTCTCTCTTGGCATCCAGACAGACTTGCGCGCAATAGTGTCGATGGTGGAAGAATTATCTATTTAATCGACACAGGAAAAATATCTGCCCTCAAATTCAACACCTTTTGGTTTGAACCCACTCCTCAGGGAAAATTCATGTTGTCAATTTCCTTTTCGCAATCTAAATATTATGTAGATAGTTTGTCTGAAAATACTCGCCGTGGGTTAAGGCAAAAAGCTAGAAATGGAAATTTTCCAGGAAGAGCTGTGAAAGGTTATTTAAACGATAGTCGCAACAAGACTATTGTAATTAATAGAAAGGTTGCTCCTATCATTATTTCTGCCTTTGAAAAGTATAGTCAAAATAACATTTCCATTAAAGACATTTCTAGCTTTTTAGCAACAAAAGGTATTATCACCACTAATGATAATCATTTAAGAATTGATGAGACAAATAAAATTTTAAGTAATCCATTCTATATTGGTTTATTTAAATGGAGTGGTGAAGTATATGAGGGCAGACATGATCCAATAATTTCAAAGCAACTTTTTGATAAAGTCCAAGAAATATTAAAAACAAGGAATACTCCTTGGAAATACGCAAAGATTGAGAAAGTAGACAAACCATTTCTTGGACTTTTAAGGTGTGGTGAGTGTGGAATGGCAATTACAGGTGAGATTCATACCAAACATTATAAAAATGGTAATTCTCAAACCTTTAGATACTATCATTGTACTAAAAAGTCTAAAGTTACTAAATGTCTTCAGTTTGGATATGTTAGAGAAACTGATCTCCATTCCCAACTCACCACACTACTCAAAAAGTACACATTGAAAAAGACTTGGGCTAATCAGATGTTGTTAAAGTTAAAGGCTGAGGAATCTGATATATCCAAGTCTTGCCTTGATGTCATTAGTATTAAGAGAAAGGATTTAGAACAGATAGACATTAAATTAAAACTTCTCCTTGATAGTTATTTGGATCAGATTATAGAAAAGGATTCTTTTCAAGAAAAGAAGTTTGAATTAATGTCTAAAGAGAAAACAATTGAAGTACAAATCCTTTCTCTTAAAAAGAATCAAGGTAATTGGATCGAACCCATGAGGGAATGGATAAATGAAGCTCAAACAGTACAACAAGTTGCAGAATCTGCGGATCTGCAACTTAAAAAGGTCCTCGCCGCTAATATCTTCGGCTCGAACCTCTTTCTAGAAAACAAAATAGTCCGTGGGGATGGGCAAAAGTCGTGGTCTTCGCTTCGCTCGACCCCGACAGGTCGGTCATCTGTGCTCCCGAGAGGACTTGAACCTCTAAGCCTTCCGGCACAGGTTCCTAAAACCTGCGCGTATACCAGTTCCGCCACGGGAGCGTATTTGTATTATATCTTAAGCTCCGGCCGCGCGCGTACCTGGCTAAATTTGCCTCTCATATTATGGTTTTGGTGTGTAGGCGTTAATAGCAATCTTGGCGAGTTCTATTCGTAATTGTATAACACGCTTATCTATTTTACCCGGTTGCATAAGGGCTGTGTTACAGTCTTCAATCGCGAGCCGTGCCGATTTGAGAATAATATCCACTGGTTCGATGGGCGTCATTCCCATATTTTCAGATTTAACTGTACAATTAAATATTTCTCGAACGCAAAGTTCTACATGATTTTTTATATTAAACTCGTCTAGTAATTTTTGCGCATCAGTGAGCATAGGCCATTCAGTGGCGATAAGCCATGGCTTCATTACGGTATTATATGCTTCAAACAGTAATGCTCCTCTTTTTGATAGAACTTCTTTCATATAATTAATTATTAAATTGACACGGCTAGTTGCGCGGGCGATACCGGCTGAAAGGCCTGAATTTTATTTAAGAAATAGACGACGTGCGAGCCCCACGAGTTGCCGTTGGCCGCATAGATCCAGCCCACGTCATAAATCGTTTTGGCGCCGCGTCCGAAGTAATTTTTTGAGAGACCCTCGGATACGGTCGCGATCCCCTGTTCCCAATTCCCAAATCCGACACCGGACTGTGCACCGGTCGGGATGCCCCATCCCCAGCCGTTATACGAGCCGGGCGGGATTTCGCGGCCAAAGGTAGATTCGACACCAGCGATGGCGGCCACGAGCTTCCAATCCAGGTTGTTGCGGTCGGCTTCGGCCACGAACGTACTCGCCTGGTCGGCAAGCGGTGAATCATGGGATTGCAAGAATGCCCGGAGACGGGTGACCCGCTCGTCAGGTAATACAGCCTTGATGGGGTGGTTAAGTTCAGCCGCAGCTCCGGCTTCATCCACGGCAAAAACCGGCCCCGGCAGGAGGCTAAGTGAAGCGAAAAGAAAAGCGAATATGACGTACAGGTGTTTCATATTCAATTGTAGCTCCCTTCGGGAGTCTTTGGCACTAAGCTCACTCGTAAAATTCGTTTGCTAAGTGTCCAACGAAAAAATCCTAAAGCAGGCTGTTTAACGAGTCAACTTTAGGATCTAGGCGGTAGTATACGCCAATTGGGGGTGTTTGTCAAGTCCTATGGGCTATTTTAGAGGATACTGTTTTCGAAGTAGTCGACGCAGTTTGCCCACGAATTGCCGCTCGCGGCTGCCGGCGGGGCCCAATATGCCTGAATATCCACGAGTTTGGTGATTCCCTGGGAGTAGTATTTATCGTAGACGTATTTGCTTACCCAAGTAATGGCGTGTTCCCAACTGGTAAAGTCTTTGCCGTACTGCGTCCCGGTGTACACGGCGATACCAAACGGATTAAAGCCGGCTTTGAGCGGTACGCGTTTGCCCAGGTTGCTTTCGCACATGGCGATAGCGGGGAGGAGCCGAAAATCAAATCCGTATTTGTCTGCCTGTTGCACCAGAAGGTCCGCGTACGGCGTCATCGGTGACCCGTAATTTTTCAGGAAAGATTCCAGGAGCAGTGTGCGCGCGTCGCCTGCAATCACGGTCGCCGAAAGTACCGTCGGTGTGCCGCTTGTTGCTGCAAACCCGTTTTCATTTGGCGGCGCTGCTGAGAGAGGAAATGCCGGATGTTCCCAATTTGTACGCGCGGCAAGCATGGTGAGGTTGAGGATGAGAAGTACAAAACAAAGAGGAAACCACAATCCTACGAGAAGCATTTTTCGTACCATATCCCCATGCTGTCATACCGCAGATTTTCCGTCAAGTTTTGTGGCAGAAACGACTAGTTTGATGCGGTAAATACGCGGTGAAATGAAGAAGACTATTTTTGATCCTGTATGAGGCGTTCTTTTTCCTGTCGGGACAACTTTTTGATGGCGTGCTCGCGGGTCGTCGCGGCCCTTCGGTTTTCGGCAGGCTCCGCAAAGACCAGGGTCACCGGCCGCCGGAGACGCGTGTATTTTGCTCCGCGGATAATCTCGCCGTTATGCTCCCGAAGCCTTCTTCCGATATCCGTCGTCACGCCGGTGTACAGCGAATTATCCGAACATCTCACCATATAGATGAACCACATGGTATAATTATACTGTACTAACGCGCCTATAGCTTAACGGATAAAGCAGTAGTCTTCGGAACTACTGATGGGGGTTCAATTCCCTCTAGGCGCGCCAGGGCGTGTAGCTCAACGGTAGAGCAATTGCCTCTTAAGCAATCGGTTCAGGGTTCGAATCCCTGCGCGCTCACATATGTTTGAATCTGAAGAATTCGCTGTTCAGCAAAATTTTCTTCGTACTTTTAGTGATGAAACCCGCCTATTTACCGACTTACTTAATCTTTATGAGGTTACGCTCACTTCTTTAGCAGGAGGCACCCATACAAACACGGATTACGCAGTAATAGCTCTTGCATCCCTAAATCTAAAAAGCTTTAATAGTACGTTTGATAGATTATCCAAAGGATACATAAATGACTCCGAAGCAATTCTTAAGAAGGCAATCGAAACATTCATTGCGGAGGCATATTTTCACGAACACACTGCTCATGCTGAACGATATATGAATGGTGAATCTATTAATCAAATTACAAATAGAGGAAACATGGTGGACGATCTTGATCGAATACAAGCAACTAGGCAAATTTTTCCTACAGACTATCCTAATTTTTTCCGTGAATATATTTATGATGTTGGTTACGGAAACTCAAACTCAGTCGCACATTTAGATTTTGATCATGTCCATAGGGAATTAGGTCTTGAAGATGACCCGACAAGATGGGCTACAACCATGGTGATAGGCCCAAGGTACCATGAGGCATATATGAGAATAGTACTAAATCGTCTGGTTATGTTCTGTTCATTCCAGATTAGTTATATTATTGAGACATATCACCTGCAAAGAACGGAAGAATACACTAGGGTATTCTCTGAGGTTCGACGACTATTTATGGAAAATTAGGCTGTTTTATACAATTTCTTCTTTTTTGGTGCGGATGAAGCGAATCCATTCTTCCGCCACTTCGAAGATGACTTTGAGTGGCGCCTCTAGGACAAAATCAAACAAAAAAATAAAGATATTTATTTTGGCAATTTCGCGCGACAGCCAGTGACCGACGCGCAGAATCGGGAGGAAGAAAAAGTCGACAATCGGGCCGAAAAATCCTTCGCGGTCCGTCATTTCATATTCTTTAGCAGACACCCGGATACGGTAGGCAAAAAAGGACACGAGCGTCACGAAAAAGACGAATATAATTTGGCTTGCGATATTAAAGTGCAGTGCATGGAGGCCGTACGCGATGAGTCCGAACGACAAAAGATACGTCACCAGGTAAAACACCGAGAATACGGCGGTCAATAAAGGGCGCCGGACCGAAACACGCGGCGTAAAGATGTTGGCTTCGGTTTTGAGTTCATCAAAATGGTACACGATTTTTACGATTCTATCGGTGAGCCGCTTCGTGTTATCCGTGCCGGGAACGCTGGCAAATCCGGCAACAAGAAACAGGAGGATAGGCGGAAATATGGCATTTATCGCCAGAGCCAGATATTCGATACGTTTGGATATAAACAGATCAAATGGCGCTTCGAGGGCAAAGGCAAATACCATTTTTGTTAAAAAAATGTAGATGATACTCCGGATGACGGCGCGTCGTACTTTGGCACCGATTTCGTTATAGCGTTTGCTGGCAATTTCGGAAAGCAGTCCGGTAAAGCGTTCCTGATCTTCGATAATCGTCCCCGCTTTTTCTCCGTGTTCGAGGAGGAAATCCCGAAGCAGGAGAAACGGCGGCGTAGCCGCCCGGACATATCGGGAGAGCGTATCGCCGATGGGGTCCCGTAGACTATTTTGGACAAGACGGATGTTTTGTAAAAGAAGCGGAAATTCTGTCGCGGCGCGGTCGGCTGGCAGACCAAACCACGACGGCTGGATCATTTTCATGAGCTCGTAGGTGATAAGCGTGTCGTCCGACTGCGCGTAAGCGCGTTCGCAGGCGATGTACGTCTGCATGTTTACGTAGCGCTCGTCGCCGTCGGGAATGCGGATTTTTGCGCGGACCGCCTGATAAAAAAAGTTCGTGAGCGCTTCGCGTTGGCGGCCCGAGACGAGCGTATCTTCAATTTCCGAAGCCATCAGACCCATAAGCGTGTCCCAGGCAATGCCCGCGTGGGTAGAAGACGATTTAAACATATGCTGCCGGAGCAAGAGATACCGGTGAATGACCGCGTCTATTTCCTTAATTTTTTCGTTATCAATAAGCGCGCTGTCGATGTAGTGGGCCCACAGAAGTTCGACGACCAAATATTCAGCTAGATCCTTATGCCCGCCGGAAAGCAGTATTCTCCGTTTCAGGATGCGCTCGATGGCGGCGCGCCGGACGAGGTGTTCTGCGCGGAATTCGACTGCGTTTCGGGCTTTTTCGTAAATGCGTGCAAGGATCGAGACCGTTTTACTTACACTCACGTGGTGGCCTTCGATAGCGGTAGCTTTCGGGGTGGCGAATGCGGCGAGTAGTTGGCTGACGACGGGCGATAATTCCATACAATAGCCCTAAGTATATCAGATTTTGGGGAGTGACTGTGGTTTATTCAAATACGCCGTGAAGGTGGAGCTCCGGGTGAACGCCTTCAAATACCCGTTTGAGAAAATGAGCACGATGTTCTCCAATCGTGTTGAAGGACAGTAGTTTTTCCATGGTCAAGTCTCGTATTTCCCCAAGGGTGTGATCCGGTCTAAGGCAAGCCGATAGCCTATGTAAAACATCGGTTATTTCTTTTTTTTCCATCCGATCAAGTGAATTAAAAAGCGTATACCAAGCCTGCAACTCTTCTGGTATTGGCTGCCGCGATTTAGCGCCTTCGCGTTGATATGCAAATAGTTCTTTAAGAAGCGTTTGGGGTTCAAGGTGGTCTACGGCAGTATGGCATGCTTCGGCCAATGGCTCGGTTAACACAACTCTCTTGTTGATATATTGTTTGTTTCTTTCAACGTCAGTCATACGGGGTTGAGTATATATCTTTATTCAGTCGGACGTCAACGTTTAAGCCTATTCTACCGCTCTACTTGCAATTACATCCAAATACAAAATTTGTTTATACCATTCTCAACGACATAATGAAACTTGATGTTGGGTTACCTTGGTCCCCAGTTGGCTTGGGCAATTCCTGATGCTTCAAGCCAAGAAGAATACATTTGGATTGAGGATACGAAATTTGTGCCTACAGGCAAGCCTAGCCTGTTCAGTAACTTCATCAGTAAATCTAAGGTTGTTTGATTGTCTCCCGGCGCGGGTAAACCCGCGCTTTCCAATGTTTTATTTAGGTCTGCCTGCCAAATTCTTTTACCGCCCAGATCATATCGTGCACGAGCATAGACTCCCCGTAATGGTTGTTTTCCAAATAAAAGAACTCCTTGCAGCCGCGGATTTTCGCAGTCTAAAACGAAGGAAGTCTGCCGCGTTTGAAGATAGTTTTTTCGGATAATATGTGCCGTCGCCCGAGCCACGGTCACAGTTTCGACTGGAATAGTATGGTGGTTCACGTAGGAAGACGCGAGGTACATGAGTAAATATCCTTCTCCCTGATCGCATACGGGTGCAACGACAGGAGCTATTTTGAACGCCCTACTCACCAATTGTGATAGAGGATTTTCTACCATACGGCGGAAGTATACTATATTATAGGATAATATTCAATACGGCGGAGGGAGAAGCCTGAGATTGGAGAGATTATTTTAGGTAGTTTTCGTACGTCGGCGTAAGGAGTTCTGGGTGATCTTTTTTCAAAAGTCGTAAATGTGCAATTCTAGTAGTGTAGGGATGGTCTAGAGCTATTTTCATTTCCGGGTCGCGATACATACGCTCCACTTCAGCCCATACAATCCCGATAGGACCTTCTATAAACTTAGCTGGTATTCCGGGGTAATCAATTTGAAATTTTGAAACTAAATTTTCTCCGCCTTCAGCTAAAATCCTCATTGCACTTGTAAGACCGCCAAGAATTTCTTGTTGCCGTTGTATGTCGATATATTTCCATGGTGTTTTGTCCGGATATTGGGGATATGTACGAGGTTCAACCTCTTTTTGTTGAGTATTTTCAGGTGGAGGCGCCATATGTTGACAACATTATAACTCTGGAAGAATATTCAATCAACAGAATGCTGCTGAGAACCTACTGAACACAAAATGAAGATACCTAGTTCAAGCTAGGGTTTAAATATGGAATCCACATTTCCGAGGATTTGCTCTGGTGTAAGAATGGGAATTTGAGTCCAAAATTTTTTAACTACTTCATTTGGTTGTCTGCCAAAATCGATGTAAGTGAATCCTGGTTCTACCGAAATTGGTTCCCCAAAGACATTTATAAATTCTTCACCTGCGTTTCGTGTACAGACGGGTTTTAAACCCATTCCTTCTGCAATTTCCATTATTCGAGGCACATCTATGTTGTGCCATTGTTGATCTATTCGTTGGGATTTGCTGGGCCTTAATAGTTGCCTTAATTTATCCATTAGATCTGGATCTATATGAGTATCTGCAAATGATGGATCTTTAGCAATTTGATCATCATAGTAGTCTCTTAAAGTTTTGCTCAATAAAGTTTCCGCTTCTTCCGTTTTTCCACTCGCGAGAGCCTCTTTGCCCTTATTTAGATATTCATGCAGCATAATATATATTATAGGGCTAAATTAAGTAATAATCAAATACATGAGAGTTGCGGAACCTTGGCATAGGTTTTTGGCTGGGCAATGTTCGCATGAAGGAGTAGGGAAAATGCGAGGTAGAATAAATATTACTCGGTTTGATAATTCAAGAAATGGGAAGCATTTTTTCCTCGAACGTCAGCAATAAGTCTGTTAATAAGGTCGATAGTGGATTTTGGTGGTAATTTAGTATCCGTTCCCACTGGTTGTATGCTCCAATCTTTTTGCTTAAGACCTAAACAAAATACAGCTACATGATACACGACATTGTCACTCCCGCCTTCGATATTCCATATTTGACCCGTTGAATCAGTACTAAATCGTGTTAATGTGGTCGCTTCCCCGCCACGGGATGCAACAAACCCCTTGCCTTGATTCTCCCAATTAACGTTGTGTAGGGGTACGCCACCGACTTTCACTTCTGCGTTTTTCATGGATTTGACTATAATGCTACGGTGGAAAAAATGCAATATGACGGTCAAATCAATCTATATCAAATGTGAAGCGTCATTTCAGGCTTAATATCCTGTAACTCTTTACACGTGTTTGATGTGCGCAGCGGTAGCTGCCCCTTCGCCGAGAGCGTATCGCATGTTGGCGATAAATTGAGTGAAATGTTTATGGAAGTCCTCGGGATTTGCCCAAATTACCCTGTCTATGTCATCCCTTACCAGTTTCCCTTCATCTGTTACATAGTAATCAGTCGAATCCCAGCCAGAACCAGACTCGTGACAGCTCCGAAACCCAATTCCTAAAACTTTATTATCAATGTCATCAATATATAGTCTCATTTTGCGGCCGGCGTGTTCGCATTTTTTAGCCATTTCCATGATAAGTTTTTGCGACTCTTGCGAGACTCGTACGGAATTTTTATTAAAATGAATGCCAAGCTCATCCTCGTGTTTTTCACCGTACACGAAGTCGCCGAGAGTTGATTGCGTGATGACGAGCGTAGCTGGGATGTCCTTAAGCTGAAGTGTAACGAAAGAATGTTTTCGACTCACCTCCAGTGCTTTTTCGTTTTTTGGCATAATAGAAGAGGCAGTGGATGGGATAATACCAGATTATCTTCCGTTGTCAAGGATTATGTGTTTTGTGAAATCTCTGGGTTCCCTGGCTGGTAAAGTTCTACCACGGAGTGGGGAAAATATTTGACAATCAGTCGTCTTCAATACAACATAGATGTATGCTAACAAAAAACGGTTTTCCCCTTCAAAAAACGATACGGATCATTATATTCAGTGCGTTTCTACTCTTTGTTGGGTATTGGGTAGGGAAAACTGGTTTTTTTGGTTCATCGATACGCTTATCTGACCCATTCCTTAATAAAAATCTTGGAGCACCTTCTGTGTCGCAGCAATCGCCGAACCACTGTGCAAATGAAAAACTGTATGATAATTTGGATGACGCACTTGTCGAGATTAATAACGTGTGCATCTTGGACCTTTCCTATCAGCATCTTAAGGTACTTCCGTCGGATATTACAAAGCTTTCACATTTGGTAGAGTTGCGGCTCGATAACAACGACCTTACCGAACTGCCTCCCGAAATAAGCCGGCTTACCGATCTACAGGTTTTAACGGTACGTAATAATCAGCTGGCCACATTACCGTCCCAAATCGGTGCACTTCAAAATTTACAGATCCTTTCTCTTCGCAATAACAAAATTGAACGGCTTCCTCCGGAAATTAAAAATTTGACGCAATTAAAAACGTTAGGTCTCCGAGACAACAAGTTGAGCTCGTTGAGACGTAGCGTATAATTGGAATCAGGGCCAATGGCAGGAACGCGAATAAACTATTTTCGCCGCTAAACATCTGAAGATGGAGATCTACTTCTCCCTACAATCTCCATCTTCATAACTTTATATGAAAGATTCTACTGACTATAAAAAAATTACTAAACTGATTGCACAATATATAGACAAAAGACAAAGCTTAAAAGCACAGAAAGAAGCTGTCGATTTGCTATTTTCTATACTTGCAGATTTTGACAATGGTGATCAACGAGCTATAGATATTTTGTCAGGCGTTTGTAATTACATTTTCTTCGATATCCCAGAAAGCTCTGTTATGCTACCTGATCTCTCTGGGACATTCCTACTTGGGGCAGATTTAGCATGGCATTTTCATAAATCTGCCGAAGAAAAGACTAGCTTTGAGCGTTGGAAAAATCTGTTTGTGAAAGAACTAAAAAGTTGGAAAGAAACTGGAAAAATTCCTGGTGATAAAGGATTATATAAAGAGATGAAAATTAAGGGAGAGACCGTATTAATTAAATATCCGCGCAAGAAGGCGGATTGATCTTTTTTCCAAAATTTACCTCACTTGAGTCAATGTGAGTTCAGCTATTTACTTATTATTTAACAAATTCAACTGAGATAGAGTTCTGTCGGTTTCGTGCAAACCGTTCTTCTTATCACACCGTGTGTTGGGGTCCCTGGCTGGATAAAGTTCGAACCATGGAATGGGTTCAATATCGCGTTCCTCTATTCAATCAAATCTGAATGGTTACTCGATAATCCGGTGTTTTAACCGTATTTTTTAGCCTTCATCCGGTGCCACCATATTACCCCATATTACCAATACCGTTTCAATAGCCTTGTCTGGTCCAAGAATGGCGGCATACTCATTGACTACTGTTTCAAATAAATCACCGTCACCACTTGCCAATGATGACTCTAACATTCTTTTTCTTGCTACTGACCAGTCTTCTGCCGATGATCGAAGAAGTTGTCTACTTGCATCCGATAACGTAGGTCGTGGCAAGCTTCTAACTTTATTGAATATATCTACGGGATCAAACCCCGATCCCGCATTTGTTTCTGGATCTGGCATGAGGAGATATTATTTGAAAAGGGCTGCCGTGTCAATATAAATGGCTTCATAGCAAATGTTATTTAACAGAAGGGTACTCATTCGCCTGAACCATTTGCATTTCAGGGTTCACAAAGATACCAGTTACTTTTTGAAGCTCCTTTACCTTTTCATCATCTGTTGTGTCCCAATTAGGTTTATCAAATAGGCAAAAATCGTATGAGCATGTCGGCTCAATCCGTTTCTCTGTAGCGATACCGAGTACTTTTTTATTCTCCGGGAACTTGCCTCTAGCCACATAACACATGGCAAATAACATCTGTTTTCTTCGATCCCGTGGTTCCGGATCATTCATGAATAGAAAACAGTATGTGACTCCCTCACCCTTAACGAGCCTCCGGTACAAGTCTTTCACGTTATTATGAGAAATTATCCATGCATCAGTGAACGATTTCGCCATATAGCGCCTCTCAAACCGGTTAAGTCTCGCCATTTCCCTAGCAATTATTTCGTATCTAGGCGAGGTTCCTTCATGCGCTCTGTTAATTATTGCGTCCCACTCATAACTTATCGTATCGGCTTGCTTTTTCGCTTTATATTCAGGTTTTTGTTGGATATGCTTCCACGATCCCTCGGTAATCATTACTTCATCGGATTTAGCGAGGCGTTCGAAGCTTTTCTCATTAAGAAGATAAAAGGCTAGTAATTCTTTTTCGCCACCCATGACCGTTATTCGCGTTTTTGTTGTCTTCATAAAAGTTTCTTTAGCCCGAAGATAGTCGATGAAGTCCTTAATGGTATCAAGCTCGTTTAGCGCAATCTGTGTGAACTCTCTGTCAAACACATGGATAATCAATCCCTTTAGTTCTTCGATAGGAGTGAAGTACTCTTCTCCGGGGCCCATAAGGGACGAAATTAAATAAACCTCTTTAACCGCGTCCGGATTGAAAGACTCCTTGCCTCTCCGGGGGTTAACTAATTCGACAGGCTTCTTTAGCTTCAATAGCGTGCGCCGGGCACCGGATAACTGCCGTAAGTTTTTTTCGACCTCGCGTGTACTATATTTATTATCCTCTTGTAACTTTAAGTTTTTGATTTGCCAAATAATGACGATCTCGCCGAACACAACCAATAAATCGCATAGCTCCCTACCGTCTTTCATGATGGGATTTTTGTAACACCAATCGGTAAGGAACGTTTTTTCAGCCAGCCATTGAACAACGTCCTCGGCGACTTTTCCTTTAAGGCTAAAATAATTTTGGCTACCTGTATGAGGAATGTTTGGTTTCATTAAATGACATTTTTTGTATTTTTTGCCACTACCACACGGACAAGGAGCGTTTCTGCCGATTTTCATTGTAGGCCAGTTTTATCACTTTGAGGAAGCTTTGACAATCGGAGTCGTACTAATGCTCTATTCAGTTAAAATGGAAAAATGTCCTTTATCTTTACTGCTAGGACTTTGGCAATCCTCTGAAGAACTTGTAGTGATGGTGCATATCTACCTTGTTCGATAAATCCTACGTATGTAGTGCTTATGCCCGTTTTTTCCGCAAGTCTTTCTTGAGTCAGTCCCGCATGCCTCCTTGCTTTCTTAATTCTCTTTCCTAAAATCCTTGGCAGCCTTGCGTTCTTTCTCATGAGGCAATTATCGAAGTAGCGCTTAGTCTGTGTAACATAGCTACACTTAGGGTTTGGCCTCAATTAACGTTGCATTTTATAGGTAAAAGAGGTATAACGAGAGTAAGATTCGGACCTTCTGAAGGAGATATGAAGATTAAAGCAAAAACAATACAAAAATTGAAAGCATTAGGTTTGCCAGTAATCGGCTTTTGTTTAGGCGTGATGGGTATGTTTATATTTTTTCAGCCGAAACTCGCATACGAGGAAAAAATAGCGAAGAGTTGGGAAAATATAGCAAACCAAAATCAAAAGCAACTTGCCTCGGCTAGCGCGGAATTACAAGCACTACAAACTGCCCCTACACCAACGCCTGAAATTATTTATAAAACACAATACGTGCAACCGCCTCAGCAATCATTACCTCAGCCACAAGAAAAATGCACAGCATATAACGGTACGACCTGTGTTGCATGGCAACTGCCTCCTGGTAGTTTTTAAGAGCAGAAAATGAAAAAAAATAAACTTTTAGTTATTGTCGTTGCCATATTATTCGGATCCTATGTGGTCGGCTCCATGCTCAGTAACAAGCAAGTATCTACTAAAGCAGTTTTGCCTTCAGTAACACCAACGAATGCTGCTACTTCAAATTGTATAACGCTTAAATATGGTTTCAAAAAGCCAGACGCAAATATCCAATCAGCACTATTCTTACAAGAAACATTGAAAAGGGGTTTTGAAGGCATCGTTAGTAAAAGAATAGAAAACGGCCAACTTCACTATTACGTAAATACTAATTTACTTCCACCGGCGTCTTCCCCCTATTATTTATGGGTACTCGACATAGATCGGAACGGAAAAATATGTAAAGCTGTAAACGTTGGTCAATTAACCCGTGAACCAAGATTTGGGGCTTGGTTAATTGATTTTGGTGACAATTTTTATACCGATGACGGACAATTTTTTGTTATAACCCAAAACGGGTTTGGTGCATCTAGTACAGACAATTTAACCTCATTTGATTGGCATAATCCATTTGTTATTCTTACGGGCTCTTATTCTCAGCTATCTAGAGTAAGCGATGTAAAATTACAACCCAACACAAATGGTGCTCCCTCTTCTGGTGATGCCGTTATTTTCAAGTAGTAAGAGTTCTTCGTGGTAAAATATATATAGGGTACCCCCCATAACTAAGTTATGACTATACAAAGAAAGCTAACCGCGCTTGAAAAGCGAATTAAAGACTTACCATGTAAGGCACATCACGTTGTGTGGCCTCACGAAGTAAGAGCGGGAAGATACGATGACGGTACTCCTCGGATACCCTGTACGTGTGACACGCCGGTTATCGTCATGGACATAATCCCAGAACCCAAACAGGTTCCACAAATACACCTATGAAATGCACAGCATTAAAAGTAGATAATACGACCTGTGAAGCAGAGAGCTTAAAGAATGGTGCTTTCTGTTTTCGACATGATCCGAATGCGAAAGAAGCGAGGTTACTCGCAAGCAGCAAGGGAGGCCAAAATAGACGCCTCCAAGGCCAATATGGCGACCCACAACCCCTCACATCACCTCGTGACGTACAAAACTTCCTCGGAACCGTGATAAATAGCGTATGGACTGGCAAAATCCCCGTCCCGGTGGGCACATCGCTCGGATTTCTTTCCCGGTGCTGGCTGGATGCGCATGAGGCCTCCGAAGTGCAAGAGAAGCTCGGCGAGTTCGAAGAAAGGCTTATGAAAGCGGGATTATGAATATAAGCACGAAACTCACTAACCTTGAAAAGAGGCTTCGGGTTGTAGAGCGCAAAGTCAATGCGACCCAAAGCATTTCATTGACTGTGTATGAGGTTAAGCCGGATGGTTCTCGCTTATACCTAGTAGAGCGTGGGAATGGGCGTGAATGGATTCCAGAGGATGAATTCAACGCATACAGAAAACAATATATGAGCGAACACGGTGAGTGCTTAATTATTTTTACGCCAAAACGGATGGCTTAGACTGAATATGCTGAGGAACAATACAATACATTTTGACGACCGTGAGTACGAAAATATCAGATGCTTTCTTTTGATGCACAGCGCAGGCTTCAGAATGCTTGTGGAAGCGTTTAAGAAAAAGCACAAACTGACGAGTTTATCAAAGAAAGCCCAGAAAAATAAGCTCATGTTGTCGGAGATGGTCGGTTATTCTTCCCTTAATGACGACCTTATCCTACTTGGGAAAAAACTCAAATTAAATCGCGTAGTTCTTGAGGATTTGATAACAGGGTGGGCCAAAAGGAAAGGATTGGACTATATTTCTTTACCATTACATATTTCTTCCGGTGGTGATCCTCTCCCTGACGGGTTTTATATTAAAGTAGAGCCTTACACGAGATTGGACACAATCAAAAGGACATACAAATATATTCAGTTCATGCTCGAAGACAACCTCAAAAATGCGGACGCAATAGAGCTAAAAAATAAAAAGGTTGTGAAACGGGACAAAAGACAAGAAAATCTCGATTTTAAAATCAAGTTGTATTGTTTGGTAGAAAAAACCCTACATCAAAGAAAGCGGGACGCTAAAAACGAACCTAGCGAGGAGATACGAAAAGATTATGAAAGCTCGTTGGTAGCACCCGCAATAGAGCTCGTAAGCGACGAATTATTAAAAGACCCAAGAAGGGTAAATTATTGCAAAGATATTTACTATACGCTCCAAACATATTATGAACTCCCGAGCCTCTCGGAGTTCCATGAGTTGCTTATAAGCCTCTCTTAAGAAGCAACGATCCCAATTTTTGTTGTACTACCATACCCTTAGTTTATTTTGTCACGCTGAGGGATGGGAACAAACAGAAACAAGCCTTCAACTCCTCAGCGTTGAGGGCTTATTTTTGGACTCTATGTCAAACACAAGATCATACGATCACATCAAGCACGGGAAATCCATGTATCATTTCGTGTACCCACCTACTCAGTTGCCGGACATCGCAGGGTACGAAGATGCACTAAAGGAAACTTGTATTCAAAAGATCCAGGATCTTCTTGATCGAGCGGACGAACTGAAACGGGAAGCGCGACGCAGGGCGAAGATTATTTTATTAAAGACGGATAAAGGCTCATTTGAGGAACACTTCTGGGAGGTCTTCGCAACTAGTCAGTTTGCGGAGTATTTCGTCATCCGCAAATGGCTGCGCCATTGGTCCGAGCTTTGGAGAAAAGTAAGCAATAAGCCCCTCCCGCACCCGCAGGCCGAACAATTGAACCATTATGGCTATTTTGAGCTCCAACAAGCTCGCCAAGTACCACTAGAGAGCCTCTATGAGGGGAAATTGAGGAAAGTCGGTTCCCGACTTGTAGGGTTATGTCCATTTCATCAGGAAAAGACACCCTCGTTCTATGTTTTTCCCGACAATCATTTTCATTGCTATGGTTGTTCTGCTCATGGTGATGCGATCGCGTTCATTGAAAAGCTAAAAGGGGTAGATTTTCCTGATGCGGTAAGGAGCCTGATATGAACGATGATGCCGTTATAAAACAGGCTGAAAAAGAGTTTGGGTTAATGGTAGGTGAAATCGAAAAGCCGCATGCAATCGAAACGCCCAAAAATGGCAATTCAAGTAAAATCCTTACGATTGACGATATTCTTTCGATGCCTGATGTTCATGAAGAATGGTTGGTGGAGCCTTTCGTGTTATCTCACGGCATAACAATCATTTCTGGCTTGCCGAATCACTACAAGTCTTTTTTTGTTCAAATGCTTGTTAAGTCGGTTGCCTCCGGTGAGACATTTCTTGATCGATTTGCGACAGATAAGGGAGCTGTCATGGTGGTGGATCGGGAAATTCCGAAGCAGCGTCTTAAAAAACGCTGGGGATCCATTGGGAACCTTTATGGTCTGCCGATTTATTTCTATGACTATTCATCGCCTTTTAAGCTGGATAACCCCGTAGACGCACAGGCATTGCAACGGTTAGTAAAAGAAAAAAGTATCCGGCTGGTGGTCATCGACACATTTAATCGGGTACACCGATCGAAAGATCTCAGTAGTCCCAGCGACGTTGCCACTATTTTTGAGCCACTCAAAGCTGTTCTAGATCAAGCAGCTGTTATTTTAATTCACCACTCAAACAAAAGCGGATATGGGAAGGATGTGCCGACGCCGGAAGAACTTCTCGGTTCGATAGATTTTGTCGCGGAAACCGACCTTTTATTTACGCTCAGAAAAAAGGGAAAGGATCTCGTTGAAGTGCACAATCTTAAATCGAGAGACTCCGAACTCATAGACCCTTTTCAATTGACGTTTCAGGTAGATGAGTCTGGAAAAACGGCGTTTGCATATGGTGGCCTAGTTGTTAATGCGGAGAGCCCCGTAGAGGCACGAGAGCAAAAGATTTTGGAGTACCTGAAGCACGGTAAGATATCAAAAGAAAGTCTTATTGTCCACATGAAAGAGGTGGGTGACAACGAAGGGACAGTGAACAATACACTTACAGTGTTGAGAAGGAAAGGTTTAATAGCCTCCGAGACCACAAACAGTAAGGCGTTTTACTTTCTCATTGATCATACCCAAGAAGCGTTTCACGGCACTTCGGGTACTGGGAGTGTGAAATCAGGAAACAGTCAAGAAAAGATCGATTTATCGGGCAAAATCGGTTCCCAAGCAGATAATGAAATACAAGCTTTGGATGTTTCAAAGGCAATCTGTTACACCTGTGGCGGCTCAGAATATAGGAAACGTCCAGATGGTCAGTTGCTGTGCGCCGTATGTCATCCTCCTGTTAATTCAATTGAAGGGGGATTATGACGATAGAAGCCGAAGAGCTAGCAGATCTGAAGGCTATTTATTTCAAGCACTACGGTGTTACTATCTCTGATAGTGAAGCTACCGTGTTGGGCACCAGGCTTTTAAACCTTTTTAGGATATTGGTAAAGCATACTGTTGTTGACTTGTCCGCTGAGGGGAGGCAAAATGGATATGAAAATGCCAAATAGAGCGATTTTTTATAAACGGAAGAGTTCAGACTCCGAGGATAGGCAAATCCTCTCACTTGCTTCGCAAGATCGGACCATTCGGGAGACTACTCTCGCGTTCAATCAATACCAGCTGATCGCCAACCTCGAAGAGTCAAAAAGTGCCAAGGCTCCTGGACGCCCGTTGTTTAATGACATGTGTGAACGATTAGAGTCAGGCAAAGCTGGCTTCATAATTTGCTGGCAATTAAACAGACTTGCTCGCAATCCTGTTGATGGGGGTCGGATTATCTGGCTAGTGCAAAATTATGGTGTCAAAATTGTTACTCCCACGAAGATTTATGACGCCAATGATCTTCTTCTCATGTACGTTGAGTTTGCGATGAGCAATCAATTTATTACGGACCTGCGAAAATCTACGATGCGCGGTATTGATGACAAGATCAGGTCGGGCATCGCTCCCCTACGCGCTCCCATCGGCTACATCAATGATGTTATGAAGAAGCAAGGTTTACGGGATATACTCCCCGATCCCGATCGGTTTGATCTCTGCCGTAAAATGTGGGATCTCATGCTCACCGGAAGCTACACACCGCCGAAAGTCCTCGAAATAGCGACGAAGGACTGGGGATTAGTCCAAAGAAACGGTAAGCCGCTATCCCGATCCAAGATATATGACCTATTCACGAATGTTTTTTACATCGGGAGCTTTATGTACGCCGGAGAAGTTCACCCGGGCAAACATAAGGCTATGGTCACTCCGGAAGAATATGATCGTGTGCAAGTAATCCTCGGGAGTAAAGGGAAAGGAAGGCTAAGTAGCCATGATTTTGCGTTCAATGGCGCTCTAGTGCGGTGTCCCTGTGGGAGCTCGGTGACATGTGAGGAGCGCTATCGGAAGACCTGTCCAAGTTGTAAGAAAAGATATAACGCATTGACTCATAGTTCATGCCCCGCGTGCCTAGCAGAAGCCCCTCAGAAGTTTTGGTATACGGCGCTTTTGCATTGTTCGAGGAAAAAGGATGCTACGTGTGGGCAACCGGCAATTTCGGTAAAGGATTTTGAAAAACAGGTTGCCAGTCTTATGGCCACACTCACCATGCCGCAAGATTTTATTGAATGGACGTTCAGAAAACTACGAAAAACCAAGGAGGAGGAATATCAAGGACTCAAGACAATCCATGATGAGGCAGAGCGGCAATTAACTATTACAATCGCGGACCAAGAGTCATTAGTTGCAAACTATACAAGCTTGGCGAATAGAAACAGAGATTTTTTAAGCGATGAAGATTATCAGACCCGTAAAGAAAAGCTCCGCACGCGGAGAAAAGAATTAGAAGACCGCCTTGCAAAGTTTGGCTTGATGCATGACAACCAAATTGATGCTGCAGAAAAGGCATTCAATTTTGCCCGCACGCTACGGGAGCGTTTTGAGAAAACAAAAGAACCTACGGACAAACGCCAAATGTTAGCCGCTCTAGGTTCGAACCTGGTACTTGATAATAAAATACTGCGACTGGACGTACTAAAGCCCGTGGAGGTTATTCAAGAGGGCGCAACGCTTGCAAAAGACACGCTGAAAAAGTTTGAACCAAACGATCAGGTTGATAATACGGCCCAAAGAGAGGATCTGTATAATGAAAATCCACTTTTGGGTGACCGACGGGATTCGAACCCGCAACATCCAGCTCCACAAGCTGGCGCACTACCGTTGTGCTACGATCACCATTATATTCTCGATTTCAAAAATCTTCTTCCAAATCCAGTTTTAAAATATATCTCTCTGTTTATTGCTTTATATTTATCTAAACCCGCTTCATAATAAATAAGAGCAAATGGTCTTCGTAGCCTCGTAGATTCAGTTTTTCCACTTTCATGTTCTTTGATACGTTTCTTTAAGTCTTGGCAATGACCGATATACAGTTTACCGTCGGCAAGACTTTTTAGGACGTACGTATAGAACATGCGTTGTGCTACCCTGCCCGCAACGCCTCGCAAGCTCGGCTTGCGTGGCGGCGCGGCGATCACCAATGTTGTTATTATACCACGCTAAACAGAGAAAATTTAAGGCCGATTCCCGCCTTCGCGGGAATGACAAGTAAACTACGGCCCGAAGAAGCGGAGAATCGCGGTCCATGGGGAAAATTGGATGAGCGCTTTGATGTCCGATAGGGTAAATGCGCCGTCGTTGTCAAAATCCAACGGCAGGAAGCGTGACGGGTAAATGACGGTATTGGTCGCCGAAAGCGCGCCGATGACCTGCCGCGGGAGATAGCCGGGCACGAGGATCACGATCCGATACGGAAGCCCCGGCACGATATTCGTGAGACCTTTGACGGTAATGGTCCCGTTTATAAGCGAGAGACCTGGAAATTTTTGTAACAGCATGTCACGGTCGTACAAAATAACAGTGACGTCTGACGCAGTATTATTGGTCCGCCATCCAAGATGCGCCTGCACCTGTACGGACGGCGGTGGCACGATATCTACTGTTCGGGCTTGTAAAACACTATTCGTACCGTGATGGCTTAGTTGTACGATAAGTGGCAACGGGCCCGGCATCGGCGGCGTTTTGAGGTGGATCATAATCTGCCCTTTCTCTTTGGGTTCGACTGTCGGCAAGGGATCCACAAACGTCTCCACTTTTGCGCCACCGGAAATTATTTGGAGAGTATAGCCATCTGTCGGATCGATGATACCTTGGCCACTATTTTCGATAAACGCGGAAAGCGCGTATGTGGAATTGGCGACAAGTTTGGCCGGAAGCAAATCGCTCATGAGCGTGTACGACTCGAGCTGTTTGGGTTCTCCAGACACTTTCTGTATTTGTTGGTATGTAAAATATTGCGGATAAAATCCTGCGTTATCCATAGTTTTCCAGGAAAATCGGTCAAAGGGCATCCCCAGATATTTGTAAATAAACGGCGTGACGGCGGCAATTCTGGAATCCAACCAAATTGATGAAGCTGCTATCTGGAAGTTTGCCGCCACCTGGCCTGCGGTCACGGCGCCACGTTCCCAGCCGGTCTCGGTGATAAATACAGGGAGATTTTTTGTTAATCCTAATTCTTTGAGATACCCGAGTTCCCAGTCAAATGTCGAGATAGTCCCCCGCCCACGCGCGTATGGGGATCCGGAAAATGCAGGATTGGGGTAGGAATGTGATGTCCAGCCGTCCATGAGCGAAAGCATTTCCGGACGGGCGCGGGTCATGCGTGATAGATAGACGGCTTCATCCATCGCTATCCCGTCATCTGCCGCTGAAGCGTCCAGACCGGCTGGCAGGATAAAAAAATCCTTGTTTGCAGCCTTGAGAGCTTTGGCAAATTGCACAAATGTATCCGCATAATCCTCCGGGTCAAGCGTCCCGCCCCATTCATTGGCGTGATTTGGCTCGTTGTACAGGATGACGTAGCGGTTTTCGGTCGGCCAGTTCAGACCATTTAAGAGGGTTACGATTTCATAAAATCTATCTTTTGTCGGTTTGACCCAGACGCCATTTTCAGCGTGGGTAGCCATACGAATGATGGGGATAAGGTGCATACGGCGCATCTGGTCAAACGTCGTCTGCCACCGGCCGGAATCGCGCTCGTTATCGGACAAAACCATCGTCACATATCCCCAATCCCCGCCCGCAGTATTGACGAGTCCGGGAAGCTCCGGTATATCGTTATTATCTACGATGTGAATGCCGTAGCGGTTATTGGGCACCGACAGCGGATCGTAGATGGCGTGCACGGGCTGAACAAAAATAAAAAAGGGCAGGACTAGGAAAAGAAAAAATATCATAGAGAGGGAGCGGGTGAAGAGAATCGGACTCTCGTCACCAGTTTGGAAAACTGGCGCTCTACCATTGAGCTACACCCGCTTTTTAGATTCAATTAATTTACTTCTAAATTCTCTACCAACTCCTGATTTTAAATATATTTCCTTTTTTCTTGCTTCAGTTCTAGATGCAAACTGTTCAGTATAAATATATTCGAAATCGGTTAAATTTCTTGAAACGTTAGTATTTGATTTTACTTTATTATGTTCCTTCAGTCTACGTTTTAGATCGTTTGTAATTCGAGTATAAAATTTGTTTGTGGACCTACTCTGAATTATATAGACATAATAATTCATAAGTGCTGCCGCCCTGCCTGCCGGCAGGCAGGTCTACCATTGAGCTACACCCGCGCGTGAGTATTTATTATACCAGATCTGTTTCGTTGTATAATATAGGCATGCTCCTGTAGCTCAATGGATAGAGCAACTCTCTTCTAAAGAGTAGGTTGAGGGTTCGATTCCCCCCAGGGGCGCAATTGTATGCAAGTTCCCCGCCTGCCAATCGCCTTCGGCGATAGCCGATGGCGGGCAGGGATTCTTGCTGGGAGCGCACTTCGGTAAGCTCAGTGTACTTAGTCGGAATATCGGACCGTGTCGCCTATTTTGACCCCGAGTTTGGCTATCATGCCGGCATTTACCTCAAGGACTTTATCGACTGGTACTTTTGGCGCAAGCTCTACGGGCACTTGCCCTGGCGCGGTGGGCGCAGGAATATTTGAAGAAAGATCCACAACTCGATTTCCGTCTATCCACATGTAATCCAACGGGAACCGCATACCTTTCATCCAATAACCGTAGCGGTCCTTATTTTGATACACGAACAGCATCCCATTGTCTTGAGCGAGTGAATCACGTTCCCCTAATCCTTTTTGTTTTTCCGCATCGGTTATGGCAAGCTCCACAGAGATTGTATGACCGTTCACGATTATTTTTTTCCCGAGCGGATGGCGGAAATAATAGTATCCGCCGCCGATTACGAGTAGCGAAATCAAGAAGACGAGAAATTTATTCATGCGTTGTTATATATGTTAACAGGTTTTCCAGTGCTGTTGTATCTATTATTCTATTCAGTATTCCTAAAGATTTCAAAGCGTTTTTGTAATATGTTTTTAAATCCGGTTCAACGGGTGCGTACAGTCTTGCAAGGGTTTTTTTGCCCTCGCGGATGTCACCTTTCACATTTAATGTATCATTTTGAATTTGAAAAAGTATTCCCATATTTTCGCCTAATTGTTCGAGCTGTTTTACTGTCGTTTTGTCTGCGCCGGCAAGAAGCGCACCTGCCATCATGGGAAGTGCGAACGTGTACCGAGCTGTTTTATATTTATACAACGCAATAATTTCTTCTTTGGAGGGAATATTGTCCGTCAGACTAAACGATACATCCTGCATTTGAGCAATGCCGACTTCCTGAAAAATTTGAGCACTTATTTTTTGTACGGGAGATTCGTCTAAAAGTTCGTGTGCCAAGAAAAATAAAATATCTCCCACGCACATTGCCATGGCTTCGCTTTTGTATTGCACCTGCATGGTTGGTTTCCCGCGCCGCATCGAATCATGATCCATAATGTCATCGTGAATCACAAGACCGGTCTGAATAAGTTCGTACGCAGCGGCCACGCGAAGTGCACTGTTTTTATTTTTTCCTTTTAATACATCATGAATAAGAAGAACCAAGGAACCCCGTATCGTTTTTCCTTCGGAAACAACAGACTGAATTTTATTGAGAGCATCCGGTCCCCAGGCATTTACTCGTGCGAAATCTTTTTCCTTGGAGGAAAGATATGCAGCGAGATAGGCGTCTATTTCTTTTTTATACTTTTGAAGTATTTCCATTTTTTTCTCTTTTCAGTTTTTCAATTTCTTGTTTCAACTCGGACATTTTTAGCTCGCGGTCGATCATATATTTATTGACGGACTCCAGTTCTGCCATTTTCTTCTCAAGTTCTTTTTTGGTTTTAATTTCGTCGGTGACGTCAAATCCCCAAATCAGTAGTGCTTTTCCGGAAGGAGTATCTACCTGGGAGGAATTCCACGTGGGGAACCGGAATGTTTTTTGGGCACCCGATTTGGTGGTGATCGCAAGATCCATTTCCGGCGTCACGATCCCGACCAGTTCCGAAGCGATCGACCTCATGGCCTGCGGCACGGATTCCAATGGGATGAGTTTGTAGGCGCTCATGCCGATAAGTTCTTCGTGTGTATAGCCGGTCGCGGTACACGTCTCTTTATTGGCGTAAAGGATGGTTCCTTTGGCGTCGACGATGCAAACGATGACTTTAATGTCATCGATAAGCGTATTGGTCAACGAACCCACAAAGTCTGAGAGGTCATTACTGGTCATAGATATCTTTAAACTGTACCACGATTTGTAAATACTGTTGGTCGAGATGAAGCGACAAGTCTTGAACAGTACAAATTACTCTCAGAATCGCTTTCCTCTCATTGGAATCCTACCACATTTAATGAAAAACTGCTCGATGTTGCATCGTATCAAAAGACCGACTATGCTCGGTGGTATGAGTACTAAAAAACACACAGTCAAAGACGATGAGAAGAAAAAGAGCTGGGATGACTTTGTGAAATACATTGAAACCCTCAACAAAGCTGGTTCTATTCCCAAAAAACAGGCTAAAGACAATGCGGAATTTATGACGACTCCAACAGGTAAGAAAATCTGGTATCACCTGTTTCGAAAATGGACTGACGAGATCCCGATAAAGAAGTAATGTATAGGAAAGCCTGTATTGAACTCTTCTCTGTCTTCAATAGTAGATCAACCTGTATGATAATGACTGTCACTCTTTTCGAAGAGAGTGCTGGTGAGAGACAGACCGACAGATGAACCTGTGATACGTATCATCCTCTTTTCGCATTGGCTATTTCTTAACGATATATCTACTATATTCTTGACCATAATCAATCCTACGTCATTCCATGAGCTTACCCCTCATTCCAAAATCTATAGCCAAACGATACGAGAGATCAACGTAGTCGTATCTCCTGCGTGCGGAAAGTTGGAGAACTTTAGGTATGGTATCAAGTCAACTATTTGCCGTATATGTCGCTTATCGGTTTAACCTCATCTTGAGGCATGTAGAACTTGACGATTCGATTCCTCACATTCTGTTTTACAGCATCTGACATTGAGCCAACCTCTATGTATTTTCCCAATTCAACATCGGATGGATTTATGTCAACGATAAATGGTTTTTCGTTTACGTTGATAACTTTTACCGTAACGTCATCCCCTAAAGTACCAGGAAACGCTGGCCAAGTGTTCATTAAATATCCATGAGCCTCAAACATTTTATATTTATCATCATCGTCTAACGCTGCTTTATATTTGAAAAAATCTTCTCGCTCCAGTTCAACCCACAAGCCAAATTCAAGATTACTGGTAAAATCCTTGACTGGGAGTGTTGCAACGCATCGGATAAAGTAACTTTTACCATTGATTACAGCCATTAAACCTGGCTCAATCAATATTTCTTCATCAGTTTTACCGCTTTTTTGGTATTCGATAATTGGATCGGGTAAATCGGCTACTACTGCTTGTGGTTTATCTGTCATATTCCTCCTTAGAAACTTTTGTTTTTTTGCTCAAGCGTTATTTCGTACAAAGAGGATTCATCGTTACGATTGATCCAGGCTGAGCTACTGTCCTCTGTAATAAATTTAATGCATCTGGTTCTGATAATACCTTCACAATGTTTTGATTAAAATAG
>Ga0315268_10001694_pt1 | contig 25357 bp, 23 predicted proteins | sample C1_top_MG_FD_204535 | JGI IMG/M metagenome (GOLD analysis project Ga0315268, IMG submission 204535) | Sediment microbial communities from Yellowstone Lake, YNP, Wyoming, USA - C1_top | ecosystem: Environmental > Aquatic > Freshwater > Lake > Sediment | place: USA: Wyoming | collected 2017-08-01
ACCCACTCCTGCAAACGGCTGCGCGAATATTCCGGCAACAATCTGGCCAGCGCCTGATCGAGGCGCATGCCGCCATACTCAAGCGGAATCTTGAAGTTCAGCGGAGAAAGTGTGCCGGTACTAAGGGGGGGGTGGTTTGCGGTATAATCACGCAATATATTTTCGGATTCAGTCATGCGCTACATTTTATCCGCTTTCCTGCTGTTAACGTTAACCTCTTTTACGGCTTGCACTTCACTTTCCAAGGATAAACAGGATTTAAGACCCGCCAACGAGCTCTATAACGAAGCCATGGTGGAAATAAAAGATCAAAATTATGAGAAAGCCATCAAGCTTTTGGAGACACTGCAATCGCGCTACCCGTATGGCCGCTATGCGCAACAGGCTTTGATGGAAGTTGCCTACGCCAACTTTAAACTGAGCGAACCCGACCCGGCGCTCTCGGCTACGGATCGATTCATCAAGCAATACCCCAATAGCCCCAATCTGGATTACGTCTATTATCTGAAAGGGCTGATCAACTTCAACGACAACGCAGGATTTTTCAGCCGACTTTCGCATCAGGATCCCGCCGAGCGCGACCCGCAGACCCTGCGCGATTCATTCAACGCGTTCAGGGACCTGGTAGAACGCTTCCCTGACAGCCGTTATGCGGCAGATGCAAGGTTACGCATGCAATTCCTGCTTAACACCCTGTCCCGCTCGGATATCCGCGTGGCCAGTTATTATCTGCGCCGAGGCGCTTATATAGCGGCGATCAACCGCGCCAACAGTGTGCTCAAACAATTTCCGCAGACCAGACAAACGCGTGACGCATTGCAGATCATGGTGCTTTCCTACAATGCCATGGGGATGAATGATTTGCGTGACGATACACAGCGGGTGCTTGACCTGAATGTCGCCAAAGACGGCATCAAACCCAGTATTGAAGCGACTCTGAGACCATCCGGCAGCTGGTGGCAATTCTGGTTATAAAGGAGCCGGAATGAAATTTTGTCCAGAATGTGGCGCCCCTGTCGAGCTTCGGCTGCCGCCGGATGACAACCGGGAACGCCACGTCTGCACGGTTTGCACTACCGTTCATTACCAAAATCCCAAGCTGATCGTCGGTGCCATACCCGAGTGGGAAGACGGCAGAATCCTGCTGTGCCGCCGCGCAATAGAGCCGCGCCGCGGCCTGTGGACGCTGCCCGCCGGCTTTATGGAAAACGGTGAAACCACAGGCGAAGCCGCCGCCCGCGAAACGCTGGAAGAAGCCAATGCGCAGGTGCAAATCGGCGATCTTTATTCGATGTATAATATTCCTTATATTAATCAAGTATATATATTATTTCGCGCACGCCTGCTCAATCTGGACTTCTCACCCGGCACGGAAAGCCTGGAAGTAGAGCTCTTCGCCGAATCCGACATTCCATGGGAAAGCATGGCCTTCCGTGCGGTGAGCATGACCCTGAAAGATTACTTTGCCGACCGCCAGGCTGGAAGCTACCAGTTGCACATTGGCGATTTGCTGACCCCGATGCGCAATACATGACCTTATGTGGACTCCATGACTCAAAATATATTTGAAGCACAAAACGAACTGGAAAAGCAACTTATAAGCGCGCTCGACGGCAGCCTGCCCGGCGAGAATTTCATACGTTTTTTGCTGAACGCCCAGGTGTTCATGCCGATACAGGATGAAAAAAACGCGATCAAGGGATTTCAACGCTCAACCAAAGCCCAGCCGCTGCTGGTTGAAGACGATAGCGGCACCCAGGTAATGATTTTATTTAGCAGTCCGGCGCGGGCCAGGGAGTTTGTGGATCTTCATCCCGGTTATGGCGGCGGGCTGCTCACCGAATTCAGCTGGGTGCTGCGCAAAATGGATACGCCTTTGAGCCTCGCACTGAATCCCGGATTTGAAACCGGCTTTGACCTCGATGCGGAAATGGTGGCTGACCTCATAGCCAACCTGCCGCCAGAAACAGAATGAAAGCAATAATATGACTACCCGCCACGTGGGCGAAATATATTCGTCCAAACACACTGAATATTCCGAAGCCACACAGTATTACTATCACAACGATGTACATGACCTCGCGCTGTTCTGGTCCGCGCCCACACTTGAGGAAATATCCGGCTTTCTTGAACAAGCCGTACAAATTTCCCTGTATGTCGAGAAGTCAATTCTATTTCTGCTTTATCGTATCGTTGATGTGTGCGAATGGTCGGACGTGGCTTTCAATATTCACCAGTTGCGAGATGACGCCAAAGCCGTGCCCGCTACACCCACCGGCACGCGTGCGCAGTTGCAAATCACGCTGGTCAATGCAGACAACGGCATCATCCTGGCCAAGCGCATGTTGAGCATCGGCCCGACAATGGCGCAGGCACTGCGCCACACATTGCAGGAACAAATGCAGACACCCTGCTCCCGCTTCGAATACGAGGCGCAAGTACGGCAAACTTACGCGCGCCTCACCGATTCGGACGCCATGCTCAAGGAGGCATGGATGATGGAAACGTCCGGCCCGGATATAAGTACCGAATAATTTAAAGCTATGGCTTTCCGGACAAACGGGTTGCGGGAAAACCTTGCCGGAACACTTGAAATAACAGGCTGACGACTGCTGTCCCGCACCGCATTCAACCTAACCGCAGTTGACCGCTCCCTTGAGACCGCATCAGCATGAATGTAAACAATACGTACTGTTTCCACGTACTCCTTCGGGGTGGGGTCGTTACAGTGCAAATACAGTTTTCAGGTTCAACTCTCTTTCGTGTATTGTCAATCTACTGACTGGACAAATTTGAAAGCAGTAAAAACGCCACCCGATAACAACGAATCATCCAGACTGAAATTGTACAAGACTGGAAAAATTGAAGGACGGCGCTAAGCCGGGATTACCAGCTTGCGTCCCGAAATCATCACCATCGCGTTATTGGTAATTATGCTCTTGGTTTTGACAGCAATTCACTTATAGCTGCATATACCTAATTCCCGCATGCTGTCTATTTAATGCCATTGTGCTGCATGGCACTCTCCAGCCCCGCACCACAATGCCAGCACAACTGAAAGTTTCGCGGATTTTGCTCCCCGCACGAAGCGCACACCACGATACCGGTTTCAATGGGTGAACTGTCATATTTGCTCGCCACTGCGCGCCCGCGCTCAAAATCGCCGTCATTGATGACCCAGACTTCCGGATAAGCGTGAGTAAAAGGAATGTCTCCCAGGCCGCCTTGAGCGTTTTCATTAAACAAGCGTGCTCTTATACCTGCATGCCCGAGAAGATCAAGCACGATCTGCGCTTCCATCAAGTTTGCTGCGGAGTAAATTTTTTTCATGTATTTTGCGCGCCGCCGTTGTATTTCATGCTGGGCCAGCTAGCGTGATCAGAGAAATACAGTCAGCACACCCGTATAACCATACAGCCTGTTATGCGAAATTTCGCCATTGGCGAAGAATCCAGCCAGCGGAATCTCACCCAGCGCGCGGCTGATCATTTTAAGCTCTTCCGAACCCGGGCCGAACATGCTCTCGCCACGCCCCAGACACGAAAAATAAACTGCGCCCCTGGGCTTGCCGGTGAGCCCAGATTTAATCTCGTCCAGCATCCGCTGCATGTCTTTAACCGCGCTTGCGCCGTCCCGTCGGCAGAACAGCAGTTGCCTGCCATTCTCGACAGACTCGCCGATTGCCAGCAACTTTCGCTCCACGTCTATACCGACAAGGTTGCGTACCAGATAGTCGCCGGTATCGGAACCGGTAATGGGCAATCCGACAAAAATGTAATTGGACAGACGATTCAAATCTCTGGACAGCACCTCGCCGATTTCTTGCTTGAGGACATCGAAGGCGGGTTTGCCATCGATACGCTCAATTACATTGCTCTCGCATTCCGTGACTTCATGCAGACCTCCCAGCGGTGACACCCCCTGGGTCAAACGTGTGGTGAGTGCAACATCGGATGTAAAAACCACACCTGATATACCGCCGTGAGTGACGGTATCCGCCACTTGCACATTCTCGTTACGCGAGCTGGTCAAGCCACCCACCACAAAACCGCTTTCCATCCTCGCTGCAAATTGCTCGATCAGCGAAACAATATCCTGGTTATCCGGGTCGCAATGGACCATTCCAAAATAGGCCGCATTGTTGCCAACTGGCATGGCCTGCGGCATTTCATCCAGGCGCTGAATCGGGGAAACGACGCGGAAAGAATGCTGCGGAAACTCTCCGAGCATGATGGCGATGGCGGGTTGATCGAGATATTCCTGCCCTGAGCTGCAAATACCGAGGCCGGTGCTGCCAACCCAGTGGGCTACGCCGGTGGCTTCTTTAACCGCCGCCAGGATATCCTGCATATGCCCGGACAATAAGTCTGTCACGTAGATAAACCCCAGACTGGCTGCCGCCGGTACCTCGCCGATTTGCGACAAACATGCTTGTGTCGCCTCGCGCCATTGCGCAGCAGTTGAATGTCCGTATTTGAAAGTATTCGTCATATCAGCTTAGCGCCTCTGTCAGCATGGAGCGATAATTTGCCACCATTTCATGGTCAGCGCCCAGCATATTGAAAATGGCCAGCAATCCCCTGCGCCCCGCGTCCTGGCGAAAATCACGGTCGCGCCGCACGATTTCCAGCAACTGGTCCATCGCGCCCTGATAATCGTTTTGCATCAACTTGACTGCGCTCAACTGGTAACGCGCCACCGTCTTGCCGGGCTCCGCAATTATTTCGCGTTCCAGAATTTCAATGTCAGGCGCATTCTGCGCCACGCGCAGAAAACCGGCATGCACCAGCAAAGTACTTGTTTCCGGCTCTGCGCGCGCCTCCTCCGGCAAGGACTGCAGAACCTCCTCGGCCCTGCTGTAGTCACCTTTCAATATCAGCAACTTGGCGAGGTCAAGCGCAATAGTCAAGTTCGCAGGATCATCAATTGCAGCCTTGGCCAGCAACGCGCAAGCCTGCTCCAGGTCCCCCTGCTCCCGGTACGCGCGCAACGCATTTACCTGGGCCATGCTCGTTTCACGCGGAACGAACTTGTCCAGGATGCGCCGGAATTCACTGTCGGATTCTGCGCCGTGTATGGTGTTCGCCACTTTCCCGTGACGAAAAAATTTGACCGTGGGCACGCTGGTTACGCCGTATTCTTCTTTCGCCAGCCTGCCGTACTCATCGGTGTCCAGCAGCACAAGCAGAAACTTTCCGCAATACTCGTCCGCCAGCCGTATCAGCCTGGGCATAAGCTTCATGCAGGGCCCGGCACGGGGTGACCAGTAATAGACCATTACCGCGCCTTTGTCCGAGTTTTCCAGTACCAGCGTTTTAAAGTTGTCCGCTGTTGCTTCAGTAATATAAGGGGGATTTGCCATAGTAGCGCCACGTTAACAAACTGGCGCAGCATATTCAAGCACAGTGGCAGCAGTGTTTCTTGCAAGCCTTGACTGGACATACACCCGCCTGGCAGTCGACAATTTCAGCGACGCCCTTCCGTTTAACGACTTTCCAGCTCTTCCCAGCGCGTCATCAGTGACATTAACTCGGCTTCAATTGCCGTGGCGCGTGTCTGCAGTTTTTGCGCCTGCTTGGGGTCGTCGCGATACATTTTGCCGGCAGACAAAATTGCGCCCACCTCTGCCTGCTCTTTCTCCAGCAGCTGTATCGCTTTCTGAATTTCGTCGAGTTCCTTTATTTCCTTGAAACTCAACTTGCTCGCAGGCTTTGCTTTTTCCGCATTGTTTTTCGTGGCTGCCCTGGGTTCGGCAACAGTCGCGGGCTTGTCCTGCGCCCCCTTGAAATCTTTCATGCGCACCCAGTCCTCATAGCCGCCGACATATTCCTTCAGCTTGCCGTCACCCTCGAAGGCTATCACCTGGGTGACGACGTTATCGAGGAAAGCGCGGTCATGGCTGACCAGAAACAGGGTACCGTCATAATTGGCCAGCAGCTCTTCCAGTAACTCCAGCGTCTCGATATCCAGATCATTGGTGGGCTCGTCCAGCACCAGCACGTTGGTTGGACGGGTGAACAAGCGCGCCAGCAGCAGCCGGTTGCGCTCGCCGCCGGACAAGCTTTTTACCGGCGAACGCGCGCGTTCGGGTGCGAACAGGAAATCTCCCAGATAGCTGATCACGTGTTTGCGCACGCCAGCAATCTCAATAAAATCAGCACCTTGGCTGATTGTATCTACCAGCGTTGCTTCATCGTTCAACTGCCCGCGCAACTGGTCAAAATACGCAACCGACATTTTGGTGCCCAGCTTGACTTCGCCGCTGTCCGGCTGCATTTCGCCCAGGATAATCTTGAGCAGTGTGCTCTTGCCCGCGCCATTCGGCCCGAGCAGGCCGATCTTGTCGCCGCGCTGAATACGGCAGGAAAAGTTATCGATAATTTTGCGCTCCTTGAATGACTTGCAGACATTGGTGAGCTCGGCTACCAGCTTGCCGGAGCGCTCCCCGGTATCCACAGTAAGCCCCACCTTGCCGACTGCTTCGCGCCTGGCTGCACGCTCGCGTCGCAGTTGTTCCAGGCGCCGCACGCGCCCCTCATTGCGCACGCCGCGCGCCTTGATGCCCTGGCGTATCCACTCCTCTTCCTGCGCCAGCACCTTGTCAAACTTGGCACTGGTCACCGCCTCATCCGCCAGCATTTTTTCCTTGAGTGCTTGATAAGCGGCAAAATTGCCCGGGAAACTGGCCAACTGACCGCGATCCAGTTCCACAATGCGAGTGGCTACGCCATCCAGGAAACGCCGGTCATGGGTGACCAGCAATACGCTGCCCCGAAAATTATTCAGCAAGCCTTCCAGCCATTCGATCGAGGAGAAATCCAGATGGTTGGTGGGCTCGTCCAGAATCAACACTTCCGGCTCGGCCACCAGTGCCTGCGCCAAGGCTACGCGCTTGCGCACACCGCCGGAAAGCGAACCTACAAGCGCTTCGGGATCAAGCTCAAGGCGCTGGATGGCGGTTTCTATGCGCGCCTGCACTGCCCAGCCGTTTTGCGCTTCAAGCCTGGTTTGCAATGGCTCCATGGCCGCCAGCAAGGCATCGTAGTCCGCCTCCGGCTCGGCCAATTGATGTGACAGATGATGATATTCGCTGATTATTTTATGCAGCTCTCCAAGGCCGCGCGCGACTTCGTCAAACACGGTTGCATCCGAGTTCAGCTTGGGTTCCTGGCTGACATAACAGACACGGGCGCCCGGCGCGCGCCACACGATGCCATCATCCAGTGCGGCCTCTCCGGCCAGCACTTTCAGCATGCTGGACTTGCCGCCGCCGTTGCGCCCAATCAGGCCGACGCGTTCGCCCTCGTCCAGTTGAAAATCTACTTCATCCAGCAAGGCGACATGACCATAAGCCAGCGAGGCTTTATTCAGGGAAATATAGGGCATTAGGTTTCTACTCTAAAAAATGATACGGATTGAATGGTGAGGAAGGAAAAAAACTATGGCTTGCCGGCACGGCTTCAACCCAAAATGCGGGGCTAAAGCCTGACCTGCTAATGGCTCAACCGGGTTAAATCTTCGATTATTTCCCGGGAGTGGCGCGAAGTTTCCACCTTGTCATACACCTTGCTGATTTTGCCATGCGGATCAATCAAGAATGTATAACGCTTCGCGACCTTGAACAGGCCCAGATTTAACAGCACACCATAGCGTGCCGCCACATCGGAGCTTTTGTCGGCAAGCAGCGGGAACGGCAGATGGTATCTGCCCGCAAATGCAGCGTGGCTGCTGCTGTCATCCAGACTCACGCCCACCACCTCTGCCCCCAGCGCCGTCAACTGTTGCAGGTCATCGCGAAAGGCGCAAGCCTCCTGCGTACAACCGGGGGTATCGTCCTTGGGGTAAAAATACAATACCAGCCATTTGCCGGAATAATCCATCAGCTTGTGTTGCTTGCCGTTTTGGTCGGGCAAACTGAAATCCGGTGCGGCTTGCCCCGGCTTCGGCACTTCAGCCGCGTACGCTGTTCGTAGCAGCAGCATCAGAGCACCTGCCAAGCCCAATAACAATAACCACTTCATCACTATTCCCTTATTCTACCCGAGGCCCGATAGTGCAATTTTACTTGAATAACGTGTCCACCAGCCCATTACTTCATTTTAAGAGTCACCGCCATAAGAAAAGTTCTTCCGCCATCACACTTTAACCTTAGGCAGAAAAACATTTGCAATTTATAATGGGCGCCCTAAGGTACTGACGCCACCCTGCGTCTGGCCGAAAAGATAATTAAATGCAATGTCTGCGCGATGTAACGCGTGCAGCCAGGGAGACGGGACAGGCTAGTAAAATTGCGGCTCTGCTAGCGGACTTTGCCGATTTGCATGACCCTCCGCCGTATTATGAAAACCCGAATGATGCCGCTGCATTTTACGTTGAAACGGAACCGGAATTTTTCCAGTGCATGTTTTTCGCATCGACAGCTGCCACTTTGCATCATAATTTTGGAACATTTTCATGCTGAAAAAAATTAAAGTTCAGGAGCTCAAGCTGGGAATGTATCTGCAGGAAATCTGCGGCAGCTGGATGGACCATCCGTTCTGGAAAAAATCCTTCGAACTCGTTGAACCTAAAGATTTGAAAGCGCTCACCGAGTGCGGCATCAAGGAAGTGTGGATCGATACGGAAAAAGGACTGGATATTGAATCCGATGTTGGCGTGCAGAGCACAGAACAGGCAAAGCAAAACATAGACCTCAAGTTGCAGCAGGCTGCGCAGTCGGTGGCGAAACAGACTCCCCGTGTTTCCGTGCAGGAAGAAGTTGAGCAAGCCCGCAAAATACATACCAGGGCCAAAGATGCAGTCACATCGATGTTTCAGGAGGCGCGTATGGGCAAGGCGCTGCAACTGGAGGAGGTGAGCGCTCTGGTTGACGATATCAGCCAGTCCATTACGCGCAATCCGGAAGCATTTTTAAGTCTGTCCAGGCTAAAAAACAAGGATAACTACACTTACCTGCATTCGGTTGCAGTGTGTGCACTGATGATAGCCCTGGGCAAACAGATGGGCCTGGATCATGCACTGATGAAGGATCTGGGAATGGCGGGGTTATTGCATGACGTCGGCAAGATGATGATCCCTGACGACATACTCAATAAACCCGGACGGCTTACCGATGAAGAGTTCATTGTGGTTAAAAGTCACCCCCTGCAAGGCTGGGAAATGCTGCAGGGGTCGCAAGGTGTTTGCCAGATTGCTTTTGATGTTTGCCTGCATCACCACGAACGCATAGATGGTCACGGTTACCCGGACAAACTGTCCGGTGAGGCTTTGTCGCTTTTTGCGCGCATGGGAGCGGTGTGCGATGTGTATGACGCGATTACATCCAATCGATGCTACAAGGCAGGCTGGGAACCGGCTGAAGCCATACGCAAAATGGCGGAGTGGCAAGAGGGACAATTCGACAATACCGTCTTCCACGCTTTCGTGAAAACCATCGGCATCTACCCATCCGGCACACTGGTAAAATTAAAATCCACGCGGCTGGCTGTCGTGATCGAACAAACGTCTCATAATTTGCTGACTCCGATCGTGAAAATATTTTTTTCCACCTTGTCCAACGCACCGTTACAGCCCGAGCTGCTTGACCTCTCCAGGTCTACAGACAGCATCCTGAATGCCGAAGATCCCAAAAAATGGGGATTCGATTTAAAAAAATTTACCGGAATCTGAACCACAACCACAGGAGTTTTCCATGTCCAATTCAATCGATTCAACACTCAATGAAACCCGCGTTTTCAAGCCATCGGAGGCATTTGTCGCGCAGGCAAATGTATCCGGCATGGCTGCCTACCAGGCCATGGTGCAGGCTGCACAGCAGGATTACGCAGGCTACTGGGCCAAACTGGCACGCGAAAATATCCTGTGGAAAAAACCCTTCAGCAAAATATTGGACGAAAGCAAGGCACCCTTCTACAAGTGGTTTGAAGATGGGCAATTGAATGTTTCCTACAACTGCCTGGACCGGCACCTGGAAACCAATGCGGACAAGACTGCACTGATCTTCGAGGCGGATGACGGCAAAGTCAGCAAAGTAACTTACCGCGAGTTGCATGGTCGTGTCAGCCAGTTTGCCAACGGCCTGAAATCGCGCGGCATCAAGAAGGGGGATCGTGTGGTGATCTACATGCCGATGAGTATAGAGGTAGTGGTCGCCATGCAGGCGTGCGCGCGCATCGGCGCGATACACTCTGTCGTTTTCGGCGGCTTCTCGTCCAAAAGCCTGCATGAACGCATTACCGACGCAAAAGCCTGTGCCGTGATCACTGCCGACGGGCAGATGCGCGGCGGCAAAGTCATACCCTTGAAAAATGCGGTGGACGAAGCTATCGGCATGGGCGGCTGTGACAGTGTCCACAGCGTGATTGTGTATCGCCGCAGCGGAGGCGATGTCGCGTGGGACGACGATCTCGACCTGTGGTGGCATGATCTGTTTAATGCCCAGCCCACGCACTGCGAACCGGAATGGGTGGGCGCCGAACACCCCTTGTTCATCCTCTACACCTCCGGCTCCACCGGCAAGCCCAAGGGTGTACAACACTCCAGCGGCGGGTATTTGCTGGGAGCGATGACGTCCATGCTGTGGGTATTCGACTATAAGCCCACGGATATATTCTGGTGTACTGCGGACGTGGGCTGGGTTACCGGCCACAGCTATATGGCTTACGGCCCGCTGGCGATGGGCGCGACACAATTGATCTTTGAAGGCATCCCCACCTTCCCGGATGCCGGGCGCTTCTGGAAGATGATACAGGACCACAAGGTCACCACCTTTTATACTGCACCGACTGCCATCCGCTCGCTGATCAAGCTGGGGCATGACCTGCCGTCAAAATATGACCTGAGCAGCCTGCGCCTGCTGGGCAGCGTGGGCGAGCCGATCAATCCCGAAGCCTGGATGTGGTATTACACCGTAGTCGGACAGTCGCGTTGCCCCATCGTGGACACCTGGTGGCAGACGGAAACCGGCTGCCACATGATCTCGCCGTTGCCCGGTGCCATCCCCGCCAAGCCCGGCTCCTGCACCCTGCCTTTGCCCGGCATCATGGCCACCATCGTAAACGAGGCCGGCGAAGAAGTGCATGACCAGCACGGCGGCTTTCTCGTCATCAAGCGCCCGTTTCCGTCGCAGATCCGCACCATCTGGGGCGATCCGGAGCGTTACAGGAAAGCCTACTTCCCGCCCGAAATGCAAGGCGCCTATCTCGCCGGCGACTCCGCACACCGCGATGCGGACGGTTACTTCTGGATCATGGGGCGGGTGGACGATGTGCTGAAAGTTTCCGGCCACCGCCTCGGCACCATGGAGATCGAATCAGCGCTGGCCGCCAATCCCCTGGTGGCTGAATCCGCCGTAGTCGGCAGGCCGCACGAGATCAAGGGCGAGGCCATCGTCGCCTTCGTGGTGCTGAAAGGCCCGCGCCCGCAGGATGCGGCGACGAGCAGGAAGATCGCCGAAGATCTGCGCAACTGGGTCGGCAAGGAACTCGGCCCCATCGCCAAACCCGATGAAATTCGTTTTGGCGAGAACCTGCCCAAAACGCGCTCGGGAAAAATCATGCGCCGCCTGCTGCGGGCGATTGCAAAAGGCGAAGAAATTACGCAGGACACTTCAACCCTGGAAAACCCGGCAATCCTCGAACAGCTCAAGGAAGTGATCAAGTAATCCGCCATTGCCCAATTGACCCCGCAATGCCAGCCAATACTACGCGGAAGCCCGATTGATCGGGCTCCTGCGCCACTACGTAATCCAGTCACGGAGAAAACAAAGCATGCAAACTCAAGAACACCGATTCAGTTTTAGCGGCACCGGCAGTGAATATTTCCGCATCTGGATCGTCAACCTTGTCCTGAGCATTCTGACGCTCGGTATCTACTCGGCCTGGGCTAAAGTCCGGCGCATGCAATATTTTTACCGCAACACCCGGCTCAATGAATCCAGTTTTGACTATCACGGTAAAGCGATCGCCATACTCAAGGGACGCTTGATTGCAGTTACATTGTTCGCTTCCTACTATATCTTTATCAAAGTGATGCCGTTGTTGGGGTTGGCCATTGGGCTGCTCATCGCTTCGGTGATGCCATACCTGCTCGTTATTTCTTTCCGTTTCCGCCTGTATAACAGCAGTTATCGCGGCCTGCGTTTTGGCTTTGCCGGCTCCATCAAATCTGCCTATGTAACGTTTCTGGCACTGCCCATCGCCACGCTGTTTACCCTGTATCTGCTGGCGCCATTCACGCACCAGCGCATCAAGGCCTATCAGCACAACAACAGCCGCTTTGGCCAGAGCGCCTTCTCTTTCAATGCCGGAGCCGGCGGCTTCTACGCAATATATATTTTTGCCTTCCTGCAGTTTATTGTGATTGCGAGCCTGCTTGCCTTCGGCGCCTTCAGCATGTTTAAGGGCCATACGGCAAACGCCAGCAGGGAAACAATGGTCCTGTTATTCGTACTTGCAGTCTACGCGCTGCTTATCGTCGCTTCTCTGCTTATCGTGCCGTACTTTATTTCACGCATCCAGAATCTGGTATGGAATCATACCGAGCTTGGAAAACACCGTTTCGAAAGCTCTCTGTCAGCCCGCGGCTTGGCGTGGATAATATTCAGCAACTTTATTCTTATTGTTATGACTATCGGACTCTTCAAGCCATTTGCCGATATCAGAATGGCACGCTACCGGATAGAACATATGGCGCTTATACCGGCCGGCAACATAGATGAGTTTATTGCCAGCGAACAGCAACAGGTAAGCGCGGCCGGAACGGAAACAGCCGAGATTTTTGACCTCGATATCGGGTTTTAACAGCTGATGAAAACGGTCGATGCGAAATATTTCGATGGCCGCAGCGCACGACAACAGGCGGTCACCTTAAGCATCGCGCACGGCCTGCTTGAAGTGCACGGCAACGGACTGCTACGCAAGCTTCCACTATCCGGGATACGCATCTCGGCAAAACTGGGCAGTGCGCCGCGACTGCTGCATTTTGCCGATAGCGGCCATTGCGAAGTCAATAACCACGCAGATTTTGAGGCACTGCTGCTGGAAGCGGGAATCAAGCCACAATCACTGTTGTCGCGCCTGGAACACAGTTGGCGTCACGCGCTGGTGGCCACCCTGCTTGCCATTGTCTGCGTCATCGCAGCGTTCTACTGGGGCCTGCCCTGGATAGCCAACATTGCCGCAGCGCGGATTCCTGCCAGTGCCGTGCTTGCAATAGACACTCATTTCCTGAAAGCCGTTGACGCCAGCCTGATGCAGCCCAGCAAGCTGAGTGCTGCACGACAAAGCGAAATATCAAATGAATTCAATGCGTTACAAAATACAGATGGTATCCCCTTGCACCATTTGGCGTTCCGCAGCAGCAAAAAAATTGGCGCGAATGCCTTTGCCCTGCCTGGCGGAACCATTATCGTCACCGATCAACTGATTGCTCTGGCAGACAATGACGAAGAGATACTGGCCGTACTCACCCATGAGCTGGGGCATGTAAGCGAACGGCATCCGCTGCGGCAACTGCTGCAAAGCTCTGTTGTCGGGCTCGCGATGACCTGGTATCTGGGCGACATCAGCAGCCTGCTTGCCGCCGCGCCCACGCTGTTACTGGAAACCGGTTATTCGCGCAATTTCGAGCGTCGCGCGGACCACTATGCAGCCACTATGCTGCGCATGAATGGCATACCTCCGGCACGCCTGGCGGATATACTGGAAAAACTGGAGACTTCTCATTCTGCCAATAAAAAAAGCAAGGAACAGTCTTCCAGAATTGCACAATTATTTTCCACTCATCCGGATACCGGCCAGCGCATACTTGAGTTGCGCAGCGAGGGAGCCGAGTAATACAACGATATCCGAATACATAAACCCGGATTGTTCATTAGAGGGAAACCTCGTCATTCCCGCGCAGGCGGCAATCCGGTTATTCAAAAAATCCCCGCGTAGCGGGTCGATATAGAGGTTTTGTCCGCTTTGCGGAGTGCATAATCCGCTGGATTCCCGCTGCGCGGGAATGACAGGGCTGAAGGATTATATGGAATAGAAACAACAGTTACCCGCACACAACATTTTCCCGCAAGTACATCGAGGACAATAGATGAATCCGGAAATGACTCATAAAAGCACGCTGGCTCAAATACCGCTCAGCATCTGGCTATTGGGATTTGTCAGCCTGCTGATGGATATTTCATCGGAAATGATCCATAGCATCCTGCCGTTGTTCATGGTCACCACACTGGGTGCAAGCGCCTTTACCGTAGGCATGATCGAAGGCGGCGCAGAAGCCACGGCACTGATAGTGAAAATATTTTCGGGTGTGCTGAGCGATTACCTGGGCAAGCGCAAATGGCTGGCCGTAAGCGGCTACGCACTGGGAGCGCTTACCAAGCCGCTGTTTGCACTCGCCACCAGCAGCAGCATAGTCATGAGTGCACGCATTCTGGACAGGGTGGGCAAAGGCATACGCGGCGCCCCCCGCGATGCGCTGGTCGCTGACATTACCCCGCCACACCTGCGCGGTGCCGCATTTGGCCTGCGTCAGGCACTCGATACCGTCGGTGCATTTGTTGGTCCGCTTACTGCTGCAGGATTAATGCTGCTATGGGCAAACGATTTCCGCGCGATATTCTGGGTAGCCGTGATCCCCGCCTTTCTGGCGGTGGCATTGCTGATCTTCGGCGTGCGGGAACCCGAACGCCACGCCGAAGCCCAGCCAGTCAACCCGATCCAGCGCAACAATCTCAGACGCCTGACGGCTGCGTATTGGTGGGTGGTGGCGATAGGCGCAATCTTTACCCTTGCGCGCTTCAGCGAAGCATTCCTGGTGCTGCGCGCCCGGCAAAGCGGAATGCCATTGGCCATGGTTCCGCTGGTAATGATGCTGATGAGTATGGTCTACGCCCTGTCTGCCTACCCCTTCGGCAAACTGTCGGACAGCATGAGCCACATCAAGCTGCTGGTGGCCGGCGTGCTGGTATTAATCGCCGCAGACCTGGTGCTGGCCCACAGCAGCCACTGGAGCATGGTGCTGCTGGGAGTAACGCTGTGGGGACTGCACATGGGAATGACGCAAGGATTGCTGGCGACGATGGTGGCCGAGGTGGCCCCTGCTGATTTGCGCGGCACGGCATTCGGCTTCTTCTACCTGACAAGCGGTATTGCCATGCTCATTGCCAGCGCTTTGGCCGGCTTATTGTGGGATCGGCTTGGCGCAGGCTATACCTTCTATGCCGGCGCGATATTTTGCGTCCTTCTGCTGATCATTATCACCATCAAGGCCGGCAGAAAAAAATCGGCACACACACCCTTTACTCAATAAACAAATGTTTCGCCCGGCACCTCAATGCAAATTTACCATTGCTTGACAAAAAAACACTTCCGGCAAAGAATGTCGAACATATGAAATCCGCTTCACTATCACTGTCAATTTGCTTCCACCCCATGTTGCGAGCATGGGGTGGAATGCGACGTCTGTGTGCCGTGGATTTGCCGTGTTGACTTGAGTTATTTCAGGTAATTTTCCAAAAGGCCGCAGACTTACCTCTGCGGCCTTTTTTGTCTTTGACTGTGTTTAAAGGGAACAAATCATGTCTGTACCCGCTGCCTATCTGTCCATCATCCTGATCTGGTCCACCACGCCGCTTGCTATCCAATGGAGTGAGGCCGGCGACGGATTTCTGTTTCCGCTGATGGCCCGCATGGCGATAGGCCTGGTAATCTGCGTGCTGCTGTTGGGAATATTCAGGGTCAGGATGCCGTGGCACCGTAATGCGCAACTAACTTATCTTGCGGCGGGACTGGGTATATTTGGCACGATGCTTTGCGTATATTGGGGTGCCCGTTATATTTCATCCGGGCTAATTGCGTTGCTGTTCGGCCTGACGCCGATCTTTACCAGTATCGCCGCGACATTCTGGCTGGAGGAACGCAGTTTTACCGCCAGCAAAATCATCGGCACGCTATTGGGCTTGCTGGGGCTCGCGGCAATATTTGGTTCCGGCCTGACGCTGGGCAAGCATGCGGTAGCCGGAATAGTCGTGGTGCTGGCTGCGGTGTCAATGCAGTCTCTGAGCCTCGTGCTGGTAAAACGCATCGGCGCCAATATACCTGCGATGGCGGTCACCAGCGGCGCTTTGATGCTGATCGCGCCCCTGTTTGCGCTGTGCTGGGCGATCTTCGAAGGCACGCTGCCGCTGGCAGTTGCGCCGCGAGCAAGCTGGTCTATTCTTTACCTGGGCTTGTTTGGCTCGGTGCTGGGGTTCAGTTTTTATTTCTATGTAATCAAGCGCATGGAAGCCGGCCAAATCGCGCTGATCACGCTGATTACCCCGGTCAGCGCCCTGCTGCTGGGCCAGTTCCTGAATGGCGAGAAAATTCAGGCGGGAATATGGATAGGGGGCGGCTTGCGTTTTGGCCGGCTTGCTATCGCATCAATGGCAGATATTGTCTTCCGGATTAAAGCGAGCATCGTCCGGAAAATGAGCGCGGGCAAGCACACTGGTCGTTCACAGTGCAAGCGCCCCATGCTCATCCACCCAACTGTCGATGACGGCCTGCGCTCCGTGCGGGTCGTTTTGCCATGTGCTTAATATCCGTAATGCCGCCGCCTGCCAGTGCGCGCGCCCGGCTTCGGCGGAGGCATGCAATTTGCCCATGTCGCCGCTATCGCGCCAGTGTTCATAAGCGGACACCAGCTGCGGAAACAGCGTACGGCGCAAACCTTCCAGATTGGCAAAATAAAAATGAATCGAGCAGGTCTGTTGATGCTTGAGCAGATCCGGCAAGGTAGAAAAGCAATCAGCCAGATTATCGCGCACAGAGCGCGCCATAAAAATGGCGCGACGGCTGCTGAATGACAGCAGCATATCGCGCCATGACGGTCCCAACACCGGCTCCGCCATTGCTTCACCCACTTCATGCAGTATCAGCACTTCGCTTTCCTGCCTCGCCATGCGTGACAGCAAAGTGGTGCTATCGCCCTGTTTGCCATAGCAGTCCAGCGCAGCCTTCAAGGCCCCATCTGCTTCATGCACCGACCAGATTTCAATTTTTTCCGCAAGCCAGCGCTGCAGTGCATCCGTGCGCAGAAAGAGCGTGCCTTCGCGCAGCGCTGCCGGTGATGCGGTGATATCGCGCGCATATTCGCAGCCCGATACGCGCAACGTCAGCCCGTGAACCTGCTCACTGCGCAGCAGTTGCCCGAGAAAGAAATGCGGCTTGCCCCAGCGGCCGAGACCGCCGCCGTAAACCAGAGCGTGAGGTTCCAGCACGCGGTTGATCGCAACGATATCGAAAGGGTCGTATTCATGGCCGGCAACGGGTATCGGAAGATAGTCCAGTTCCTCCATATCCTCCCAGAACAGCTCGCGCTGCACCAGCCAATCGCTTAGCTCAGCCTTTACCAGCGGCCTGGATGGCGGAAATTCATGTTCCCAAATATACAGCTCACGCATACCGAGCAAATAATTGCACATCGACATTTCCCGCGCATGGCGCGCATCCGCAATGTGGCAATTGGTCTGCACCACTTCTATCGTTTTCTGAAAATCACGCATGACAACCTTTCAAAATCCAACACCAACGCAAATACAAAATTATTCAGTTACTTATTGAGTCTCGCATTAATGACTGACAAATATCAGCACCGTTCGTCCTAAACCAGTCGAAGGCAGAATGGCAGAAACAGAACGGCTGCTTATGGTTCGACAAGCTCACCATGAACGGAAATGTGGATGTCAGTTACTTTTACGCTCCTCAAATAGTCAGTCTCCCAGCGGACGTTTCTTGCGTACTTCGCAGCTCACGACCGATTGGATAATTCTGGAATAGGGCAAATCTTCCAGGCTGCCGAATTTATGGCGAGCCGAGGTAACCAGCGCCGACACGTCGGTAACATCTTCCGTGCCGTTCACTTCAAGTCGCAGGCCGAGCAAGCCGCCGCACTGCACGCGCATTTCCGGGCCGTGCGGCAGGGGCGGAGTGATGTGGGTGAGCTTGAGCGCAAATGCTGAATTCTGCCGCAGCAGATCCAGTAATTCGCCGCACTGCTCACGCTCTGCATCCACGCCGCAGGAAACCATTTCCCGTTCGGCCGCATAACGCTTGATGACTTTGGAACAGGCGCAATGGCGGCTGAGAATAACCTTGCCAAAGGCACAAGGCTTCGGATTGATTGAGCCCAATGCATGCATAAAGGCGATCTCGTCCATTGGCTTTTCCTTTTAACCTGAAGGCATCTGAATTCAGTCGTCACCCAACTCGGGCGCGGGCTCCCTGACTTGCATCAGAAATTCCTCAGCCTGCAATTCATTTTCCGCAAACACCATCTTGACAATGCATTTCTCTGTCAAGGCAAGTTCGCGGCGCAATACCTTGGTGCGATCGCCACCTTGTTTGTATACGTCATATTGCTCGATCTTTTCCAGCCGTTTCATCGGAAATTCGAAAATTTTATATATGTAGTAAGGCATTACAATTCCTTATAGGGTGAATAAACTTTTTCAGAAATACACTATCCGCTCAGGACGAACAGCTTACCTCGATATGGGGCGCCCATTCCGGTGCCGGGGCTGCATAACTTTCCATTTCAGGCTGCTCATCAAAAGGACTGGCAAGCAAGCCTAGCAATCGATCCACTTCGGAATAATCGCGTTCTTTCTCGGCTTTACCGATAGCCGTTTGCGCCAGATAATTTCGCAGAATGTATTTTGGGTTAACCCTGTCCATGCGCTCTTTGCGTTCGGTATCCGTGCCGGCTTCAGTTTGCAGACGCAATCGATATATCCCGGCCCAGCCATCAAACGCTGCACGGTCTATGAACTGGTCGCGCAAGGCGCTGTTCTTTTCATTCGGAGCAGACTTGAACTGGCCCAGGCTGCGAAACAGATTCGTATAATCCAGCCGGCTTGCACGCATCATTTGCAGCAGCGGCTCTATCACGGCAAAATCTTCCAGACCTGCACAGGTCATACCCAGTTTCCGGCTCATCAATTCCACATAATGCTCGGAGTATATATCACTGTAAGTGTCGAGTATTGCCTCTGCCTTCGCAAGCGGGATAAGCGGCGTCAATGCCTGCGCCAGCGCGCTGAGATTCCACAGGCCAATTTGCGGCTGCTGGTCAAAGGCATAGCGTCCGCCATGATCGGAATGATTGCAGATATAGCCCGGATCATAGCTTTCCATAAAGCCAAACGGCCCATAGTCGAACGTCAGTCCAAGGATAGACATATTATCGGTGTTCATCACACCATGAGAAAAGCCCGCCGCCTGCCATTGGGCCATCAAGTGTGCGGTGCGCACCAGCACTTCATGCAGGAAACGTGGATACTTGTCCGGTGCATCAGCCAGATGTGAAAAATGCCTGGCAATCACATAGTCGGCGAGCTGGGCAATTTGCTGATGCTGTCCGCGATGATAAAACACTTCAAAAGAACCGAAGCGCACATACGACTGCGCAATGCGTGTAACCACCGCCGCAGTTTCGACCGTCTCGCGATAAACCTCTTCATCGCTCCCCACGATGCATAACGCACGCGTGGTGGGAATACCGAGGCCATGCATCGCTTCCGAACAAAGATATTCGCGAATACTGGAACGCAATACTGCACGACCATCGCCATTGCGCGAATACGGGGTCGGGCCCGCGCCTTTCAGCTGAATATCCCAATATTCTCCGGCGCCATTTTTGACTTCACCCAGCAGAATGGCCCGTCCGTCCCCCAACTGGGGAACGAAATGCCCGAACTGGTGCCCTGCATAAAGCATGGACAACGGGTCGCTGCCGGGCAACAACCGATTGCCGGTAAAATACTGTGCAAATTCGACCCTGGCTGATTCCGTAACAGACAAATCAATCAGCGACGCCGCAACCGGATTGAAACTGACGAGATAGGGCTTGTCCAGCGGAGCAGGATTGACGCGGCTGTGAAAAACCGCCGGCAGGCGCGCAAAAGTGTTATCGAAATTCAGCTGTTCGAGTTTTCTCATGGCCAAAGTCTAGAAAAGAAAGCCCGCTACACAAACCATGTCTGCGGCGGGATACAGCAGCGAATATTATACGCAACCGGTTGGCTTTGGCATTCCACCATATTTGGTTATAGGTTTCATCGGGCCGGTCATCCACAACTCAAATACTTCCTTCTGATCTTCACCCAGATACTTGGCAAACTTTCGTATTGGCGGGACCGTGCCAAATTCTTCAAAATATTCGCGGGCTTTCATAATCTGTTCCCATCTTTTGTCATCGAGTTCGTAGCCATCAGCCTCGGCCATCGCACGTCCAACCTCAGGGCTCCAAATACTCATATCGAGCAGATACCCGTCACCATCACGTTTTGGGAGTTCCATTTATTATCCTTTCTTATCAACTAATTATAACTGTTTACTAGCTGCAAAATTGCGCAGTAAAACGAGCGTGAAACATAAAACTGTCGATATTTGAACATACCATAGTAAATTAGTCAAGAATTATATAAACGGAATTAGTGGAGCGGCGCCTCCTCGCGCACCCTGTACCAGGCCGCGTACAACGCCGGCAGGAACAAACAGGTAAGCAGCGTCGCCACCACCAGTCCGCCCATGATGGAAACAGCCATCGGACCCCAGAACACCTGGCGGGTAAGCGGGATCATGGCCAGAATGGCAGCCGATGCGGTCAGTACGATGGGACGGAAGCGTCGCACCGTGGAACCGATGATCGCTTCCCATTGCGGTTTTCCGGCCTCTTCATCCTGCCGGATCTGATCTACCAGAATCACCGAGTTGCGCATGATCATGCCGGCAAGCGCGATAAAACCGAGGTTCGCGACGAAACCGAACGGCACCTGAAATACCAGCAAGGCCAGCGCCACGCCGATCATGCCCAGAGGCGCGGTGAGCAGCACCATCACGGTACGGCTGATGCTCTGCAACTGGATCATCAGCAGCGTGATCACACCGACCAGCATGATGGGCACCACCGCCGCAATCGCCTTGCTGCTCTTGGCCGATTCTTCTATGCTGCCCCCCATCTCGATGCGAAAGCCGGCTGGCAGTTTGGCGCGCAACGCATCGAGCTTCGCGTTCAAACGCACGGATGTTGTGGCGGGTTGGGTAGTGTCTGCCATATCGGCACGCACGATCATGGTTGGCAGGCGATTGCGGCGCCAGATGATCCCCTCTTCCAGCACCGGCACCAGCTTGGCGATCTGCGCCAATGGCACATGTCGTCCGTCCGCCAGCGGAATGTCCAGATCGGGCAAACGTTGCAGTGTACGTGCGCCGCTGTTTGCATCACCGCGCCACACCACGTCGATCAACTGGTCGCCCTCGCGGTATTGGGTGAGCGCAATACCGTTCAGCCAGCCCTGCAAGTCTCTTGCCACTTCCTGGCTGGAGGTGCCAAGTTGGCGTGCCATGTCCTGGTCCACTTCGACGCGCACGCTCTTGATTTTCTCGTTCCAGTCGAAATTAACGTTTTGCAGACTGGTATCGGCTCGCATCATCGTCGCCACTTCCCCAGCGCTCTCGCGCAGCTCGACCAGGTCGTCTCCCATCACGCGAAATTGCACCGGATAGCCGACGGGCGGCCCGTTTTCAAGGCGCGACACGCGTGCGCGGATAGCGGCAAAATCCGGCCCGGCGAATTTCTCGTCCAGTCTCCGCTTGATATCTTCGCGCGCTTGCAGGTCTTTGGTCACAATCACAAGCTGGCCGAAATTGTCGGCAAACAATTGCTGGTCAAGCGACAGGAAAAAACGCGGTGCGCCGTTGCCCACATAAGACGAGTAACTCGCCACCGCCGCGTCTCCGTTGAGCAGTTGTTCGATGCGTTGCACCTCGTGTGCAGTCGCCTTGAGCGACGCCCCCTGCGGCAACCACACGTCCACCATCAACTCCAGACGGCTGGCCGACGGGAAGAATTGTTGCTGCACGAATTTGCTGAAGGCAACCATGGACAACACAAAGATCAGCACGGTGGCGAAAATTACCTTCCAGCGGTTGCGCAGACACCAGCTCAGCACGCTGCGGAAACGGCGATAGAACGGCGTATCGTAAATATCTTCGCCATGTTTCTGTGCTTTCTCGATCAGCTTTTTCGGGTCGAGCAATTTGAAACCGATGTAAGGCGTGAACACTACCGCCACGACCCATGAAGTGAGCAGCGCGATGGTCACGACCTGAAAAATGGAGATAGTGTATTCGCTGGCAACAGATTTTGAAAATCCCACCGGGGTGAAGGCGGCAGCCGTGATCAAGGTGCCGGTGAGCATCGGAAAGGCCGTGGAAGTGTAAGCAAAGGTAGCCGCCTTGAAACGGTCCCAGCCCTGCTCCATCTTCACCACCATCATTTCTACCGCAATGATCGCATCATCCACCAGCAAGCCCAGCGCGATCACCAGCGCCCCCAACGAGATGCGCTGCAGGTTGATGCCGAATATTTTCATCGCAAAAAAGGTGATGACCAGCACCAGAGGTATGGACAGCGCGACCACGGTACCTGTACGCCAGCCGAGGCTCAGAAAGGAGACGGCCAATACGATGAGTATCGCTTCGGAAAGGGAACTCAGGAACAGATGAATGGAGTCCTCGACTACCGCAGGCTGATCGGCGACCACATGCACTTCGACGCCGAGCGGCAGCTCCGCCCTTATGCGCTGCATTTCACGGTGCAGATTTTCACCGAGCTTGATCACGTCACCGCCCTTGTCCATCACCACGCCGATACCTATCGCAGGCTGCCCGCCCACGCGCATCAGCGGCGCAGGCGGGTCGGCCAGGCCGCGGCTTACCCGTGCAATATCACCCAGCTTGAAGTAGTGTCCGTTCACCAGCAGGTCGGTGTTGCGCACCTTCGCCACACTGTCGAAACCGCCACTCACCCGCATGCGAATCCGGTCACTGGCAGTCTCGACAAAACCGGCGGGACTGACGGCATTCTGTTTTTGCAGGGTTTCGGCGACCAGCGCCGGTGTGATGCCCATACTCGCGAAGCGGCTTGGCACAACGTCGACAAATATTTTTTCGTCTTGCACACCGATCAGCTCGACCCGCTTCACATCGGGGACGAGGCGCAGATCCAGCGCAATGCGGTCGGCATAGCGGCGCAGTGCCGCAAGATCGAAGCCATCGCCGGTCAGCGCGAAAATGTTGATCTGCACGTCGCCAAACTCGTCATTGGGGAATGGCCCTTGCACGCCTGGCGGCATGGTCTGCTGGATGTCGTCCAGTTTCTTGCGAACCTGACGCCAGGATTCGGGCACCTCCGCTTTAGGCGTGTAATCCTTGAGCGCGACAAACACCAAAGACTCGCCTGGCTTGGAGGCAGAGCGCAACACATCCACCCAGGGTGTCTCCTGCAATTTTTTCTCGATGCGCTCGGTCAGCTCGAGTTCAACTTCCTGCGCCGTCGCACCCGGCCAGATTGTGCGCACCACCATCACCTTGAAAGTGAAAGCCGGATCTTCCGCACGCCCCAAGCTGAAATAAGACAAGATGCCGGCGATTGACAACACGATGATGAGATAAACCACCATCTGCTGATGCTTGAGAGCCCATTCGGAAAGATTGGGCAGCTTCATTGCGCTGAACCGTTCTCGATAATCCGTATCTTGTCGCCGGCCGTGAGCATGTGCACACCTGCACTGACGATACGCTCGCCTGCGCTGAGTCCTGCGGAGATTAACGCGCCGTCGTCGCGATAAGCTTTAACTTCCACGGGGTGTAACGATACGCTGCGGTCGGGCGCCACAATCCACACTGCGGTTTTATTTTTCTGCTGGAAGATGGCCGAGAGGGGTATCAGATATGCGCCATCTTTGCGTACTCCTCCGCTGGTGGCGGCGTTGATCCTTACCAGTGCCGTCATGCCCAGTGCGATTTTGTCATTGCTTGCGTCCAGCGAAACTCGCACAGGGTAGGTGCGGCTGGCCGGATCGGCGGCAGGCGAAATTTCGCGCACATGCCCGGAAAAAGTTTGCACGCCGCTCCCTGCCAGGCTCAATTCCATCTGCGCCGCCATACCAGTCCTGAACGAGGTATAGCGCGATTCCGGAATGGAGATTGCAACTTCACGTTTGCCATCCTGGGCGATCCTGACTATAGCCTGGCCTGCACCAACCACCTGCCCGACTTCGGCCAGGGTGGCCGCAACCACACCGGCGCGGTCGGACAGCAGGCTGGTGTAAGCCGCCTGGTTCCCGGCCAGTCCGGCCTGCGCGGCGGCCGCTTTCAGTGCAGTCTCCTTCGCGTCCAGCGCTGACTGGCTGACGAAACCCTTGTCGTGCAATTCACGGTAGCGCTTCGCTTCATCGTCGGCAAGCCGAAATTGGGCGCCTGCAGCACTTTCCTGCAAACCGGCATCGGCGGCATCAAGACGCGCAAGAAGCTGCCCTTTCTTGACCCTTGCACCCACATCCACCGCACGCTCGATAATCTTGCCGCCGATTCGGAACCCCAGCACAGTTTCATAGCGCGCACGGATCTCGCCGCTGTAAATATTGCCCTGATCCTCGCCCAGCGCTCCCACCAGCACGGTATATGCGGGCCGTTCGACGGCGGTCACGGATGTTTTCTGCTCCTTGCTGCAGGCGCCCAGCAACAGGGGCCATACGATCAGCCAGACGATATTTCTCATTTTTGCGGCTCCTTGTTCATCAATCCATTCATCAAAAGATCAAGATAGCTAGTCATATAACTCTGTGGATCCTGCATGCCGCAACCGCAGGGAACCAGCGAATAACGCCAGATAACCAGCATCATCACCGGTGCAATAATCACGTCTATAGCTGGCTCGATGTCAAGGCGACGAAATTCGCCCGAGTCGACCCCGCGCTGCAGTGCCTGCCGCAACAAATCGCGTCCGCGCACGATAACGTTGTCGTAGTAATACATTGCCACTTCAGGAAAGTTGCCGGCCTCTGCAATCATCAGTTTGGGTATCCCTCCCATAGGCGTCTCACCGAGCAACTGCCACCAGCGAAATAGCAGCATTTGCAATAGAGATCGCGCATCAACCTGATGCTGCAGCAACAGTGCCTCTCCTTCGTCCAGCAATGGCAATATGCCTTGCTCGATTACCGCCTTGAATAGCGTCTCCTTGCTGTCAAAATAAAGATAGAGCGTCCCTTTTGACACGCCGGCCTTGGCCGCCACATCGTCAAGCTTGGTCGCCGCGTAACCCCGCGCCGCGAACAGATCAAGCGCTGCGGACAACAGTTCGGCGGGCCGCGCTTCCTTGCGGCGCTGGCGTGTATCGGCAGGTATTGCATTCACATTCATGGGAAATCCCGTTACTGACTGACTGGTCAGTAATGTAACAGCCGGCTCGTGTTTGCGTCAATATGCCGCATAGCTTCGCATATTTGCTGACTGATCGGGTTGTTTAA